>Ga0307514_10002615_pt1 | contig 18419 bp, 20 predicted proteins | sample 16_EM_MG_FD_203088 | JGI IMG/M metagenome (GOLD analysis project Ga0307514, IMG submission 203088) | Populus trichocarpa ectomycorrhiza microbial communities from riparian zone in the Pacific Northwest, United States - 16_EM | ecosystem: Host-associated > Plants > Roots > Unclassified | place... | reverse complement strand
CTGGATGGAGCACTACAGGGAGAACCAGACTTGGGAGGTCTATAGGACCCTCAAGTATTGGTATGACTTGGGGACTGGTTGGGGTTGGGATGAGGAGTACTTCCTGGATGAGGCCAGGTTCTCAAGGAAAGCTCCTTGGGACTTGCCTTTTAAGGGATATATTCCTGGTTGTTTTTGTCAGGCACCTGTTCCTAGGTGACCTTTTCTTGTTGTTTGTTTTCTCCTCTGGTTGTTTCTTGTGTAAGTTTGTATATGGGTTTTCTTGTGGTTCTCCTTTTTCTTTTGTTATTATATTTGTTGTGTAATCACTGTGGGTATTTTGGGTTTTCTGGTAGTCTTTGTTGTTTTTCTTGTTGGTTTTGGTACTGAGAAAAGCTGGGTTTTCCTTGTTTCTTTTATTGTATCTGGTCTTTGTTTGTTGTATTTAATTTTGAATATACTGAGTTGCTACCAGGTTGGCTCACTAGTAAGGCTTTGCTGACCAGATGCTGAGGTAAGGGTGATCAGTCCTTCCTCTTTAGGTAAGAGATTCTGATGTTAAAAAATGTAAAGGTAGTTGGTCTTGAGATTTATAAGAACTTATTAGTCATAAGTTTATCTTTATGTAATCTTCAAGATAGTTGTATTGAGATAGTTGATTATTTAAGGGATCAGGTGATGTGCCAAGAGGCACAAGAGTTTTAACAGGTTGATCTCTTGTATTTGTTGCTATCTGAATAAACTGATAATGAAAAGAAAAGCTATCTGCTGGGGCTTGATCCCTCTAAATCCCCAATTCAGGGCAGGGATCTACATCAGTAGTGATGTCATAGCTTTCCATCTCTGAGTCATCTGCATGACTCATCCTGTGACTCACTATGTGAGTCATTCCTCTGAGTCATTCTCTGACTCATCTCTTTTTGACTAACTGATAAGAAAATAGATCACATGATTTCTATCTAATCTGATTCTAAAGAAAATACATTTGTCTCCCAGGAGAGCACATGATACGTTCAACTTGGTTTTTCACTTGACTTTAGGGTAAGGAAATAATGTGTTTCTTGCAAACATATGTCTTCCTTATAATAGTACTCATTGTCCCTGCGGTACGCCTCGTTGTTAACCCATGCACGCTGTACATGGTGAAATAGGATATCAAGCTCACTTTAGGCCTCAAGCCCTTCTTCTGCGACTGCAAGCATTCTATCACTACTTCCAATTGATTCCCCGCTTGATATTACAGTAGGCAAATCCTAGATAAGCAGCACTTATGTCCCAATATACTGAGCGACGTGGACCTAATTATAGTCAATCCGATATCATTTCAGACTTCTGAGGTGGTCAACTATTTGAAGATCTACAGTATGCAGGACACTTTATAGTATGTATTGAAATTCAATAATTGATGACTGTTCACCAAACTCATTTAGGTATGTATAGGATCATCGCCATATTACATTATTAATATTCATTGATGAAGTAAACATTCTCAAACAAGGAAAGCATACAGTATTAATTGGTACATTATAAAATTCATTAATTGGCGAGTGGTGCTTATTATCCTAGTTGTTATTATCAATATGAATGTGCCACCTAATGAAAGAGTCAAGTGGGAGAATATGATGATATCAACTATTTGTACTGGACCAATAGAACCCTCACACCTTATGACTTGGCTCCAACCGCTAGTTGACTCTCTTCTCCGGTTATCAACTCATGGTGTAGAGGCAATCGACGGTACTACAGGACACGTATTCAATCTCAAGGCACATGCTTGCCTTCTCATTGCGGATGCTATGGCAGCTCGCCAAGTTCTTTGATTCAAAGGACACAACTCATGACATGGATGTAGGATGTGCCTTAATGAAGGCGTCAATGCACGTTGAGGTGGAGATATCTATTACTATCCTCACTGCGGCTATGACAACCTGGAACCACATGACCAGATAGTATACAACAACTATCTACATAATGGCAGAGATGATATACTTGGAAATTATAATTTTGATAATCCGTCTTTGCGTCACTACCTCTGACAAGATATCCTCAATGTCATTCATTCTAGCAGTGAGCACCTCCGTAAAATTACAGGTATATCTGGACAAAGTGCCTTCTTTGTATGTGAAATGCTACATTTCTGCCGGAGTATACCATACGAAACAATGCATACTATCCTGTTAAACCATACGAAAGATTATGTACAAGTGTTACGAGGAAGTATGTTTGAAGAAGGTGGTGGTCACCCAGGGTGGCTTGCGGAGCAGAATATCGCACCTCATGGGGATTTTAATGATAAGGAAGGCTTGCATAGCTCGGCGAATGAGACTATTAATCTGGAAGATCACGAAAGGCCCTCTGGAGTTGAATATGACAACTCTTATCAAGTCAATAGAAAATACCTACAACATCGATATCGGCTGCAGTCCCGACCAACTCCAAGAGTACAATTGCAACCAAGCTTAAGGCTGCCGGAGCCAATAATAGGAAATTTTCATGGATATGATGAACATGATAAATTCGTCCTAACTCATAAAGTTTGGAAAAGGATTGGAGAAGAGATACAACAAAGCAGAAAAACAATCCCAAGTGCATTCGGTTGCTCACCATGTAATATAGATATATTAATAAATACATTTAAGGCAGCAGAATGGTCAATGTTCTTGCTGTTATATTCACTCCCAGTATTTACAGGGTGGCTACCTGATCGATATCTATCTAGTTGGACGGACTTAATTCGAATCTAGTCGATAATCTGCCAGCACGCCATCAGTAAGACTGATATACAGGAGGTCCGGCTATTGGTTAATCGCTATATATATACCTATGAATGCCTTTATTTCCAAGGTCGACCAGACAGACTACAATTGATGAAGTCAAACTTACATTCCCTAGTTCATCTCACTGATACATTGGCAAACTGTGGACCTGGGTATGTTTGGTGGGCATTCCCAGGAGAGAGGTATTGTGGAATGCTAGAAGGTAAGGCAAAGAACAGGGTTTGGCTGGATGCATCGTTGAGAAATGCTCTATGGCTCGACAACTTACTCACATATGCAAGGCTGGCAAGGGATAAACTTAATACTAATGAGGCTGCTGGCATTTATCCAAATTTAAACGAATGAGAGGAACGAGAGCATGTGTGAAACCGCAAGAAGTCAAGTATCCTGACTCTACATGGAATTTTAAAAGAACGTACAGCGAAAATGAGCTTTTCTAATCTGGAAAAGCTACAAATCCGTGATTATTTGCGTCACGAGCTCTAGTGCATGGATATTGATGTGGATGTAATTGATCCCACTTCATACTGATTCATACAGTTTATATCCAATGGCAATCAGCATTTTGGATCTTGCAGGAGTCAATCTGTTAGCACAATCAACAGAGATTCATCGTGGGTTATGTATTATAATGGACAGGGTGAGGTGGTACGTGATAACTCGGGAAGATCACCAGAATATGCGTTCAGTAAAGTTGAGTGTTATTCAGAGGTTCACGTGATGAATCAAATTCACTATTTGGCGAAAATACATGTCCATCCAGTACATGCACTACTTCATGAGAGCCATATAAAGCTTTACTGTTTGGCAACTAGCATTGAATATCATCGCACTTGGTGCTGAGTTAATCTAAGAGATCTGAGATGCCTTGTCGGAAGATTCACAACACATGCCGGAGTTTATGTGGTATATCCACCAAGTGAAAAGCTATACAATATTGCGGTTGAATTCAATTAGCTGAACGCCGAAGACAACCAAGTGATCAATGACTAGATATAACTCCAATGCTAGAATATGCCCATGTTACTTCAAAATGTATTTATCTCTACTCCCATATATAAGATTACCCTGAGGTCCGCTATATGAGATTACCCTGAATTATAAGTTGTAAATTTTGCTTTTTCACATATCCATGATATTATATATTACAGTAATGAATATGTATCGCCTAGCAATTATATTCAACTTGCCTCATAGACCTTGAATTCCCTAGTCTAGATTTTCCCCCCTAGAATTTTTCTCCATACGACTTTTTCCCCACAGGATTTTTCCCCACAGGATTTTTCCCCACAGGATTTTTTCCCATGTGATACCCCTCCCCGCAGGACTCTCTTCTTAGGGATTTTTTCCTTTAGGATATTATCTCCATCAATCTCATTATGTGTTTTATTCCTCACTAGTGCTAATACCAGATTTAAACATCTACTTTGCGGGAGAATTACCTACAAGTTTTTACTTCTTGCCAATATATATAGTGTTCCAGGTGAAATACCCTAAAGATAGGATAAGATCCTGTAGCAATACCACAGTGCCAGTTTTGCCTGATATGAAATATTAATAATACCAGATAGTATCCCATTCATTCTTTAGGTTCTCGTGGCGTCCCATGTCTTGGACAGGTGCTGCCAGTACCTATCCCATGGGATCCCAGGTAATGACACATAGCATTCACAGTACCAGATGATATCCTCCTTTTCTCTAGGTTCTCATTGCACCCTGCATTCTCTATGAGTTCTACCGGTGCCTGTCTTATAACCATCGATATATACCCGTGGCCCTATGGGACCCCCAGCTTGCCTGTCTGGGGACCGTCACTATGTTCTGTAGATCTATGGCTCTATGTGATACTTTCCTGAGGAGACGGAGATAATGTCCTGTCTCCGATACCAACACGGGTAAGTTATCCCGTGTCCCACTGCACAGGAATGGGATCTTGGCCAGCTGATCCGGCATCCCTGTGGGGCCCTTGCCCGTGACGCCATTTCATAGGGTATTAGAGAGGTTTTGTCTAGCCATAGTCCCAAATTCGGGCCGGCGTGCTCAATGCTAATAGGGAGGTTATGCATATATAGAGTATGCTAATATAGAGGTTCGACTGTACCTGATCATGATAATTCAAGGGTCATAGTGGCCACGGGAGCTGCCTTTGGAGTCACACTATGATCCGCCTGGCGGTCGAGGCTTAAGCTTTAACACTCCCAAATGTATTAGCAGAGGCAAAATTGTATCCGATGAGGGGAAAACCAACTCAAGTTCTACAGTAAAGTCATCTCCCACTTGCAATTGGTGGAATGCGGACCTCTGCCTGAACCATACGCATAGCCAGGCAATGGCGTATGCTCCAATTCCCACAGTAAGGGACATGGCCAAAATTACAGCCAGCAAGGGGACTGGTTGTGCCTGAGGATTGGCTGTGGGGCCTTGCGTGTGCATACCACTGGGTCAAACGTGGGAACCCGTAGATACCGTGATGATCATGGAGATATAGGACACGCAATCAATTGGCTGTAGTTTCTTTCTGGGGATGGTAGGGCTCTGCAATGGTGGGGTTCAAGGGTAACTTTGGGAGAGAATGGGTTGAAGCCACTGCAGTTAATGTAGGAAGGTAAACAATGGACGGACAATGACCGTGGGAAATTGGGGAAGACTATGCCTGATCACACACACACCACTGCTCTTCCGATTTCCCAATCTCCCAGAGCCATTGCCGCTGGGGGACGACAGACCTGAAGGAGGTCCTGGGGGTGATTAGGGATGGGCAGGCAGAGCTGGGGCCAGACATCGTACGGCTGGGTTGGGTTGAAGCCCATGAGGTGAAGAGGGAAGCGGAGTCGGCAGAACCCCAGGGGCAGACTATGGAGGGGGCCGGTTATGGCAGGCGTGGGAGAGGGAGAGGGGTGAGGAGAGGAAGGTGAAGGGGGTGGGGTTGAGGAGAGCGGTGAGGTGGAATAGGAAGGTGCGGGTAAACTAACATGCAGTGCAGGACTGGCGGAGGCAATGTGCGGGCCTGGCGGAACAAACCGGATGTCTCGGGGTACCCAGGATGCTGCGGGAGGTGTGGTAGATATGTGGAGATAGGCAGGCATGTCGCCCTGGTATGTAAGCATTGGGGGGGGCGGTAGGGGGGAGGTGGGGAAATGGGAGAGTATGGATGAGCGAGGGATGTGGTTGAAGAAGGTCAAGGATCCCCACGTGGACGGTACGTGCTCGACTCATTTCATTTGTTTTAATGTATCTACAGACTACTGGGGAGGAGGCTGGGTCAAGAGGCGTGGCGTTGGAGGGGTGATACGGATTTTGCCGGGGGTGAAGCCGAAGATTGAAGGGCGTGGCAGTGGAAGTATATCTCTTCTGGGTTTCCTTTGTTTTTCATAGGCTCGGGGGGCAGGGCATTTATGCAGCTCGTTGTTCCGTGAGTGTACCAAACCTTTAAAGGGGAGGGAACGGGGCCGTCTCATAGCCTTATAAGACTCCATAGACATATAACGTATTTGACGGGCATCCGGCGCACTACCGGGATCTAGTGCACTTCCGGGATGCATGTATTTAATTGTTAAATCGAACTATCATGCAAACAGGCTCAAATCGAAACGAGAGGTATACATAGTGTATACATAGAAGCCACTTGCAAGCGCCGCCCTTGGGTCGACATTGATATATGAGATATTAAAGGATGGAAGATAGGAATATCGAATATTATGTATAATACATGTGGACCCAGTATCAGGGCCAATGGCCTACCATGTGCAGAGGAGCAGTAAAATACCTAGTGGATTATGTTAAAAAATACATATCCTGACGCATATCGGGATCAAGTTTTGTACTAGTCTAGTACAGTGTAACTACTGTTCATACCTACCTGCGAGGAGCATTTTCCTCGCGTATTTCACATTATATACTTGCGCGGTCCCCACAAACTTGAAACCTTAAATAATATAATATCTGTATATTTAAATGTCTGTAGGCAGTTCATGCAGTGCACAACACTCAAATGGTCGGGTTCCTCCCTCTCGCCAATTCAAAATACAGTACTCAGCCTCTATGCTCACAGGGTCAACAAGGCACACCCAGGATCAAGCCCCTGAAGAGGCTGATGGAGGATGGCCAGGGTTGACAAGGTACAAGAGGGTTTTTCTGGGTTAGCAAGGGGCCAGCTGCCACAGTCAGAGAGTGTTTCCTACGGAGGAAAGGGGTAAGTGGGGGGTTGGAGAGAAAAATTCAACCTAACAAAGCTCATAAAGGTCCCTAATCTGACTCGGGGGGCTAGACATTGGTACGGTCAACAAAATCCGGGAAAGGGCTTACTTACGGATCCTGCTCTTCTCCGCGAGCTCCCTGAGGAGAGCCCTCCGTTGAGCACGCTTGGCGCGCTCAGAAAGCGGTTGCTCCAGGGTTTCAGCAACAGGCATGGGAGCTTGCTGTGGTTGGAATGAAGGCCCTGGTTGGTTGTTGGATACGTCTGGAGCGGCGTACGGAGCAACATACGGAGGTAGCATGATGTGAGCTGGGTCCACGGTGGCCAAGCTGGTTGGTGCATGGGCAGGGGTGTATGGGAGGTTTCCCCAGATGTGTTCCTCTTCAGGGAAGTAGAGGTCTGGGTCCTGAACCAGCTGGGGGGCGTTGGTGAGGATTTGCGCAATCTCCTGTTCGGAGACGTCGGGAGCAAGTGCTAACATTTGAGCCAACTCCTCCTCGGTAACTCCCAGGATGGCCGCGTGAGCAGCCAGGGAGAACTCATTGTGTGTGGCTGGAGGAGCCATTGAGGGGGCACCCTCACCTAAGCTGAGGGTAGATAACCCATATGTGACCTGCTGGATAGATGGGCTGACGTGCTCTCTTGGGAAAATTTGTGGGGGGAGATTGCGGCCGCGGAAGGATAGAGCAGCAGTGGGTGGGGCCAGGTTGGGGGCCTGGGCTGCGCCGAAGGTTTCATAAAACTCTTGCACGGCAGGATCGGTGACGTCGATGAAGTCGTTGGAGTAAGGTGCCCAAGGATTGATGGGGTTGTTGCCGGACATGTCGGAGTATTGATCGAAATGAGTCGTGGGTAAATAAACTGGTGGTGCCAAGGGTTCGAAACTTGTTAAAGTCAAATGTAATTACAAGAAGGATGGGAAACAAGAGATCTTGGAATGCGAAGGAATGTTGGGACTAGTAGCCGCAAGGAGCAAGATCTCATATGTCCCTAACTACCGGGGTCATATGAAACCTTGGCCATGGCGTGGCAGTAAAGGCCAAGGGGGCAGGGACTGGCCCGCGTGGAAGAGAGAGGCCACCTGGTCAGCCAGGCCAGGAGCTGCAGTCCATCGCCATACTCTAGATAGGGTGAATGCGATTAATGATTCTTTAAAAAAAAAAAAAAGTAAAGGCCAGGGCCGGTGCTCGGATGGCGATATCTGTGCTCTTCCAAAATTCTGGCAGTTAGGTCAGGTAAGTACCGTAGATCTGGGTGGAAGTCCGTTACATAAGTTAGAGTGGAAGAACCCGGCATTCGCACGTGGAATATCCAAGGTGAAGTTCTTAACTTCGGGCAACAGTAGTTATCTATTGCTGGTGAACCTGGCAGCCTCATTCTATGAACTACCAACATAAGCCCATTTGTGCTCGGCACCGGAGGTGAATGCCCTACAGACCGCCAGGCATTCAGACTTCACGCGGGAACACCAGCGCACCTAAGCTAGAATAGGACAGCAATTAGGGGATTGACATATATGATAACGGGCAAGGGGCCACAAGCACAATGGCTTAGGGAGATAGGAAAAGTGGATGATGGAAGCTGCGTGTGCGATGGGTGGACACCGCAGAACGCTGCCCATTTGTATGAGTGCCCATGGGTTGGTGATGGGAAAGGAAGGACGAGAAATGTTGTGGAAGGACGAGAAATGTTGTGGAAGGACGAGAAATGGTGTGAAGAGCTGGAGCGGCTGCAGTCCATCGTCATAGTCTAGATAGGCTAAATACGATTAATGATTCCCCCCCCCAAAAAAATGCCCTACAGAGCAATTTCCTCCCCACCTTATAATTATCGACAAGAACGTGAGGCCAGAATCATGCTCCCGCAAGCACCTCACTGATAATGTCGACCCCGGGGTTGGGCAGCCTACTAGTATACGTACTTGTAGGTGCGGTCCTTATAATCGTAGTCTAGATAGACTGAATACGAGTCGTTGAGGGGGGACTGGCCCGAGAGGAGGAGAGAGGCCACCTGCGGCAACCCGCGGCCGCGGCCGGGAGCTGCAGTCCATCGCCATACAGTGAACTCGCGTTATAAGAAACCCACGATACCGCATAAGAAACTTCGTGATATAAGCAACTATTCTCCAGTCCCGACAGAATTTGTATGGGGAAATAAGGAACTCGGGTTATAGGCAAGTTTCTTAAATATTGGCTTGGTAATACATATAAAAAGTTGCTTATATCGCTTGTCAGCTACTCCGTATCGTGTGAATTGTCTCTCCAGAAGTCTGCATCTAAAAATCTTATTTTTTATTTAAATAATCAATAATCGCATTCAGCCTACATAGACTATGGCGATGGACTGCAGCTCCCGAGCACGCTCGGGTGGCCTCTCTCTTCCTCTCGGGCCAGTCCCTGCCCTCCCCACTGTCTACGCTATCTACATGCTAAATTCCATTACCTGCTCACACCACTTCTCGTCACGCCACATCCGCTCTGTCGACCGCGCCTTCCCATCCCCCCCACCCATGGGCACCGCTAGCGCTGTAGATGAGCCGCATTCTGCGGTGTCCAGCCGTCACACACGCACCATGGTTCATCCGTCTTGCCAATCTCCTTCAATCACTGCCGCTGCGGTCCCTTGTCGGTCACCATATAGGCCAGGCCCTTGATCGCTCGTGAGGACCAGCGTAAATGTGGGGGTGCCTAATTGGGATGTATCAGATTCTGGTACGCATGTCGAATCCCCGCTGGCGTTGCAACATCTGGCCTCACCATTCGCACTCCCATCTCCACTCCCTCTCTCGCCTTCGCATCAGCGCGCTAGCTCGCTCATTCCCTTCCGGCCACGCCTGTGTGCCCCTTCATGTTAGATGCTATATAGTAATCATGCGACAGGGGTCACGGACATTGCAAGGGTGACGGAGCGACATGGGATACCTACGGAGTGACATGGGATACGGAGTGACATGGGATACGGAGTGACATGGGATACGGAGTGACATGGGATACGGAGTGACATGGGATACGGAGTGACATGGGATACGGAGCTACATGGGATACGGAGCTACATGGGATACGGAGGATGTTTTGCCTAGGAGGATATTTGTATAAAGACCTGAGGGTTTCCTATAGTTATGTGCTTTTCTCATCATCGAATATCGTCTTCATATTCCTGTCTTCACTATTCGCACAAGAGCAAGTGACCTGACAGACGTCTATTTTCTACTCTTCACCCACATCAGGGTCCGTGGCCGTGCCATCATCTGAGCTCTCAACCTTTCTTCATGATCAACCACGACCGCGGGCGGCAAAATTGCAGGTTCCAGATGCGTTGTATCGTTCCCTGACTGTCCAGCACCACGATATCACGCTCTTCCCATGCTAGCATCACTCCGACCTCCTCCGCATCCGCCACAGTCGAGAGCTCGAGGGACCCTAGGTACATGTATTTCGTCCTCGTCGCCCCTGCCGCTCGATCGTACATGCGGCTCCCGTCTGACCATTCCTCCACAGCCGTCTGGTCTAACTCTCTTACCTCCACCGCCCCTCTCCCCTCTCGATATTCTCCCATACATCGCCACTCTGTATCCTCATTGCCTATCTCCCACTACCATCCTTCACCGGGTAATGCATCATCACCGGGATATGCATCAGGCCCCACGCAGCCCCTGTCGGTTCATCCTTGGCGGAGTAATGGAGTCTAAAATGAACGGATTCGTAGCCAGCAAAGTGTGTAAGCATTGTGAAGATGTAGAGTTCAATTGACATGCTGTGGGAATGTATTAACTATCGTTAGTAAGGATTCTATTAGTCTCACACTGGGAAGTGAGGGAGAATTGATGCACTTTTCCGGGATTTTTTATATGGCGACCCAGGTCGGATTGCACCAGCCAGTGCACCATTGAGCTAACCCAAGCTTGCCAATGAAAGAATAACTTCATTTAAATCTACCTGAGCTTGCCTGGTGCATTTGAGCTGTTCTCGTGCCCGTGACTCTAGCCTGATCTTGGCATTGGCCGCGATTTAATCGGAAGAGTTCAGGCTAGAGTCATACGAGAGCACATTTGAGCTCATCTAGGAATGTATGTGTTAATCTATATCGAAAATATAGATACTAAGCACCTGTCTCACCAATTGTGGATCAGTTTGGTACCATATCAATAGTTTTGAGATTCTGTGAGCTCCTCTATCTTTGCATAAACTAGTATAAAGCTTTAGAGTATATTATTTATATACTTCAACTCACTTGAGCTCTCACAAGCTGAATACATTGTGTCTAAACTGTTCTCATACCTATGACTCTAGCCTGATAAATCGCGGCAATAGATTTATTAGACTAGAGTCACAAGTACGAGAACAGGTGTGAACTACTTTGATTTCGATAGGACTAAATCATAACTCTTATCTCCTCATATAAGGTTTAGAATATTCTATCTAAATATTTGATACATACAGTACCTACTAGAAGGAAATTCAAGCCCCTTTTAATACTATTTGGAATCACCTGACTTAGGGTTTGACTTGACCCAAGCCATGCAGTAGTAGCAGGCTAAACATATTTAAATATATATTCTTTAGCTACCTCGGTGCTCACTAGACCACATGTCTTGAGAAAGTGACATAATTGGGTATACAGACCAAAGGTAGGTTAATAGGAAAAGGTCTAAATATTTGCAAGAGTTCAAACTGGCTAGTATATATAAGCCAAAGCTAAGCCTGGACAACTTGATATAGCTCAATTGTAGTTTACGCAAGAGAGTAGGACCTTATAGGACCTGGGGATTGCTCCATTGGCCCCACAGTCAGTCAGGGTAGCTCCTAGTATGTACTTACCAATCGAGACCAGGTCAGGCATCTTCAGATTAGCCTAGGCACACTTAAGCAAGCCAGACAAGCTCAGGTAGATTTAAATGAAGTTATTCTTTCATTGGCAAGCTTGGGTTAGCTCAATAATGCACTGGCTGATCCAGCCCGACCTGGGTCACCATATAAAAAAATCCCGGAAAAGTGCACCAATTCTCCCTCACTTCCCAGTGTGAGACTAATAGCTCTACCAGTTGTAAGATAGCTATAGTGCATTTATAGACCCTGGAATATGTTATTCAAACCTCAATTTATCTATATTGTCAGGACTTGGTCCATACTGTGGGTGAGTTGCATACCTCTCTTCGGTTCAACACCAGCCACCAATCCTTCTCTAGGACCTTAATTGGAGAGCTCTTTGGTTGAGGATGCTCTGGAGGAGGTTATTGCAAGGGATCGCACAGGGGGTATTCAAGGTAGCTTAAATCAAGAAATTTGGCCAATTCTCAAAATAGCGCATTTTGCAGCAGTGAGTGGCTTGTTTTAACAGCATACAATTTTAATATATTGTGGGCTGCTGTCCGAGAAGCTGTTTTAACATGAATATGAATAATAAATGAAGATCTCCCAGCGACCACAGGTTCAACCAATTGATATGTGACCTATAGAGGAGGCAGAAGAGGGAGGGGGATGTCTTTGGGGAGGTCATATTGTTAGGAGAGGTTATTTGGTATTAGGTTGATTTTGGTAGGACGTGAGGGTAGCTATGTTGTCCATAGATCTTAATTTAATCACAGTGATCTGTCAATACTTGTACTTATATGGGATACCGAAAACAGCTAGTATTTTACCATCAGAAAAATAATCATGCCTAAAAAGAACTAGGGCGCTAATGGTTCGTCCCTTAGGCTGTCATTTTTACTAACGAAAAAACTCGTCAAGAGCTTTCTCTTACATGGGTCCAAGTCACAGGTTCACCTAGATGTGAAATTTTTTTGTGTTTTTTTGGGGGGAGTCTATACGCCTTTTCCCCAAAGGGACTATAACTTATCATAAGACGGATAAATGTGAATTACATTGATAGACAAATTAGTGCCATACCACATCTGCAGCGGAGTTGGCGCATTCACAGTGGCGCACCTTGGCGTATGGATCAGCAGTTGGCCCAACCCCCATGTAGTTAGTGTCAGTACTGTAGGTGCAGTCTCACACACAGATCGTGCACGTGTTGTTCCGTGCGAATAACCCAAACCTTCAAAGGGGTGGGAACGGGGCCGTCCCATAGCTTAAGGCTCCCTTCGCGGAAAAGACGTATAGACTCTAAAAAAAGCCTTAAAAAAAACGGCATCCTTGGGACAGCAGTAGGTAAGGCAAAAGTCAGAGTCAAAAGTGATGGTGTTCTTGGAGAAGGAGATTGAAATATCATGGCACGGACTGGCCCGGTAGGGGAGCGAGGCACCTGACTAACAGGAGGCTGCAGTCCATCGTCATAGTCTAGATAGGTTAAATACGATTAATGATTCCCCCAAAAAAATTATCATGGCACCGCATCCAGGGGAGTCCTAGGACAATGGGGTAGTGGCCGAGCAGCCGAGCTTTGTTATGAATATAGGCAGTACTGTTCTTCCTTATGCCCATTAATGTTAGCCATATTTAGTGATATGGGTAATGGCTCCTGATTCCACAGGATGGTCATCTATGACTTCAAGGGAGCGTGGTTGTTTTATTTGAATAAGGGAAGCTTGTGATCAATGACGAACTCCTCATCTGCAAATACATACCCCGTTGCTCCACTGTCTACTAGTGCATAAGTTGGAAGACAGGAAATTCTATCGTTCAATCCCACTGAAATACCGGTAACTACATGGTTCCCATCCAGCAATTCCCCCTCAAGCACTTCAGACTGTAGAGATAACGAAGAAACAGATAAAACATATGACAAAGAAGACGAGCTCCACACAGAAGATCATGCTGCTGTACGGCCTCTAGTTTTCCGGCTGCTCAGGGGTGATGACGGCGGGAGCAATAACAGCGGCTTGGAGTGTACGCTGACTAAGAGGGCAGTTGTAAGTGAGGGCCAAGTTAGATAGCTATAGAGAGCGGCCAGCCAGCTGGACGCTCGTACTATCTGCTTTGGTGCGTCCTTAGGTACGATTTGCAGTTCCTACCAGGAACAAGAATATCATACTAAGATACTGAGAGTGGTAGGTTCAAAAGTGCGCAAAGTGCGAAGAAAGAATTACCAGTGTAGTCTGTTGTAACGAGTACAGGGACTCGGAGGGCTCCAGTACGCCTGGGCACGAGACGAGACGTCTCGAGACTTTTGGGGAAATTTTTTCATTGGTTGCCACGTGCATATCTGTGTGTGAGACAGTGTGAAACAGTGTGACAGCCTACAAAAGTCTCGAGACTTACGAGACTTTTACGAGACTTTTCTGGTGAGACGTCTCGAGACCGTCACTATAGAGTCTCGAGACGTCTCGTGCCCAGGCCTAGGCCGCTCCAGGAAGCGCACGGGCTAATACTAGGGGACTGCTTGTGGACTAATGGCTAAGAATTCATGGACTGATAGGTAACGCTGTATACAAACTTAGATGCAAGACGTTACGTGAGGAGGAGAGCCATAGGGGGGAACATGGACGGGTCTTTTACAGACAACGTCCATCCTCACCTGTTAGCATGCGCACTCCAGTTTCGGAAACCGCAGCGGCAAACACCAATTACATCCATTTTCAACCGTCATCAAGCACTGCAGGTGCAGCAGGCAGTAGGGGCATATGTATACCTAGTTCATTTCAAATCAATTCTCCACTCCATAGATTTCCTGGTACATTGGAGCGTTCACGTGAAACCTCTAGAAACGCATAACCTCTCTAATAGCATCGGATCTCCCGGTCCCGAAGCTAGGCTAATATAGGGGCTCGACTGTAGCTGTATTATGGTGTTGGACTGGTCCAGCTAGTTGTTGAGCAGATCCCCGGCCCAGTGCTAGCTAGGAATGGTTCTGTGATATTTACTGGTGTGACGACCGCCTGCCAGTGGTTGCACATTGCGATGGCATCGGAGTTAAGAATGACAAGGCGTTGCACTAGAGGTGCGGATGTGGAAGCGGATGCTGATGCGGACATGGTTGCGCTTGGTGGAGTTACGGCTGACGCAACGTAGTGTAACGGGCACGGGGACTACCTAGGACTGGGACTAATGGCTAAGAACTCATGGACTAGGAGGTAATGTTGTATACGGACTTAGATACAAGACGGTATGTGAGGAAGAGAGCAATAGGGAGAATATAGATGGGTCTTTTATAGATAATATCCCCTTAACCTTCCTCACAAACACGCATATCGCATTGCCACACCTCACGCTTTGCCACATCTAACACATATCGCATTGCTGACATCTAACGCATTGCGCATTGCTGACATATCCCTGCTCTCGCATCGGCTAATATCGTACAAAGTGTGAGTCATGATATATATTTGGTTTTTATTCTTTGCTTTGAACCGGCAGTCATCTTGAGAATATGGCCGGGAGTGTATATTTAGTTAGCTGATAGAAAAGAAACTTTCCTCCGTAATTCTTGACTGGCCAATTGAATATGCCAGACCAGAGTGACTGGTATGCGGGCCAGTCAATTGGTAGGGCCACTCATCAAGGGACCATGAATAGGCCAAGCTACTGACGAACGGTACGTACCGGGTGTGCGCATATATTTTGTATGACAAATTCTGGTGGCTACGGGACTGATCCCCAGATCTAAACCTAAACACAGATCGTACCGCCTGTGCTAAAGTAGCTCAGCAGAAACACTTGGCGTTCTACTGAATAACTCAATATACGAGTGCAGGTTGATACTTATTGTCACAAGTAATCCGCCTCATAGCCTAAGGCTCCCTTCGGGGGAAAGGCGTATATGTAGACTCCAAAAAAAAATATATCACAAGTAATAAAGATGGCATACTGAATGCAGAATTATTCAGGTACTTTACATGTCACAAATAGAGTTAAAGTTTGTGGCTTCGAAGAAATCCAACATCGTTGCTGAGCCCGAAAAATTAATTCAAGTAACTTCTGTTGAAAAGTCACGGCGCTAGCTATCATGAACTGTTCTTTGTCGCTGCTGTTCTTTGTCACTGCTGCTCTTTGTTCTTTCATATCCAGCACAATCGATCATGTTTGCTCGCTCGCTCTATATAGTGGATGCTCGCTTGCTCTCTACTAAACTAAGAAGCTTAACGAGCTTGCCTCTACACATACACATATATGCTCACGTATATTCATATATTCACATATCTTCATACATACGATCTAGGTGAAGTGTTCCTTAACTGGACACGTCTGTACCGCTGTCGCATCACTCTAAACCTGTACTTCGAACAACTTCCATGTATTAATTGTCTTGGCAGCACAGGTTTAGAGTCTGGGCACGAGATCAACTTCCATGTTGGCCTGCCGCAACGACAAGCGATAGTTGTTGGTGCACAGTATACCATCGGTGTCTAGGCAAACCTGGCACCCAGTGATCACGTTTTGTCCTAGCGGTAATACTCTCCAACAGGTTATGAGCCCGGTGCGCATGGAGCACAAGTTCGATTCCCTGAGAGAGCGCTGGGACAAAAGGAAGGGTATTAAATGGTTACTTACAATGATATGAGCCTCAGCCGCCGCAGTTTGATGTTTAGTTTATTGGCCCTGAAGAGTTTACCAGGAGCATAATTGTTGATTTGATCCCTGTGCGGTTTGGGGGGAAGTGTTGGTGCACAGTCACGTTTTGTCCTAGCGGTAATACTCTCCAACAATAGTCTGGGTACGAGAACACATGCTGCTTATGAGAAAAGTCTCTACCTAGCTTATTCATGCTGTCGTGCCCTAGTACAATAAGGTATTAATATCATGCCAAGGTGGTGACACTAATGCTGGACCCTGTGTAACCTCACTGAATATTTTGCGGTTATAACTGCCTCACCAAATCTCCCGAATTAGCAGATGGGTACTTATTCTCATCAGTCTTTCTCACCGATATCATGATCAATTCTCACTAGTCACCAAGGCGTTTATGGTTTCGGAATATCAATACTCGCAGGCATATGTTTCCGAGCACCATCACCACTATACGCGCACACTCAACATGGGAATGAGTCCTGACATGAGGGCATTACGCTCAATCATAACAAACATCGTAAGTATCACAGCCACAAACCTATATAAGAACTGAATACAGAACACCTGCTACTCTTCCCACCATCCTCTCATCCAGGGTTCTAACCTCAGTAACATACCTTCTTTCACTTCAGCGGCAGGTCCGCTATCTTTTCACCAGCATTTTGCCAATTCTCTTCAGTTACGCTCTGTCCTTCGCTTATAGTACAATCTTCTCTCCAGTCAGGATTTTTACAATCCCGGGATGAGATTTTCAAGCCTCAAAGGTGCTGGACGCCTTGCAGCATTTCTCTTTGTTTCCACAACTTTCACCAATGGTGCTCTTTTCCCACATTTCGTCCATTGCACTCCAGCTCAACAGCAAATGCTCACTAACGCCTGGGATGATGCTATGGCGCTTGCCGGTGTTGCTCATGGTGTCATGACCGCGAAGACCAACGAAGCTCTGGTACAGAAATACTTCTTTGAAATTACCCGTGAGGACCGTGCGATGGTCGAGACCGCCTATCTCAACGCTGCTACCTCTGGTACCATCAGCAACCAATTTGTCCTCTCCTGTGGGGACTTCCAAGCGAACGATATGTCTAGCACAGGTGTACCCGTGCCTGCGACAGCAACAGTTTGTAGGGATCCTCTCACTAATGCCTACACTAGGAAAGTCTATTTCCTGGGGGACGTGGTTGGGGCCTCAACCAACGACATTGCTGCATGTGCTATGCTGAACACAGACCGTATCGGGAGGGTCACTTCCATCTGGAGCTCACCCGCGCAGTATACTGCTTTCTGCGCAGAAACAGATATCCCTGGCCTCGTGCCTGCAAATATAGGAATGACGCGGCGGACTTATTTCCGCGGTTGGACCTTCCTTCATGAGATGATGCACACCCAGTCAGTAGGTGGGCATATTATATCCCAGGGCCCAGGAGACATGCTGCCATTCCCAGGTGCCGCAGATTTTACATATGACCAGGCAGTCTCGGGCCTCTTGGAACCGGCTTAAGCAGCGCGGAACGCGGATTCTTATGCGCACTTTGCGTGGGAGGCATTCTACTGGCAGGTATGTGGAGCATCACCTCAGAGCGCCCCACCACTATTCAATGATCCACAAGATTACATCGATTGGGATGCAATTGACGCAGCCGTAGCACGTAAGAAACGGGATACCGCTCCCCCGGAAGCCGGTGTCTACGACGTGGGTCACAGACGAGTAACAAGAGTGCCAGTCACCAAGAAGAAGGCTGGCGTTGGCAAGCCCAGAACCCGCCGCCGCAAGGGTACCGCTCGAAAGATCAAATTGCGGAAATGTGGCGGTTGCAACTCCCAACTCAAGGGAGCAAAGAAGGCGCTTAAGACACTCTCGCCACCCAAGCGTTCCGTGCTCAAGAAATGTAAGGCTAAGGAGGTCTTTATCCCGGCGGTACTGGTTAGTCAGAAGGTCAACCCGAAGTTGAAGAAGGGAATGTGTATGGCAGTACCGACTGGAGCCCGCAAAATTCAGACCCCTGGAACAAAGACACCTGG
>Ga0307514_10002614_pt1 | contig 18419 bp, 15 predicted proteins | sample 16_EM_MG_FD_203088 | JGI IMG/M metagenome (GOLD analysis project Ga0307514, IMG submission 203088) | Populus trichocarpa ectomycorrhiza microbial communities from riparian zone in the Pacific Northwest, United States - 16_EM | ecosystem: Host-associated > Plants > Roots > Unclassified | place... | reverse complement strand
ATCAGAATCAGAGGCCTCAGAGGGGTCGGAGCCATTGGAGTCAGAGTTGGAGTGTTCAACATCAGAATTAGGGTGGTCTTCCGGCTTGAGAGGGCCGACCTTCCTGGGAACTTGATGGTCGTTCAAGCCACGAATATTGATTTGATCATCTTTAGATGCATCAATAGCAACGATAATTCCGCACCTTGCGAAAGGAACGTTGAATAGTAGGTTACAATTCCTTGTGAATCGACTCCCAGACTTCACCAACCCATTGAGTCATCAATATCCGACGCTCTAATGCTGAATACTTCTGAGCAGACTATTCAAGCATATCGTCAATATAATATACTGCATTATCCCATACTTATCATTAATTCTGAACTCACTATAGCTGAACATAGCGATAGCTGAATAAAGTGATATTTGCCATAGCTGAACTCTACAGTCGAGGTTGCCATCACTATACAGTCTTATACACAGTGTATTGCTCGGGTTGTAACCCCGAAATCTCCACCAGCGTCTTATTCGCTAATACTTCCTTACCAGGTGATACAGTCTTACTCGCCAATTTCTACGGTATCGCGTCCGTCAGTATCCTCTCAAATTTTGAATAATCAAAAAAATACATAGCGATATCAATGAACATGATTAATTAGCGTATGTATGACCAGTGGAGATTACGTGGCATCATGCCCATGCGAAACCTCAACGTCAGGGAGTCTATCTAAGCTACAGACTTTGTTTTGCTGATAAAATCTGATCTCATGGAGGTTCTATATCTGCGAACTGTATTAGATAGTAAAATTTTAACAGGTAGAAGAACCATATTGGCTATCGACACTTTGTTGGACAGTGCAAGTACTGTGGACTGAGGAGCTGTTTTGGTTATCGACACCGTATGTCTTAGGGAAACTGTGCGTGACATGGAAACAGTGCGTGACATGGAAACAGTGCGTGACATGGAAACAGTGCGTGACATGGAAACTGTGCGTGACATGGAAACTGTGCGTGACATGGAAACCGTTTTTGTATTCAGTATCAACTTTACAATTATAACATAGCAGTAACCATAACCATCGCATAACAGTGACGAGTTTAAAATGATAGAAGATTTTATTTATTGTCTTGGCAGCGCAGAGAGTCTGGGCACGAGAACACCAGGCATCACTCCATTCACTGATCCATACCCTCCCTTTATATCTCATATGATCCGAGACTCACGAATAGCCACGTCTGGATATTCCACCATCAGTATTTTGCACAAATAAATTTGTGTACTGGTATTCAGGGGCTTACCATACATAGAGCATATTAAATAGGACTTATATCACTCTAAGGTGTAAATTCCATTAGCACATAGAATTTTCCCAAGTGAAACCGTACTTACAAATCAAATCAAATAGAGCATTGCCAAACGAGTTTCGTAGATACTACGTTTGAGAAAACACAGGAACAAAGGTTTGTTGACAACAGTGGGCTTGTGGTGATGTGATGTGAGCTCATTAGTACATGGTGTCTAATCATAGATATGGCCTGCTACTTACCGTAAATAATATAATATGAGCAAACAGAAATATCCCACCGACGAGTCCTGGACTTAATTGAAAATACCATCTCAAGTTAGTTCTCTGGGTTTAGATATATCCAGCTGCTCAAATGCTGGCAAAGATGTTGCTCTCTGGGGTGATATTGCAGTCATGCGTTGATGGGAACAACTGACCTTATCCCAATGGTTTTCAAAGGCATTAATAAACCTTGTCTGCTAGGCTCTTAACAAATTCATAAGCCTGACCCTCACTAGTCGATAGTCTTGACACTGAGTTTATCTCCGAAGAAGCGGTGAATAATGTCGTTTAATTCCTCTTCCACGACTGAATAATATCTGTTGATGGTAGCTTAGCCAACTATTTTACCACGACAATAGAGGGGTGTCAAACCTAGCATAGTGTCCTCTAAAGAGTCTTTATCTCCTACGGCCTACTTCCTTTTCCTCGTATTTAGCTCTCTATGAATAGTCTTGACAACAAACTCAGCTGAGAGATCCTGATTGACATAGACGGTAACTGAATGCTTCTCAGGATTTGACATAGCTTGAGATGCTCGTCCAGCTCTGGCTCCAGCAGTGGTACACTCGCCCATTAGCATGAGATGAAGAGAGCGGGGTCAACGGGAGTCCCTAGAAGTACAACTGAGAAGAAACGTAAGGGGGAAGTGATTTGGAGGTTGAAGCTGGCTCTGTGGTCAATCTACAGGGTAGCAATGACTCGGAAAGTTGCAAACGCAGATAGTAGATTGTGCTAGATAACAGAGTATAACTGGTGAGATAGGGTGATTACAGACAGTGAGGAAGTGAGAGGGTGAGGGAGTGAACGTAGGATGATTGGAAATTTGCGTTGAATAAATTTTGGTCAGATAACTCAATAAGGTACTTCGCTCCAGACGTCGCCTAGCGGCTTGGCAGGCCTTTGGTCGCTCGGTGTGAGCCGGCAAGCGAACCGCTCGATAGGTTTGCATGATCAGAGGTACCGGTGGATCATATGAGCTTGGGCTAGTTACCAATCGTATATTACATCATGATGTCCCTAGTGTCGATCGAGAAGGCATACTGGAGGGTAGTCCCGGGAATGGGTGGGGTGGTGCCTAGCTGTGTGTGAACATCTCACTGAGGTCATGATGAGAGGGAAAAGAGTGTACCTCCACTACCAAGGCCATTCTAGTTTAGATTGCCCATTGGTTAGGAATCGGCTAAGGGTAGTATGGTCACACCAGAAGTACTTATGTTGGAACTAAGCAAGCGGAGGTAAAGCACCATTCGGGACTATCTAGTTAGAGACTCTGCGGGACGCTGCGGATATAACTATTATTTAAATCAAAACTAAAAGGCTTCCCGGATCTGAAGTGAGTTAGCTAGAGTAAGTGGGTGCTAGATAATTAGCAGGTAGCAATCATGACGGCAGAGGCTGCCTGGAACCCAAAGGCTATCTACAGGAGGTGGGAGGGGAGAAGATGTCTATATAAGAAGAGCGACCCCGTAGAATCACATAGGAATTAGTTAGGAGAAAGCGATAGCTTAATATTATTCCCGTATACTCTTTATATTCTTTGCACACTGGAGCCCCCGTTATATGACCACAGTTGATGTGTTGATGACGGTTGATATGTTGATGAGTGATGTGTTGATAACGAGTGATGTGTTGATGACATGCGACTGTATTGATGACAAGCGACTGTATTGATGACAAAAGAAGTTTTGCTACCAGCCAGAACAGATGACACAAGAGGCCATGCATACTTCACGCCGATATAATCACTGCGAAGCTATGGTTGTTTTTTTGTCACTGCTCGCCTGGGTTCTCCAAAGCACGACCTATAATGAGGCAGTGGACGCCATTTTCCACGGGTTATAAGAACAAGTCCGCCTAAACATGATGCAGTCATTGTAAAGGAGATTACGGTGATACAATAGCTAATTATATCAAAATCTGGTCAACATGACGAAAAACAACAAATGCACATTGCTTTATAATAAGGTTATGAAAACCAGTAAAATAATCTGCATATGCGCATCACGGAATGCAAGCCGCAGCATATACCCAGTGGTTCCTATGTCACAATCGATGCAAAACCATGTTAGAGATGAAACCATTGCACATGCATTCCGTAACGATGACTAAAAACCGGGACTTTTTCGTACAGTACTTGTTGCTAGGTACATGTATCCCCCGTCCCTTACCTACTCCCTTCCACCATTTTTGGCAGCACCTTTAATTTTGGGAGGGAGCGGGATTCGAACCCACTATGTAGTGTGTTTCTATAAATATACACAGCCCGAGAGCTCACTGCGAACAGTGTGACATGTTCAGGATATTGAATCCATAGGGTAATATTACCTATTTGGGTATCATCGGCCAACCCGGCCAACCCGGCCAGACTCCCGGCCGCCGCGCCAATAGCCGGCCCGTTTCCACACTGGGCCCCCCTCCCTCTACTGCCGTTGTTTCGCGGGGGCATCCGGTGCTAGTACTGTACATCTCCATATTCACTTCCATCCGTCTCACTTCCCACCCTCCTACCTAATAATGGCTCCTTAAAAAATACAAAGTGCCCAGGTGTGGCTGGTTTTATTAGGGTGCAAACAAGAAAAAAAATAATGGCTCAGCTGGGAGTTGAACCCAGATCACCCGCTCTCTGCCTGAATTCAGCAGGTCATTACATAGCGAGAGTCATACCGTTAGACCACTGTGCCTTTTGGGATACTAACACTATGTACAGACCCTACTTAATTTGGTAGGGTCTAACTTACAATAGATTTTTGGGGCTCATTGCGCTACAATAATCCTGCAACGCAAGTAACTACTTCGATTCACACACACCCCAAAAATAGGCGCGAGATCACTGATGCAGTGGATGGGTTAGTTCTCAATAAGAGCAGGCTTTGCTGGGTGCACAAAAGAAAAAAAAATAATGGCTCAGCTGGGAGTTGAACCCAGATCACCCGCTCTCTGCCTGAATTCAGCAGGTCCTTACATAGCGAGAGTCATACCGTTAGACCACTGTGCCTTCTTGGATGCCTATACTGTGTCCAGACCCTACTTAAGTTGAGGATCCAGCTTACCATTAGCTCATTGCTCAACAATACATATCGTGCCTCGCACCACGCGCTCGCGTTTCGCGATCGTACGCCCTCTACCATCTCCTATCCATGGACACCCAAGCAAATGCGCTGCGTTTTGCGGCGCCCACCCATCGCAAACGCCGTTACGCGCCATGGTTCATCTGACTTTCCGATCCCCCACAGCCAATGTTGCTGTGGGTCCTTGTCGGTCACCATATACACGAGCCCCTTCACCGCTCCCGCTGACTATCGTAGTTGTGCTGGCGCCCTGGGGAATATCGGGAATTCTTGTTTAATCCCCTTTGGCGTAGCAATCATCGGCTTCTACATCCTCCACCCCTTCCCCACCTCCCATCTCGCTCTCATATCCGCCTTCTCGTTCCCCTTCACTCCCACATGCCCTTTGACCCACATCAACATTCGTGGACGCTCCTGCATCAGCTCCAATAACGCTTCCTCAATCCATGACCTCGGCTGGGTATACTGCAGGTTCCAGATCCGCTGTATCACCCTTTGGCTATCCAGCGCTACCCTGTCATGCTCCTCCCACGCCAGCATCACTCCCGCCTCTTCTACATCTACCACTATTGCCCATTGTCCTAGGTACAACCCTTTCGTCCTCGTCGCTGCCGCAGCTCTGCCGTCGGCCCTGCTCCCATCTGACCACTTCTCTACCCTCTCCTCATCCAGCTGTTCGACTTCCACCTTCCCTCTCTCTGGCTTTGTTCCCCGCATCCACCACAATTCGACGTCCTCCCCCAGTACCTCCCTCCATATAGGTTCCGCAATCACCCGTAGCTCTAGCACATGCCTTGGCGAAGCGTATGAGATGCTGGTCAGGCTGAAAAAGGGGGGATGGGAGAGGGAGGGATTGATAACGGGAAAGTCAAAGCTATGAAAAGCTGAGTGGAAGGAGTTACGGAAGAGGGCCTGCAACTCCAGAGCAGCGAGGAGGGAGCTAAGAAATAAGATACGAAAGGCGAAGGGAACTATGTGGACGGGGTGGGTTAAAGAGGGGAAGGAGATGTGGGACACGGAAGGGTGAGGGTGGACAGACACGAGACGAGGGCGGAGAACTTGCGAGGGTTCGTGGTGCACAATCTGACCATGGAGCTAATGGAACCGCGGGATGTCCCGGGAAGACAGGAGAGACAGAGGCATGGGTGGAGGCCGATTGTCCTAGCGAATACAGTGGGAAAGTTGGTAGAGAAGGTTGTAGCGCAGGAGCTTCAGACACATCGACAAGCTTATCCGCTGCATTCGAGAGCCCCGGCTCATCTGAACTGGTCCCGGCAGGCAACCAGGGGTCTAACATACTTGGTGACAGACAAGGGCCCCCGGTGACAGTGGTTGAGGGAGATCGGGAGCTCGAGGGTAGAGGGCGCAGGCTGTGTTTGCGATGGGTGGAACCCACAGATCGCAGAATGCGGCACATCTACAGTGATGTCCCTAGGTAGGTGACGGCATAAAGCGGTTGGGCGGTCGAGCGAGCAGATGTAGGATGATGAGGGGTCGTGCGGGAAAGTGGCGGATTTCATTTTGTAACTATGTAGATAGTATGGGGGAGGGCAGGGACTGGCCCGTGCGGAAGAGAGAGGCCACCTGGGAACTCCCAACAGCTGCAGTCCATCGCCATAGCCTAGATAATAGATGGGTTGAATGCGATTAATGACTCCTTAAAAAAAAAGTGCCCAGGTTCTATTAGGGTGCAAACAAGAAAAAAGATAATGGCTCAGCTGGGAGTTGAACCCAGATCACTCGCTCTCTGCCTGAATTCAGCAGGTCATTACATAGCGAGAGTCATACCGTTAGACCACTGTGCCTTTTTGGATACTAACACTGCGTCCAGACCATACGTATGTTTAGGGTCTAACTTAGCGTAGGTTCTTTGGGGAGCAAGTAAGTACCTCGATTTACACATACCCCGAAAATAAATCGGTCTGGGCACGAGATCACCTAATCACTTGCGCAGTGGATAAGTGAGCTCTCAATAAGGGAGCTAGTTCAATTAGGCTTTGCTGGGTGCAAACAGGAAAAAAAAAATAATGGCTCAGCTGGGAGTTGAACCCAGATCACTCGCCCTCCGCCTGAATTCAGCAGGTCATTACATAGCGAGAGTCATACCGTTAGACCACTGTGCCTTTTGGGATACTGACACTGCGTACAGTCCCTAGTTAACCTTAGGTAGGGTCTAACTTATCGTACATTCTAGTCTGGTTGGGCTCGTCGCTGGGGCTCATTGCTCCTTTAACGCAATCGAGTCACACACACCCCCAAAATAGGCACGAGATTCTTTCCCCAAAACATAATTATTTTAGCATAGGTAGATAAGAGACTGGGACCGAGAACAGCACGAGATGACCTAATTCCTGGTGCAGTGAATAACTTAGTTCTCAATAAGAGCATGCTTTGTTGGGTGCATACAAGAAAAAAAAATAATGGCTCAGCTGGGAATTGAACCCAGATCACACGCCCTCCGCCTGAATTCAGCAGGTCATTACATAGCGAGAGTCATACCATTAGACCACTGTGCCTTTTTGGATACCAACACTGTGTCTAGACCTTACTTAACTTCAGGGTCTAACTTACCGTAGGTTCTTTGCGGCGATAGACTGCAGTTCGTGGGAGTCCCACGTGGCCTCTCTCTTCCACACGGGCCAGTCCCTACCTAGTCTGGCTGCACTGCCCCTCGTAAGTCCCTACCCTCCCCGTACGATATACATATATTTACATGATGAATTCGGCTGCCGCCTCGCACCACCTGTCATCCTCTCATACCTGCTCACTCGTGCGCCTTTTGCCATCGCCTATCCAGGAGCATCCTAGCAGATGCGCCGCGTTCTGTGGCGTCCAGCCATCGCATACGCACCAGGCCCCCTCTGATTTTCCAATCTCCCATAGCCACTGCTGGTTTTTTTTTTTTTTTTTTTTAAATAATCATTAATCGCATTATCCTATCTAGAATATGGCGATGGACTGCAACTCCCGGTTTCCCGGGTGGTTTCTCTCTTCCACTCGGGCCAGTCCCTGCCCTCAGCCACTGCTGTTGCGGGTCCTTATCTGCCACCATGTAGACCAGCCCTTTCACCGCGTTCGACGCCCACTTCCAATGTGCCGGCGCTTTAGGGTATATTGGGAATTATCGCTTAATACCCGCCGGCGTTGCAATCACTGTCTTCTGCAACCTCCACCCCAGCTCGACCTCCATTCCCGCCCTCCTATTCGCTTCCTCATTGCCTTTGATCCGGGGGAATCACCCCTTGGAGTCCTTTCACCTCCATCAACGTCTTTGGGCGTCTCCGCATCTGCTCCAGCAAGACCTCCTCGATCCGCGACCGCGGTTGGACATACTGCAGGTTCCAAATGTTCTGTATCACTCCCTGACTGTCCAGTACCACCCTGTCGTAGTCTCCCCAAGCCACTAGCACCCCCCACTTCTTCCACATCTGCTACCGTCGCCCATTCGCCTAAGTATAGCCCCCTCGTTCTCGTTGCTCCAGGTGCTCAGAGTCCCACTACAGCCACCAAGGAGTCTTTCTCTTCTTTAGAGCCGTTTATGCAGGTCCTCATTCTTGCTTACCGCAACTCAGCTTCGGCGTCCCTCTGAACAACCTCTACCATTTGTTGCCTCAACCCAGCTTTTTTTTTTTATTTTTTTATTTTTTTTAAGGAATCATTAATCGTATTCAGTCTACGTAGACTATGACGATGGACTGCGGCTTGCTGTTGTCAGCTGCCTTACGGCCAGTCCCTGCCTGCTCTATTTACATATATCTCTCTCCGTACCCCTATCCCACGAACCTCGCTAGCTGTTCACACCACTCCTCATCTTCCCATATCTGCTCCTCAACCCAGCTTCCTCGTCCTTCTAGACAACCCCTACCATCTGAGCTGATATCTCCATTGTCCCCGCCGAATCCGTGTTCCGAACCAACCCCAGTTCTTTGTTCGTCACCTCAATAAGCATGACTGGCTGTGAGATACATTGAGGGGGTTTTTTTTTTATTTTTTATTTTTTTTTAAGGAATCATTAATCGTATTCAGCCTGTCTAGACTATGATACATTGAGGGTTCAAATTAGGGTTCCCCAAGGGAGGATCTGAACTGAAGGGAGCACGGAGTAGATGGCCAGGAGTATTGAATGCTCGGGCGGATGAATTACATAGCCGCTCTTGCTCATCCCTGAGGAAGGGTTTTGAGAATGAAATTTGTAGACCCTGTGCTCCAGCACTTCACAGTTGAAGCATATAACTTCGTTACAAGGTGTAAGTGAGGGCCAAGTCAGATAGACTCAAAAGTAAAAAAAAGATCGCACCGCTGTCCATAATCCACCCCGCCTCGTTGCCGCAGCAGCTCTCCCCCCCACCGCCCCACACGGTCGCAGGTGATCGCAGTCCCACTGGGAGGAGATGTGGAAGGATGAGGAGTGGTGCGAGAGCCTGGCGAGGTTGATTTCTTAAAGCATGTATATACTCCCAGTCTTCTGCCTTGGACTCTTTGTGAGCTGAGAACTTCACCACTGGGATCTCTTACCTTCCCTACCTTCCCCCCGATGTTTAGCTTCTCATGATTACCGAAGTCCCGGACGACCGAGGCCTTGTTGGCAATCGCAATCATCACTGAAGTGAAGCCATCGCGTCCATTTTGATCTCTTGGGCCAGTGCTCCCGGAAAGACAAGCTCATGCATGATGATTCCAATCCACTCGGCTCATTTCACGCCCGCATTCCTCTTCCTTCGGCAGTTTCGTAGCACTAGCCTTCCGTGCTTCGAGACTTCCAGCGGTAGGTGATTCTCAGCGACTATTCTATTCACTGTCTCATCTGCCCGCGGCAACATTGCCTCTGTTCTTCGCTATATCCTTGTCCCAGATACAGAGCCACCTTGCAGGTTATCCACATATGAGGGGATCTCGATCCACTTCCGGGAACTCTTCCTTCACGGCCTGTTTCATATTCGTTATTATCGGTGCCATCCAGATCAAGAACATCACTGGTGACACCAGTTGCCATTGAGGGGCTCCAATGTTGGTCTTCCCTTTTTTTTTGGGGGGGGGAAATCATTAATCATATTGAGCCTATCTAGACTATGACGATGGACTGCAGCCTCCTGTCTTATCAGGTGCTTCCCTCCCCTCCCGGGCCAGTCCCTGCCTGTTGGTCTTCCCTGTCCCTCTCACCTACCCGTCCCATTCCATCTGGAATTCCCTGACCCTGAAAAACTGCCTGGTCCATGGGATCCACTTCCCCCCTTCCTCACTCTTTCTTAGCTCCACCAGTACTCCTTCCTCTCTGGTGTTCTGAAAGCCACCGTACCTTTCACATCTCAGGCGGCTCACCCAACCTTTCCCCCTCTTGCCATGTACCACCGGGCTCTCGTTACCACCCTCAGCACTGCCTCCGCCGCCGACCACGGCCCCAAACTGATGTCTGTGGAAAAGCTCTGACTCTTGGGTCTGTCGGCGACGCCTCTTTGCCCCAGTTTCCCTATGCAGTTGATCAGGCTGTCATCTGCGATTCTTCTATGCTGTCCGCATCCAGTTCCTCCACTCTCACCTCCGCGCCCTGCTGGTGCTCTCTACTCATCCACACCAGCTGTGTGTATCCTCCTCCAAGGTAGACCGCAGGATCTCCTCTACCTTGTCTCTCAGCTCCGGTAGTTATTGTTCATACACAGATGCTGCCACGTGACTTGTTTCTTCCTCATCGCCTCTCGGAGGTCTACTATTCCGTTAGCCATATGGAAAGATATCGGGGTCATAAGTGCTCCGTTTAGCCATTCCACTTGCTGCCCTGATACGCCCCGATCACCCATTGCCGCATTTCCGCTACCAGTCGCTGTTTCTGCTCTCTTGGGTCAGGATATAGCTCGCACCTGTATGTGAGTATCAGGAGAATCTGTTGCTCCACGATCTTTCGTTCCTCCCTGGCGGGCTGCCTGCCTAGCCGGCGTAATATCTTGCAAGCTGCTCTAGCCTTCTGCTGTTCTCGTACCCAGACTATCGCTCGTGAGATCAGTCTTCTGCGTGCAATATATCTAGTGCCGCCGCTAGTCTCCCATAGTCACACTTTGGTGCCTGCCATGTTGCCCTCTCCAATTCTTTTCCCTCTCCCATCGTATCCTAGCCTCCCGCGCACGACCTCCTCCAAGGCGGCATCCATACCAGTTTCCCGCCCAACCCTGACTCCATTAACGCCGTCCATGTAGGACAGGGGCCAGGAACTCTCTCTTCTCTCCCTGCGTAACTGTCGCGTCCCTGACAGCTGATGCGCTGCCTCACCTATGCTCTCAATAGCACTACACAATCTAGCTGTGGCAAAGCCTGATTCGGAAGTCTATACATTATCAAAATCTAGGCGCTGCGGCAAAGGCTAATTAGCTATAGGCTTCACTCTTGAAGATCTGGCCTTTACATGGAGTGTATAAATTTGAGTGTAGGAATGCTTTGAGTGGCTCAAGTCAGCTCGAGCCCGAATGGTACTCCACTTCCTAATGAAGCATATCCCGAATTGGGCAATCAGCGACCTGTACCGCCGCCGTACCCCTCTCCTTTTTTTTTTTTTTTCAAAAAATCATTAATCGCATTCACCCTATATAGAATATGGCGATGGACTGCAGCTTCCGGTGAACCGGATGGCCTCTCTCTCCCACACGGGCCAGTCCCTGCCCCTCAGTTATATACATTTACACAAGGAAATCTGCCACTGCCTCGCACCATTGCTCATCCTCCCACAGCATCTCACTCCGCCTGCCTTTCCCATCACCCACCCACGGACATTCCATCAGATGCGTGGCGTTCTGCGGTGTCCACCCGTCACACACGCACCACTGCTCCTCACTCTTTCCAATCTCCCAGAGCCATTGCCGCTGTGGGCCCTTATCCGTCACCATATACACCAACCATACCCCTCTCCTGGCTGCCCTTCTGCTTCTCCTGCTTCTTCTCCTACATCTACAGCGTGCAGCAAAGCAAAACTTATACTTCTTGTCGTTTCTATTGGAGCACTACTCACGATAATTATCTACACGTGCAGAATAACCAAAATGTGAGACTTTCTCTAGTGATGATATTTCACGTAACCGACTGGTTCAAGCGGGATATATGGTTGGCTAATATCTCCGAAATAGGGACAAAGCCACATGTGCAATCATTATTTTAGACGCGATCAGCGTCATGTTGTGCCTGATCCAACTTATAATGCAACTTCGCAAGACATATACATGTAACATGAACTTCAGTCTGACAAAAAGGAAACCCCAAAAAAGGAAGATGAGGAGGAAGCAGCGGACCCATAGCCCGAGTGGCTATAGAGAGGGGGAGGTTGTGGTAAGTCGCACCCCTCACATCCTAATATTATGGCTGTGAATGAACCGAGGGTGAGGAAGAGACTGATGGGTGATTTCACTTCTGAGCAGATGCTGAATCCAAAAGGCTCAAGCAAGAATTCCCAGTATTCCCCAGAGCGCCAGCACATCTAGGATGATCATCAAGAGCGGTGGAAGGGCTAGTATATATGGTGACGGACAAAGGTCCACAGCAACAGTGGTTGTGGGAGATTGGAAAGCCAGACGAGCAGCGGTGCGTATGTGATGGATGGACAGCGCAAAATGCAGCACACCTGCTAGGATGCCCATCGGTGGGAGATGGGAGAGGGCGTTTGGGCGAGCAGATATGGGAGGATGAGTAGTGGTTTTTTATTTTATTTTAAAGAATCATTAATCGCATTCATCCTAAATAGAATATGGCGATGGACTGCGGCTCCCGGTGTCCCGGCTGGCCTCTCTCAACTGCTCGGGCCAGTCCCTGCCCTCCCCGCTATCTAGATATATCTACATATAGAATCCCGGCACGCTCCCTCCTCACATGATGAACCTGGCTACCGCCTCGCACCACTTCTCATCCGTCCATATCATCTCGCTCTTCCTGCCCTTCCCATCTCCTACCCACGGACAGTCCATTAGATGCGCCGCGTTTTGTGCTGTCCACCCGTCGCATACGCAGCATGGCTTCTCGCTCTTTCCAATTTCCCATAGCCATTGTTGTTGCGGTCCCTTGTCCGTGACCATGTATACCAGCCCCTTCAATGCTGCTGACGTCCAGTTTATGTGTGCCGGCGCCTTCGGGTATATTTGGAATCTTTGACGTATACCCACTGGAGTGGCTATCTCTGTCCCGTATCCGCGTGCCCCCATGTCTACCGTCCGTCTCGCCATCCTATCGGCCGCCTCATTGCCCGCGACCCCGCTGTGTCCTCTGACCCACATTAAAGTCCGGGGTCTCTCTTGCATTTTTTCCACTAGTTTTTCCTCCAACCATGACCTCGGCTCTGTATCCCGCAGATTCAACAACCGCTGTATCACTCCCTGGCTGTCCAGGGCTACCACGTCGCACTTATCCCACGCCAGCCAGACCCCGGCTTCTTCCGCGTCTGCTACTGTCGCCCATTCTCCCAGATATAAACCCTTTTCTCTGGTTGCCCCGGCTGCCCTATCATCCATTCTGCTTCCGTCTGTCCATTCTTCCACCTCCTCTTCTGCTAGCTCCCGCACTTCTAGCCGCACTTCTCTGCTCCGATCAGTACCCCTCATCCACCTCATTTCCGTATCCTCCTCTAGCACATCCCGCAAAATCAGCTCTGCCACTTCCCTCAATTCCGGAAGGTGTCTCGCATATACGGATGCGGCCCATCTTATCCTCTTGTTCCGCATTATTGTGTCCAGTCCATCAAGTCCTATCAGCGCCTGGACCTTGTCTTTTCTGCTCCCGGGATATGCGCCCAGTGTCCACCTATACATCTCGTATGCCAGCGGCACCTGCTGTTCACTAGGGTTCGGGTATAGCTCGCTGCCGTACGTAAGAATGAGGAGCAGTTGTTGCGTGAGGATCGCCCTCTTCCCCCTTGCGGGTAACTTGCTCAACCTCTTGACCACTTCCCACGCTGCCTTTGTTTTCTTCCATCTATACTTTTGGTGCCTCCTTTGGTCCTGCATTATAACCCCGAGGTGTTTTCCCCCATTCCCCCTCCAGTCCTTGTCGTGGTCCCACTTCACCCCCCTCTTCTTCGCCGCCTCTTCTAGTGCTTCATCCATTTCCTTCTCTGCACCCACTCTTACCCCGATGAGTAGTGGTGTGAGGCGGTGGCGGATTTCATTATGTAGACGTTGTTGTACAATGTATATAGTTACGGGGAGGGCAGGGACTGGCCCGTGAGGGTGAGAAGGCGAATGAAACTCCATCGAAGCTTGGTCTGCCATACCCACAAACCTCTTCACTGGATTACTTTCAAGGAATCAAACAGAGTTGATAGTCTCTAAATCTGATGATGGGTATCCTCCCATACGGCGGGAGCTATTGGATGCGAGCATCACTGGTGGCTGAGAAATTGGCTGTGCCCTATTAAAACAGTCCTCCACCACTCTGAGAAGGGAAAAAGTGCATCACAAGGCAGAGGGGATCAATTTTTAGCACCAGATGGCGGTCTCGAGCAGCAGGCCGAGCAGGAAAGACATACAAAACACAGGAACGCACGAAAACAGTACCCGAACCAGCTCCCTGCAGGATCGTCATCTCCAAACCACCAATGCTCCAGAATCTCTCTACTACCCCACCACCGCTAGCATGCATATCATAATAAACCGTATGTGAGGGAGGGCCCGATAAGGTCTCTGCTCAGTGATGGGACTGACAATATCACTTATGAGCAGATGCTGAATTTACAAGGCTTTAAAGCAAATGATAAAGAGAAGACTAGAACGCAAATGAAACTCCATCGAAGCTTGGTCTACCATAGGGCTGATCCGGGCCCTCCACGAGAGTGCAGATTCGCGAGAGAGTGGGAGAGCCCGGGTCCCCCCAGCCAATTGCCTAACTAATTTTTTTAAGACCTTGATTCCGCGTATAGAGCCTGAGGTTATGACGCTTTATTGCCTAACTAAGGGTAACGATATATACATATAGTATGTATATGATAGGGAAATGGGATGATGTGCAGAGTGAAATGAAATAGGACTCTTTTTTTGGGGGGGTAATCAAGTACTCGTGTTCAAGCTATCTAGCCTTTGACGGGAGAGCGCATCCCGAGTGGAAACTTGGCAGGATTATCCAACCACTCCATCCTCGGTACAGGTATTTAGTAAACAAACAAGTAAAATGGTGAGAGTGGAGGTAAAGAAAGCCGAAACAGTAGAACCCTCCCACCTCTAACCCACCGCCCTCAAAACGCAATCCACCAGTGGGGAAATCGGACTTGGATGTAATAAAAATAAAAAGATTAAGCAAGAATAGTACTATGACGTTCTTGTTCTTTTGGCTCTGAAGAGGATGATTGAGGGCCTGGATTTGAACAAGATTTGTTCATACATTTATGATTTCCAGAATAGCAGCCAGTACCCGTGTCACCCTAGTGTTGGGCCACGCCCGTCTTCCAGGTCACTGTCTGAGATATGCAGTATTACCAACTCACTGCAGTCCCCATGCCTCCCATGACAACCATATGGTCTCTACCTATATCAGTCAACTCACCAAGCCCCAGGCAGTATCACCAATACCACCCCCTTGCGAGAATGCCGAAATATACTGAAAAACAGCTGCAGGAGGTAGTCATGGATGCTCGATGAGAGCCAGATGTGCTTACCCAACGTGTTGTAGTAGCAAATTTGCTCTCAAATTCACAAAGTGCTGGGGAATATACAGTACCTATGCCAGAGGACGACCCTGCCACATTCCCTAAGACTTGGGCAATGCTCTGTGAGTTCGCTGCCTCAGCTCATGGGTGGGAGATGGCAAGGGAAGGTCGAGTGAAATTCTGTGGGAGGATGAGAAGTGGTGTGAGGCGGTGGCGGAGTTTATCATGTAAATTCCAGATAGTGGGGAGGGCAGGGACTGGCCCGCGGGGATGAGAGAGGCCACCCCGTCTGCCGGGAGCTGCAGTCCATCGCCATATTCTATATAGGATGAATGCGATTAATGATTCTTTAAAAATAAAAATAAAAAGCTGCCTCAGCCGGCGTGTCCTGAGATAATCTACTGAGCTACCCCTTGCCCTGTCGATGCACTGGATCGTCAGCCATCTTCGCGAACCCAACCTCCCGACCATTGTTGTCGGATTCCGTACATCCTCACTTGATTAGGAAAATGAGTGAATAGAGTAATTATGACACCGCTTCTCACATGTAGTAAATTCGCTGCTACAAGTGGTGGGTCCTGTAGGAAGTATTAGCTATGATGTGCAAATCTGCTCTCACATCTAGTGAGTACGGGTGGCAATATACCAATCTAGAATAAAGTCGACAATACAGGTGGCGAGTGCTGGACGTGTGCATGTAAGAAGCATTGTTACCAGAGGTGAGACTGGATGAAGAGAGTAGACAAAATCTGTTAGACTGATAGTAATAGACCAGAGATAGACCATAGGTGTCCGACATGAAGGACATGAAGAAAATGACCGAGGACGTCGGACAGAGGATGTCGGACAGCATGTCATATGAAGGAGGTGCCGAGTTAGGGAAAGCACATGACGGAAAGGCAGTGTTGGAAAGGAAGACTGAAGAATGAACATGTGATGCGTCGTGGCGCAGAATTATTCCTGCAGAGTTAACACTACTACGTAACTACTTGGTAGTCAATATGCTTATTTCTTATATTTCCTTGTTGACCGATTTATTTATATTTCCTATACTTAGTCTCTGGATGAAACTACTTGCCTACTTCTTCAAGTATATAAGTAACTACTATCCCTCGTCCTTGAAAGAATTGAATTTCTGTCAATGGCTGCAGATTTGGGAAATTTGCCTCCACAATACTCGCCTCCTTTTTTCTCTCCTCCTTTCTTCTCCCCTCCTTCTTTCTCCCCTCCTTCGTTCTCCCCTCCTTCGTTCTCCCCTCCTTCGTTCTCTCCTCCTTCGTTCTCCCCTCCTTCGTTCTCCCCTCCTTCGTTCTCTCCTCCTTCGTTCTCCCCTCCTTCGTTCTCCCCTCCTTCGTTCTCCTTCTTTCTCTTCTCCTTCGTTCTCTTCTACCTCCCTCTCTTCCACTTCTTTCTCCTCTACTTCTTTTTCTTCTCCTTCTTTCTCTTCTGCTTCTGTCTCTTCTCCTTCCTTCTCTCACCATCTCTCTTACCACTATTGTTGTTATCACTACTGTTGCTATCCTCACCACCTTCCTTACCACTACTGTTGCTATCACTATTGCTGTTATTGTCACTATCACGGCTACTGTGGATCTAGTCTGGTTGTGTGGATCCAGATATAGCTAAGTTAATAACCATATGCTATTGCTCCAGCTAAATATTCAGCACAATACTGACACCTGGGTAGATCATCAATAATAAAGGAGTCTGTCGTCGGGGGATTGGGAGGGGTCAGAGATGACGTACGGAATCTACGAGAGGATATGGAACAAGTTGTTGTCAGAGGTGACTTACGGGACTCACGAGAAGTAGTAGATGGAGGGATGGCTGCGAGAGGGGGCAGCGCGGCGAGAGGGGGCAGGACGGCGAGAGAGGGCGGGGCGGCGAGAGGGGGCAGGGCGGCGAGAGCGTAAAAAGAAACAGCGTGGGGTGGGCGGAGGTTGGGGGGGCAGGGGGCACGCCCAGGAGTTGAAAAAGAAGAAAGTATCGATTAGTGATTATTTATAAAAAAAAGAATAAAAAAAAAAGAAGAAGAAGAAGAGAGTACATCCAGAGGACGTGAGGATGAGCAGAATCAGCCCTTCAAATACCGGGCCACCTGACTACCCGGCAGAGAGTTAATCCTGGGGAGCCTCCATAACTCTCCCCAATAAGCCGCTCTGCCAATGTATGGTGGAATTTTTGGAATATGTCGCTAAAAGTACTGACCCAGGCATGGCCACTGGAGACCTCTCCGGCTTCATATGTGGGCAGGCAAATCCAGACTGCCCGTCTATCGTTACCGGTGGCACTACCACAGCCTACGGCGCCTTCTCACAATGGCACTACCAGAGCCTACGGTGCCTTCTCTATGTGCTCAGCTAATGAACGTCTGTCTTGGGCCTTCAACATGGTGAGCAAAATCCGTAAGTTCATATATAATGATCACAGTGATACTAACAAGTATCTAGTACTACTGTATAGCACAAACGGCAAGAGCTCTCAGTCGTACAACTTTAACGATAGGTTGGCGGACTACTCTTACACTAATGCTACAACAAGAAGTTTGCATAATCACCCTCTATCTACTTTTTGCTTCAATGTTTATGTGTTTCGTCTATTTGCGATGACAATGGGGGTGGTGTAGATTCTCCGTTTTAATAGGCTCAGGCATATATATATTTTTAATTAAAGGAATCATTAACCACATTCAGCCTATCTAGACTATGGCGATGGACTACGGCTCACGGGTTCCCCCAGGTGGCCTCCCCCTCCGCACGGGCCAGTCCCTGCCCTCCCCGTGCTATCTACAATGTGATGAATCAAAAGAAAAGAATCCCGTAACCCTCGCTCCACTCTTCGTTCCCTTGGTCCCGCATCACAGCATGAAATTCGCGACCATTTCTCATCGTCGCATATCTTCTCGCTCGATCGCTCCATCACATCCGGCAGCTCTCTCATTGCTTCTGCTTGCTACCCCTCCACCTCCTTCTGTCTTAACTCCTCTACCTCGACTCCCCGCTGCACTTTTTCACTCCCTCTCATCCATCGCATGTCGGTGTCTTCTTCCAGCACTCCTTTCGGTATCGGTTCCGCGACTCTTAGCTCTGGTAGGTGTCTCCTATACACCGACGCTGCTGTTGAATGAATAATCCAAGACGTGGGATGATGTGGGGTAATGTGGGATGTCGTGGGATAATGTGGGGCACAGTGGTATAT
>Ga0307514_10002613_pt1 | contig 18424 bp, 13 predicted proteins | sample 16_EM_MG_FD_203088 | JGI IMG/M metagenome (GOLD analysis project Ga0307514, IMG submission 203088) | Populus trichocarpa ectomycorrhiza microbial communities from riparian zone in the Pacific Northwest, United States - 16_EM | ecosystem: Host-associated > Plants > Roots > Unclassified | place... | reverse complement strand
CGCACGCTCGGCCGCATCGACGTGCTGGTCAACAACGCCGGCGTCTTCCTGCCCGGCACCCTCGAAGATTTCTCGCTCGAGGATTTCGACCGCACGCTGGACATCAACGTGCGCGCCGTGTTCGTTGCGGCCAAGGCCGCCGTGCGCCACATGGGCGAGGGCGGCCGCATCATCAACATCGGCAGCACCAACGCCGAGCGCATGCCCTGGCCCGGCGGCAGCGCCTATGCGATGAGCAAGTCGGCGCTCAAGGGACTGGTGCAGGGCCTCGCGCGCGACCTCGGGCCGCGCGGCATTACGGTCAACAACGTTCAGCCCGGGCCGGTCAACACCGACATGAACCCGGTCGACGGCCCGAACGCTCCCGCGATGCATGGCCTGATGGCGCTGGCCCGCCATGCGCGCCCCGAGGAAATCGCCGGCATGGTGGCGTACCTCGCGAGCCCGGAAGCTGCTTTCGTCACCGGCGCCAGCCTCAACATCGACGGCGGGTTCGCCGCTTGATGGCTATCCGGCGCGCTGGACGGCGGCAATGAGTTTGTCGAGGGTTGCATCGAGGCGGGCAAGCTCGCCGGCCTCGATGCCCTCGAACAGCGCGGCCTCGCGCTGCCGGCCCAGCATGCCGACGGTTTCGTGCAGCGCCTTGCCGGCCGCCGTGAGATAGAGCCGGCTGCGGCGCCGGTCGGTGGGGTCGCCCAGGCGCTGCACGCGCTTGTGGCGCTTCAGGCCGGCCAGCGCGCGGCTCACCGCCATCTTGTCGAGGCCGGTGAGATCGGCGATCTGCGTGGCATTGAGCCCCGGCTGCGCGCCCAACACCGCCATGGCACGCCATTCGTTGAGCGTGAGGTGGTGCTCGCGGCCCACCTTTTCGTGAAAGGGCCGCGCCGTGAGATTGACCACCCGCACCAGCTTGAAGAACAGCGGGTCCATGGCGCGGCGCGGTTCAGCCCAGCAGTTTTCTCGCGGCCGCCGCGATGGCTTCGGGGCCGACGCGCGATTGCGCCTCCAGCACCGGCGCATAGCCGACCGGAATGCGCGGCGCGCCGAGCCGCGCCACGCGGCAGCCTGTGGCCTCCGCGGCGCTGGCTGCAATCTCGGCGCCAAAGCCCGCCACCTGCACCGCCTCGTGCACCACCAGCAGCCGCCGGGTGCGCGCGCACGACGCGAGCACCGTCTCGCGGTCCCAGGGCCAGAGCGTGCGCAGGTCGATCAGGTCGACCGCGATGCCTTCAGCCGCCAGCGCATCGCAGGCCGCGGCGCAGGCCTGCATCTGCCGGCTCCAGCTCACGAGCGTGAGCGCGTTGCCTTCGCGCACGCGCCGCGCCTTGCCGAGCGGCACGGCAATGTCTTCATTCACTTCGCCGCGCAGGCCCCAGAGCGTCTTGTGCTCGATATAGACCACCGGGTCGCCGCACTGCAGCGCGGCGCGCAGCAGGCTGTAGTTGTCCTGCGGCGTCGACGGGCTCACCACCACCACGCCCGGCAGATGCGCGAACCAGGCCTCGAGCGACTGCGAATGCTGCGCGGCCGAGGCGTCCCAGATGCCGCCGGGCATGCGCGCCACCAGCGGCACGCGGCCCTGGCCGCCGAACATGAAGCGGTTCTTGGCGGCCTGGTTCACCAGCTCGTCCATGCCGCAGAGCGCGAAGTCGACCACCCGCATCTCGATCACGGGCCTGAGGCCCGCGAGCGCCATGCCCACGCCGGCGCCCATGATCGCGGCCTCGCTGATCGGCGCGTCTATCACGCGCTCGTCGCCGAAGGCCTGCTGCAGGCCCTTGTATTGGCCGAAGATGCCGCCGCGGCCCACGTCCTCGCCGAGCACGACCACGCGCGCATCGGCCTGCATCTCGCGCTGGAGCGCGAGCACGGCGGCTTCGGAATAGCTGAGGTCCTTCATCATCATCAATACCATTGCCCTGCTCCGACGGTCTGCACGTCGGTGAAGGCGGCGCCGGGCTCGGGCCAGGGCGCCGCGTCGGCGATGGCCAGCGCGGTATCGACCTCGTCGCGCGCCGCGTTCTCGATGGCGTCGAGCGTGGCCGCGCTCACGCCGGCCGCGAGCAGGTGCCCGCGCGCCCGCGCGATCGGATCGGTTTCGAGTGCGGCGGCCAGTTCGGCCGGATCGCGGTAGGCCGCGAGGTCGACCGACACATGCCCCTTCACGCGGTAGGTCAGCGCATGCAGCAGCCGCGGTCCGCCGCCGCCTCGCACTTCGGCGACCAGCCGTGCGGCGGTTTCGTGCACCGCGAACACGTCGTTGCCGTCGACCTGCGTGGCCGCAATGTCCATCGAGGCGGCGCGCGCCGATGCGCCTTCGCCCGCCGTCATCGGGCCGCTCGCGGTGGTGGCGCTCCAGCGGTTGTCCTCGCAGACGAAGAGCACCGGCAGGCCGTACACGCGAGCCCAGTTCAGCGCTTCGAGAAAAGGGCCGCGGTTGATGGCGCCGTCGCCGAAGAAGCAGACCGTGATGTCATTGTTCTTGCCGAGCAGCTTCTGCGCATGCGCCGCGCCCACGGCAATCGGCAGCCCCGCGGCCACCACGCCATTCGCGCCCAGCATGCCGACCGAGAAGTCCGCGATGTGCATCGAGCCGCCCTTGCCGCCGTTGAAGCCGGTGGCCTTGCCGAACAGCTCGCACATCATGCGGGCGAGGTCGGCGCCCTTGGCCAGCGTGTGGCCGTGGCCGCGGTGCGTGGAGGTGAGGTAGTCGCTGGCCCGCAGGTGCGCGCAGACGCCCGCGGGCACCGCCTCCTGGCCGGTCGAAAGATGCAGCGGCCCGCGCACCTTGGCGGAACCGGCCGCCTGCTGGCCATAGGCGCTCACGCCGCCCTGGCTGGCCGCTTCGGCGGCGTTCTCGAAGGCGCGGATGCGCACCATGGCGCGGTACAGCGCCGTGCCTGAATTGCTCGAATCCATCTTGTCTCCAGCGCCCTGGATGAGGGCGTTCCGGCAAAAATCGTATCAAGCGTGACGACATCGCCTCACAGGGCTTACCCCCTGCGATGCGCCAGCAGGGGAGGTCTGCGAATGATTCTCAAATGCATCGGTAGAATGGCGCCCCCGTCCGCACGATTCCTTTCCGGGTGCTGCCCGCGCCGATCGGCGCAGCGCCCGCCCCTGCTTCTTCCCATGCACAAGTTTTTTCTGGCAACGCCTCTCGCGCTCGCGGGGACCTTCTCTTACGCGCAAGCCAACGAGCCCGCCGCTGCCGACGCACGCGGGCAGCTCGGCACCGTCACGGTGGAATCCAGCGCGACCACCGGCTTCGTCGCCAACACGGTGGAGGCCGGCACCTTCCGCGGCGCCAGCATCATGGACGTGCCCGCCACGGTCAACACCGTCACGCGCGAGGTGCTCGAGCTGCAGGGCGCGGCCAGCATCTACGAGGCGCTGCGCAACACGGCCGGCGTGACGCGCCAGCAGAACGGCGGCGACACCTTCGACCAGCTCGTGATCCGCGGCATCGCGGTGGAGAACCGGACGAACTACCGGCTCAACGGCTCGCTCGCGATTCCCAACGTCTCCGAGATTCCGATGGAGAACAAGGAGCGCGTCGAGGTGCTGAAGGGCGCGTCGGCGCTCTACTACGGCTTCACCACGCCGGCGGGCATCGTCAACCTCGTGACCAAGCGCGCGGGCAGCACGCCCGTGAGCACCGTCGGCCTCACGCTCGACGACCGCGGCTCGGCGCAGGCGCTGGTCGACCTCGGACGCCAGTTCGGCGACCAGCAGCAGTACGGGCTGCGGGTCAACGCGGCGGGCGGGCGCATCGGCTCCAGCATCGACGGCGTGGACGGCAACCGCAGGTTCGTGTCGGCCGCGTTCGACTGGCGCGTCAACAGCCGGCTCACGCTGAAGGCCGACATCGAGAACTACCGCAAGCGCATCACGGAGCAGGCCGGCATCACCCGGCTCGCGGCCGTCAACGGCATGATCGCGCTGCCCGACCTGCCCAACCCCGACAAGCTGCTCGGCCCGCCGTGGGCCGTGTTCGATGCCGAGGTCACCAACACCCAGCTGCGCGCCGACTATTCGCTCGGCGACAACTGGGCGCTGACCGTGGAAGCCGGCCACTCCGAAGCCGAGCGCGACCGCCGGCTTGCGAGCTTCAGCAACTACAACGTGCTGACGGGTGCTGGTCGCATCACCGGCAACGACCAGAGCCTGAAGCAGACCTCGGACCTGCTGCGCACCGAGCTGTTCGGCACCTTCTCGACCGGCAGCGTGCAGCACGAACTCACGCTCGGCGCCGCGCGCAGCAAGAAGACGCAGGACCCGATCTTCCAGCGCAACTACGGCGGCGCAAGCACGGTGCAGAACCTGTACAACCCCGTCCCCATCGGCTACCTGCCGCTGACGGCGCGGCCGACCCGGCCCACCACCGGCGCCCAGGAGAGCGAGGAGCTTGGGCTCTATGCGCTCGACCGCATCACCTTCTCGCCGCAGTGGCAGCTGGTGGCCGGCCTGCGCCGCACCCACTACGAGAGCACGCAGGGCGCGAGCGCCACGATTCCGTCCATCGCCTACGACGTGCGCAAGACCACGCCGCTCGCTGCGCTGAGCTACAAGTTCACGCCCGCGCTGGTGGGCTACGTCTCCTATGCAGAGGGCGTGGAAGAAGGCGAGATCGCACCGGCCGGCACCGCCAACCAGAACGCCCACATGCCGCCCGGCGTGAGCAAGCAGAAGGAAATCGGCCTGCGCTGGCTCACCGATGGCGGCCTGCTGCTGTCAGGCGCGCTGTTCGACATCGAACGCCCGGGCGCCTACACCAACAGCGCCAACACCTTCGTGGCCGACGGGCGCCAGCGCTACCGCGGGCTCGAAGTTTCGGCGCAGGGCCGCCTGACGCGCGCGCTCGCCTGGCAGCTGTCGGCCCAGTCGCTCGATGCCGAGTTCCGCGGCATCAACGCGCAATACAACGGCAAGATGCCCGAGAACACGGCCAAACAAACGGCCAGCGCCTTCCTCTCGTACGACATTGCCGCGGTGCCGGGCCTCTCGGTCAACGCGGGGGCCTACTACACGGGCCGCCGTCCGGTGGACGACCTGAACCAGGCCTTCATCGGCGGCAACACCCTGTTCGGTCTGGGCGCGCGCTACGTGACGCAGCTGTTCGGCAAGCGCACCTTGTGGCAGGTCAACGTCGACAACGTGGCCGACAAGCGCTATTGGGCGGCGGCCGGCACGCGGCTGGCCGTGGGCGCGCCGCGCAGCATCAAGGCGACGCTCAAGGTCGATCTCTGAACGGCTCCGCAAAGGCAACAGCGGCCCTCCACATCATTCGATTTTTTCCATGGCTCTCCTGAGACGGATCTGGTTCCAGATCCACTGGTTCATCGGCATCACGGCCGGCAGCGTGCTCGTCGTGATCGGCCTGAGCGGCGCGGTGCTCTCCTTTCGCGCCGAGATCGTCGATGCGATCAATCCCGAACTGCGCCACATCCCCGATCCGGCCGGCGCGGCAGCGCTGCGGCCCGCGGCGCTCGCGGCGCAGGTGCAGGCGGCGGAGCCGGCGCGGCGCATCGCCGCGCTCACGGTGTTTGCCGAACCGGGGCGGCCGGCGCGCATCAACTTTGCGCCGCCAGAAGGCCAGCGCCAGGGCGAGGTCCGGCTGGCCGATCCCTGGACGGGCGCGCTGCTGCCCGAGCCCGCGGGCGATGCCTTCTTCGAGTTTGTCGAGCACCTGCATCGCTGGCTGCTGCTGCCGCGCGATGCGGGCAAGCCCGTCACGGGTACGCTGGCCGCGGGGCTGCTGGTGCTTGCGCTGTCGGGCCTCTACCTGCGCTGGCCGCGCCGGCCGCTCGCGTGGCGGGCCTGGTTCAAGCTGGACTTTGCGCTCGGCGGCCGCGCCTTTCTCTGGAACCTGCATGCGGTGGCCGGCACCGTCGCGCTGCTGGCGTACCTGGTCTCGAGCCTCACGGGCATCTACTGGGGCTTCGACGCCGTGCGCTCGATGGTCGACGAGGCCGCCGGCGAAGGGCGCGTGGTCCGCGCGCAGCGCATGCAGGCCGGCAGCGCGCCTGCCAAGGCGCAGCCGGCGCCCGACCTGCAGCGCGTGTGGCAGTCCTTCCTCGATGAAGCCGGCGGCAACTGGAGCCAGGCCACGCTGCGCCTGCCGGCGCGCAACGCATCGCAGGTCGAAGCGACCTACCTGCGAACCAACGCCGAGCACGAACGCGCACGCAACCGCCTCTACCTCGACGCCACCACGGGCGAAGCCACCCGGCATGAACGCTATGCCGACAAGCCGCTGGCCGGCCGGCTGGTCAACAGCATCTATCCGATGCACATGGGCACCTACTGGGGCTTGCCGGGGCGCATCGTGATGCTGCTCAGCAGCCTGGGCCTGGCGCTGTTCGCGGTCACGGGGTGGATGCTCTATCTCGGACGCCGGCGCACGAAGCGGGCCGTGCGCGAAGAGCGCATGCGGCTCGGTTCCGGGCTGCGGCCGGACGGGCCCGGCGCCGAGCCGGTACTGCTCACTTTTGCGAGCCAGACCGGCCAAGCGGAGCGCATTGCGCTGCAGACGGCCGCGGTGCTGCAATCGGCCGGCGTCGCGGTGGTGCTGCAGCCGCTGGTGCGCCTGAGCGTGGATGCGCTGCGGCGCTACCGCAAGGTGCTGCTGGTGGCCAGCACCTTCGGCGATGGCGATCCGCCGGACAGCCTGCGCGCCTTTGCGCGCCAGTTCGCGCTGCAGACCGGCTCCAGCCTGCAGCATGTGCACTACGGCCTGCTCGCGCTGGGCGACAGGCACTACGCCAACTTCTGCGGCTTTGGCAGGGCGCTGGACCACGACCTGCGCGGCCACGGCGCACAGGCGCTGTTCCCGATGATCGAAGTGCACAACGGCGATGCCGGTGCGCTGGCCCGCTGGCAGCAGTCGCTGGCCGAAGCCTTCGGCATGCGGCAGCCCGGCGCGTGGAAGGCGCACGAACCGGAGGCGGCTTCCTTCGAGCCCTGGCGCCTCGTGCGGCGGACCCTGCTCAATGCCGGCAGCCAGGGCGATCCGCTGTTCGAGATCGAGCTCGCGCATTCCGGCGCGGCCGCCTGGGCGCCGGGCGCGCTCGCCGAACTGCTGCCGCGCCAGCCCGCCCGCGCCGTCGAGCAATGCCTGCGCCGTGCCGGGCTTGACGGGCGAACCCGCGTGCGCTGCGATGGCCGCGAGTGCACGCTCGAAGACGCGCTGGCTCGCAGCATGCTTCCCGCCGCACCGGCGGCCAGCGCGCAGGCGCTGGCCGACATGCTGGTGCCGCTCGCGCCGCGGCGCTATTCGGTGGCCTCGACCACGGCCGACGGCTGCGTGCAGCTGCTCGTGCGCCAGGCGCGCCACGCGGACGGCCTGGGCGTGGCCTCGGGCTGGCTGACCGAGGGGGCGCCGCTGGATGCAACGGTCGAGCTTCGCCTGCTGCCCAATCCCGCTTTCGCACTCGTCGACGACGAGGTGCCCTGTGTTTTCATTGGCAATGGCTCCGGCTTTGCCGGCCTGCGTGCCCATCTTCGCGAGCGCGTGCGGCGAGGCCGCGGGCGCAACTGGCTGGTGTTCGGCGAGCGCAACGCCGCGCACGATGCCTTCTGCGCCGAGGACATCGCGCAGTGGCAGGCGGCCGCGGCGCTCGAGCGCGTCGACCTGGTGTTCTCCCGCGACCAGGCCGAGCGCCTGTATGTGCAGCACCGGCTGCGCGAGGCGGCCGGCCCGCTGCGCCAATGGGTGGACAGCGGTGCCGCGGTCTACGTCTGCGGCAGCCTCGAAGGCATGGCGCCGGGCGTCGACCTGGCCTTGCGCGAGGTACTGGGGCCATCGGCCTGCGACACGCTGATTGCAGAGGGCCGCTATCGGCGCGATGTCTATTGAGCGGCTTCCCGCAGGCACTGCGCAAACTGCGCGGCGGCAGGCGGGCTGGCCCGCGGCTTGCGCTGCAGAAGGCCCACCTCGCGGTGGAAGGTGAGCTCGCCGAGCGAGAGCATGCGAACGCTCGCGGGCAGCGGAAGGTGCGCCTCGACCAGCGGAACGAGCGCAACGCCCAGCCCCTTGGACGTCATGTGGATGAGCCCGGCGATCTCGTCCAGTTCGATCGAATCGTTGACCGCGATGCCTTCGCGACGAAGAAATCTTTCCACCATGCGGCCACCGAACGACGCGCGGTCGTAGCGCAGGAAGGGCTGTTCCTGGAGGAGCGCGCGCCAGTCCTTGCCCGGCAATTTTTTGGGCGCGATGAGCACGTACGGTTCCTGCACCAGCGGCTGCCACGCCAGCTCCGGAAGAATGCCGAACGGCGGCCGGATGATCACCGCTGCATCGATCGTGCCTGCATCGAGCTCGTCCATCAGCCGCATCGACACGCCCGGCGACACATGGACGCGCAGCAGCGGCTGCGCCTTGCGCAGCCTGGCAAGCGCCCGCGCGACCAGTGTCGACTGCGCCGAAGCAATGGCGCCGATGCGCAGCAGCCCGCCGCTCGCGGTGTCATCGGGAAGCTCGCCGAGCTTGGCATAGAGCGCGCAGATCTCCTCCGCGCGTGCCAGCGTCGTCTGGCCGGCCGCATTCAGGGTGGCGGAGCGCCCGGTCCTCTCGAACAGCTCGAACCCCAGGGCTTCCTCGAGCCGCTTGACCTGGCTGCTGACCGCCGATTGCGTCAGGCCGATCCGGTCTCCCGCGGCCGCAAAGGTTCCGTGGCGGCAGACGGCGATGAAGGTTCTGAGCTCGTTGATCATGAACCGAGCATCTCAGGAATCGATGCTCGTTTCAATCATTCATCGCTTCGGGCCATGCGTGGCCCGCACTACCTCGCTTCGTATTCTTCCATCGGCTTGTCGCTGGGACTGGCCCAGGCGGCCTTCGTCAAGGCGCTGGCCGGCAGCCCGACCTTCGAGTTGTGGGGCGGAATGGGCTGCATGAACCACTTGTCGTAGAGCCGCGCGGCTTCTCCGCTCCTGGCCAGCGACACCACGCTTTGGTCGACGAGCTTCTTGAACGCGGGGTCGCCCTTCGCAAGCATGATCGCGATCGGCTCGACGCTGAGAACCTGGTCCAGCAGCCTGTACTGCGCCGGCTCCCTGCTCTTGGAGATCAGCGTGGCAAGGATCTGGCCATCGGCCGCGAAGCCATCCACCCGGCCCGATTCGAGCAGCAGGAAGCCTTCGCTGTTGTCCTTGGCAAGCACTTCCGCGATCTCGCCCGCACCCTCGCGCTTGAGTTTTCTGAGGAGCTGGACAGAAGTGGTGCCGGTTGTCGCGGCCACGGCCTTGCCGGAAAACTGCGCGGCAGACACGATGCCGGAGGCTGCCTTCACGGCAATGCGAACCCCTTCGACATAGAGCGTGGGCGCGAACGCGACATCTTTCTGGCGCGCCGCGTTGTTGGTCGTGGTGCCGCACTCGATGTCGACGGTGCCGTTCTGCACCAGGGCAATGCGATTCTGCGGCGTGACCAGCTGGTACTTCACGCTGATCTTTTCGATCTGCAGCGCCTTCCTGAGGTCCGCGATGACACGCTCGCAGACCTCGACGTGAAAGCCCGTGTAGCTGCCCGGCCCAAGGGTGAAGGACATGGCGCCCGAGGCGTCGCGCACACCCATGGTGATGGCGCCGGACTCCCTGATCTTCTTCAAGGTGTCGGTTTGCGCACAGGCGTTTCCAACCGAAAGCAGGAGCGCCGCGGCAGTGGCGCCGGTGATGAGCAAGTGTGTTTTCACGCGGCGCCTTCAGACGGCGAACAGCGAATCGAGGTTCGCGAACGACTTCATCTCGATGGCATTGCCCGACGGATCGAGAAAGAACATCGTCGCCTGTTCGCCCGGCTCGCCCTTGAACCGGATATAGGGCTCGATCACGAACTTGGTCTGGCGCGCGACGAGCTTGTCGGCCAGCGCCTGCCATTGGTCCATCGGAAGAATGGCGCCGAAGTGGCGCACCGGCACGTCGTGGCCGTCCACCGCGCTGCTTGCCTTGTGGCCGCATTCGTCGGGTGCAAGGTGGGCCACGATCTGGTGGCCGTGGAAGTCGAAGTCGACCCACTCGGGCGCGCTGCGGCCCTCGGGGCATCCGAGCAGGTCGCCGTAGAAGGCGCGGGCTTCGGCAATGTCGCGAACGGGAAAAGCCAGGTGGAACGGAATTCTCGTGTGGGGTGCATTCATGGCGGCGATCGCATCGGTGAGTTCAGGATGGCCCGGACTTTAAGCAGCGCGCCTCATAACCGAAAACGATATATTTTCTTGCTGAGCATTGATTTTCTCGATGCTCGATCTATCCCGGGGGCGAGCGCGTTCCCCCGGGAATTCCCGGGTGCCCAGCGCGTGGCTGCGATGGGATAGTTAGTTCGCCCTTCAAACTAACTAATTTCTTACACGGCTTTCCGGGCCGGGCATTTCCTCCAAGGAGAGACATCCATGCAACTCAAGCACACCCTGGCCGCCATGGCCTTCGGCCTTACCGCAGTGGGCGCACTGGCCCAGACCGTGGTCGGCGTGAGCTGGTCCAACTTCCAGGAAGAGCGCTGGAAGACCGATGAGGCGGCCATCAAGGCGCAACTCGAGAAGCTCGGCGCCAAGTACATCAGCGCCGATGCCGGCGGCTCGCCCGAGAAGCAGCTGGGCGACATCGAGGGGCTGATGTCCAAGGGCGCCAAGGCGCTCATCGTGCTGGCGATGGACAAGGACGCCATTCTTCCCGCCGTCACCAAGGCCACGCGCCAGAAGGTGCCCGTGGTCGCGTACGACCGGCTGATCGAGGCGCCCGGCGTCTTCTACATCACCTTCGACAACGTCGAGGTCGGGCGCATGGAGGCGCGCGAGGTCTTCAAGGTCAAGCCCAAGGGCAACTACGTGATCATCAAGGGCTCGCCCAGCGACCCCAACGCCGACTTCCTGCGTGCGGGCCAGCAGGAGGTGCTGGACGCCGCCGTCAAGAAGGGCGACATCAAGATCGTCGGCGACGAATACACCGAAGGCTGGAAGCCCGAGGTGGCGCAGAAGAACATGGAGCAGATCCTCACCAAGAACGGCAACAAGGTCGATGCGGTGGTGGCTGCCAACGACGGCACGGCCGGCGGCGCGGTGGCCGCGCTCACGGCCAAGGGCCTGCGCGGCATTCCGGTGTCGGGGCAGGACGCCGACTTCGCGGCGCTCAACCGCATTGCGCTGGGCACGCAGACCGCCACCATCTTCAAGGATTCGCGCGAACTCGGCCGCGAAGCTGCCAGCGCCGCCATCGCGCTGTCGCAGGGCAAGCCGGTCGAGAAGGCCGCGCCGTGGAATTCCGGGCCGAAGAAGATCTCGCTGTCGTCGCGGCTGCTCACGCCGGTGCCGGTCACGCGCGACAACCTCGACGTGGTCGTGAAGGCTGGCTGGATCAAGAAGGACGAGCTCTGCAAGGGCGTCCAGGCCGCCAGCGCGCCCGCGGCCTGCAAGTAAGTAGCAAGAAGAGCGAGCGAGCGGGCGCGAAGAAGAAGCGAAGAAGCGCCGCCCACCCGCTTCGCACTGTCGTGTCCGGCCGGTCCATGGTCCTGCCCGGGGCGCCGCCGCGCACCTGTTGTCCCTTCGAGAGGATCTGAAAAAATGAGCAATCCAACGCCAGGCTGGTGGCGGCGCACAGGCGTCGACCTGCGGCTCTTGCTGATGAGCGTGCTGCTGATCGCAATGGGGGTGGTTTTCAACGTGATGTCCGGCGGCGTGTTCCTGTCGCCCGAGAACCTCTACAACGTGGCGCAGCAGACGGCCGTGGTGGGCATCGTGTCGACGGTGATGGTGCTGGTCATCGTGGCGCGCCACATCGACCTGTCAGTCGGCTCGGTCATGGGTTTCGTCGGCGTGCTGATCGCCTATCTGCAGTACACATCGGGCTGGTCCTGGCCCGCGGCCTGCCTCGCGGGGCTTGCGGTGGCGCTGCTGGTGTCGATCTACCAGGGCTGGCTCACGGCGATGCTGGGCGTGCCCTCGTTCGTGGTCACGCTCGGCGGGCTGATGTCGTTTCGCGGCGCCGCCTTCCTGGTGGCCGACGGCAAGACGCAGCCCGTGAACGACGAATTCTTCCAGCGCCTGGGCGGCGGCTACGACGGCGGCATCGGCACCACCATGACCTGGGTCCTCGCGGCCTTCGTTGCGGTGGTGCTGTTCGCGCGCATGCTGCAGAAGCGCCGTGCGCGCGCGCACCACGAGATGCCCAACGAGCCGCTGTGGCTCGAAGTGCTGCTGACGGCCGTGGCGGCGGCCGTGGTGTTCGTCTTCGCGGCGGTCATGAACAACTACCAGATCGCCTCGAAGGACGCGCCGCAGGGCCTGCCGATTCCGGTGCTGATCTGGGCCGTGGTGGCGATCGTGCTGTCGTTCATCGTGCACCGCACGCGCTTCGGCCGCTATGTGTTCGCGATGGGCGGCAATCCCGATGCGGCGGCGCTGGTGGGCATTCCGGTCAAGCGCGTCACGCTGATGCTGTTTGCGCTGCTCGCGGTGCTGGTGACGGTGGCGGCCATTGTGTCGATCGCGCGGCTCAACGCGGGCACCAACTCGCTCGGCACGGGCATGGAGCTGTATGTGATTGCGGCCGCCGTCATTGGCGGCACGGCACTCGCGGGCGGCACCGGTTCGATCTTCGGCTCGGTGCTGGGCGCGCTGATCATGCAGTCGCTCGACAGCGGCATGCTGCTGCTCGACGTGCCGATCGGCAAGCGCATGGTGATCATCGGGCAGGTGCTGATCGTGGCTGTCGTGTTCGATGTGCTGTATCGGCGCAAGTTTGGGGAGAACTAGGATGAACGACGTGCGTTGTTCAGGGGCTGATTCAGGGCGCGCTCCCGCCGACGGGGTACCTTGCTCCGCGAATGTCCTCCGGCCTTCGGCCTCCCCCTTGATTTCGCTGCGCAAGGCACCCCATCGACGGGATCGTTATTCGGAGCAGTCGTTGATCAGCGGTACACCCAGAGCGTGCCCTGGTGCACAGGGCATCGGGTGCTCCCCGCAGCGAAATAAAGGAGGAGGGCGAAGCCCGGGGGACATTCGCGGAGGGGAGTACCCGGTGTCCTGTGCACGCGCCCTGAACAGCAGCGACAAGAACACACACGCTCCGAAAGCGAAGACCCCGCGTCACAACAGTGCACAGCGAAAGGAACCCCAATGACCACGGTCGACACATCAACGCCCCTGGTCGAACTGAAGGAAATCCGCAAGGCCTTCGGCGGCGTGAAGGCCGTGGATGGCGTGAGCATCAACCTCCATCCCGGTGAAGTGGTCGCGGTGCTCGGCCACAACGGCGCGGGCAAGTCCACGCTCATGAAGATGCTCGCGGGCGCCTACCCCATCGATTCGGGCGACACGCTGATCGCGGGCGAGAAGGTCCACATCCGCACGCCGGCCGAGGCGCAGGCGCTGGGCATCGAGACCATCTACCAGACCCTCGCGCTGGCCGACAACCTCGACTCGGTGTCCAACCTCTTTCTCGGCCGCGAGAAGATGACGCGCTGGAACACGCTCGACGATCATTTCATGGAAGTGCAGGCGCGCAAGGTGTTCCAGCGCCTGAACAAGAACTTCAGCAACATCCGCATTCCGGTGCGCAGGCTTTCGGGCGGGCAGCGGCAGGTGGTGGCGATCTCGCGCGCGCTGTACTTCAATGCGCGCATCCTCATCATGGACGAACCCTGCGCCGCGCTCGGCCCTGAGGAAACCGCGATGGTCGGCGGCCTCGTGAAGCAGCTCAAGGCCGACGGCGTCGGCATCTTCCTGATCACGCACGACATGCCCGACGTGTTTTCGCTGAGCGACCGCGTCGCGGTCATGAAGACCGGCAAGCTCGTCGGCACCTACCGCACCGCCGACGTCACCGAAGACGAAGTGCTCGGCATGATCATCGCCGGCAAGCGCCCCGAGGGAAAAGAGCAGGCCCACAGGTGAACGAAGCCAGGGTGGCCCCGTGACCATCGGCGACCAGCAGTTGCTCAAGCGCATGAACCGCAGCGTGCTGCTGCGGCTCCTGCGCGCGCGGCCGGGCCTGTCGCGCGCACGGCTTGCAAGCGAGAGCGGCCTCACCAAGTCGACCGTGAGCCTGCTGGTGCGCGAACTGCTCGACGAGGGCTGGCTCAGCGAAGCGGGCACCGCGGTGGCCGACGGACTGGGACGGCCTTCCACGCCGCTGCGGATCAACGTCGGCGTGCGCGCATTGATGGGTGTCGAGATCGCGGTCGAAACGGTGCGCCTGGTGTGCGTCTCGCTGCAGGGCGAGGTGCTGCATGCCGACACGCAGGCGCTGGCCGACAGCGCACCGGCCGGCGCCTGCGCGCAGGTCGCGCGCATGGCCGCGGCGGCGCACGGGCAGCTCGACGCACTGGGGCTGCGCCTTTCGAGCATCGGTGTCTGCGTGCCCGGCGCGGTGGACGACTGCACCGGCGTGGTCCGCTTCGCGCCCAACCTCGGCTGGCGCAACGTGAGCCTGCTGCCCGCGCTCGAAAAAGCCTTTGCCGCGGCCGGGCTGCCGGGCGTCACCGTGCAGTTGCAGAACGACGCCGACGCCGCCGCGCTCGGCGAGTACGAGTTCTCCGGCGGCGAGAGCGCGGACCCGCTGATCTTCGTGAGCTGCGACGTGGGCGTGGGCGCCGGCGTGGTGCTGAACGATCGGCTCTTCACGGGTGCGCAGGGCATGGCGGGCGAGATCGGCCACACCATCCTGCAGATCGACGGGCCGCTGTGCTCGTGTGGACGCAGGGGCTGCGCCGAGGCCTTCTTCGGCTCGCGCGCACTGGAACGCGAAGCGCCCGACACGGCGCATGCGGCGGCGTTCTTCGGCGTGCTGCTGCAGAACCTCTGGGTCACCTTCGATCCGCGCGCTATCGTGCTTGGCGGCAAGTCCTGCACAGGGCAACGCGGGCTGGCGCAGGCGGCCTTCGAGAGGGTCCAGCGCCATGCCGAGGCGGCCGGCATGCCCGCGCCCGATCTGCGCATCGCGCGCTATCGCGCGCTTGCACCCGCCGTGGGCGCCGCCGCGCTGGCATTGCACGAATACCTCAGGCCGCTGCAGCCCGATGCGCGCACGCGCCGGGCCCGCGCCGCGCGCAACGAAGACCGAATACCTTCTGTTTAAAAAGATCGGCGGCAAGCGGCCGCGCATCCGGTGATGCACGGCGACATGCGCAAACCGCCTACGCGCATCGCCGCGGCCTTGGCCTAGGTTCGAGAAAAAACCTGGAGCTTCATGCCATGCCCGATGCCGCCGCGCGCGTTCGTGCGCCTTCTTCCGCGCTGCTCAACATCACCGCCGTTGTCATCGGCCTTGCGGGTTTGGCCCTGGGCGCGGCCGGCGCATGGCTCGTCGTGCTCGGAGGCTCGTGGTACTACCTCGTGGCGGGGCTCGGGCTGATCGTTGCCGCAGTGCTGCTGCCGCGCGGCGGCGGCGCGGGCCTCTGGGTCTATGCGGCCGTGGTGGCGTTCACGCTGGCCTGGGCGCTGTGGGAAGTGGGATTCGACTGGTGGCCGCTGGCGGCGCGCGGCGATGTGTTCTTCGTGCTCGGCGTGTTCCTGCTCATGCGCTGGGTCCCGCGTGCGCTGGCGCGCCGCAAGGCCGCAGGCGTGGCGCCCGCGCGCGGCTTTCTCGGCGTGGTGCTGCTGACCTTCCTGGCTGCCGCGGTGTTCTCGTGGACGCGCGACGCGACGCGCATCGAAGGCACCGCGCCCGCGCCCATGGCGGCAGCAGCAGTCGCAGCACCGGCCAGCCTCGCCCTGCCGAAGGACGACTGGACGGCCTACGGCGGCAACGGCATGGGCCAGCGCTATTCGGCGCTCGACCAGATCACGCCGGCCAACGCCGGTGAACTGCAGGAGGCGTGGCACTTCCGCACCGGCGACGTGCGCGGCCAGAGCGGCGACCCCGAGGAGACGACCTTCGAGGTCACGCCGCTGAAGATCGGAGACAAGCTTTTTCTCTGCACGCCGCACCAGTCGGTGGTGGCGCTGAACGCGACCACCGGCCAGCAGCTCTGGCGCTACACGCCCGAGATCCGGCGCCCGCTGGCCTTGCAGCACCTGACCTGCCGCGGCCTTTCCTACGACCCGGGCAGCGCGGTGCGGCCCGCGCCCGCCGCCGCTTCGTCGCCTTCACCGCTTCCGGTTGCGGGCGGCGACTGCGACGCCAAGCTCTTCATGCCCACGGCCGATGGCCGCGTCATTGCGCTCGACCCCGGGAGTGGCAGGCCCTGCATGCGCTTCGGCGGCGGCACGGGCCAGATCGACCTCTGGAAGAACATGCCCAACGTGAAGCCCGGCTCCTACTACTCGACCTCGCCCGTGGTGGTGACGCGCTCGCTCATCATCGTGGGCGGCACGGTGCTGGACAACGTCTCGACCAAAGAGACCTCGGGCGTGATCCGGGCCTTCGACATCGACACCGGCGCATTGGTGTGGAACTGGGACTCGGGCAACCCGGACGACACCGCGCCGATCGCGGCCGACCGCATGTACACGGCCAACTCGCCGAACAGCTGGTCGATCTCCAGCGTGGACGAGGCACTCGGGCTGGTCTACGTGCCCACCGGCAACCAGCCGCCTGACCAATGGGGCGGAAAACGCACCGAAGGGGCCGAGCGCTACTCATCCTCGGTGGTGGCGCTCGACCTCGCCACCGGCCGCGTGCGCTGGAGTTTCCAGACCGTGCACCACGACCTCTGGGACTACGACGTGCCCTCGCAGCCCAGCCTCGTCGACCTGCGCATCGGCAGCGAGACGGTGCCCGCGCTCGTGCAGCCGACCAAGCAGGGCGAGCTGTTCGTGCTCGACCGCCGCGACGGGAAGCCCGTGGTGAAGGTGCATGAGCGACCCGCACCGCAGGGCGCGGCCGCGGGCGACCACACCTCACTCACGCAGCCGGTGTCGGAGCTGTCCTTCGATCCGCCCGCGCTCACGCCGGCCGACATGTGGGGCAGCACCGTGTTCGACCAGCTGGCCTGCCGCATCGCCTTTCACCGGCTGCGCTACGAAGGCCGCTTCACGCCGCCGTCGACCGAGGGCTCGCTGATCTATCCGGGCAACTTCGGCGTCTTCAACTGGGGCGGCATCGCGGTCGATCCGCAGCGGCAGCTGGCGTTCACCACGCCGGCCTCGCTGGCCTTCGTGTCCAGGCTCATCCCGCGCGCCGACGACACCGCGCTCTACGTGCAAGGCAAGAACCGGCCCAACGACAGCCTGCCCGCGCTCAACGAGAACTTCGGCGCGCCCTTTGCGGTGCAGCTCAGCGCCTTCACCTCGGTGTTCGGCCTGCCCTGCCAGGCGCCGCCCTGGGGCCATGTGGCGGGCGCCGACCTGCGCACCGGCCGGGTGGTGTGGAAGCACAAGAACGGCACCGTGCGCGACAGCTCGCCGCTGCCGCTGCCCTTTGCGATGGGCGTGCCCAGCCTCGGCGGGCCGATGATGACGGCCGGCGGCGTGGCCTTTCTCTCGGGCACGCTCGACCAGTTCGTGCGCGCCTATGACGTCGCCAACGGCAAGGAGCTGTGGCGCAGCCGGCTGCCCGCGGGCGGGCAGGCCACGCCGATGAGCTACCGCGGCAGCGACGGGCGCCAGTTCGTGGTGGTGGCCGCGGGCGGCCACGGCTCGCTGGGCACGCGCACCGGCGACCATGTGATCGCCTACGCGCTGCCCAAGCGCTGAGCGTTCAGTCCGGCGCGCGCGGCGTGCCCTTGTCCTCTTCGCGCCAGTCGCGCAGCCGCCGGTACAGCGTGCCGCGCGACACGCCCAGCTGCCGCGCCGCCTGCGACACGTTGCCGCCCTGCGCCGCCAGCGTTTCCTCGATCAGCTTGCGGCTGTGCTCGCGCAGGGTTTCGCCCGGCATCGGTTCCACCTGCACGTGGTGGGAGACGACTGCTTGCGCGTCCGCCGCCAGCGCCTCGAGTGCAGTTGCAGGCTCGATGGGCAACACCTTGCCGGTTTCGCCGGGCATCGCCACCGCATGCCTGAAGTCCGCGCCGTCCGCTGCCGCCTTCAGGCGCGCCTGCACCCAGACGCCCAGGCCGCTCGCCAGGCGCAGCGGCTGCGCAGCTTCGCGCCGCTCCAGCCGCAGCAGGCTCGCGAGGTCGTGGCCCAGCATCGATTCGACATCGCGTTCGCCGGCCTCTTCGGGCAGGCGCCCGATCAGCCGCGCGCCGGCACCGTTGAGCCAGGCGATGGTGCCGTCGGGCGCCACGCCGGCCAGCGCTTCCATGGGCGTGCCCAGCAAGCTGGGGCTGGCCTGGAAGCGCAGGATCAGGTGGTCGCGCGACTGCGCCTGCAGCAGGCGGTTCTCGATGGTCGTGGCATAGAGCGCCACCATCGAGGCGGCGTCGAAGCCGAAGCGCCGCGCCTCCATCGTGATGTCGAGCACGCCCGCGAGCCGGCCCGCCACGTCGCGGATCGGGGCCGCGGCGCACTGCATCTGCGACAGCACGTCGAAGTAGTGCTCCGCGCCG
>Ga0307514_10002612_pt1 | contig 18432 bp, 18 predicted proteins | sample 16_EM_MG_FD_203088 | JGI IMG/M metagenome (GOLD analysis project Ga0307514, IMG submission 203088) | Populus trichocarpa ectomycorrhiza microbial communities from riparian zone in the Pacific Northwest, United States - 16_EM | ecosystem: Host-associated > Plants > Roots > Unclassified | place... | reverse complement strand
ACCCCAGATAGGCAGGAGTAGTTCACACCCCTGAACTGCATCCTATGGCAGCAGGTCAGATCCCTGTACTGCATCCTATGGTAGCAGGTCAGGACCCCTGCATGTGCATCCTATGGCAGGTCAGACCTTGGTTGCCACCCCCTGCAACTGCATCCTATGGCGCGTAACGTGCATCCCACCCATAGGATGCAGTTGCAGGTTGGCTGACCTGCACTACTCCATAGACCTAGGCATCATACAGATGTCGTTGAAGGCAGTTTTGCCTAGAATGGCGGGTGATAGTTCGATTATGGCTTGACGTTGCTGCACAGCCCTTGCATTATCAAGGATGGAAGAGCAAAAGTCTTTGACACTCCGTTGACGCTCATTTTTCAGACATAGTAGCAATCTTGTTGCAACTTGTTTCACTTAGAAAGGAGGCGGATAGTTTGATTATGGATCAATGTCGTTGCACAGCCCTTGCATTTTCCACAATGCAAGGCCAAAAGATGTTGACGCTCCGTTGACGCTTATTTTTAGAACATTGTAGCGATGTTGTCACATCTCTTTTCGCCTAGAAAGGCGGCCGATAGTTCCATTCTGGCTGAATGTTGCTGCACAGCCCTGGCATTTTCAAAAATGCAAGGGCACAAATCGTTGACGCTCGGTTGACGCTCATTTTTAGGACATAGTAGCGGTTTTGTCCCAACTCTTTGTGTCTAGAAAGGCGGCCAAGAGTTCGATTATGGATTGATGTTGCTGCACAGCCCTCCCATTTTCTATAATGCAATTCCAAAAATCATTGACACTCCGTTGAGGTTTCGTTGACATGCAATTTTAGAATATGGCAACGAGCTTGTTTTCTGCCTGTTGTGATATAACGCTGACAAGTATATTCACTTTAGCAGGATCGGACAACGCAGCCCTTTGATTGCCCAATGTGTAAGACTAAAAATTGTTGACACTCTGTTGATGCTCACATTAATCACATCGAAACAGCCTGTATTCGCTCAATAATTGTATGCAACTACCGATATACATATGATTGACATCCAATATTGCGTTTTTATCTATTATCGTTTGCATCCAAGATTTTTGTTACCTCTCAATTACTGATCAACCACGATCCACACTACCTGAGTGAGTGATGACGTGGACCTATTTCATTCCCGCGCTTTAAGCCAGCAATTTGCGGCATGTAGATCATTTCACTAGTTTTTGGTAAATATAGCTCGACTTCCTCACCATTCCTTTTACAGCTCCTTCTCCTTGATTTCCATGACGTACCATAAGCAGTTTCAACTATCTCAACCATATTCACAAAGTCTGTACAGAGAGTTGTGCAGTTGAAAACATGGATGTATATGGCATGACGGTCATCGTTGAGACAGATTCATCTTAAGCACTGACTGCTCTTTCTATAACATGAATGACATCACTGACATAAATTTGGTTAGTATATTTCGTCACTAATGTAGCTTTTGCTTTTTCGTTTAACTATCACCTACACATAGAAATCGAATGTTTGGCTGTTTTTGCACGCGATTTGGATTCTAGAACTTCCACATGGTGCGTTCGACCCTTGCACATGTACCAACGAATTATCATGTCTCACAATTTTGTCACAGAAATCAACAAAAAGCTGACATGTAGCAAAATTGGTAAACACATTGCTTTTCACAAAGATATGACGTCAATAATAACAGTTTGCCTATCTATTGCTCCGCAGACGCAGAAGCTGTCACCATGTCTTCGTCCAAATCCGACATCTATATGGTCGTTAGCAGGAGGCGATATGCAGGGGTAAAAGCTTACTGGTTCATCAGGCTTCGCTTTCAGCATATATGACATATTGTGCTCTGCGGCGGGCTCAAGACCGGATATACTCATGTTCGACCGAGGCTTCAACGAACCAAGCCTCATCTGACTATTTGCTTGTCGAGAAGTCTCTTGCGGCATTGGGGATATCCCGTCGACAATCTCAAGACACTCCATTTGCTCTCCAAATGATATCGATTCAGGTGCCGAATTGTCATCATCTATTTGTGGTTGAATGACGGTCGGCACCATCAATTCGGATATGCCAGAATTCTCATCTCTTTCACGGAAGTAGTCGGCTGCATCCTCCTATTCTGGTTGTGTCAATTCGTCATGCTTCATCTACTTCTTCCTGAACCTCTCCATGTGCTGCTGTACTATTATAGTGATTGTGCTCATCACCCAGCCTGGTTCGTCATGTTCGCTCAGCTTTCCCTGCTCTGTCTTCTCATCATCCTCAGCTTCTCCATCCTCCCCCTCGTCGGAACTTGCAAGATCACTTAGACTGTATCCGACTGCAACCATCATCTCATCAAAATTCCTTTCAGGCTTTCAATTCATCAATCCCGCAATTTCCACATGCTTCAAATGTTCCTGCTCTTGCTGAACCGCTGCCTCTGCATCTTCAACTCAGTTTCTTGCCACAGCGGTTTCTCTCTCAACATAATCCTCAATCCATTGCTCTTTCTCTGCATTGCTTCTGAAGTGCGTTTCTTGTCGTGTCTCCGCCACAGGTTTCTTTTTGGATCTTAAGTTGTGCAATGCCCCAAGGGCTCTGACCCTTTCTGCCTCCAAGCCGCTCCTGCCATCATTCGCTTGGTGAGGTTGTTGGGTAGACCGCTTCGTCAATTTCCCGTATCTGCCAGTCAGAAGTGGCGAAAAGTTCTTTTTCAGAGCATTGACCATTGTAGTTTGCATTGATTTTGTTGTTGGGCAAGATGTTGGATGGTGCAAGATATGGACAATGGGGAGGCAAGCTGTGTCTTTTATGTCAAGGTTAGTACGTTTACACATCTAGAACAAAGCAAAACCTCACTTTTGATGGTCAATAAAACGGGAATTGTTAGGCTAACCGTACAACATGACTTGATTGTTAGCGTCAGTTTTCTGTATTATCCTGGGGATTCTTTGAGAGAAACATCACTTGACGTCTTTACCTTCAAACAATAGCCTATTTATAGCTGACAATCATACGATTTTGGCTGTCATACACCGTAATTTATCCCTGTGAACAGACAAACAACAACGGACTGATATATTGCACATCTTGGGGCTGTGGGAAACCCTTGCAACCTGCAGCTATCTGTAGCAAGATTTATCTTGAGTATAATGAACACGTTGGCTGCTAATGATTCGATTCTGACATGATGCTAACTATATAATCCTCAGGACTTCCCACTTCTTTTCATTATCATCTTCCTCTCCTATTCCACAGCAGCAAATCATGAATACACAACCACTTCAGCCTGGTCCGAGTGGATCCGAATCCAGCCGAATGGCAGGTGCTTCATCGAATACGTCACTCAGCGGCACACAGCAAGAATGCAGATGCTGGTTAGTTCACCGCGACACTGCCAATGCAGCCACCGAAAATATGACCCAGGATGCACATCTGAAAATCATCGGTAAGACTGGAAGCAGCACGAATAACAAATAGCATGCAGTTGGATGTGAGTATATCCATACACTGGTCAAAGGCCGCTAATTGACCATATACCATGTAGTGGGTGTACGCCAAGAGTTACGTGACCAATTTATCGCTGCCTATAACGGAAAACCTCCATCGCCGACCAAGGCATTTGTCTGTACAGTCTACAAAATTGAACATCATGATGTCGTCAGCTGTGGGATTTCTGCGGACGACTTTCGTTCCAAAGGTCCCTGGGAGGGGACAAAACAGGGGTTATTCACCGTAGAGGAGGCTACGGAAGCATATATGGTTGAGGTATTAGCCGCGTCTCATTATTTAAAGCAGCAACTAATTTTCTGTAGGTATGCAACATATCTGCTACAATGGCAAGGCAAGGAGGTCGTGTACAGCTGGAACAGTCTGACATGCGCCTGGCCTTGAACATGGCCAAAATGGTCAAAAGAGGGTTTTCGCATGCCCCAATAGAAGAAACCCAATACCTAATCAAGAAACCTCGCGCTGAGGTCTGAGAAGAAAAGAAGTGGAGTGTTGAGTTTCCTGGGCATAAGAAGGTGAAGGCTGCGATGGAAAGACACCCGGCTATGCTTCGTCAAAACCAAACTCCCGGGATCCATCTTTATCATAAGGGCACCGCAAAAAATCTTCACACACTCTGCAGACGCAACAGAACAGGTGCACCTCTGCCCAATCGACGCAGAAAGGCCACTCCAGAGCCGACTCCAGATCCAATACCATCTCTGCTAGGAACATCACCTGCCTCCCCCGGTAACACGTCCGGATCACAACATCTCGAAATCATCAATTTGTTGACCGGATATGTGTATTCACATACATCTCTTCCATGTGCTGAATCATTTACCCTCAATAGATCTGCCCAGGATAGCGAGCATGATACAGATTATTATCCAGATATGCTGCCTGATGAAGGAACATCCACTGGTTAGTACACTATCTGTTGTGTGGTAATGCAGCTAACATTCATTTTGAAGACCAGAGCACCCTATTAAGTCAATCTGGCTGTGATAACTTGCATTGATCGAATGGCACGGCGTTTTGGAGATTATTATTAGACTGATATCGTGTATACTGTAAAGTATATTTTAAAGAATATATTTATATGTATTATTACAGAACAATGTAGTGATCAAGAAAAAGTAAACGTAAACGTTAGAAAGGCTGCCAAATTAATGTAAATAATAAACTACGCCAACTCAGATGATTGGATGATGTGGATACATCCGTGGCAAAATGATAGTCAATGGAGCGTCAACGATTCTTATCTTGGGTAATCTGTGGTGCGATAGGCTCCAAATTGTTATAAACAACGTATTGGCTACCTTTATTGGCAAAAGAGACGGTTAAGCGCTCCCTGCCCCAGTATGAAAATGATCGTCAACGGAGCATCAATCATTCTTAGTCTTGTATCTTGGGTAATCTGAGGTGCAATAAGTTGCAAATTGTCATAAACGAAGTATTGGCTGCCTTCATTGGCAACAGAGACCGTAAAGCGCTTCCTGCCGCATCATGAAAATGAGCGTCAACAGAGCGTCAACGATTCTTGGTCATGTATCTGGGTAATCTGCAGGGCGATAGGTTGCACGTAGTCATAACCGCAGTGTTGGCGGCTTATATAGGCAAAAGACATGGTAACACGCTCCCTGCCCCATCATGAAAATGAGCGTCAACGAAGCATCAATGATTCTTGGTCACGTATCATGGGTAATCTTGTAAGCGATAGGTTGCACATAGTCATAAACGACCAATTGGCTGTCTTTATCGGCAAAAGAGAAAGTGAAATGCTCCCTGCCCCATCATGAAACTGAGCATCAACGGAGTATCAACAGTTGTTGGCCTTCCATTATGGTTAATTACAGCGCAATGTTACGGTTAATGCCTATATACATGGTTTTGACTGTATAGGTACGCTAAAAGGCTTACAGATACTTAGAGATAGCTCTGTACGTAAAATGAGTTGTTACTGTCCCGGAGGATGTGGCGGGAATTTTCCGTTCAAATTTCCCCATAAAGGCTGCTATTACGTGGTTTATGGATGACTGAAATTAAGCGCCACTCATATTACTGAAGATGCAAGACGCAAAATCGTTGACGCTCTGTTGACGCTGATTTTCAGGATGTCGTAGGGTGCATGTGTCTATTAGTTTCAATCATTGAGGCAGCCAACACATTGAAAATGAAATGTGACATACTGATGTCAATATTTTGCAATCAACTGTAACATATCTGAATGCGACCATAAATATTAAACCCCAAATGCGGGACAGGAGATTGGAACCGACCGGTCTAGCCAGACCCGGCGAAACATGTGGGTTGACAGGTATGGGTCCAGGTTTGACCCTCCAAGAGTCAGTGCGTCGGGTTGTTGAACTGGTCTCAAACCGAACCTACCATTTTTTCCAGTCCAAACCCGGACCACTGGCCAGCTCCTGGACCCCTTGCTAACACTTGTTCTCGACCCTCTTTTAGCTCCAGCTTTCCGATTTGCGATCCGACTGATATTCATTGAGTGGCTGTGAAACAATGGCACATTGTAAGTGAAAGTAGCGGGTTTTCGAGAGCAACTCAACAAATATTGCTCAGATCACATATCTGAGATCGGGAGGTGAGAGAGCGGCTTGAACTGCACAATCTATGTACTGATCATGTCATGATACCATCAGAATTCAAATACTTAATTGGAAGCAAAGTTGTGATGTTGAAATGCCGGGTTTTTGGTGGTAAAACTGGCCCATTTCCAATGGGCCTGGATATTCGTGTGGTAAGACCCGTTGCCACAGTTCGGTTTCAGGTGCATGCGGAACCGGAAACAACCTGGGAATTTGGACCTGTTGCTAACACTACGCGATGCACCTCTAACGGCTATGACCTGTAACCCAAGGTTTCTTCTTCGTCGTCTTCTGAAACTATACATCATCAGGAAGAGCAAATGAAGCATCGGGGCGATGAAATACTTACCAACGTGTATGAGTTTCCTCATCCTTGTGGGGGTTTCTTTGAGCCTATTCTCCCTTCCGCGAAGGCCAACCTCCGTGAACTCGTCAAGTGCTACCTTCAGTTTCTGACCATCGAGGTTAGTCTTGTTTGCCATGTACCATTTCCAAAGCAGCCTTTTACACTCCAGATCACTGATTCGAGTAACGCAACGATCGATTAGGAGATCCCATTTCCCGGGGCGGGCACCTTGCTTGTTGATGATGCTCATGGACTGGGCAATCTCCCAGATGCGCTCCCTCACTTCATTATCTATCCATTGTGTTGTCAAGCCGCCCTTATCCTGCCAAATCCTGATGGTTTCTGCTGTCCATTCCATGACTCCAACACCAGCGCTAGCGGCCCAGACACGGACTTGTAGAGTCGGCATCTGGATTGTATTAGCATCTGCAACAACTGATTTCAGCTACCAGAAGGCATCACATTACATTTAAGGTTCCGAATGGTGGTCATTGATTGAGTGGTGGATATCCAATGCTTCTTGCTCTGAACAAGCATCGGGAGTGTTGAATATATTGTCAAGGGTAATGCGATCCGGTAGCAATGGTGAGGAGGGTGTGTCGAAGGTTCTAGAGATTGTAAGTAAGGTGGGGAGGCAAGGCGAATATATATATGGGCTTGGAGGGTTTTCTTAATCCAGCGATATCATCTTGGATGCAATTCAGCTAGGAGGCAATGTGCTTAGCATCATCCAAGCACCCTGATTCGTCGACTGAATGCTTAGGTTCATCACAAAGACAACTGAAAGCATGCTCTGTAGTCATATCTCGATCATTTGTGCTTGCTCTAGTTTTTGTGCCCTGTGGTGACGTCACTGGGTTGGTATCTAATGAGAATGCACAGTTCATGTAAGGTACAAACTTAACATACAGTGACAACTATAAATCACGCAATGGGTGTAGGAGGGTCTTGTGAGGGTGCAAAACAATTGCCATGACAAGCTGAATGCAGATGCGGTTTACTTCTCGAAATCCAAGAGATGTTGAAATTGAGAAAGCGACTAAACACTTTGTAAACGTGTGAAGGAGGATGACAGAAATCCTACAGGAGTGGTAGGACTCGTTTTGGAAAAGGTAAATTGCAGTGCGGCTCCATCCAGGAACAGGCGGCTTGGAATGGTGTGGGTAGCTAACAGACTGTCGAGACGCTTCTTGACATTGTTGCGACAGTGCATTTTGCTAACAAAACATGAATCTTTGTCAACAGTATCTTTACTACTCAAAGACGTACTCCTGCAGCAGCGCTTACATTACCCACCTCCAACCCGACCACAAAGAAAGAATTTTATACATATCAGCTGAACAGCTACCATATGATGGTTTTGCAATTGAGCACATTAGTATTCTACTTCCATTCTTTCATGAACCGCATCCCAATTCTTTTCTTCACACTTTGGACCGTGATTCTAGTGATACAGAACCCAACAGCGAGAATGAGTGTATCGATCCAGAGTAAGCTCCAGTTCGGATAGGCATTTGTGGTACTCAACACTTGGACAACTGTCTAGCCGGCAGGACTATCAGTAACGAATATTTGATATCTTTGGCAATGAAATTGATCAGTGGTCACCGTTTTCTTGCGAGGAGAAATATCGATTAGTGCATTGGTTCGTCAAGCATAACCTGAGCAGAGCTGCTATCAACGACCTTTTTACGAACCCTACAATGGCAAGTGTCAGTAACTTCACTTCGTCCCAAACTTTATTCAAAACATTGAATGAAACGTTCTACTTGATAGGCATCGACTCTTGGAAATCCGGCAAAGTGTTTAACAATCGTTTGGCAGATCCAAACAATCTTGACGACAATGATTACACATGTTTCTTTTACCACAATCCTGTTGAATGCATTGAGTTACTCATGCAACAGCCTGTATTCAGGGAACATATGTCGTATGCTCCAGCAAAGGAATTCAATGATGCTGAGAATCGTATCTACTTAGAGGTGAACTCAAGTGACTGGTGGGGGAATGAACAGGTACGTTAGTTGAATTGTGTCATAGCTACGTTAATTTTGACCGATTCATCAACTAAGGCGGCCGCTTGGAGATACAATTGTCCCTGTATTCAGCAGTTCAGACAAGACACATCTTACAAACTATTTGAGCGTAAAGAAGGACTAGCCAGTATATTTGAGTCACCGAAACATCGACTCAACAATTAAATCAAAGCCGTCGAATCTTGCAAGCATCCATATGACCCTTCTTTCTGTTCCTCCGGAATATAACTTTAAAGGACATGGATAGACAACTGCCATGAAGCAACAACAAATCCACAAACAAGAAGTTTCAGGAAGGTCTTCAAGTATATTTTTGGTCCTCTTGGTGTGCATTTCAACAGTGGAAAGCATATGCTTTGTGCGGACGGTCGGATGTGGCAATGTTTTCATGTCTTCTGTGCACGGATGGTTGACTACTTCGAAAACATTCACTTACATTCAATCAAGCAGCCCCATTGCGCCGTCTGCAAAGCACTGAAATCGTCATTTCGAGAAGGGAATTTATCATCCTCGCAATTGAGAGACTATCGGCAATACTTCCACAAAATGATACTCGCGACTCAGGGAGATGAGACAGAGAAACGGGAAGCAAGACAATATCTGGAAGATTGAGCGGTTGAAACCTCAAAAGGTGTCTTCTGGAATATGAAATGCACCCCTCCAACGAGTATTATCGTACCCGATATTCTTCATACCATCAATCACGCTATGCTTAAGGATTTGAGGAACTGCGTAAAGTTCTTCCTCGAACAACATTCCCGGATCGACAAATTCAAGCAGCTCTGGGTGATGATACCTCAATATCCTCGCTTCGCTCGATTCAACAACCAATATATCCAGGTAACGCAATGGAGTGGTAAGGAGATGAAAGTACTCGGGTGTGTGATTTTTCCAGTTTTCGCGGTGACTCTTTTAAACCCTCTGGCGAGCCTAAAGATTCCCTTCACAGAAGCCCTTTTGTTCGACAAGAACTTAGTCTATTTTCACCTAATGGCACCGTACCTGTACCATACAAAGGCCATGATCTCATACATGGAGAATTATCTGGAGGAGTATCATTGTCACAAGGATGTTTTCAGTTCATTCCGCACAGGTGAATCTACCAAGAAGATCTCCAAAGACTTGAAAAAGCAGCTTACTTTGGATAACCAGGAGGAACGGGAGAGTGACCCCACTTGGAACAATCTTTTTGCGGCTGCAAAGTGTCGTCACGTTGATGAAGATACAATGCAGATCGAGTCATAAATTACACAACATCTTGTCGATCAATTGGATTTCTGCTTTGTCAAGATGGATCTCCTGACCCAATTCTCTGACCATATCCACCAGCTTTGAAACCTTTTAATGTATGCTCTGAACAGGCAGAAAAAGCCATAAAGGATCTTACACAAGTGTACTGACAATCGAATCTTCATGAGGCTGCCTTCCAGATTTTGCAAATGACAGCCCGAAACGAGGTGTTTCAGTATCGAGAGCTGAATCCAACCACAGCAAAACAAGGTCGCGACAATGATATGCCTCCAACAAAACCGCGTATCAAGCAAATGATGAAAAACCTGCAACCAGAAATAAAGACCCTTGACAACTTGGCCGAGTGGCGTGCAATGCCACGAGGGGAGCTACAGAATCACATTGCTTGGTGTTGCAAGAAATTTGTCGACTTCACAGACTACGTCGATCAAGATCGGTATTTCAGTTATCTCAACAATGCAAGATACATTCGGTACAATGCAGTAGAAATTCCGGTGACGTCTTTTCGATGCGACAAGCAAGCAGTTCATATGGTTCATAGCACTGGGTCCACAAGGTGCTGAAAGCACAAGCCACCCAGAAATAATTCTGTGCTTCTCTGGATGGGTACGAGTCCGGATAGCCACTTTAAGTCGACCGCTGCAGGCATTCCCACACCGTTGAAGTGGCTTTTTGTCGTTGAGCATGCTGAATCAAGCGGTAAAGGGCTTCTTCCGTTGGTTCAGACATTGGCAACAGCACCGATACTTCAGACTGCTGGTATGGTGATTGTTGAGGAGAGGCATCAACCGCTAATGCAACCCTTGTACGATGCAGACTACCATCATAGACCTCTTTTCGGCGTTGGAACAACTTATATCGTCCCTATAAGCCCGATCCAAGGAGCTGTCCACCTTCTTCCGCTGACACCGCAGCCAGATACCTTACAGTGGTACTTGAGCAACTTGATTGAATTGAATGCTTTCAATTGGTTTTACATGTAGATTATTCGACTCTATGCTTGAAGTAATCGTTGCAGCGATATATAGATATCTGATATGTGTATTCTAGGTGTCTTAATTGTTGTAATGGGAGTTGTGCAAGCTTGTGTAAAATCGATGTCTCAAGGGATCAAATAGTTAAGAATATTCTTGAAATCAATGGAACAGTTCAAAAAACTTTCGAAACAATTAAAATCTAGAGAACCAATGTGAAAGAAACAAGTGCAATAAATCAATTTCAATGACTAAACACATTTTGAAATATTTCAACAACATAATCATATCATTGAATGCTGCAAAGCATGGTGCAAGATTGCAAACAAGTTGCTCGGATAATTTGTGGAGAATGTGGAAAAGGATCGGTGTGTGGGGTCCATTTTCGGAAACCAGTTTCACTTTTTGCTGATGGGAGTCTGGACTCAGAGGACACAGGACTGTGCTAACTGTCGCTATAAACTGAGACGAAGTTATGAGTGTGGAGGACGCGACTTGGTAGAATCAGCTCTGACTGTAAACAGGGCAATCAGCACCAACTGCAAATGCGACAGAATGTGAGTGGAGGATACTTCAGTGGAAGGTTGAATACAGTGGGTTGTTGGGCCGGGTTTTTGTTTATATTCTTGTTTCTTTGTCGTTTCTCGTTCCTTTCTAGCTCCTTGTGTTGTTTGCTAGTTAGGGTTGCTTTCGGAGCTAATTCTGCATGTTACAGATAACAGGTGAGATCTTGGGGATACAGAGATGACGGCAAGGAGGAGGAGGATGGAGAAAGAGAAGAACCACGTGCTTCGCACCAGCTGGCTGGGGAGTAGTTGTGGTGGGAAAACGGCTCCCACCACTACAAAGCCACACAATTGAGTGGGCACGTGACTGGGTTAGGGTTATCGAGGCTCTGTATCACGCCATCGACAAGGTTGAATAACCTTCGCTGGACGGCATCCGACACCACGATTCAGATAGACCAATCACGTACCTATCATCATCTCATCTCTTTCCTTCTTCTCTCTTTTGGTTCTTAGTTCTAGCCAATCAACTATCTCGCTGTGGCTACTCCCTCCTTACGCTCCTCGAAACGAAACCTCCATTTTCGTAGCTTCCTACGGAAGCTACCGTGTGCGATCTCCTGATCTGGGATTTCCGCCACACCGGAGGTTATATAGCTTACGGTAAATTACACGTGGCGAAATGACTTTTTCCCGACGTGTTGAACTGGGATCGGACTAATCGCCACTTTTTCTGGAGCTGGACTGAACTGGTCTGGACTGATTTGGACCAGTCCAGCACTGTGACCAGGTTTAGCATATTTTTCCGTTGTATTGGTCTTTTAATTGGGGAAATCTATCTCGATGGCACCAAATATGCAGACAAAACTGTCATAACTTCACCCAGAATGGGTACCCAGAGGTGCGCGGTGATAAATGTGAGGATAGGTCATGTTTTCAGTGGTACTTGACTAAGAAACAATGTCGAAATTGCAAGCGTGTGCGGACTGGTCCAGACCAAGCCTGTCCAGTCCCAGACTGGCAGTCTTGGGCTCGGTCCAGTCCCACCTAACGGTTGGACCGGACCGTACTGAGCCCTACCCCAGACCGGGTCCGTCCGGACTGGTGGAATCATTGAGGACGGAACGGCGCCGTCTTTTTTGAGGCCGGACACGGACGGACGGAAGGGACGGCCGTTGACGGTAAATTTCCGTCCCCGGCTGTCCCCGGCCATCATCGGCCGACATCCATTGATGATTTGCCAGTCATCATACATAATAGATATTCAGTTATAATAAGGTACATTTCTCCACTATCTTGACTATGAAGTAAGATCCTTCAACATTTGCTCTATCCGAACCATATCTGACTCTGTTGTTTCAAATATCAAGCCCTGCTGTACCCATGATTTCAAGCATTCTGATGCCTACAAATCCATTTATATCTTGTACTGCGCGCTCTACAGTTACAGTATATGTATTAATAGTAACCGCCCGATGTCGGCCGGTGACGGTGGATGACGGCCGACATGCTGTCCTCAGCGGGCGAGGACGGGACGGACGGCCTTGGCACCGTCCCGTCCGTGCTGCAGATATTGCGGACGGGACAGCTGCCAACACTGATTGTAAGTTAACAACCACGTCAGCTGTCGACAAACGGACACCGGCAATCGGCTTCGAGGGGTGGTGTCGCGTAGTGTGAATAATGAGCTAGGATTTCTCGGTTAGACGCTTGTTGAGGATCGTTGCAGCTCATGCTGAAGCTATTATTAAAGCTCTTAATGAGGCTATTGTTGAGGCTCTTGTTCATATCTTATCTCGTTCCAAACTATCGCTAGAATATTCCAAGAATTAGCACATGATCCGTTAGCTAGTACAACTGCCAAGCCACTACTTACTAATGCTATCTCTGTAACCTCATTGCTAAACTTGTCATACGAGACAATACTGCCACCGTCATCGACTCCACCACCTGCCGCCACTATCGTCACCACCACCCTTCTCCACCTCCACCTCCTCCTCCTCCTCACCATTCGTACCAACATTACCCCATGCACGGCTTGCAGCACTACGAGTTCACTTCTTCGCTAACTCAAGTAAGCTTCGAAGCTCCATGGATGTTGCACCACTAATTCTTGGAACTACAACAGCTATGGAAACCACTCTCCAAGCTCAGATATGGGGTGCCTTGACAATGGTCTCCATTGCGGATTCAACAGATCGCATCCAGCGTAAACAGCTTGACTACTCGCTGCCGAGTACAGCACCGCACGATGCTCGTCGGGTATTGAAGTTGGTTCAGGCTGTTGCTCTAATCGCTGCCAATCGTCCGACGTGGCAGTCGGTGTCAGCAGCAGCTTTTGAGCTGCAACGAGACCACTTGAGTGAGGTTCCTGAGCTTGTCATCAGGATTGCTCAGAATGGGCATTTGAATGACAACGCTTTGGAATCTTTGAATTCCATCTTATCGCAAGTCACTTCATTTGTGCAGGGCAGAGAAGGTTCAAAATGGCGCGGTATAGCTCAATATCCGGGCACCCTTTAATAAAAATTTTTACCAATTGGTCCTCTCAGACATGTCAAAGCGAGGGGAGACCCAAACCGAGGCTCAGAATGCCATCGTGAAAAAATTTGTTTACAACAGTTTACTCGTGAACATCACTATGTACAACGACGCAATAATCACCAGGCTAATTAGTAACCGTGTTCGACCATTTCGAGATTGTTGGTCGATGATACAGACTCTATCGCCTACGACTGCGTTGAAGTTTGAAGACGAGATGGCAGGTATTATTGCCAGTTTCCAGGACTTAGCGACAACAGCTGGCGCTTTGGCAAGGGGAGTCTGCCTCGCTACCATTGTTATGCGGAGCGTCAAGATTCTGAAAAGTGACTATTTGCAAGAGTTGGAAGACGCATGGAGATTGGTTATCAAGGATTGGCCGGCAGGTACCACTAGTGCCTCCCCCGCTGGCGACATCGACGATTCTCAAAAAACAAACGAGAGGGAGGAGGATCGAGACGACGACGACGACGACGTCATGACCCTTGATAGCGAGCGTACCGCCCCACAGTCAAAGTGCCTGATCATCCGTGTTCTTATCAAGTTAGCACGCTACTGCAACGCAGGGACGTCAATTGTAAGGGGCTTGCTTCGCCTGTCCCGAAATTTGAAGGCTTCTCTTTCAATTCGGATTTTGGGAGTTGAATCAGAGAGCAATAGTCAAACTGCAGCGTCAGCATTGTCTATTGGTGTGGTCAAGGATGGCGGTGATGGGTTTCTGAGGAAGCTGCGTGTCTCGCTTGTGCATGAACAATCCAAGCAAAGCCTCAATAGGCGATGGGACAAGCTGGCTTCGTCGAGCCTTCTATATGTTCATGCAGAATTAAAGCTTGCGATATTTTATTTGGCTCATCCCGAACGTCTTCCGCTGTATGGTATTTTGGGGATCTCGAAGAAGACTTGTTTCGCTTGCAACGAATACTTGAAGTGAGTAGGGGTTTACATCCATTATCTATCTCTTTATCTCTTACTCACTAGTGCAGGTTACTCCAGAAGTCTGACAATTCTCGATATGATACAGCCCTTACCGGCCAACCGCTGCTATTCTTCTATTCTGGCTCCCATCAACGTGCGTACAATTCTTGGAGGCTTCCTGATTTACCTCCCGGCAACACCTTGTCACCCGAAGAGCAAGATACAGTGGCGCGACGCATGCAGCATGTTGGCGAAGATGTTGCCCACGGCCTAGGTGATATGGCCAGGCAGTTGGTTGAATCCCATTTCGGGCACCATGATGCAGACTCCGAGTCATCTGGGCACTCCGAGGACGAGGACGAAATCGATGACCTCGATACGGATTGGTACGTCGACGACTCAATACGGAACTTTGTTCTGCAGTTCAAAGAACTACGACCTAAATAAATGGACAAGAGGATAGTCTGGAGAATGGGAGAGTAAAAGCTAAATCAGGTTGTTTTTATACTCGACCATTGCCTGTATCCCACTGATAGGTCGTTTTTCTGGTCGAAGATTTTTCTTGCACTCAACATCACACAGATGGAGCAATTGCTCCCGAAAATGTAGCGATGAGAATGCATTCCCGGGACATTTGATGTTAACATAGAATGCACTGTCCTGCTGAAGTAAAGCACCGCTTATGCGTTCTCTCTGCAAAAACCAGGCATTTCGGAAGTCTAGTGATACTTGCTGAAGAGTGCTTGTGTCGGCAAAAGTGGGGAGGTGGGTGTAAATCTCACTTAAGAGCTCAATGGGAAGTGCTTTTATTGGAGCCATGGTATACTCATTGGAGTGGCCCGGGGCTGTCCTATATACGTGCTAGAGGCTATAACATTTGGTTGAGAGAGTGTTGCTTAACTAAAGTTAGTGGAGAAAGTCACTTTTCAGTGCCCACCGTAGTCTCACTCCGGGTTTGGAAGTCCACCGCATACCTCCAGATATATTCCAGCTCGAATTTTCCTTGCGGGGAGTTCTAAATGTCTCCGAGAATGCTTCTGAGCCACTGTTGGAATTCGGTACTGACGTCTCCTTACTTTGTGACAGTACTTCCCAAGTAAGTGAAACCAACACACGCCAAACCTGGTAGATCTTAGCAAACACTATACAACTTAACCAGAAACTAGTCCGCTATTTACGATATTATTTTCCCAGTTACTCCTTATCCTAGTCCTTGCTGTCTAGCATCGCCAGCAGCACGACCACATTGGGGCTGTGCAATAAGTACTGCCACTCGGTAGCTCCAATACCCGTAAAATGCCATCTTGGCCAGCATACAACGCCGGAAATTCAGGTTGACCGCCTCCCACATGACTTCCAGAGCCAAACCTTCCAAAATAAGTATTTTTTCTGCAGCAATTATTAAAGAAGCGGCAAGCGCATGGAAGATCTCGTAGGGTCAGAAAGGTGAGACTGAGACAACTCCAACTTGTCGACACCGTGAGTCTCCCAGAACAGTACGGAGAAGACAGGCCGTTTGCCGGAAGGTTATGACGCTGGATAGCAAACTGACTGTTGCATATGGACCTGACCAAGCTGAGCTTCAGCTGAGCTGATGACAAGACACCCAGTCGGTAGGGTATAAGGCACCCAACTACCTTGTAAATATCTCGAGGCTTTCTCCTTCTCTCCTGTCTCTGTATCTAAGTCCATATACACAGTTCTCCCATATTGCAGCATTGACGGGACGATAAAGTTTAAGGCATGTCATATTTATGAACGGGAAGTTTCTATTAACCAACTTCTCATATGATTCCTATTCCGCATGGAACCCGTCGCCAGCATTCGTCACTTTACAATGACTCGCCACTTGCCAATTTGGCTTGCAGCGAACACCTTGGTCTAGAGACTAGAGGCCAGAAACAGCGTTGCAACATGACGGACGGACGTGAAGGGTTGAATTTCAATGCGACACGAGACGCAGCTGTGAGAGCGAAAACTAAACTCGAATGCGTCTCACAATAAGCTCTTAATTTCTAAGTTTGTTGAGTCACACGCAAGGCTCATAAGCTTGATAGCATGCTTTAATCAACAATGTGAGCTTAACCACTGCTTTGAAAAGTTGGAACGCAATAATAGGCCCAATGGTTCCTCGAGTACAGTCTTGATCAGTCCCATTTATTCCAGCACAGCAGCAGCGAGAAACCTCAAGTGCTTGATTCCTCCTCAACCCTTTTGTTGACGAAATACTTTCCTCGACCCGGGTAAGCAGCATGAGGAGCTAAGAGCTCAGTAGAAAAGTGACGCGTCCAGACCATTGGCCCACGTTGCGCTTGACGAGAAATCGTATTCTGGAGTCTCTATGCTGTCACCACTAAAGAATTCCAACACTTACGATTGATCCGTATATGTTAAGCCCCATTCGCAGATCCACCCCCACCAACCACACCACAACAATAAATAAGTCCTCCATCACCATCCACATCATCATCCTCATCACCATAAAATAGATTTTTTTTCGCAGTTAGGCGTATAAATTAGATCACTGCTGCCATCACACCACCATCACGAATACTACCGCTTATATTTTAATTTTAATTTTGCATTAAGTTCGGGCTCACTGGAGGTGAGAGGAGGTATATGGACAACGTATCAGAGGTAATGATGGTGGTGGTGGTGGTGGAGGTGGGTAGTACGCAGTGGAGTACCTGTTGTGGTCGTGGATACTACCCTTATGGCGGATTCCGTGGATGGGGAGTCCCATTCAGGGATCACACCAAGCGGCCGCCCCATCCACGGGTGGGGTGGAACAGTGAATGGAGCTTAACATATCGACTTCTGGAAAACTCAGGTAGTCGTAAGCAACTATCACAATGGTCAGACTCTTCGTTGAAACTCCACGCCCATAACTATAAGGTTGGAGGTCAAGTTCTCTATCAAAACTACCACTATGTAGTCAAGGTTGAATCTCCTTAGTGCGAATGCTGAAGGGACCCGCTTGCGCCGCGCCAATGGGAATTGACAGCAATCCCATTGGCATTTTGCGTCTGTGTCTCTTCTCCGCTTCTTGACTTGGATGTTTCGCCCATCTTCCGCCATGGGTGTTTTGATCTGAAGTTATCTTAACCTTGGGACGATTTCAACCAAACTCAATGATTGTAGAGATTCCTCTCGTAATTTGATTGAATATTGCCGAGAGTGATAACAAAGAAGCATCATAAGCGGTAGAACAACACGTTCACCGCTCAAGTCCGCAGCCGAAGCCGGTTTCTGCACACGAGCAAATTTCGCCCTCCATGACGTTGTTGTCCAAGACAATATTTGGTGCGCGTATATAGACCCTGCGAATGTTCAGATATTTCTTGCTAACAATTCTGCATTTCAATCAAGTCGTCACTTTCGTCCTACAAATCAAGTCTCCACAATCCTCGTCCTCCGTCGTGCTGCTAGACATGTCGGACTGAAGATGTTCGCGGCCCTGGAGTTGTGAAAGGCATGAACAGCGGTACCCTGCTCTCCAACACCACCCTCCCCTCTCCTCCTCCTTACACCGCCTTCCCCTCCCCGTCCTCCCTTCCCCTCTCCCTACCCTCTTCCGTTTCCTACATCCCCCCTCCTCCCCGCTCTCTCTCACCGCCACGTCCCCTATCCCCGCCTCATTGCTCCTCTTCGTCGTAGTCCTCTTCGTCTGTTCACCCAACACAAGCTGTGAGTTGATGTATGCCTGCTCCGCGATCTCTGTGCTGGCAAAAGCCATGCAGTGTGTATGGGAGATGGGTAGGTAGCGGAAGTAGCGGCAAGTCGCTCGTAGG
>Ga0307514_10002611_pt1 | contig 18435 bp, 16 predicted proteins | sample 16_EM_MG_FD_203088 | JGI IMG/M metagenome (GOLD analysis project Ga0307514, IMG submission 203088) | Populus trichocarpa ectomycorrhiza microbial communities from riparian zone in the Pacific Northwest, United States - 16_EM | ecosystem: Host-associated > Plants > Roots > Unclassified | place... | reverse complement strand
GGCGCAGCAGCCCGGGCCGGTGCTGCTGGTCGGGCATTCATACGGCGGCGCGGTGATCAGTGAAGCGGGCAACCTGCCCAACGTGGTCGGCCTTGTCTATGTCGCCGCCTTCGCTCCGGATGCCGGCGAAAGCCCCGGCAGCCTGAGCCACGCCATTCCGCCGGCTGCGATTGCCAATCTCGCACCCGACAGCGATGGCTATCTCTGGGCCAGGTACGACAAATTCCACGAAAGCTTCTGCCAGGACCTGACGGCGGAGGAGGCTCTGGTGATGGCGGTGGCGCAGAAGGCGCCGCTGGCCAGCACGTTCGGCGACAACGTGACCGCGCCGGCATGGAAGAAGAAGCCGAGCTGGTACCAGATCTCCAGCGAGGACCGGATGATCGATCCGGAAAATCAAAAGAAGATGGCCGCGCGAATGGCCCCGCGCAAGACCATCACCCTCGCGGCGAGCCATGCCTCGCTGGCGTCCAGGCCCGTCGAGGTGGCGGCACTCATCGATGAAGCTGCGGCGGAGCTCGCCAAGACCTGAACGAGCGCACTCCCCGGAAATCCACGGACTCAGTTCAATACCGGACTGTCCGTCGTCTGCCCGGCGGATGAAATCTCGGCATTGACCAGCGCCTGCACCCGCGCGGCGAGCTGGGTCCGGTTGTCGACCCGCAACTTGCGGAACGCATTGGTGAGATGGAAGCGGACGGTGGGGAGCCCCACTTCCATGCGCTTTGCAATGAGCTTGTCGGGGCATCCCGAGACGATGAGCGCCGCGGCCTCGGCTTCGCGCTGGCTCAGCGCGGACTTGCGCTGCAGCAGTTCGCTCACGCCTTCGTGCGCGCGGGCCAACGAGGCCGGCGTCGCCTCCCAGCGAAAGCGCGCGAGCGCCGCCGCAAAGGCGGGTTCGACCAGGCGCAGCACCTCGATCTCGTTGGCGTCGAAGTTCCCGCGCTCGCGGTGGCGCCAGATGCGCATGTCGCCGGTGCACTCGCCGTCCGCGAAGACGTAGACGTTCACGCCCCAGTGCATGCGGTCGCGCTTGAGGAAGTCGTTGAAGAATTCCGTGCGCGACAGGTCCTGCTGGCAGAGGATCTGCGTGGCCAGCGTCGGATGGCGCCGCGCCATCATCGGAAAGGTGAGCGGGTCGATGAAGCGGTAGTACTCGTCCCAGCTGCGCAGATTCTCCAGCGACATGTTCAGCGCCTTCGCGCGCGCGAAGCGCTGCTGGCCGGCGTCCCAGGTGAAGGAGACGTAGTTGTCCGCCCGCAGCAGGTCGAGCATGGGCAGCGCCAAGTCGTTGCGCAGCGTGTCCGCGTCGGTGGCTTGGGCCAGTAGACGCATGACGTCGCCCAGTGCGCGGGTCTGTGCCGTGGAGAGGTGCATGGCGTCGGTCAAGCAAAGACCGTGCAAACGTGTTGATTGGCGATGCTAGCCCCCACCGATGGCGCGTGAATCGGGACCGACCCGTAGGTTCCCTCGGACCCCTATCAATCGTGCTAGGTGTGGGACGCCCGGGCGATTTCTAGGATGCAGGAATCGTTACGGGAACCCCCAATGAATCTCACACAACTCGGCGTCGCCGACCTGCGGCGCGGCTTCCGGGCACGTTCGTTTCGAAGCCTGGACGTGGCCGATGCGCTGATCGAACGGACAGAAGCGCATGCCGCGCTGAACGGCTATGTCGCCTTCGACCCCGAAGGGCTGCGCGCCCAGGCCAAGGCTGCGGATGTGCGCATCGCGGCGGGGGAGGACCTTCCCTTGCTCGGCGTGCCGGTGGCGTTGAAGGACAACATCGACGCAGTGGCGCTGCCCAGCTCCGCGGGCACGCGGGCGCTGCTCGGCCTTCACCCGCCGCAGGACGCCGAAGTGGTGCGGCGGCTGCGCGAAGCCGGTGCGCTGATCGCCGGCAAGGCCAACATGCACGAGCTGGCCATGGGCATCACCACCAACAACAGCGTGACCGGTGCCGCCCGCAACCCCTGGGACCCCACGCGCATTCCCGGTGGCAGCAGCGGCGGTTCGGGCGTGGTGGTGGCGGCAGGGCTGGTGCCCGCGGCCATCGGCACGGACACGGGCGGTTCGGTGCGCGTGCCCGCCGCGCTGTGCGGCGTGACCGGCTTGCGCCCGACCACGGGCCGCGTGCCGGGCCGGGGCATCGCGCCCATCTCGCTCACCCGCGATACGGCCGGGCCCATCGCGCGCAGCGTCGCGGACTGCGCGCTGCTCGACAGCGTGCTCGCGGGCGGCGCGTCGCCGCTCGCAGTCGCATCGCTGCGGGACGTGCGCCTGGGCATTCCGGGGCCGGGCTTCTGGGAGGGTGTCGAATCCGGCGTGCGCGAGGTGGCGCAAGGCGCGGTCGACCGGCTGCGCGCTGCAGGTGCGCAACTGGTCGAGGTGCCGCTGCCAATGCTCGCCGGATTCAACGAAGCGGCCGGATTTCCGATCGCGCTCTACGAATTCGTCAGGGACATGGGCGACTACCTGCACTACGCGCAGCGCGGCGTCGATCTGCGGCAGTTGGTCGAGGCCATCGGCAGCCCCGACGTCGCGGCCATCGTGCAGCCGCTGCTGGGCGAAGGCGCGGTGCCCGAGGCGGCCTACCAGCAGGCGCTGCAGGCGCGCCGCGCGCTGCAGGCCGTCTATGCCGAAGCCTTCGCCGCGCATGGGGTGAGGGCGCTGCTGGTCCCCACCACGCCGCTGACGGCCGCGCTGATCGGCCGGGACGTCACGGTGCTGCTCGACGGACAGGAATATCCGACCTTCGCCGCCTTCATCCGCAACACCGATCCGGGCAGCAACGCCGGCATTCCCGGCGTGACCCTGCCCGCAGGCCTGGCAGACGGATTGCCCGTGGGGTTGGCACTCGACGGTCCGGCAGGCAGCGACCGCGGCCTGCTGGCGCTGGCCGCCGCCATCGAGGCGGTGTTGCCCGCACTGCCTTCGGCGCCCTGGCGGCGCTGAGCACGCCGGCCCAATCCCGTCTTTCGTTTCAAACCAGGAGTTCTCATGGACCGTCGTACCTTCCTCCACGGCCTTGCGGCCGCCGCGGCTGCCAGTTCTGCGGCCGTGCGCGCGGCGTCGCCGCTCAACGTGGCCGTCATGCTGCCGATGAGCGGGCCGGCCGGACTCTTCGGCCCCTCGGCCAAGGCCTGCGCCGAGCTGGCCGTGCAGACGATCAATGCCCGTGGCGGCGTGCTCGGCCGCAACATCAACGCGCTTTTCGGTGATGCCGGGCTGCCGCCGGCCGAAGCGTCGCAGGCCGCGCTCAAGCTCTGGCAAGGGCAGGGCGCGCAGGCCGTGATCGGCATGCACGACAGCGCGGTGCGCGGCGCGCTGGTGGGGCTCTTCAAGGGCCAGGTGCCGTACTTCTACACGCCGGTGTACGAAGGCGGCGAATGCGCGCGCGGCACCTACGTGAACGGCGAAACGCCCACGCAGCAGCTCGCGCCGGTGATCCCCTGGCTGGCGTCGGAACGCAAGCCGAAGAAGTGGTACATGATCGGCAACGACTACATCTGGGGCCGCAACACCAACGCCGCGGCCAAGGGCTACATTGCCCAGACCGGCGCCCAGGTCGTCGGCGACGAGTACCTGCCGTTCACCGCCGACAACTTCGACTCCAGCCTGGCCCGCATCCGCGACAGCGGCGCGGACGCGGTGCTGGTGTCGCTGGTGGGCGGCGCTTCGGTCGGATTCAACAAGGCCTTCGCGAGCTTCGGGCTGCCCGACAAGGCGATCCGCCTCGGCACGCTGATCGAGGAGAACACGCTGGCCGGCATCGGCCTGGCCAACGCGCGCAACCTGTATTCGAGCGCGGGCTATTTCGCCAACGTCGAGACGCCGGCGGCCAAGGCCTTCTCCCACGCCTACTTCAAGCGCTTCGGCGCGCAGGCGCCCGCGCTCAACGGCCTGGCCGAGTCGGTCTACGAAGGCTTCCTGATGCTGGAGGCGATGGCCGTGCGCGCCAAGTCGCTCGACGTGGCGAAGCTGGAGTTGGCCAGCGAAGGCGCGAGCTACGACGGCCCGCGCGGCGCCGTCACCATGCACGCGCGGCATGTCGACCAGGACATCTACCTCGCCGACGTGGGCGACAAGGGCTTCCGTGTCGTGAAGACCTTCCCGCACATCGCGTCGGGCCAATCCTGCAAGGCGTGACGGCGCGATGGACATCAGCTGGCTGCTGCACGCGCTGAACCTCGCCTACGCGCTGGCGACGCTGGGCCTCACCACGCTCGGCCTCGCGGTGGTGTTCGGCCTGCTCGGCGTGATGAACATGGCGCACGGCGAGTTCGTGATGCTGGGCGCCTACGCGGTCGTGACCGTGCAGGCCTGGGGCTGGCCGATCGCCACGGCCATGCCGCTGGCCATGCTCGTGTGCGGCGTGCTGGGCTATGCGGTGGAGCGCTGGCTGATCCGCCCGCTGTACGCGCGGCCTTTCGACACGCTGCTGGCCACCTGGGGCCTGGCGATGGTCATGCGCAAGACGGTCGAGGCGGTGTACGGGCGCGGCTACCGCAACGTCGAGAGCACGCTGGGCGCGCCGGTCGACCTGGGCGGCGTGCAGTACCCGGGCTACCGGCTCGCGCTGATCGCGCTGGCGGTGGTGCTGATGATCGGCCTTGCGCTCTGGTACCGGCGCAGCACCATGGGGCTGCGCGTGCGGGCGATGACCGGCAACCCGGTGCTCGCGCAGGCGCTGGGCATCGACACGCGCCGGCTGGCCTCGCAGACCTTCGTCATCGGCGTGGTGCTGGCCGGTGCCGCGGGCGTGCTGCTGGCGCCGCTGGTGCGCATCGAGCCCGGCATCGGTGTCGACTACCTGCTCGATTCCTTCTTCGTGCTGGTGGTCGGCGGGCTTGGCACGCTCGGCGGCTTCGGCGGCGGCGTGGGCGTGATCGGCGGCACCCAGTCCGCCGTCAGCAGCATCGCGGGCCAGACCAGCGGCTATGCGGTGGTGCTGATTCTCTCGATCCTCTTTCTCTGGTTGAAACCGAATGGACTCTTTGGACGCCGTTGATGCTTCACGGGTCGCCGCCGCACCGCGGGCTCCCGCGCGCAGGTGGCGCAGGCCGGCGGCCGGGCCGTGGTTGTTCGGCACGGGGCTGGTGGCCTTGCCCTTCGTGTCGAACGATTTCGTGGCCTACCAGATCGCGCTGTTCCTGATCTACGGTATCGCGACTCAGGGCGTGGCACTGTGCTGGGGGCGGCTCGGCTTCCTGCCGTTGGGACATGCGCTGTTCTTCGGCCTGGGAGCCTACCTGGCCGGCGGCATGCTGAAGGCGGCGCAGCAGCAGCCGGCCTGGTTCGCTGCCTTGCCGCTGGCGCTGCTGGCACCCGCCGCGCTGGCCTACGTGACAGCGCGGCTGGTGTTCGCGCGCAGCCACCGCAGCGGGCCGTTCTTCTCGCTCATCACCTTGGCGATGACGATGCTCGGTTTCCTCGCGGCGCAGCAGTGGAGCGCGGTCACCGGCGGCTTCAACGGCATGGCTGACATTCCCGAACTGCCCGGCACCGAGCGCTACAGCAGCTTCTACTGGGTGGTCGCGGCCTGCGCGCTGGGCAGCACGCTGCTGATCGCGGGCGTGCTCGGGCGGCCGCTGGGCCTCTTGTGGAGCGCGCTGGCGCAGAACGAAGAGCGACTGCAGCTCTTCGGCTACGCCACCGATCGCATCAAGGCCGTCGCCTTCGCGTTCTCCGCGATGCTCGCGGCGCTGGCCGGCGCGCTGTTCGCCATGCACCAGGGCATCGTGACACCGCTGACGATGGGCTTCTTGCTGTCCACCGAGTTCGTCATCTGGGCCGCGGTCGGCGGCAAGGCCAGTCCGCTGGGCGCGCTGCTCGGCGCCGTGTTCGTCGGTTATGCGTCGTCGGAGCTGCGCGATCATTTCGCCTACTGGGAGGTGCTGATCGGCCTGATATTCATCGGGGTGGTGCGGTTCCTGCCCGATGGGCTGGCCGGGCTGGGGCGGCGGTTCTCGGCGCGCGCAGAAGAGATTCCGCAGGCGCACAAGACACCGGCGCCGGAGGTGAGGGCGCCGGCGATGGACGTGCGCCTCGCGTTCGAGCGGGTCGAGTCTGCGCAAGGCGGTGTGCGCATCCTCGACGGCCTCACGTTCGATCTGCAGGGCCCCGGCCTGCGCTGCGTGATCGGACCGAACGGAGCGGGCAAGACCTCGGCCTTCAACGTGATGACCGGCCGCCTGCCGCTGCGCGCTGGGCGCATCCGGCTGGACGGCGCCGACGTGTCGGGCGCCACCGCCTGGTGCGTGGCCCGGCAGGGCGTCGGGCGCAAGCTGCAGATTCCTTCGGTGTTCCCCGGCCTGAGCGTCAGCCAGAACCTCGATGTCGCGCTGTGGGCGGGCCGCCTGCGTCCCGCCGCGTCATTGCAGCGCGCGCCATTGGGGTGGGACAGCCCGCTGCGCGGCGAACTGCTCGCGCTCTTTCCCGCGCTCGGCAGGCAACTGCAAGCACTGGCCGGCAGCCTCTCGCAGGGTGAGCGGCAAGCGCTGGAGTTCGTCATGACCATGCTGCCGCAGCCCCGCCTTGTGCTGCTCGATGAACCCTGCGCCGGCCTGTCGCCCGCGGAGACGCACCACATGATCGAAGCGATCAAGGCAGCGACCGGACGCCTCGGCGCGGCGGCGCTGGTCATCGAGCACGACATCAGCGCGGTGTCCGCCATCGGTGGCGACGTCTACGTGCTGCACCAAGGCAAGCTGCTGGCGCGCGGTCCGCTGGCGCAGATCCAGGCCGACCCCGCCGTGCGGGCGGTCTATGCCGGAGCGCGCAAATGAGCGCGCCGTTGCTGGCCTTCGAAGACGTGGTCTGCGGCTACGGCGACACCATGGTGCTGCGCGGCCTGGCGGGCACGATCGGCGCGGGGCGCGTGCTCGGCGTGCTGGGCCGCAACGGCGTGGGCAAGACGACGCTCATGCGCGCGCTCAGCGGCTTTCTTCCGCTGCGGCGAGGCAGGGTGACGCTCGCCGGGCGCGACCTGGCGCGCGTGCCGCCGCAGCAGCGGCTGGCCGCAGGCATGGCCTATGCGCCGCAGGAGGACGTGGTCTTCGGCGATCTCAGCGTGAGCGAGAACCTCTGGCTGCACCTGCGCGGCCGCGACGGCCAACGCTACGCCGCCTGCCTCGAGGCCTTTCCGCGCTTGGCCGAGCGCATGCAGCAGCGCGCCGGTTTGCTCAGCGGCGGCGAGCGCAAGCTGCTCTCCTTCACGCGCACCCTCGGGCTGCGCGCGCCGCTCAGCATCCTCGACGAACCTACCGAGGGCGTGCAGCCGGAGAACATCGAGCGCATGGCGCGGCTGGTCGGCGCGCGCAAGGCCGAGGGGGCGTCGTTCGTCATCGTGGAGCAGAACCTGGAGTTCCTGCTGTCCGTGGCCGACGACATCCTGGCCATCGACCATGGCGAATGCTCGCTGGTGGGGCTGGCCAGCGAGTTGCCGCGCGAGACGCTGGAAGCGCACCTGGTGGTCTGACTGTTGCCGGTCTGTGGCACATTCCAGCCTCTGGCAAGAACCATGAGCCATCTGGACCTCAACCTCGTTCGCGTGTACGTCGCGATCTATGAAACGCGCAGCGTGACGCAGGCGGCGGAGCGGCTCGACCTCACGCAACCGACCATCAGCTACGGCCTGGCGAAGCTGCGCAAGGTGTATGCCGACCGCCTGTTCTCGCGCGGCAGCGACGGCCTGGTGCCCACCAGCCTGGCGGAGCAGCTGTTCCCGCGCTATCGGGAGGCGCTGACCACCGTCGAGAGCACTCTCGCGCAGAACACCGCCTTCGATCCGCTGCGCTCGACGCGGCGCTTTCGCCTTGCGATGTCGGACATCGGCGTGCTGTATTTCGTGCCGCCGCTGTTGCGCAGGTTTCAGGAATCGGCGCCCCACATCGAGATCGACATCGTGCAGATTCCCGATGCGCTGGGCGAAGACCTGTCGGTCGGGCGGCTCGACATGGCCATCGGCAACATCCCCGTGCTCGCATCTCCCATGCACAGCGTGCTGCTGTTTAGCGAGCACTACGTGTGCCTGATGTCGGCCAACCATCCGACCATCGGCGAGCGCATGAGCCTGAAGGAATTCTCGTCGGCGCGGCACGTGATGGTGTCTTCGCCGCGCTCGGGCCACTTCCTGATCGAGGAGGCGCTGGCCGAGCGCGGCGTCAATCGCAACATCGTGGCGCGCGTGCCCCAGTTCACCGTGCTGCCGCAGCTGCTGTCGCAGAGCGACTTGCTCGTGCTGCTGCCTTCGCGCGTGGCAAGCCTCTACGTGCTGCAGGGCGGTCTGAAGGCGCTGCCGCTGCCCGTGCCGCTGCCGGACTTCCAGGTGCAGGCCCACTGGCATGCGCGGCAGGAGTACAGCGCGGCCCACCGCTGGCTGGTCGACGAGATCGTGCAGACGCTTGGCAAGCTCTGAGCGTTGGACCGCCTAGAAAGCGGGCATCGCTTCCAGTGTCTTGGCGGAACGCGCAAGGCCTTCGAGAATCTTGCCGGACACCGCGGCCGGGAAGTGCGCAGGCAGGCGCGCGCCGATGCGGTCGATCACGCCCGGCGTTGCCAAGAGCACGCGCTGGATGAGCTCCTCCGCGTCCGGCCCGTAGTGGCACTTCTGTGCCATGGCATTGAAATGGCGCCGCTGGATGGTTTTGAACTGGTAGTGCTTGCTCTTGCCGATCAGGGCCATGGCCAGTTTGGCCTCTTGCCTGGAGAACTGGTTAGGCCCGTTGCCCTCCACGGGCCAGATGGACATCACGTCGTAGACGGGTGTGAGCCGGTAGCGGCCCATCGGCAACCATGCGATGCTGAAGTTCTTCGCATGACCATCGGGCGCGCCGAGCATCCAGAAGAGCAGCTGCACGGTGATGAGCGTGGCCAGGTCCTGCTGGGCATCGACCGAGCTTCGAAGCACGCCTGCCAGGTCGACCATGCCGGGGCCACCGTCGGCCTCGTACTTCAGGTGCGACGGCTTGCCCAGGGCCTGGCAGAAGTCTTCCTGCGGCAGGCGCAGCCACCAGTTGCCCGACGAGTGCAACCTGCGATCGAAGCGCTCGACGGCCAGCACCTTCTGCGAGCCGAAGCGCAGGATGGCCGTGCGGGGAACGGGTATGCCGTACTCCTGCAGGATGTTCAGGCAGAGCCATTCGTTTTCCACCGAGGTGCGGAAGTCGGCCTTGTGGTGGCCGACCAGGCCCAGCGGCAACTTCAGGATGTGCGTGGTGGGCGTCGAGCCGTGCGGGCGGAGCCATTGGCCCCCATGCCACAGCAGCGCGGTCTTCTCCTGGGCGCCGGCCAGGGAGATGCGCAGCTCGTCTTCGGGTGCGGATTGCGCGGCGAACCTGCTGGGGTCGACGGTCTGCTGCAGCAGCTTCTCGACCTCGGCCTCGCTCATCGCCTCGCCCTCGATGCGATCGACATCCGCCGGGCTGTCGTCCTCGCCCAGCAGCTGGATGGCGCCCACGCAATCGCGGCCGATGGCCTGCAGAAGGTCGAAGGGCTGCGTCGTGTGCGTCCTGAAGCGGCCCGCGATGCGCTCGCGAATGGGCTGGCTGTCTGGCAACAGGTTGTCGAAGTAGTTCTGGACGACCGGGCCCCTGTGGATGAAGCCGCCGACCAGCGGCAAGGAGAGCGAGAGCGGGCGCCCTGTCGGCGAGCCGACCCAGGCGTCGTCGTAGCGCAACTCGTCCGCCCCGCGCGCAGGAATGCGCCAGGTGCCGACGCGCTCGCCGTTGGCCCAGATGGAAAGCGCCGGCATGTTCGATGCTCGTGCCATGCTCACCACTCCGAGGCGGGTGGCTCGCTGGCGACATGCCTTGGGCTCGGATGGTCGGCATCTGGCGCTTGCGCATTCGAGTGCTTCGCCGGATTCTTCGAGCCGACCAGCATTTCGAGACCCAGCACGCCGAAGAGCGCCAGCAGTTGCTCCAGGCTCACCGAGCCGGGGTTGAGTTCCATGTGGGACATGCGGCTCTGGCTGATGCCGAGCCGCTCGGCCAGCTTGACCTGAGAGATGCCTGCGTCCTTGCGGGCTGCCTTGAGGAGCACGCCGAGCTGGGAAGGGACCGAGAGGACTTGCTGCATGGGATTACCAACGAAGTGGGTAATCAGCATTTTATCGATATGATGGGTATCTGTCAAAATACCCATAAAATGGGTAATATGACGAATACCCATGATATGGGTACTTGATCTTCTAGACGAGGTACTGGCGCACCGCCTCCTCGTTCCACGCGATGCCCGTGCCCGGCTCCGGCGGCGCGATGGCCGTGCCGTCCGCAGAAAAGGCCAGGGGGCGCGCCAGCACCGGCGCCGCAAGGTCCATGCGCTCAAGGAGGTGCCGTGTCGGCGTGACGGCCAGCAGGTGCACGCTGACCTCCTGGAAGATGTGGCTCGACATCGGCACGCCGTGCGACTGCGCCAGCGCCGCGGCGCGCAGCCAGCCGGTCACGCCGCCGATCTTCATCGCGTCGGGCATGGCGAGGTCGCAGGCGCCGGCCTGCAATGCCTTGGCCATTTCGTCGGGGCCGCACCAGTTCTCGCCCATCTGGATCGGCAGGCGCACCCGCTCGCGAATGCGCGCGTGGCCGGCGTAATCTTCCTGTAGCGTGGGCTCCTCGACCCAGCCGATGCCTTCGTCCTCCAGCGCGCGGATGCGGCGCACCGCTTCGACGGCCGACAGGCCCTGGTTGTAGTCGACCAGCAGTTGCGCGTCGTCGCCGATCACGCCGCGCAGTGCGCGAACGATGGCCAGGTCCTCGGCCAGCGTGGCATAGCCGATCTTCGTCTTGATGGCCTGGAAGCCTTGTGCCATTGCCCGTTCGGCGCGCGCCACGCCGAGTTCGCGGCCGTCCATGCTGTGGCTGTCATAGGCCGCGATGGCGCGGCGGGTGCCGCCGAGCAGTTCCACCAACGGCACGCCGCGCACCTTGGCCAGCGCGTCCCAGGCCGCCATGTCGAGGCCCGCGCTCGCCATCAGCGCAATGCCGGTGCGGCCGAGCAGGCGCAGCCGCTGCGCGAGCAACTGGTCGAGGTCGATGGGCGCGAGCGCCTGGCCCTTGAGCACGCCGCCCAGCGTCAGCAGCATGCGCCGCGTGGCCCGGAGGGCGAGCGGCGTGTAGGTGAAGACGTAGGCATGACCGACGGCGCCGTGGTTGGTGTGCAGGTCGATCAGCACCAGCGGCGCGGTCGCCACCACGCCGACGCTGGTGCGCACGGGATGTTCAAGCGGCACGTTGACGGCGCGCGCCTGCACGTCGGTGATCAACAGGCCGGGGTCGGTGGTCGTGTTCATTCGCTTCTCCTTCACAGCCCGAGGTAGGCAGCCTTCACGCGCTCGTCGCGCAGCAACTGCGCGGCCGGGCCGCCGAGCGTGATGGTGCCGGTTTCCAGCACGTAGCCGACGTCGGCCACCGACAGCGCGGCGTGCGCGTTCTGTTCCACCAGCAGGATCGGGATGCCCTGCGCCTTCAGCCGCGCGATCACGTCGAAGATCTCCTTCACCAGCAGCGGCGCCAGGCCCATCGACGGTTCGTCGAGCAGCAGCACCTTGGGCTCGCTCATCAGGGCGCGGGCAATGGCCAGCATCTGCTGCTGGCCGCCCGAGAGCGTGCCGGCGGCGAGCAGGCGCTTCTCCTTCAGGATGGGGAACAGGGCGTACATCTCGTCCATGCGCCGCTGGCGGCGCTCGGGGCGGGTATAGCTGCCCAGCAGCAGGTTGTCCTGCACCGAGAGCGGACCGAAGACCTGCCGGCCCTCCAGCACCTGCGACAGGCCGGCGCGCACGCGCGCATCGGCGCTTTCGCGGCCGATGTCGCGGCCGAACAAGGTCATGCTGCCGGCGCTGGCCTTGATCAGGCCGGAGAGCGCGCGCAGCAGCGTCGTCTTGCCCGCGCCATTGGCGCCGATCAGCGCCACCAGTTCGCCGCGGCCGAGCCGCAGGTCAACGCCGTGCAGCGCCTCGATGCGTCCATAGCCGGCGAAGAGGCCGCGCACTTCGAGCGCGGAGCTGCTGTCGGTCTTTGCGCTGCTCATGCGGCCTCCGCGATCTCGACGGCTTCGCTCGCCGCCTCGGTGCCGAGATACGCGGCGATCACCCGCGGATTGTCGCGCACCTCGGCGGCCGTGCCTTCGGCGAGCTTGCGGCCGTAGTCGAGCACCAGCAGATGGTCGGAGATGTTCATCACCAGCTTCATATCGTGTTCGACCAGCAGCACCGTCACGCCCGAAGCCGCGATGCGGCGGATGAGCTCGGTGATCTCGTGCGTCTCGGTGTCGTTCAGGCCGGCAGCCGGTTCGTCGAGCAGCAGGAGGCGTGGCTTGCTTGCCAGGGCGCGCGCAATCTCCAGCCGCTTGAGCAGGCCGAAGGACAACTGCGTGGCATGGAGATGCGCGTGCCGGCCCACGCCCACGTCGTCGATCAACCGCAGCGCCTCCTCGCGCAGCGCGGCGTCGGCGCGGCGCATGGCGCCCGTCATGCCGCCCAGCAGCGAACTGCGCGTGCGCAGGTGGGCGCCGAGCATCACGTTCTCGCACGCGGTCATGTTCATGCAGACCTGCAGGTTCTGGAAGGTGCGGCTCATGCCGCGGCGCGCGAGCTGGTCGGACGGCAGGCCCGCAACGTTCTCGCCGTCGAGCAGGATCTCGCCGCGCGTGGGTTCGTACACGCCGCTGATCAAGTTGAACAGCGTGGTCTTGCCGGCGCCGTTGGGCCCGATCACCGAGTGCACCGAGCCGGCGCGCACCGTGAAGCTCACGTCCTGCATGGCGTGCACGCCGCCGAAGGACTTGGAGAGATTCTTCACTTCGAGCATCTCAGGCCTTCCTGCGCAGCTTGAGCGCGATGGCGGGCACGAGGCCCTTGGGCAGGAACATCATGGTCAGCATCAGCACGAGGCCGAAGAACACCATCTCGTAGCCGTGCAGCCCGCCCAGCAGCTGCGGCAGGGCGGTGAGCAGGGCTGCGCCCAGTACCGCGCCGAAAGTCGAGGCCATGCCGCCGAGCACCACCATTGTCGCCAGCTCCACCGAGTGGGTGAAGGCGGCGAGCGATGGGCTGATGAAGCCCAGGTAGTGCGCCGTGAGGCTGCCCGACACGGCCGCGAAAACGGCCGACGCCACGAAGGCGCGCACCTTGAAGCGGGCCACGTCTACCCCCATCACGCGCGCCGCAACCTCCGAGCCATTCAGGCCCCGCAGCGCGCGCCCGCCCGGCGATTCGTACAGGTTGAGCGAGAGCAGCACCGACAGCCACAGCAGCACCGCCGCCAGCGCGTACCAGTGCATCACCTTCGCGAAGGCAAAGCCGCCGACGATCAGCGGTGGCACGGGCATGCCGTCGGGACCGCCGGTCCAGTCCACCTCGTTGATCAGCACGATGTTGACGATCACGCCCAGGCCCAGCGTGGCCATGGTGAGCGAATGGCCCTTGAGCCGGAGGATGGGCTTGGCGATCAGCCAGGCCACCACGGCGGCGCCAACGGCGGCACCGGCAATGGCCGCGAGCGGCGGCCAGCCGAAGCGCACGGTGACAATGCCACTGCCGTATGCGCCGACAGCGACGAAGGCCGCATGGCCAATGCTGATCTGCCCGGCAAAGCCCATCAGCAGGTTGAGGCCGATGGCCGCGATGGCCGCGAGCGCAATGCGCACGGCCACATCGATCACGTAGTTGTTCGGCATGGCGAGCGGCAGCAGCGCGAGCACCAGTGCCAGGACCAGCAGGGAAGGACGCGACATGGCTTTCATACGCGCTCCGTGATCCTGGCGCCGAACAGCCCGTGCGGCATGACCAGCAGGATGAAGACGATCAGCACGAAGGGCACCGCGTCCTTGTAGGCCGACGAGACATAGCCCGCCATCAGCGCTTCGAGCAGCCCGACGATGAGGCCACCCACCACCGCGCCGCCCGCGCTGCCGAGGCCGCCGAGCGTGGCCGCGACGAAGCCCTTCATGCCCAGCATCAGGCCGATGTCGTAGACGGTGGTGGTGATCGGCGCGGCCACCACGCCGGCCACGGCCCCCAGGAGCGCCGAGAGCCCGAACGAGAGCTGCAGCACGCGCGAAGTGGGGATGCCCACGGCGCGCGCCGCCAGCGCGTTGGCGGCCACCGCCAGCATCGCCTTGCCGACCATGGTGAAGCGGAAGAACGCGAAACACAGCGCAACCAGCACCGCCGCCGTGCCCAGCACCCACAGGCTCTGCGGCAGCACATAGGCGCCGAGAATGGAAAGCGACGCGTCGCCGCTGAAGGACGGCAGTGTCTGCTGGTTCTTGCCGAGCGCGATCTGCACCACGCCCTGGATGAAGATCGACGCGCCGATGGTAATGATGATGAGCGACACCACGCTGGCCTCGCCGGCCGGCTTGATCGCCAGCCGGTAGAGCAGCAGGCCCGCCACCACGGTGGCCAGCACGCCGCCCGCAATGGCCAGGCCGTACGGCAAGTGGGCCCCCAGCATGGCGGCGGTGACCATCGCGCCGAGCATCAGGAAATCGCCCTGGGCGAAGTTGATGACGCCGCTGGCGTTGTAGATCAGCGAGAAGCCCAGCGCGGCCAGCGCATAGATCGCGCCGGTGGTGAGCCCCGAGAAAACGAATTGCATGAAGTCAGCCACGGCGGTCTCCGGCTTGGGGGATGGCGAGCAGGTGCTGCGCCGAGATGTCGGCCACGCGGTCGGCGCCGATCAGGATCATGGTGCGGGCGATCTCCTCGGACAGCGCGGCCAGCACGCTGCGCGCGCCGGTCTCGCCGCCCGTGGCCATGCCCCACACCGCGGGCCGGCCGACAAAGGCGGCGGTGGCGCCGGCGGCCAGCGCCTTGACCACGTCGCTGCCGCGGCGGAAGCCCCCGTCCACGAACACGGGGATGCGCTGCGCCACCGCATCGACAATGCGCGGCAGCACCGAGATGGTGGAGGGTGCCGCGTCGAGCTGACGGCCGCCGTGGTTCGACACCACGATGGCGTCCGCACCATGCGCGACGGCGCGTTCGGCATCGTGCGGATGCAGCAGCCCCTTGATGACGAGCGGCCCATCCCACAGCCGGCGCAGCCAGGCCAGGTGCTCCCATACCAGTGTGCGGTCCATGGTGCGCGACAGCAGCGCGGCCTGCACCTGCGGCGAGGTGGCGCCGTCGTCCGACTCGGTCAGGTTGACGAAGGAGGGCGAGCGCCCTTGCATCGCCATGCCCAGCGACCAGGCCGGATGCAGCGCGAGATCCAGCAGCGTCGAGGGCGTGAAGCGGAACGGCAGCTTGAAACCGTTGCGCACGTCGCGCTCGCGCAGGCCGCTCACAGTGGCGTCCACCGTCAGCACCAGCGCACCGTAGCCCGCATGGCGGGCACGGCGCACCAGTTGCTCGGCGATCGCGCGGTCGCCCATAACGTAGAGCTGCATCCACTGCACCGAGGCCGGGTTGCGTGCGAGTGCGGCCTCGCGCACCGCCTCGAGCCGGTCGTTGGAGGGCGTGGGCAGCACGTGGGGCATGCCGACGGAAGCCGCGGCGCAGGCCAGCAGCGTATCGCCGTGCGGTCGCACCAGCCCCGAGAAGCCGATCGGCGCCACGCCCGCCGGCGCGGACCAACGCTGGCCGAACACCGTGATGCCGGTGTCGGCATGGCGGGTGTCGCGCAGGGCGGTGGGCAACAGGTGCAGGCCGGCCAGGTCCATGGTGTTGCGCAGCAGGCAGTCTTCGTTCTCGGCACCGCCGTCGACATAGTCGAAGACGAAGCGCGGCAGCCGCCGGCGCGCATGGCGCCGGTGATCGTTTGCATTGAGCTTCATGCGTGTCCCTCTCGTGCAGGGCCGCGCAGTCTCAGCGCACTTCCTTGAACGCGCCTTCCTGCACCTCGACCATGCGGAACGCCGACACGTCGAGGCCCATGTGGTCGGCGGCCGACATCGTGTAGATGCCGCTCACGCCGACGAAGCCTTTGGTGGCCTCGATAGCATCGCGCAGCTTCTGCTTGTCGGTGCCGCCCGCGCGCTGGATCGCGTCGACCACCAGGAACAGTGCGTCGTGCGCGTAGCCGCCGAAGGTCGACACGTCCATCCTGGCCTGCGGCTCGAACTCCTTCGCATACGAGACGCTGATCTTCTTCTGCGCGTCGCTCTCGGGCAGTGCCTGTGCGATCAGCAAGGCGGGTGAGGGCATGCGGATGCCTTCGGAGGATTTGCCCGCGATGCGGATGAACTCCGTCGAGGCCTGGCCGTGCGTGGTGTACAGCGGCTGCTTCATGGCCAACTGCTGGTAGTTGCGCGCGATGATGGCCGGCGCCTGGCCCGTGCCGAACACCAGGATCGCCTGCGCGGGCGAGGACTTGATGCGCGTGAGCTGCGGCGTGATGTCGGTGTCCTTCTCGCCGTAGGTCTGGTCTTCGGCCACCTTGAGACCGAGCGTGCCGGCGAGCTTGAGCGTCTCGGTGCGGCCCGACTTGCCGAAGCCGCCGGTGTCGGACAGCAGCGCGAACTGCGTGAAGCCACGTTTCTTCATTTCGCCGAGCACCTTCTCGGCCGCCATGCGGTCGGAGTGAGGCATCTTGAAGACATAGGGCTTGACCGGCTCGACGATGACCGAGGCTGCGGCGAGCGAGATCATCGGCACCTTGGCCGCTTCCGCCTGCGGCACCATCGCCATGGTCGAGCCGGTCGTCGAGGCGCCGACGATGACGTCGACCTCGTCCTGCATGATGAGCCGGCGCGTGAAGGCATTGGCCTTGTTGGCATCGCTGGCGTCGTCGTACAGCACCAGTTCGAGCTTGCGGCCGAGCACGCCGCCGGCGGCGTTGATCTTCTGTACGTACATGGCAAGCGTCTTCTGCTGCGGGTCGCCGAGGAACGAGGCGGGGCCGGTGGCGGACACGACGGCGCCGATCTTGATCGGATCGGCCGCGTGTACGGCGGCGGTCAGCGGCAGCAGCGCGGCGCCGGCCAGCAGGGAAGCGACGGCGCGGCGGCCGAGGCGAAGGCGGGGGAACTTGGCGATTTTCATTTTTTGTCTCCGGATGGTTCTGCGTGAGGGAATCTCTTCAGCGCGCCGGTCTTCGCCGCACGATGTGGATGGGGTGGGCGCGCACCTCCGGCGCCGGCAGGCCAAGTGCGCGCGCCAGCGTGCGGCCCTCGGGGTCGGCCAGTGCGGCTTCGCGGGCCGAACGCACGCGGTCGGCGGCCTGTTCGAGCGAACCGGCGTCGTGCGAGACCGAAGCCATCGCGCCCGCCATGTCGTCCAGCACGGCAGCGAGGTTGCGGTGGCCGCGTTCGCTCGTCTCTCCGTAGCCCTTGACGAGATTGCCGCACAGGGCCAACTCGAAGGCCAGCCGCGGGCTGAGGACGAGCGCGCGCCGCACGGCATCGAGCCAGCGTTCGATCATGGCCTGCTCGAAGGCGTAGCGCGAGGTGCGCCGGCGCAGCGGCCGCAGCGCACGCAGCGCGCACAGCATGGCGAAGCCGCGCACGGTGTCGGTGCGCATGTGCAGGCCGATGCTCAGCTTGTGGGACTTGTGCGCGAGCCGCGTGCGCAGCCAGTCGGCGGCGCGCGTGGGCAGCAGCGAGCAGATCTCGTCGAGCCCGGGCTTGAGGTACTCGGTCAGCCGCAGCGGTTCGCCCTCGCGCGCGCCGACTTCGTTGCGCACCCGCTGCAGCCGGTCGCCGCGCGTCTTGAGGTCGGCGACGCGGATCACGTCCTCGTAGCTCATCCACAGCGCGAGGTGGCGCGCGGTTTCGCGCGTCACCGGAAAGTCGCCGCCGTGGGCGCGCTCGGCTTCGCACACGGCCTGGACGCGATCCAGGTAGAGATCGGCGTAGCGCGCGTCCTGGTAGTCGGCGACCTGTCGCAGGCCATCGTTCACCAGCGTGCGCAGCGGCTCGGGCATCGCCCGGGCGCGCGGATGGAGCGCAGAGGCGGTGGCTGCGGTCGATCTTTGTTCTACAGGCGCGGCACCCGCTGTGCCCGTCACGTGGTCGTAGCCCGCCGCGAAACCCTTGAGGCTCGCTTCCACCGCCTTGCCCGATTCTCGGATCGCCTGCTCGCAGGCTTCGCGCGAGAAGGGAAGGGCGCCGCTGCCGGCCATCGCGCCGAACATCACCGTGTTGATGACCGTGCCATTGCGCCAGGCCAGCGCGCGCATGTCGAACAGGAAGGTGCGCTGCGCGAGGCGCTGCGCCGCCTCGGTCACGCGCTGGCCGTCGTAGCGGCCGTCGCCCATCGCCGACTTCTCGGACACCGCGTACTCGCGGTGCAGCGACGCCACCAGCGTGGTGCGCTGCGGATGCACGAAACCGCCCTGCAGCACACGCCCGGCCTCCACGAGTTCGGAGGCCGCGACGATGTCCACGTCGCCCGGATTCGGCGTGAGCGAGAACACCGGCCGCGCGCCGTCGAGCTGCGCGCTCGGCACGGGGTAGATCTCGATGTAATAGTTGGTCGCGCCCGTGCGCTGC
>Ga0307514_10002610_pt1 | contig 18436 bp, 15 predicted proteins | sample 16_EM_MG_FD_203088 | JGI IMG/M metagenome (GOLD analysis project Ga0307514, IMG submission 203088) | Populus trichocarpa ectomycorrhiza microbial communities from riparian zone in the Pacific Northwest, United States - 16_EM | ecosystem: Host-associated > Plants > Roots > Unclassified | place... | reverse complement strand
GTCTCCGGGGGGCCCCGGGGGGGGGGGGGGGGGGGGGGGGGCGCTTCTGCTGCCCATTTAGTTGTCTCATGCCACAGGGAGCTGTTGGTACCTGTGGCGGGAGTGTCATTGTGACTGCCTCTGCATAACTGCGCGCCGGTACCTAGTGGGGGGGTTTGTGTTGCTGCAATTTCATTGTGGTGTGGGGGTGAGCTGTACTGCAGGGTCGAAGTGAATGGTGGGGTTCTTCAATGGGGTTGGGGGTGGAGCTGCTTGTATTCCGTGCTATCTCATCAAGTGATGACATCATAGCGTTGGTGGCTGTTGGCGGCTCTCAAGTATGCTAGCGTTGCTAGCGTTGTTACGGAGAATGCAACTCTGGAGAATGCTATGCTCCGGAATGCTATGCCTCGAAGAATACAATACTAGCATGGAATGCTAGGTAGGGTATGGAGAATGCAACGGGAGCTCCCTCTCTCCTACTCTCAAATATATTTATAAGTGTACATGTCGGGCCGATGTATAAAGGCCTTGTAATAATCTTGTATGAATAGATATCGAACAACGAACAAGCCTTCAAGCCTTTCTATTATCCGTACATACTAGGCTAACCCCCTAGAATCTGTTGATACTTCAACAGGTTATTAGCCCGGTATAGCTCTTGCTACTGGGTCCCTCACAGTTCGTCAACCACCAATCCTCCTCCTATCTACCACACTTGGTCAATCAGCGGTCCTCTCATCGGTCGTCCCATTTTTTGTCTTCCAATCAATCCTCCAACCAGCGCTCTCATCGATCCTATTATCCATCAACATTGTCAGTCAAAATGCAAACTCCCTCCGACTACTTTGTTACCAAGGCTAGAAGCATTCCACGCCTTATCCACACAAATTTTGCGGTCTGGTCCAATGCTATCAAGTACGTATTGATTGGGACAAATACATGGGACATTGTTACCGGGGTTGGAGATGTCCCACAGGATGGAGATGTGGAATACAAAGAATATTACAAGAGATCTAACAAGGCGGTCTCTATTCTTTATGGTTCAATTACCCCTGCAATTCAAGCATATGTGGCTGGGGTGGTGGATCCTGCAGAGATGTGTCAACTATTTGCAAAACGATGGACATCGTACAAAACGAGTCTGGTTCAACTTTCATGCGGGACAAATTCCACCATGAAGTTTTCAACCCACAGGATACCATTGACCAGTATATTGGCCGAATACTTTCTTATCAGGATCGCCTAGCCAACACAAGCCAGAAATTATCGAACGAAGATTTTATCACTAAGCTGTTAACCGGCTTACCTGCAACATATCAGATTGTCAAGAAGATAATTTTTAACCAGCCTGACCGAACCATCACAAGTATAATCGCTGCACTACGTCGCCATGCGGAAATTAGAGTGCACAACCAGGTCTTGCACAACCAGGTCTTGCAGCTGCACCAAGCGGAAATACTGGTGCAACCGGAAATGCTGGCGGAACTACAATTTCCAGAGGTTTATTTTCAGGGCGAGGTGGACGTGGTCGGTTCAAGAGATTTGGACAGCAAAATGGTGGTATCAAAGGATAGAATCAGACATTTGTTGGTATTGTTCAAAGAAGGATCACCAACAGTGAAATTGTTATCTGAAACAAAAAGTCATGAAGTATCGCAAAATTGGCCCTCGAGAAATTCATGCACATCCCAATATGGAAGAACACCAACTGCACCTCAAGAGAGTTCTTGTTGCCGATGCTACGCAAATGACTCCTCAGGCCAATACCTGGATCATTGACTCTGAAGCTTCTGATCACTTATGTTCAGATTATTTTGCCTTCACCGAAATAGCCTTCCTACCACAACTCATAAAAATCTATATGGGTGATAATCGCTGGGTACTTGCTACTGGCCGGGGAACTGTTCAGTTCCATACATCAACTCTCCTTAATGCTAGCATATCTACAGTCTTATATGTACCCCAACTAGAGGCAAACCTACTTTCTGTTGGGCGGCTTATTGAAAAAGGCTACAATGTAGCCTTCTCTGCTCAGTCTTCAGTTGCAACACAGGACTCTTTCGAGTTTCTGAGAGCGCAATATGACAATGGTATTTATAAGGTCAATCTTAACTATGGGCAGCCGCAGCCTCCGACAATGCAGATTCGCCAGGTACATACTCGCCAGGTACATACTGCAATTACGAAGCCTCTACCAATGCAAACCTGGCACCGGCGATTAGGCCATCTCAATGAAGCGAACGTCTCTCGCTTAGCTACAGAATCTGCCGATAATATTGATATTGACCCAGCTACTTCTGGCTACTACGGGTTCGATTTGCATTCCATGTTTGCAAGGAAAGCAGCATGTGAATATTAATAGGTAACCTGCACAAAGGGCTACACAACTTGGTAGTAAGATTCATTCAGACCTCTGTGGACCTATCGGCACACCCTCGCATAGCAACTACAGACACTACATTATCTATGTGGATGATTGGACGAGGTTTCGGGAGTTCCAAGCTTTGTTAGAGACTCAATGCCGAGATGCTCAGATCCAACGATTTCGCAGCGATAATGGAACTGGCGAATGCAACAATGCAATTTTTCAACAATTGCTTCGAGAGCGAGGGATCATATATGAGCCATCTACGCTATATACACAGTACCAGAATGGGGCTGCAGAAAGAACCATTCGATCGATCAATGAAATGGCACGAAGTATGCTACATGAGAGTAGCTCGCCTGAGATTTTTTGGAGTGAAGCAGTTAATACTGCCGTTTATTTGAGGAATAGATGCCCATCCTCTGTACTCCATATGAGTTTTATTTTGGGTCGAAGCCTTCACTGGGTCATCTTAGACCATTTGGCTGTAATATTTGGGTACATGTACCTGATGAAAAGCGAACAAAATTCGAGAGCAAAACAAAGCATCATATTATGCTGGGATATGTGGAACGAGCCACGATTATCTGGAGAGTCTGGGACCCTGAATCTCAAAGACAGACAGTAGCTACGAACTGTGTCTTTGATGAAAGCTCATTTGGTATATCCAATGAGAGAGACTCTGTGTCCGCGGTAGTACCAGATTTGAAGGCTGCCAAAGCTTTAAGTCCTGCTGCTCAAGTACTACCGAAGAGCACTGCATTGGTTGGAAGATACAGCAAGATGAAGAGTTTAGAACCCACGAGTTATAAAGACGCTATATCTTCGAAAAATCGTTATGAATGGCAGCATGCCATTGGTGAATCGATCAGAAGTGCCCATGGCTAAACGACCCTTTGAAAATAAGTGGGTGTTTAAGCTGAAATCCAATGCAGATGGGACGATTCGATATAAAGCAAGACTTGTTGTCAAAGGGTATGAGCAGCAGGCTGATCTTGACTTCGATGAAACGTTTGCTCCTGTAGCAAAGTTTGTTTCTGTTCGGGTGCTATTGGCTTTGGCAGCAGTATTAGATTGGGAAATTGGATGTCAAGACGGCATTTTTATATCCCTGGCTTCAAGAAGACACCTATATGGAATTACCTGAAGGATATGAGATCGAGGGCAAAGTTTGCCAGTTGAAAAAGTCGATCTATGGTCTGAAGCAAGCACCGCGAGCATGGTATGGGGATATTGAAGAATATCTCTGTAATCTTGGTTTTGTCAAGTCTACAGCTGAGTCAAACCTTTATTCTTCCTTCCTATCAACTCTACCTAGTTCTATATTTGTGACAATATGTTGATTTTCTGTTACAATAAGGCACGAGCAGAAGAAGTACGAGATAAACTTCGTAAGAAGTACAGGATGACAGCTACGGAAGCATCCAAAGAGCTTATTTGGATCAACCAGCTTCGTCAGGACCTCTCTATTCCAAGCCTTCTCAACGAACTCTCGGCACCGATTCTGTACATCGACAATCAAACAGCACTTAGCCTGGCTAAGAATCCGACAGATCATAACCATATCGACATACGGTATCACTTCATTCGGTCAGAAGTTGCAGCTGGTACTCTCAATCTGCAGTCAATTGGCACGAAGGAGAATATTGCAGATATTCTCACTAAAGCTTTACCGAAAGCTACATTTGAGGCGCATACTTTCAATGTGGTCTGGTTGCACAACACCTGCATTCTGACGTTGATGACCCCATCCACTTATCCCCATCCAGTCGTCGAAGGCCAGCTTGGGCTACCCATGCGTGGCTAGGAAACTAATTCACACATGTGTATCAGTTTCAAAGGTGCCAACCAGACTACAGTACTGTAGTTTCATACCGGTAGATGCACGTTAGGACCAGAATCGGGGTGCGGCTGATTGTCATTCTGCGGGAACCAGTCAGACTGTACAGTACTCTATCAACCTTTATATATATATTAGAGTAGTTTTACGAGTACCCTAGTAGCTGTCAATCGTCATGCAACTGCATGTACCGTATCCTCCACACCACTGATTGCGACTTCTACTAATAAATTTGGAGCAAGGATCTACTGTACCCACCAGTATCAGCCGTGCGAGACTGCTATCAGCCTCAGTTTGGACTTTTTTTTTTTTTTTTTAAAGAATCATTAATCGCATTCATCCTACGTAGAATATAGCGATGGACTGCAGCTCCCGGTATGCCGGGTGGCCTCTCTCATCCTAACGGGCCAGTCCCTGCCCTCAGTTTGGACTTTGACAGACTTCTTTTTTTTTTTGAGTCTATACGCCTTTCCCCCGAAGGGAGCCTTAGGCACTTTGACAGACTGTCGACTCTACACTAAAATACTGCCACATATATTCCGTACCGGTACCCAGTTAAACCTGCGCAGTACATGTAGCAATTTATCGCCTCAATGCCATGCATATCCTGAAGTGCACAGTATCCTATCCCACAATTTTGGTTCACGTACTTTAGGCTGGGCTCTTTCCCTAGACAATATTTTTACTGCAACCCATACCTATCCTCAGACTAGCAAGAAACAATCCAAATTCCCCTTCTATTCAATCATCAATCAATTGGCTAAACGAAATCCCACGTACCGTCTACCAAAATCGATGTACCATGTCTGGCCTTGAAGTTGTTGGCGTGGTAGCTAGCATCTCGGGGATCATCGATGTTGCAAGCAAAGTTATGGGTGCTGTAGCTGATTACGCCACCGCAGTTAAACATCACGAAAGGAGTATCAAAGAGCTACAAACGGCACTTCAGTCTATGAACGCTACCCTCTTACACATCCAGGAATTAATCAACGAAGCTGATGATAGATCGGATCAATCTCTAAAAAGGATACTGCAAGGCAGTGGGGCAAACCTCGGCGAAATCAGGGAGTGTCGTAGGACGCTCGAGGAATTAGAGGATTTGCTTCAGAAATATAAGGTGGCCGATAAAAAACTGGGAAGGGTCGAATTCGCCAGATACAAGGCCAAATTCCGGCAGTGGTCAAGCCCAATTACCGATGAAGACATTGGGGAATTTACTTCGAGGTTGGGGGTACATTGTGGAAAGCTAAGTCTAAACATCGGAGTAGACACAAAGTGAGTGTTTATACTCTAATTGTGATCGAAAATATTATAAAAATTAACACTGCGACAGCCGCAGGGTTAGACAACTGCAGAGCCAGATGATAGTTGGAACGAGTATTGGAGAGGGTTCAAAGTAAGTATTACTTAACAACAAATCAATTTGCGCAGGGCAAGAGTTAACGTTGTTGCAGTCGCAGAGTGACCGAGACTCGACTCATTGGGGCCACAAATCGGTTAAACCTGCTCTCTGCCAAAGGTGCTGCTTATAATGACCGCACCTGGGAACATGAAGACCTATGTTTGCCAGATACGCGAGTACAGCTCCGTCAGCAGATTACGGAGTGGTATGAAAATCCTAGGAGCCCATGCATCTTCTGGCTAAATGGCATGGCGGGAACTGGTAAATCCACAATCTCTCGCACAGTGGCCTGTGAACTTGCAGACCAGGGAAAACTTGCAGCGAGTTTCTTCTTTTCCCGAGGTCGAGGAGATATTAGCCATGCCGGCATGTTCTTCACTACTATTGCTACTCAGCTAGCAGAGAATTTACCAGAGCTCAGACCATTGATATCAAAAGCGATCGATGACCACCCTGATATCAACCAACGAAGGTTACGCGACCAGTGGAAAATTCTCATTTACGACCCATTAGAGAATGCGCCAACGCAATCAAAACAAATAGTGGTTGTAATAGATGCTCTTGATGAGTGTGAAGGGAAGGATGATATGAAACTCATCCTACATCTCCTTGCCCAAGCAAAGAATCTCCAAACAATCCAGTTACGAGTTTTTGTCACAAGCAGACCAGAAATACCTATCTTGCTTGGGTTCCGAAAGATGCTTGGAGAGACGCATCAAGATTTTGTACTCAATGATATCCCCCCCCCGACAATCAACCACGACATCTCAGTCTTCTTCCAACAGAAGCTGTCAGTAGTAAAAGAAGAGCATGGGTTGAGTACACCGTGGCCAGATGAACCCACCATCCAACTTCTGGTGGAAAGAGCAGCAGGGCTCTTTATATATGCAGCAACCACCTACCGGTTTATCCGAGACGGCATGGACCCTGAATACCAGCTTGTAATTCTGTCGGGGGAATATACCTCCACTTCACCAACCGGGAATCTTGACAAGATATACACAAATCTGTTGCAATACTCGATAATTGGAGATCGACCCCCTGATGAACATGAAGCATTGCTACAAGGTTTTAGGCAGATCGTTGGATCAATTGTCATAATATCCGATGTTATGACAGCTCAGAATCTCGCAAATTTACTCGGCTTACGAAGGGGGAAAGTGAGAACAGTTCTTGCTTCATTGCGTTCCGTTCTGAACATTCCGGAAATCGAAAGCCAGCCTGTACGAATATTTCACCCATCGTTTCGTGACTTTCTGCTGGATAAACAGAGGTGTTCTGATCGTCAGTTCTGGATCAACGAGAAAGAAAGACATATTGATTTGTTTCGGCATTGCCTTGAGTTGATGTCCAAGCATCTTCGGCATGACATATGCGACATTCGAGAACCTGGTGTTTTGATATCGGAGATATCAACGGATATGATACAGAGTGTTATTACAGCAGACCTCCGATATGCCTGCCGTTACTGGGTCTACCATTTCCAGCAAGGAAATTCAATTGAGGAAGACAGCCGGATACTACAATTTCTAAGGCAACATTTACTTCACTGGTTAGAGGTACTTACCTTGGTTGGCGAAGTATCTGAAGGAGTTCTGATGATTGCAAGTTTGGACAGGATACTCAAGGTAGGTTCGGGCCTCTGCTTTTCGAAATCACTATAACTAATTGGAAAAGGAAAAATCGAATGATGACGCTTTGCTTGCACTAATATATGATGCTGGACGCTTTATTCGGTTCAACAGGTTTGCAATTGAAAAAGCACCACTTCAACTATATTATGCAGGACTTTTATTTAGTCCAGAAGGAAGTCTAGTTCGAAAACAATTCTATGGTGGAATTCCCTTCATCCAACGGGATCCCACAGTAGAACAAAAGTGGAGCCCTTTGATACAGACCTTTGAAGGTCATTCATCTTTTGTCACTGCAGTTGTGTTTTCACCAGACGGAAAGCTGGTTGCCTCTGCATCATATGACAAAACAGTCAGGCTATGGGATCCAGCAACAGGAAAGTCATGCGGGGTTCTTCAGGGTCATTCGAGCCCTGTCACTGCAGTTATGTTCTCACCAGATGGAAAGCTAGTTGCCTCTGCATCATGGGACAAAACAGTCAGGCTATGGGATCCAGCAACAGGAGAGTCATGCGGGGTACTTAAGGGTCATTCACGAAATGTCACTGCAGTTGTGTTCTCACCAGATGGAAAGCTGGTTGCCTCTGCATCAGAGGACGGAACAGTCAGGCTATGGGATCCAGCAATAGGAAAGCCATGCGGGGTTCTTCAGGGCCATTCAGACCGTGTTAATGCAGTTGTGTTCTCGCCGGACGGAAAGATGGTTGTCTCTGCATCAAATCACATAACAGTCAGGTTATGGGATCCAGCAACAGGAGAGTCATGCGGGGTTCTTCGGGGTCATTCAGATTTTGTCAGTGCAGTTGTGTTTTCACCAGACGGAAAGCTGATTGCCTCTGCAGCAGGCAGAGCAGTCATGTTATGGGATCCAGCAACACGAGAGTCATGCAGGGTTCTTCGGGGTCATTTATCGGGTGTCATTGCAGTTGTATTCTCGCCAGACGGAAAGCTGATTGCCTCTGCATCAGAGGACAGAACAGTCAGGCTATGGGATCCAGCAACAGGAAAGTCATGCAGGATTCTTAAGGGTCATTCAGACCGTGTTAATGCAGTTGTGTTCTCGCCGGACGGAAAGATGGTTGTCTCTGCATCAAATGACAAAACAGTCAGGTTATGGGATCCAGCAACAGGAGGGTCATGCGGGGTTCTTCGGGGTCATTCAGATAATGTCGATGCAGTTGTGTTCTCGATAGACGGAAAGCTGGTTGCCTCTGTATCACGTGACCAAACAGTCAGACTATGGGATCTAGCAACAGGAGAGGTTGCCTCTACATTATGGAACAAAATAGTTAGGCTATGGGATCTAGCAACAGGAGAGGGTCATTCACATGCTGTTAATACAGTTGTGTTCTCACCTGACGGAAAGGTAGTTGCCTCTGCATCATGGGACAAAACAGTCAGTCTATGGGATCCCGCAACAGGAAAGTCATGCAGGATTCTTAAGGGTCATTCAGACCGTGTTAATGCAGTTATGTTCTCGCCAGACGGAAAGATGGTTGCCTCTGCATCAAATGACAGAACAGTCAGGCTATGGGATCCAGCAACAGGAAAGTCATGCCGGGTTCTTCGAGATCATTCAACTTATATCACCGCAGTTGTGTTCTCACCAGATAGAAAGCTGGTTGCCTCTGTATCAGGGGACTGGATAGTCAAGCTATGGGATCCAGCAACAGGAAAGTCATGCGGGGTTCTTAAGGGTCATTCACATACTGTCCATGCAGTTGTGTTCTCACCGGACGGGAAGCTGGTTGCCTCTGCATCATGGGACTGCACAGCCAGGCTATGGGACTCAGCAACAGGAGAGTCATGCGGGGTTCTTAAGGGTCATTCAGACTGGGTCAGTGCAGTTGTGTTCTCACCAGACGGAAAGCTGGTTGCCTCTGCATCATGTGACGAAACAGTCAGGCTATGGGATCCAGCAACAGGAAAGTCATGCGGGGTTCTTCAGGGTCATTCGGGGCCTGTCAGTGCAGTTATGTTCTCACCAGATGGAAAGCTAGTGGCCTCTGCATCATCGGGAAAAACAGTCAAGCTATGGGATGTTATCCAAAAGACGACGATTGAAGAAATCCATACCGAAGCAGCACCGATATGGCGTCTAAATTTCACTGATCAGACACAACTGGATACAGACTGGGGGATGCTCACTCTTACCTCTCAGCTTCATCCCAGCACTTCCACACAATCGACCATCCCTTCTTCAATCTATGTTACGCATGATGGGTGGGTGACCTGGAACAAGAAGAGGATCCTATTCCTGCCTATCGATTATCGCCCATCGTCCCTTCAAGTTAAAGACAATATTCTAGTAATGAGCCATCGATCTGGCCGTGTTACCTTCACACACTTCAATCCTACAGCTTTTGCTCTTTAGCTTCTACTCTGTCAGCTACACTTCAGCTGGTATTTTTATTCGAGGTATGTAAAGCCATCGGCCCGGTGAACCACTGCCAGCCTTTTGTATACCCTCGCAAATCTAGGCTCGCATATTTAAATATATGCTAATTCATAAAGTCGAGTACCAGAAAGACCGATCAAGTTGGAGCAGAACTGTTGGATAAGTAGCGAAGACCGATATATCGACGGCAAGGTAGCGGATGATACGTAGTATTAGATATCTCTTAGGGCATGTAGTTTAATAGTCGGTCATGTACCAGCTGATATATATATGTTCCAGCCCAGTCATCAATGAGCACTTTTGATCAGTAGCCCGGTCCAGTCGAAAAACTCATACTAATTGGACTAGACCAGGCCAGGGGTACTGGACCGGGCGAGTGAAGCTAGATAAGGTCAATGGAGGTTGGAAAATAAGAAACAATTAATACGGATACATACGTACAGTCGAGTGTCTGTTGGAATGACTAATCCCAAGACGTGGGGTAAAGTGGGATTATGTGGGATGCAACGTGGGATAATGCGGGGTGTCACGTGAGATACTACGTGGGATACTATGTGGGATGCTATGTGGGATATTACGTGGGATGCTATGTGGGATGCTATGTGGGATACTGCGTGGGAGACAGTGGGATGGATTGTATGGCGAGGATGTAGTATATAAGAGCGCTGGGAATCCTTCATGTTTAGTCTTCTCTTTCATTTCTTTATTTATCATCATCGAATATCATTCTCATATTCCTGTCTTCACTATTCGCACAAGAGCAAGTGACTTGACAGACGCCTATATTTCTACTGTGTCTTGTCATAATTGCAGTAATTGATACTAGAAACCATAGCGCACCAGAGGTGAGACAAACGAATGCTTTCCACATGCACTCACTAGATATATAGTTGAGTGTACAGGTCCATGTCGATCTAGTTAGTTTGATCCAAGTGTATACATACCACTTATAGACCTAGGCTGACGCAACCCGGAATTCCTAGGATATCCCTACTCTGGACACTCCCCAAACCCTGTTTTCAAGTTCATTTCGCAGCTTTTCTGTATTCTACACTTAACTATCTCCAGCTATTCCATGGATATTCCCTAGCTATTCCTGTAACTATTCCTGTAAAAATATTCGGTTATTCCTCTATATCATGAGAGCTGAAGAGCACTGAAGGATCTCCGGCTATATGTATATAGTCCTGCAAAGTACAGTATGAACCATTGGATGCAGGCCTGGTAGTTCTCGAGATTTTTCTTCTGACCGTAGATAATTTTTATATTTGAGAGTCTGTCGGTGAATACTCCCGGCAGCAAAATTGTGTGGGGGAAAGGCAGATGGGGAAAGTGCTTGCCACCATGTAAACGCATGTAAGGTAGCAACATTACAGTAGTACAAGTAGATATAATATTTTTATTTTTAAAAAACTCATTACGTACATAAGAATCCCCCCCCCCCCCCCCAATACGGGGGACTATGGTACGCCGCCGGTAACCTGGTCGGATTCAGGCTCGGGTCAGTTAATCTGTCTCTCCCCACCAGTAACGGACCCTATAGTTCCACAGTGAAAAAATCCATCATCCTAACATAGCATCTCATCTCATGCTTAGGTGAATGGAAAAGCGAGCTCAAGTGGATAGAAACAGACAGCGTGCAAGTAGGAAACAATTGACTTTGGTAGACATCGGTGAAAATATGAAATGTAACTGCTCGAGTGGAAAAGGTCCTTCCCCCCCTGCGCAAGCCATGGGACCGCGGGGCCTGACCTACATAGAAACACACCACGAACCCCAAAGGCACTGGCAATGGGTGATAGGAAGACGGGAGGATGATAAATGTGACCGCAGGATCGCACAAAACAAAACGCAGCGCACCTGCTTGAGTGCAGGGACGGATGGGGGTGGTCGGTGGCGGAGGTATGGGGGGACCTGGGTTGGTGCGGTCTTTCTCCATAGACTAGATAGCCTGAATGCGAGTAATAATTTACCAAAAGAACAAAAAAAAGACCCCCCCCCCCCATCTATCTAAATCCTAGTGTGCCCCTTCCCTAGCCCAGTCATACTCTGTAGTGCGGAAAATCTTGCTCCCCATGCGGATGCCCTGGTTGACGTAGGCCTTTTTTTCCAGGTATCATTGAGTTACATCAAGAAGAAATAACTCTCCGCCAAAATTATATGGTGGCTGTTACCCTGAACTTGCATAGATTACCCTGAACTTACTACGGTTACCCTGAAGGTCTTTCATTGTGGTGCGGGGGTGAGCTGTGCAGCGTGCAGCGTGCTCATCAGCTATTTTCTCGTTCATATAACACAATGTCTCTTCAGAGAGCCCCAGGCATTTGACCAATTCCCGCAGACACCAAAGCCCTTTGGCCTAGACTGCTCGATCCATCAGCTCTCCACAGCCAACCATGGGTGTGAAAATTGCGGTGTTCTCTTTCTTGTACTGCAGGGCCGAAGTGATCTTCAATGGGGTTGGGGGTGGAGCTGCTTGTGATGGTGGTTGTGGTGGTGGAGTGCACGTGTCGCCCTGCATCCTCGGCCCCCGAATGTCCGGTGGCGAGCAGGACGAAGAATATAAGCGTAGGTTTTCGCTATAAGAATACACGCTATGAGTAAGTGCGGAATTGTAGCGGAGGATAGATGAAGCGGAGAGAAGACTTTTGGTGAATGCGAGAACTTTATTGTAGCTAGTAAAATGCTCGAGGGACTTGAAGACTTGTTCTCGTACCCGTGACTCTAGCCTGATCTTGGTATCTCTTCACACTGGCGACAATCAGGAACTACCACACACGTTAACTCATTCCTTGTATGTTACCGATCAATGGACCACATGCAACATGAAGAAATTGCTCTGGCTTCCTGTTGAATACCGACAATCTTGCTCTGCAATAAATGACACTGCCAACCTTCTTGTCCTTGGATCTGACTCTGGTAGAGTTATTTTCATATCTATTGATTTTGCCGCTCTCCCGGCTGCATATCTCGAGCCATCTGTTAACGTTGCTGTCATAGAAGGTAAGGGTTTCCTTGGACTTGTTGGCTGTTAGAAACTTTGATGAACTAATTCACTGGTTGGTGTATTTTAGGTGCAAGTCAAATCAATGGAACTGCAGGCATTGGATGTTGGTGTGTTTTAGTGTGATGATTTGTATATGAGCAGCGGGTCATCTACCTGCCCATCCAGGAAAAAATAAGTATTCAGTTGACTGAGGCTGACGTTGGGGGGTTCTGAAGACGGCTTACTGGATCCTCCTGTACATTATCGAAACTGAAAAGGCTCGAGGTCGCATAGTAGAAGTGAGGCTACAGCCAGCCATATGGTGAAATTTACAGTTTGCCAGTTTTTTCCAATCATAGACTTTTTCCTATAAAATATCAAAACGAGCTACCCTGGTTTCAAAACCTTGAGGGCGAATCAAACCATGCTCTCTCGTCTACCAAGTAACATTTAAGACAGTTCACTTTTTGCCTCTATCTAGAATCCCTCAATTGATAACCAAGGCCATAAAGTAAAGAACTTACCACTGCACCATGCCCACCGTCAGTTCATTTATGGTGTTGCTACAAGCAATACCAGTACCGCATAAACTGGTGGCTACTTAGGAACCCCCGTCTCGACATACAAAATCCGTTGCTTTTACAGCGGAGAGAGACCTTCACCACCTGTTTATGCGGTAGTAATGTAGGTCACGTGTTTTATTTCAAGTACCTACCCGAGCTGTAGGATTACGAGGTTATGATTTGGTAAAGACGTAAAAGCGAACATATCTAATCAAGATGAGCTTCGCTCTAGGCTATGGATCTAGTGCTCTCTATGTATTCTCTTTCCCCGGCGAATTCCTGGCTCTTTTATCCGTCGCGATCTGTCCAAATTGCCTCCATTAGGCTGGTTACCCTGCCTTTCGCCCTTCTATATACCTACACCAGATTGCGATCCTTGTACCCCGTGACTTTTGTACCACCGGGAGAGTAGAGTACCGTATTAGGTATTTCGAGAAATTGTCAGAGCTGCAAAGTATGGAATTATGCTCAAGAAGGCAAAGTACATAGGCCGAGCTCACGGTAAAGCCACTTTTTTTTGACCTTGCATATCGGGTTCGAGACTATGCATATCAACTTTCCTGCGTGAGCTCGACCTATGTACATTCATATAGTTAGGCACAGATATATAGTAAAAAGGCCTAGCAAAACATTAAACCATAAATACATAATCTAGCATATTGGTGTATAGGTGGCCAATACTCTCCATACATGGCCAATATATCCACTTACAACTGACATAGCGTAACAGAACCTTTAACTTCTATATAGTTTATTATACCATATCATAAGACTTGGAGTGAGTTCAATTCTGAGAATCTATGTTACAAACATTTTGTAGGAGGACAGAGCCTAAAGGACAGAGCTTAAACGTACACAGATGGCGTGGTTGAAAAGCTTTTAATTGATGATGATCTGATGTCCGGACAGGACATGAATCTGTCTACCTGCCAAGGCCCGTTGGTCACACACGTGACCTACGATACGTATGTGTCACTACCTCTGGTGTCCCTTCGTCCTCCAGTGTCCCTTCTATATGTCCTTGCTGAGTCCCCTGACATGTCCCCCCCCGAAAACATGGCGATGTCCCAGCACCAAATTCAAAGATAAGCAGATTTGCCAACCAAACTGCCAGCTCTATTACCAGCTTTACAAACTGCCAGCTTTACTGCCAGCCGGACAGTCAGCTCTGCCAACAGCGAAAATGCCACCTCTAATGCCAGCTGAGAAGCCAGCTCTGTCAACAGTGAAAATGCCAGCTCTACTACTTTGAATAACCATAAAAAAACTATAAAAAAACCATAATACAACTTAGCTTTCAACTATAGGTATAACTTTTGGTATTGTGCAACCGTCGCTTTGACTCTCCAGTCACCTAAGGGCTTTGATTGAAATGTCCATAAGTACCAATAGAGCATTTTGTGGTTAACCGTGCAAGAGGAAAGTTGCAGAGTATTGGCCTCTGCCCAATGTTGATTGCATAGGAGTTTCTAATATGCGTATCTGGTGTGAATTTGTGGTGGTAGCTGAAGGGCTTGAATATATTTGCACCGTTGATTTATTACATACTGCCAGATTGTCTCTAACAAGTCAAGAATAGGAAGTACTCTTGGTCCCGGAAAACACCATTTATGGACGCGACCACATTAGATGTTTTGTGTTCATAATGTGAGCTAGTATAAAAAGCTCTGATCCAAAGCGCTAAGATCAATTGGTTTTAGATATGATTTCATGATACTGCCCCAAGGCAAACATTACTCTAGTATATCTCAAAAGCATCTGTATGGGGCAATCATATTTACATAACGTTTGCATATATTGCCTAATGCGGATAATGTCTGAATTAAGAAATGTTTTTAATGCTCATGTTTCTCCTACAAAAACTGAGAAATAAGAGCCCTGTCGTGCTAAAGTTCACACTGCATACCTATGCCAGTCCTCAGTCTCTCAATCAGCTCCCCACTTCTATGCTAGCTTTGAATAACGTTAGCATTGTTCCGCATGGTGTTAGTTTCCAGTTTTTGCGAACAGACCCTTATCTTGATCACTGATCTGGAATAGCGTTGTCATGGGTTGCGACATCTGGAGGAATTGCTGTCACGTCAGTCTTTCATCCTTCCTCTGTGTTTTGAAAGCAAACTGCGTACTAATTGCTAATCTTCAAATTCAGACCGTAGGTCCTTCTATGTGAGAAAGCATTGACCGAGGAATGAGCATTATGATCTATGATTTTGGTTAATTAGGATACAGAATCTATGCCATTGAAACACACCTAATGTGATCTAATCGAATTTTATTAGGTATAGATAGATATAGAAGTGATACAAATATCAGTTGTCACTGGGGAATGCTGTAAGATAATGGGTATATACGGGATATATTATGGCTGTTCAGCTGGTCATAGAGCTGGAATTCTCGCTATCAGTAGAGCTGGCTATTCAGCTGTCTGTTCGGCTGGCAGCAGAGCTACTATTTTCACTACTGATAACAGCTGGCTGCTCGGCTGGCAGTAGAGCTAGTTGTAGAGCTGGTATTTTCGCTGTCGGTAGTGCTGGTAATAGAGCTGGCTGCTCGGCTGGCAGTAGAGCTGATCGTATCGTTGGTATTTTCGCTGTCGGTAGAGCTGGGAATAGGGCTTGGCAGTAGAGCTGGTTGTAGAGCTGGTATTTTTGCTGGCAGTAGAGCTGGTATTTCGCTGGCATATACTGGGATTCACTGGTATAGAGGGATGTCACTGGTATAGAGGGATGTAGCTGGTAGAGAGGGATCTCGCTGGTATCGCGGTATGGCATGGGATAGGAACCCGTGTCGGAGTTTCTGGCCACCCGAGCTGGCAGAATCTATTACGGAGAAGCCGAGGGAGGAGCCGGAGTCTATTAGGGAGAGCCAAGTTGGTAGCCACTGTGCATAACAAAGGGGGTTTTTGCATCGAGTGATGACTAGGTAGGAGGGAGAGTGGTATAGCGCTCTATGTTAGACATGTTGATTTTCTACCACAAAAAATAAATCGGTCTGGGCACGAGAACAGACATGTTCCACATTTTCAGTGGTGATTCAGAATAGTCTCAGTTATTCCAGTGGCAATTCAAACCTTTTCTCATCAGCCATGTGATTCTGGAGTGGCCTGCTTGGCTGGTTGTGAATATGGGGACCTCGCTAGTGGTAAATTCCACCCGACATCACTTTCTCCTATGCGACCTCGAGTCTTTTCAGTAGCGGTAATGTACAGGAAGATCCAATAAGCCATCTTGAGAACCTCCCCAACGTCAACCTCAGTCAACTGAAAATTTATTCTGCCCTGGATGGGCAGATGGATGACCCACTGCTTATATCCAAATCATCACACAAAAACACAGAAACATCCAATGAGCGGCCTATCATATCCAAACAGCACGGCCATTTAACTTGCGCCTAAAATACACCAACCAGTGAGTTAGTTCATCAAAGTTTTTAACAGGCAACAAGTCCAAGGAAGCCCTTACCTTCTATGACAGCAACGTTAACAGATGGCTGGAGGTATGCAGCCGGGAGAGCGGTAAAATCAATAGATATGAAAATAACTCTGCCGGTGGGAGATCCAATGACAATAAGGTTGGCAGTGTCATTTACGGCAGTGCAGGATGGTCGGTATTCAAGAGGAAGCCAGAGCAATTTCTTCATGTTGCATGTGATCCATTGATCGGTAACATCTAGGGAATGAGGTAACGTGTGTGGTAGTTCCCGATTGCCGCCACTGTGAGGAGATGACTTGAGCTGCAGTACGCCGTCACTTGTATGTAGATGCCTCCCGTCACTAGAAAACTTCATAATGTTGATGACGGCATAAGTCTTTATGATTTCTATGGTTGTTTTGTTTCTAGTATCCCATAATCTGACCGTCTCGTCGCCGGATGCAGAGGCAACAAGCTTTCCATCAGGTGAAAACACAGCCGAAGTGACTGCATCTGTATGACCTTCCAAAACTCCACATGGCTTTCCTGTTGATGTATCCCATAATCTGACCGTTTTATCCTCGGATGCAGAGGCAACAAGTTTTCCATCCGGTGAAAACACAGCAGAATTGACATCCAAGGTATGATCTTCGAAAAATCCACATTGCTTCCCTGTTAATGTATCCCATAATCTGACCGTGTTGTCCTCAGATGCAGAGGCAACAAGGTTTCCATTGGGTGAAAACACAGCCGAGTTGACATTCCAGGTATGACCTTTCAAAACTGCACATTGCTTTCCTGTTGATGTATCCCATAATCTGACCGTTTCGCCCTGGGATGCAGAGGCAACAAGCTTTCCATCGGGTGAAAACACAGCTGAATTGACCGCACCGGTATGGGATTCCAAAACCCCAGATTGCTTTACTGTTGATGTCTCCCACAATCTGACCGTTTTGTCCATGGATGCAGAGGCAACAAGCTTTCCATCAGGTGAAAACATAGCGTTCACGTGATGGCGCACTGTTCGCCGCGAGGCTAGGCAGTAACAGGTGGAATTCCCCTTAGGTATATAGCAGAGTACTCCGTACCGTGGGGCGCAATCAGTTGGGCTCTTTCCCTAGATATTTTTACTGCAACCCATACCTATCCTCAGACTAGAGTAGCAAGCAACAATCCAAATTTCCCCTTCTATTCAATCATCAATTGGCTAAACGAAATCCCACGTACCGTCTACCAAAATCGAAGTACCATGTCTGGCCTTGAAGTTATTGGCGTGGTAGCTAGCATCTCGGGGATCATCGATGTTGCAAGCAAAGTTATGGGTAATGATCCATCAATCCGGCCGTGTTACCTTCACGCACTTCAATCCTACAGCTTTTGCTTTTTAGCTTCTACTCTGTCTGCTACACTTCAGTTGGTATTTTTATTCGAGGTATGTAAAGTCATCGGCCCCGTGAACCACTGTCAGCCTTTTGTATACTAGGCTCGCATAAGGATTTCAACATATGCTAATTCATAAAGTCGAGTACCAGAAAGACCGATCAAGTTGGAGCAGAACTGTTGGATAAGTAGCGAAGACCGATATATCGAGGGCAAGGTAGCGGAGTATTGGATATCTCTTAGGTCATGTAGTTTAATAGACGGTCATGTACCAGCTGATATATATACATATGTACAGTCGAGTGTCTTGTCATAATTGTAGTAATTGATACTAGGTGCCAGGGGTGAAAAATGTAGGGAATACTAGTACTCTCGCTATGTACCTATCAAAGGTCACGAGGGTCAGCTTCCGTAAAGGGCCAACGGGGCAACACAGGGATATGAACTGGGATGCCAAATAGGGCCAACGGGGAAAATGA
>Ga0307514_10002609_pt1 | contig 18436 bp, 14 predicted proteins | sample 16_EM_MG_FD_203088 | JGI IMG/M metagenome (GOLD analysis project Ga0307514, IMG submission 203088) | Populus trichocarpa ectomycorrhiza microbial communities from riparian zone in the Pacific Northwest, United States - 16_EM | ecosystem: Host-associated > Plants > Roots > Unclassified | place... | reverse complement strand
ACATCGCATATCCATACGGGGTGAAGTGTTCCTTCACTGGCCACACATCTGAACCGCTGCCACTCTCACCAGCCTCATATCATAACCTGGTATTCCAACAAAAGGCGTATAGACTCAAAAAAAAAAAAAAAAAAGTTGGGCATGACGTCACAGACTGGTGTGGAAAGACATACCATCGCAACTTTGCAACTTGCAGTGTGGTATCTATTTGAATTTCCTTTTAAACTTGATAAATAATCGCCGGGGGCCCACAAGGCATAAGCATCATCGAAAGTCATAACATTGGATCATCGGATAGTAGCTTCTTCTTTGCTAGCATATAGATGAGGCCAATGGAAACGAGCAGTTGGCACGTATCCATCTCATCATTTGGAAGCTTACATCACCAAGGTGTCAATACTAGTACTCAATTTTGCCCCAACTACAAAAAATTTGTAGTACCGTGAACAGCTCTCCCACATGTTTCAGGCTGCTGATAAACCATGCCCTCCAGCTTGCATATCGTTAAACATGGCTCTAGAAGCGGTGGGATACACCCCACAATGAGGGCCAATGCAGCTCCAATGAATGCATTGAGGCTAGGGACGAGAGTTGCCTGTACTAGTTTGTGGGACCACGCATTCATTCTCAACACTCTGTCATAAGTGGAGCTAAGTGACGTTTGAATTTTCGAGGGAAGGAAGTGAGTGGTTTCAGTTGCTTACCCATTCCCTTCTTCGGTACGAGATTGTTCATCTGCAGTATCTTAGGACCAAGATCACCCGAGTAACATGTCCCATGCCAGCTTCTATTGTCCATGCTGCCGTCATTCTTGGATTCGACGATTCAGGAGTTTAGGCCCAAGTGCAAATGTGAGCCTATTACTGAGCATGCTATTAATAAGACAATATGACCTGGAGCGTTTGGTGGCTTGATCAACATTTCCACCTGAAATGGGATCCAAAAGACCAGTCACTGCGAGGCAGTAAAGGCTGAACAATGCATATACATTAGCCCGACGTCAATTGAAGGAATTCCTTGCCGGGAGAGATATGGTGTTATTGAATGAGCATGCGCATGAAGAGAGTTTGAACAATTTGGCGAATATCATTCCATAGAGTATTGATGCATACTTTCCACGCAAAGATTACCTATATACTCGTATATCTCCTCTAGACTAAAGAGCCGTGAAACGTACACATAACGGGATTTAGAGTATTCAAGTCAATCTGACTCGCCACATTCGTTACAATCAGCATCGGCAGAAACATGTTGACACAAAGCTTCGAAACATCCTTCGCCGAGGTTCTATTTAGCAACCGATATCTTGCAGCTATAAACCCATACGCAAGTGTCAATAAAGCCGAAAGTGAGGTCTGTAAAGTCTCCAATTAATGACACTGAGGCGCGAACGATGCCTAATAAAGCAAGCACCAGATTGTCCGAACCCGTTTATTCAGAAAGGCGCCCTCCATTACCAACAAATATACGGTTTCGTCAGCGGCACCAGTCTTGGGTGCTTTCAATTGTCCCTGAATTCAATCTGTGACGTTAACGTCATATTTAGTTTGCCCAATAGTTCGCGAATTACATGACGCAAACATACTAAGTAGAAAATATATACAAATCTGAGATAACATGTATGTACATGTACTGTACTAGACAATATTAGCCAAAGTAGAATTAAAAGAGATGACACCAGACGTGGTAATTTCGCCAAATTATAATTTATCCAGAAGAAGCAAAACGAAAGAAACCAACCAAAATTAATGAACTCCATCCATAACAAAATAAAATGAAAACGTTTCTCTTCCATCTCTCGTGTACTGGTCGTTCAGCTCCCTTGAAAAAAGCAGCATATGGTGACCCGCATTAATACTGCAGCTTTATCTAATTAAAAATTACTCTTCTGCAACCTTGTTCCTCAGCTCCTTCAGTGCTAGGGGAGATGTGGGTCCTTCTTCCTCAAGCTAGGACCCCGTTTTAACTCCACCAATTTTGCCTTTCCAGTCCATATCTTTTTCTCGGCCTCAGGGGCCTGTGCGCTACGCCTTCGGTCTTGTATGCTTGGATTACGCTCAAGGCGTGCCTTGCCGAAAATAATAGAGTCTGTGTCACTCCGATCAATCCCTGGCTTCACCTTAATGGACGCAGTATACCCTAAGGCACTCCGGACATTTGCAGGCAACACTGCTGACTCCGGCCGCCCCACACCAGGACATTCTCTATCTAGAAGCATCTCTTGAGAGCTTCTTTGTGTTCTGACAGTCTTCTCCATTCCCAAGGTCATGTCTGGGATATCACTCTCTCCCATCTCGATTGGTTGCATGTAATCACCTTCTAATTCACCAAACTGCATCGCCCGTGACCCGCGTCTCGACTGAGTGTAGGCTTTAGCAGGAATATGTGCGGGTAGCTCAAATACATAGTCTGGGTGAGGTGTGATAGAATCTGAGTCTGTGCCATTAAACCTCTGGCTCAGTGGGCTCCTGGTGAGCTGTTCAGAGTATGGAGCATCAGGTGCTTCTGCTAATAGGGCTGAAGGTGTGTACAAAGTTGAAGACGCTTCTGTAGGTCTTCGGCTGATGGAGGAGACTGGAGAGAATGGGTGCTTGGTGTCCTGTCCTATAGGACTTTGGAAAGGGTCAACTGCAGGAGACCATCGTGTGCTGAGAGAATCCGCAGAAAAGGTTTGGACTGAGCCAAACTTGGTTATGGAGTTTCGACGCCTGTGCTGATTGTAATTATCATCGTACTCGAATTGTGCTTCAGCATGCTTAGATTGCCCATGTGGTGGCTCAGGTGGGCTCATTATTGAGCGTAGCGATGTGGACTGTCCGCGCTGTCCACGCCGTTGTCTCATATAGAAGAATGAACCAAACAGAGCTCCAATGATAAGGACGGCAGCAATTGCCCCACCAATCTTTCCACCGTTCCCTCCGCCCCTCCCTCGGTCAACATTTGTTCCCGGAACTAGAGTGCCATCATCTCTACTACCATTATTACCCTTGCCATCGCTGTTGGATGTTTTACCCCCATTACCAGTATTAGAATTATCTCCCGCCCGCATAAATAGTCTCCTCAAGCCTGTAGCACCCCAGCCCCTTTCCGGTTCTACCATGTTAGCACCCCCTGATGCATCACCTCCGATGGTCCTTGAAACTTGAGGGGGTACTTCAAAACCAACTGAACTCTCATCATATGCGTCTTTCCAGATATGATCATTCAGATCATAGATGTAAATGCCCTTTCCTTTGTCACAGTTATCCTTGTTCTTCGATCCAATTCCAAAAAATATCACCTGACGAGACCCAGGAGCAACCATACAACTGGATATAGTATTATAACTCTCCCTGGGTGGTTCAAAATCTGGTGCGGAATTAGATTGTGGCGGAATTTGGAACCACATGAATGCCGGAAGACTTAGTATAAACACATTTCCATCGTTCTTGAAGGTGTAAATCGAGTGACTTGACCCATCCTTGGCTTGAGCATATGCAGAGCAGATTATATCCCCATCTGAGTTGGAAGGATCATTCCCTGTTGTTTGTTGTTCCCTCCATACGAAATCCGAGAGGTCAAAAATTTTTATTCGATCTAGCAATGCTTTACGCTTCCCAATCATGCCCCCAAAGTATATCAAGGCGCCCTGAGCTCCCACAGGTAGGTGCTCTAACATCCCTTGGGTTGGTAAGCTTAGGTCTGTTTGCCCCTTCGCAGGTTTGAGTGTCGATACTGTCAAACTCTGCATATCGAATCTCGCAACGATTACCCCATTGTCCCTTTCGCCAATTGCATAAGCCGTGGCTGTAGTCGGTGGTTGTGTATATACCGAGTTTTTGAGTCCAGTAAAGTCGGATATTTTGAGTTTGAGACCGGCCGCTTTCGGCTTCGAAGCTGTCGATGATATGCTATAGCCAGGTGTATCCTCAGATGCTGCAAATATACCGTATATTGTGTTATTGGAACCGACAAGAATGGGTACTGGATGAGCTTCCTTGTCTACATCTGCATCAGCTGGTGGTTCCTGTCCCTGATAAACTGGAAGCCAAACCTGAGTATAAGTCGGGAATAGAATCCACCTCAGATACCCTAACGGCATCCCAAGCCCATGAACTTGACAAATCAACTGTCAAGAGACTTTTAGCGACTGTTATGGCATCCTTAGCCTTGCTTGATCTATACCACCCTCCACTATAATAGAGTTTTCCATTTGATAGGGCAACTAAGCGCGTCCGGAGGTTGTTAGCACCCGAGTTCTCTCCTCTAAAAAACAATTCACCAGTCAGATAACCTACCAGATCCCCCCCACCTTTGGCAAGTACCCTCTTGTGCCGACGTGCGCTGTAGTAGCACTGCTACAGAGAATGCTAGGAGTGTATAAAGGGATTTAGGTGCAACAGAAGGGTGAGCGGCCCGTGTAGCCATGTGGAAAAGCTTCATGCTTTGAAATGAATGACTGGATTTATACTGAGAGTTGAAAAGAGCGTCGATAGTTGGAAGATTAAACTAGCAAACAAACAATTTTGTATTCCCCCTTAATTGATGGGCTTAACCCGACCGTAAGACGAATTCGAGCCGTGAGACGAGATCCACAGGTTCCCAAATTCCATGAATTGAGCCTTGTGGAGAGCTCTCTGAAACTTCACACATGCAAGTTCAGAAAAGAAGACGTATTTCACGGGTGGCAATGTGTTGTAGAAAGAGTGTCTTAAATTCGAAAGAAAGGATCACTAAATGAAGAAGTTACTGGGGATAGGAATTAACCAAGCACCACAGCTAGGGAAATCTGATAGATTCGGCAAGCGAACTCGCGTGCAACATGGGGCTTATAAGTAAGCAGAGGTTTCTGCACAATGCCGGCGTTGTGCTAAGTAGGTAGCTTCCAGACACTCTCAAATAATAGCCCTTTGCACACGACGGGATGACCATGCTGAGGTGAAGCGAATAAATAAGGCCTGATTGATTGACAGGCCAGTCACTGTAATTACAGCTGTACCGTACATGTGTACTGTATGTACTGTAGAGTACATTTCACCAATTTAACATAAGTAAGTAGGTACAGAGGCTCCTTTTTCCAGCACCACCAGGATGTATGTACCTACCTAATCTCCCCTGCTTCGGTCGATGCACCCACCCGTAACTTCTGCATGGCTGATCCTCGTGGATATCACAACAGGGATGGTCGCCAATGGTTGATCAAACCAGGAAGGAGGAAGCACTATTGGTCTCGACTGAAGTCGATCAGTGCACATGAACATGGGTCTCAAATCCAGATTATCTGACCTCCTGCCAATTATCGCGTATATCGGAGAGTACTCGGGGGGTGAGGGTAAGTGCAAACGCCATAGGTACCTACCTACCTTCCAACGCGCTAAACTCTTCGTAATGGGTTTACCACAATGCCATGTTAGTTTAGGGCTGTTAGTGGAAATATTTCAAAAATTCGCTAGGCATTTGCCCCTAATACAACGGGATCATGCCAGTGCACCCATGACAATTTTTGCCCAACTCCTTGTACAGTATAATACATAATATATGATGCGATCGTTACACGAGCTTGAGAGTATGTGATTATATATCGGTATATTATTATGTATACAAAAATTAAGACAAATCTGCATCACAATCTCTTTCGTTACACCGTAACAAACCTTGGATGACAAGCTGCGCCACAAGAGGACATTTTTAGGCTTCCACCTTGTTGGCGGGAACTATATGGTCCGGTCGAGGTTGCCCCACCCTGTGCCACTTGCGGGAATTGGTAGGAGCTCGAGGAGCTGAGTATTCAGTAGCCCCCACAGACGGGATAATCCCGAGAGCTTTATTTCGGAGATTGCAGGTTAGTGGAAAGTTGTGGAAAGTTGTGGCTTGTAAAGGAGTTCTTGATACGATTAATGATTCCTTAAAAAAGAAAAAAGGGAGTTCTTGAGAAGGTAAGTGCATTACCCTGAACTCCCAGCTGAAATGATACCTTGTCAACGCCTCGAAAAATCATGCCGCCACGAACAACCGGCGCGTGCTTCACTCATATGAGTAAATCTAAATCTCTTCGCAATAGGAGACTGCTCAAAGTCCTCTATTCGGAGTTTACAACTACAGCACGGCGCTGTGCAGCCACGATACCCTCTTAAGCGTGGGGCCCCAAGGATATAGTTCTGTCTCAGGCGCCTAGCACGGGCTGCATCCTTGGTAAGAAAGACATCTTCCGCTGGTTGAAGCTTGGGGGCATACCTTGGCCTGGAGCGCTCCTTCGAAGTGGATAGCATGCCATTACCAAAAGCTGGATGAAGCTCATTACCACCATGAGCAAACATATTGGCAGTGTGTTCAGTGCTAATCTCAATTGAGAGGCGAGAGTCCACACCTGGCGTGGCTCCCAGGTCTAGACTAGGGCCGACTGTAATCCATGAGAGCCCAGTAGGTCCCACTTCAACAGACGCGGTGGTCGGGCTTTGCGTAGATGGGGTGGAGGTGAATGTTAATGTAGACCCTGGCGTAGTGACCCAGCTTGAGCCTGTTGACAGAGTGGATATATCTCCACAGAGAGACCACTCACTAGCTGGTGATGGGTGACTTTGGCTGTTGCTTGGGCCCGAGCCTAACATAGCATGCCCTAGAAGAGATATGGGATCAAATATCTCAGTATCTTCACCACCTCCCAACCCTTCTCCCAAAGTCAATCTCTCGATAGCGATATCGAGCTCGGTAGCTATGCCATTAGTGGTTGCCATGTATGCTACTAGTTGCCTTGCCACTTCGGGCCACACACCCGCTGGCATCCTGTTGCGCTCAAAGGACCTAGGCCACCGAGAGGCCGGCCGTAAGGTAATTCCCCGAAAGATACGCACGGACGGGGAAGAACTGCTGGGAGAAGGTGTACCGAACAGACCTCGGGGGGTAGTTGGGACGCTTTCGCTCGCTTCAAGACCAGCAATGTGGCTTGGGGCCCTGAATGAGTTAAGGCGACTTAATATATCTATTGGTAGGTTAGCCTCCGTATTATAGTGCTCCTAGAGTGAGTTTCCTGGCTCGTTATACCTTGAGGCCCACTTATATCTGAAACTCAGTGGGCCATGTTAACTACTACATAGTCTCGTGGTCATGTTAAAATTAGGGAGTATAGTTTCCTAAGCGTTAAGGTACTGCATATCTGTGTAATCTCTGGTGATGCCTCAGCGGAGAGTTTCCCTGCTTCCCACAATGCTTTCACTATATCACATGCCAACTCTCCACCTTGGCTAGCAACCATCTTCAGAAATTCTTCCCTTGTTCCCAGCGCGTGCAGTGTGCACCTCTTCTGTACCGCCATCCTGAGTAGGCCCCAACGGTGAATCTGGGTGCACATTATGACTTTCTTAAGACATAAGTTTCTCTAGAACATCTCCGGTCCAAAAATTGATGCCTGACCAGCTGGATAGTTTTACCGACTTATACAAGAGTTTGCGCTGGAAAGAGGTAGTTTTGGTATACGCATATTGGTCGATGAGAACCGTATACTCGCTTATAAAGGAATGACAAAAGTGAGGATATGATTTGAGAATCATTTCTTTGAGTACGATTTGAGTCATAGGCCCTGACAACTCAGGGTCGCTGGACCATCCGCCTAGCCCTAACTACTGTCTAGAATTTGGACGCTTTGGGTGTCCTGAGTTCAATGAAGTATGTGGAATTTGGCTCTAATTTGTTTACTGAGCTGCCAGACAACCCCTGGGTCTGATGTGAAAGAAAAGCGATACTGGATCTTGATGCCATGGCAATCTCAGGTCACCGTTATGGTGAAAGTACTTTTGTTAATTCACAAAAGGGATATCGCGATTGAGGAGCCAAAGAGCTTGGTATCTGGGCAGGGGAAGCAAAAGAGCACAAATAGTCTGGTTATTATATTATTAGGTACTTAAGACTCTTAATGAAGGTTCTGTCAAAGGTCCCGAGACCTCGCAGTACGCTATATGCGAACATTGATGAGGAAAAAAATACTATCTTCACCACACTTCCAAAGCCCAGAAAAGAGGGCTATACAAGCCTAGAAATCAGGAATCGAATTACTGTACAGATTAGCAAATAAGGTATATTTTAAATTAGCACAGGCTCCCATGCCGCATGCAAAGTACTTGTTCATTTGTCTTTAATACTGTACCAACCAATGCCTCATAAGGAAAGAATCAAGGTAGCATAACCAGGACAAATCTCACTCACAGCATCTGATATAAAACAGAAGAAGAGTGCAGCAAAAGGCTTCTATGGCTGAGGGGATGATTTTCAGCAATACTTCCTCGGGGTGCATTACTCCAGCACATCGAATTACATATTGGTAATAAAAGAACACAGAAACTCCTCCTCTATCTTAAATCATGTTCTGGGGATGGTTTTCTCTTTCTTCAGGCGTATTACTGCCCCTTCTTGGCTGCTTCCCGGATTGAAGGCTTCTGGACTGTGGTCTTGGGCGGGGTTCTCAGCACTCTTTCTCTGGTTCACATCCTCAGGCCCATCTAATGTACTGATAGAAAGGCTCATTTCCCGCAGCTGTAAAGCGCCTTTGGACTCACCCTCAGTCGTATTGCCAAGTTGCCCTGGTGCTTCCGTAGAGTTATCCCCTTTAGCTGCCCCCCTTTCACCACCAGGGGGTAGTTTTGCTTGTGTATCAAAGTAGGTGTCTTGGCCAGTAATAGCTGTTTGTTGCTGCCCGAGTTCCAGATCATCACATCTGATGAAGCTCCCAAATCCTCGGGCTCCGTTGATACTCCGAGGGCCATACCATGTCCAACCGAGAACCGCCGTTCCGACACCTAAAAGTGATCCAAAAATGATGTCAACTCCATGATGGCGGTAGTCTGAGTACCGAGTAGTTGCAGCATAGGCAGCCAGCAAAACGGGCACAGAGAGAACCAACAGGAGAGGCGCAGATGAGTGAGAGCTTTTCTTTGCTGTCAGGCGTGCTGAGGCGTTGTTGGATGACGCAAAGGCCCGCGGTTTCAGAAATTTGAAGCTCAAAAATATTGTAAAATATGTCAATCCAGCAAAAGAAACTATTGAAGAAGGTCAACCATAAGGCAGTAGAATATGGAGGCTTTTAGTGACTTACTACTGGCATGGCCACTGACCCAACTCCTGAACCCATCCAGCAACTCATCTCTTCCCAACCCGGCTTCTGAGACACCATCCCAGGAAGTGCATATTCCTGCATTGAACAGATACCTATTTCCAACGCTGAAATCCCCACTTGCAAGTCTTTCAGGGTCTGGTGCACAACGAGAAATCAAATCTGGTCTATGTTTCCCAACGAGGTTTTTCATCCCATTAGTAACTAGCATAGCTGCAGCAAGGGCTAGTCCTAAACCAAGCCATGCTGTGTTAAGTTGCCATAGTCTAGTCTTGAGCTTCCCCACACGATTTTGGGGTACAAGAAAGACTGAAAGGGCTATGAAAAGTCCAGGTGCAATTGTAGAAAGGACGGCGAGAAGCCAGGTCGGGATTTTTGCATGCTCTTGATATGGATATGAAATTGTGGGGTCGTCAATTGAAAATGGGCGGACATTGGGAGTCAATTTGCCGAATGCAAAGGCCACAATTGCGGTGCCACTACACCAGTATATTAGTATTAGTAAAGAGAACCTCGACGTCAAAAGGCTAGGAAGAGGTGATATAGCAACGGGAACCTACCCAACAAAAATCCAATCAATGAGATAAAGCAACAAAGACTTTAGCTCTCGGGGAGTAGGTTTAAACCGAATGGCCATCTTGAAGCCTAGGGGGTGTATTTAGAGGAGTAATTTGTATGGAGTTGACTCTTGGGAGTCGAAATGAAGCGCAAATAAAGCGCAGATGACTGGATCCTCGGTATGGGGCGGCCATAAGTAATTTCGAGATTGCTCGTGGATTTCGTTACGTTGGTCTGCTCTAAAAGCAGATCCAGCGTGGGAAGGATTGGGGACAAGGTAGCAGATACCTCAGCTCCCTACTACGAATATGTACATTTTTCCAGAGGCATGATTTTAAGGATGAGTTATGCTGGAATCTGGAATGTTACATTGCAACTGGCTACGAGAACTTAAGTTGCGATGAATACGTAGATACCTGGCGTATTGGCGTATGCATGCACGTCTACTGGTACGGAATTCTTTGCTTCATGAGTTAATTGTCTGCAATTTACTAGGAAAATAATTGCCACTCCAAATATGAAGGACGTCGTCACATTACAGTACTTGAGAGTGACCTTGCCAAGCCCAAAAAACAATCTCTCAGCTTACATAATTTATCAACATACTACAACAGGGGCTGGAGTTGAACTAGCCAACCAGACTAATCTTGATCATGCTTCGCTGCTTTGCTCAACAATTCTAGGATGTCTTCAGGCTTTGTGGCTGGTGGTGACTTGAATCCAGAAGATGTTTTCCAAAACGACTCCAATACAGCATCCAAGGACTCGTGGGCTAAGGCTGAGGAAGCAATAAAGCTTGCACGATGGCAACAGGAAGAGCAGGAGAGCAAGGCTAGGAGTGGCGGGGAGAAAAGTTTATACGAGATACTCCAAGCAAATAAAGGTAAGCCAGATCATGGAAATACTCATTACCTCGAATGAAGGGGGGATCACTGAGGGACAGAGTATAAGAGCTAACTATGGGACGGAGATATGATGGTTTCTCCTCCGTGATGGAACATAGCTCGCAAGCAAGAAGAATTCGAAGAGAAGCTCAAGTTCAAGAATCAATTCAAGCCATTGGATGAAGATGATGTGGAATATTTGGTGGGTTTTGGCGAGCTTCTACATTCATGGAAGTGAAACAGCTTATTTCGATCTAGGATTCCATCATGTCAGAACAAGCTCGGACCGAACAACTGCGAAAGCAAGAACTTGCATCTCAACTGGATCAATTCCGAAAAGCGCAGTATGAAGCCGAAAATGCGGGAAGTGCCGAGGCATTAGAAAATATACCTAAAGTAGAGGATATTGTCCCCGGGGGTTGGAATGCGAGTGGGAGGAAGAGAAAAAAGCCCACTACAAATGAGGGTACAACGTCAGCAGTGGGTCTGAAAATTCGGAAAATGAGCAGCACATTGGGCGTGAGGCCAAAGGAACCGCAGATAGACAACGAGTCCAAGCCACAGAAAGCCAAAGAAGTTGCAACTCCAGATGCCAAGAGTATGGAGACAGAGACGCCCAAGCAGGCTGCGAAAATGGATTCTGTGTCAAGGCTACTGGGCCTTGTCACCTACTCCTCAGATGATGACGACTAGATGGCCAATACCTTGAGATTTTCGCTTGTATTCTATGCTGAAAATTGGGTGGCGTGCTTTTGGGCCAACTCTTTCATTTTGTAGTAGGTTCTATTCAACACCTTCATGATGCACGAGAATCAAGACATGAAAGTCGTGACGCCAAGTCAATCTAACTTGCCAAAGAGGAAAGCCTCGCTTGAAAATTGCTAAGCCCTAGTCTAAGCCCCAGAGCATTTGGCCGCCCGCGTAACTCCATTCACATCACAATCTTGCTTTGCCGCCGAGTGACGTTTCGAGTGATCTCGTGCCCAGATCGATTTATTTTGGGGGTGTGTGTAAATCAGTTTCGTATCCTATACAACATATTATACTGAGCGACTCTCAAAACATCATATTGTCGGTCAGTTGTGATATCCATACCTAGGTACTAAGCAAGATTTGCCCCTACCTAATCGAGTATCGGTACTGCCGTGGCTTGAAGTACCAGACTAGGCTTGAATACAACACCTCGTCCCCCCTATGTAGCCAGGGCCACGCCATGATCATTTGCCTTCACTCATTAAAATACGAACCCACATACTATTCGGGCACACCGCTGGAAGGTGTCAATCTGCACAAATTCACTTACGCTATCGTTAACCTAGGCCTTTTTTCTTTGATATTGATCAAAGCAGAGAAAGCATCACTTTCGGCTCCCCTGACTTGAAGCAACTTCGTGGCAGTAGTTCATCAGAAATGTACGTACCTGCCCAGTCCAAAAAGCCGCCTTCGATGATTGTTCCGGTCTCGGAGGCATCACTGACACCCCGGTAAGAACATTATTGACATTGACTATACGGATAGGCCGTACTCCATTCGAACCTCCCGACCTCAACCAACGCAGCCGTCACCCATCTCCGGCTCCTCAGCCTTCTCCTTCTCTAGTTTCTGGTCTTCATTCTCGAAACCTTCCAGAAGGTCTACACTCACTGTAGACACCAAAGTCAGCAGTAGGCCAGCCTCAGAATTCCAGCCTGGCCTCAACTGCAAGCTTGTATGGGGTATCTCAGGCCAGAACTTCAAGCCTGGCCTTCTCTTTACCCCCCACGTCTTTGACGGTCGACCGGTAACTGGACAGCTACTCCTCTTACAGATGGGCAAGTCATTCAAAACGCAGTGTATCGACCAGCCAAGACATATTATTCAAACCCTACTACGTAATTTCAGCTACGCTCGGTCAGTTACTCCATCTATGTCACGCTTTGCAGCCGCCCTGACGGACGAGACCTACGACCGTCTGAGTGAGCTGGAATTAGACGCCAAATATTGGGAAGAATGTGGGGAAATGGATAGCAAAACCCTGGCCAAAGGCCCAGTTTTACAGGAAATTGAAGGGGATATGTTCAGGAGACTTCTAAATCAGCCCAATATCTTCCACATTCTGGGAGAAGCAGCTGCAGTATTTACGTGTACGGAGCTTGGAATACCCTCGCCTTGTACGTCAACAACAACAGCGTCCTCTCTTGATAGCTCACCAGTCCTGGCTTCTAAGAGCGGCCCCATCACGATGACCTCAGCTGGGGATGGTTGGTTATATCTGGAGAAGCACACCTACCATGCCACACTACAAACATGTTTCGATAATCTTCTACCTCACGACCCGATCCTGTCACTACCTGCTGAGACATTACAGGCTCTGATAGATGGGATGACTGAGTCACAGCTTCTCCTGAATGTATGGTTTTCACCATATCAGAAGGACGGCGAGACTGATGAAATCACCATAGAAGGCATTGCATCTGCTATTGCTCAACTAGGCAAGAACTCAAACACAGTGAACAAAGGGGATGAATTAATCCATGCTGGAGGCGTCGCGGCTGATAATTGGTTACGAGATGCAGCTAGTCTTAGACGTATTGAGCATGAATTCAATGTTTGGAATCTGGCACTCCAGAGGTGCGAGAAAATCAAAACATCGCCACAAGCTCCAGTAGGTTGTAGGAGCGGTTTCTGCTGAAATTGTTGGAATTATTTGTATTATATTCAGGGTTATTTCAACGTTTTAGTCGTCCAACCTTAAAAAGGCATGTGTCATTAGTCTGGCGTCATTAAGCATCTTAGTCTTGTGCCAAGCCCCTCCTTATTGCTGTAACCAGTCTACCTCTCGTAGTCTGGATTAGAATATGACAAGATTTGTAATGGAAGGGTTTGGATTATCTATCATTTTTGGATTGTTTGGGATGGGGGGGCTTTTGTCATGAGACTAATCTATCTTAGTCTCTTTTTAACATTTGGGAACATATTTTTGGTTTATGGAACAATGATACAACAAATAAGGGTTGTGTGGTGTAATGGTAGCACGTATCATTGTGGACTTCCTTCAGCGGGCCTGATACAATCGCGGTTCAATTCCGTGCACAGCCACAATATCTTTTTGGACTGCTCAATCTGGAGACCCAGTTTAGTTTCAACTATCTGTAAACCTCAATTTTTACTCTACAAGATTTCGAAGCCCAAGCCAAAGGCATCTAGATCTGGACAACGTGGGTTAAGATGCATCTTATATCGTCGATCATTCTGACTGGCCAATGAATCCTGGTCTGCAACCTGTACTGTATGCACCGCAATATAATAATCGCTGTACCTAGGTACAGTGCGTACCTCATGGTGTGATGCTAAGTAGGTACTGGTACTTACCAAGAATAGCTGTTATTGGTTGGACTGGGGTGGTTTGCCTTAATGTAACATTCGTGGTTCCACCGCAGCTCCTGATAAACGAAAAGTGAAAATACGCAAGATGGAAGAATGGGAGCACCACTCTTGACCTGGGAGCCGTCAACCATCCTCCGCTTATTATCAATCCAGGTTTCTTTCGTCGGGGAGGTGGCCAGCCTTTGGTCCAGACCATGGCGATTGCGTCGACGTTTTACGACTGGCCATCCTTTCGTGCTCCTCTCGGCTTCCCACCTTCCTGATAGAGTTGCCTGAATTCAGCCCAAACAGCTTATCAGCACAGGACAATCTAGCTGCACTTCATGTGGGCCAGTATGTACCCATTTGTTTACCCTTGTTAGATTGAATTCTCCAAGCCGGGAATATAAACGTGTCCCCCAAGGTTGAAAGGCAGCTATTAAGAGAAACACTCCATAGCTCCATGACAGCTAGGTTTATTTTTGCTGAACGATAAGATACATCAATCGAAAGATCCCTACATCCATTGAGGCACAAGAGCTTATGCATATATATCCGGTCTGGGCTCATCTATCCACTGAACCTAGTCAATGGAAACATAGTGGTAGACTGCCGGTTCCCGTGGGGCGCCTACATGGGAAAGACTCAGTAACATGTTGGTGATACTGTCTTTCATTGAAGGTTAAGATTTCGAGTGTCGACCAGAAGGGGCGGCGGAAAACTTGACTGTATTGTGTTGTTGGTGTTGACCTCGCTCCCAATGCTTGTTACAAGCAGACGGACGGCTGGAAGCAAAATGGGGTGATTGGTACTGAACATAGGTTAGTCAGGTCATACTTACTGAACACAGGGGCAATTGTGCTAGACTGGGTATAGAGAACCTGGACGGCCTAGCCTCCATTTCAGCTCCGCCCCTAACAAACAGTATATATAATTTGAGATAGCTATTAACCTTAAGAAATTTCTGTGACCACAATCGCATTTTAATACCTGTAGACAAGGGAATATACACCGAGGTCCTAAAAATGAGCACTAGGAAGCAGCTTCGCCTAACTTTGTTGGACACTGATAAATATGATGGATCCCGCTGTTGAAAATTAAAAAACAACCGTACAGAATCCAGTTCCTTCTAGCCCAGAATGAAGTTCCTTATATCTTCAACTCTTCTTGCTCTCGTGGTTGCAGTTCCAGTGGATGTTAATGCAGAGCCATGTATTCTCCCAATCTCAACATCGAATAACATCACCACTCCCTTTGCCATCCAAGTTTTATACCCAGAAAATCCAGTTATCCACGGCCGCCGCATGAACTTCACGCCAGCGGGCGGTGGAGACCAGCATTTGTACCTGGAGCCGGCTGGAATCCGTATCAGCAATTTGACACTTGTCAATGGTGTCATCACTACCTCGATGAACGGTGGCCCAACCATTCGTGCTGTTATCAATGGCGAGGTATGTTCTCAGAACCACCAGATTCGTTGAGATACTAAGACTTGAGTAAAATAACATAGTATACTGCTCGAGACAACACCACCAAAATATTTTTCACCCGCCGTGGTGACCCTAGGGCTGTTTTTGACGTGCAATATGCATGTGGTCCCGACAACCTCACGCAGACTGAACTCAAACTTATCTCTGGTGATGTTTGCGTGAGAGCAACCACGCTGGGGAGATATGAGTTCAGATCGTCTCCCTTTGGAAACACAGGTATGTAATGCACTCCATTTCTTCAGCTGTGTAAATCCCTTCTAACTGTGCAACCGATTAGCTGCGGACATTGTCAAGTGCTTCAAAGTAAAGCTGAAGTTGCTTTTTGAATAAGTTGGTAAATTGTGTGTAGCGGAGATTGAGGGACTTTTTTGTTCAGATTTTCCCACCTAGTAATGATAGTGGTGAAAAGAAAACTTGAAGTGTAAATTAGTTCTGTATTAACTTTTGTCCCAAGAGCTTTCAGTACATCAGTAGGTTTTAGGGCCCCTGGGCCGTGCCAACCAGACTAGGCTTGTAACAGAGTAGATGACAGTACCGATACAGATAAGTCGTAGTCTTAATCTGGTTTGGTTGTTATAAGGAATTCGGTTGGTCCCGAGGCCGGCTTTCTGAAAGATCGGATATAAGATGGCATGTTGGAGATGTGCCATAACCACCAACCCTAATTAGTTCAGAGTGCATCTAACTGGAACCTGTTGCAATTAAGTACAAGAACAAGCTATCACCAGAGGAGGATATCAAAAAAACAAAACACAGTAAGTGGTATTGACGTGCACGTGCTAAACTCCTATGGACAGAAGAAAGAGGTCTAGGAAGCATGACCAAATACACAGCGCTAGCAAATCTTTAAAGCAACGTCCAAGCTTTCTTTCATACAATAAATATGATAATAACTAAGGCCGCGGTATTACCCATCTGTTCAAGGATTCAACTTGCACAAATTTGGTCCCCTTATGACATGTTCATGACTGCTGTCTCAAGTACTTATTCCTGGACCTGCTAGTCTCTTTTTTCGCATCTCCCCAGGACTTGGTGTCCCCGTTAGTGTCGGTGTCAAAAGTGCACCTCCTGCTACTGGAATTGCATCAGCACTCAATTTTGTTGTGATTTTTGTTGGCATGCCACTCCAGATAGCGGCGTCCAAATTGCCAATGGCAGGGCCACGGAAGCTAAATGGTGACACACCAATCTCTGGGGATCTCGGGGAGAGTGGAAGCGCGAATAGGTCATCTTCCTCGTCGTCATTGTCGTTGTTTGCCGGAGGGGCTTGTGAAGCTGACTTTGTGGTGGAAGAATCCCCAAGTGCCTGCTGGGTTTCCTCAGTGAAGGCACTGTCATCATTGGTAACCTTAAGCCCTTGTGCTAATTTGCCTAGCAACTTGAGGCCCTCTTCAATTTCCTTCTGCTCAGTAAGGTCTTCATCATCCCCATTTGATCCAGCTAACGCATCTTCTTTCAGAGGTTTTCCAGCCACAACTTTCCCAAGGAAAGTTTTCAAAACCCAGTTTCGTTCTCTTCCTACCATCTCTGCCTCCCATTTCAGTCTCTCTTCATCATGCCCTCCGCCGTCGACGCCAACCTTGAAAGACCCTATTCCGACTCCCCGTTGCCCCGTCCTCGCCAACTCATCAGCCAATTCCTGTAGCTCGTTAAGATCCACCAATCGAGTCTTAGCCCAAGCCTTATGCAGATCCCCATGATTCACGTGTTTGGAGACAGGATTCACTGTGACAGTGAGTGTTGGGGAAGGAGCAATAGGAGATGCCCAAATCGGAGTAAAGTGGATTGTGACAGAGGTTGGGACCGCCGTTGAATGCGATAAAAGGAAAAACACCGAGAACTTTTGAGAGGAAGAGGTCGTTGGGGTGTTTGGGGACGTTGACCCTAAAGCTGGTACAATTCTTGCGGGAGTCTGCACAATGGCTCTCTCCTGGAATATCCTTTCAAAAAAGCTGTCATCCATCGCCTCAAACGGATGAGTATCCTCTTTGTTTGACGGGCCACCAGGGGCGCCACTTTGCTCTTCACTTCCACCAGTTAGGCTCCCATAGCCCTCGTCTATACTATGTCCTTCATCCATCCCTTCCCAGAACACACTCCACTCACCATCCCCTAATGTGGAAAGAAGGGGGTGGACCCAGATCACCTGGACTACCTTGGTGGATGGCGCCGATGATGCTGGAGAATCGTACTCTTCCACTTGAGCTGAAGCAGAATATATCATCTTCGTTCCAGGCTGCGGTGGGTTCTCCATAATTGGGTAAACAGAGTTAATGTATTTGGCAGCAGGGGGTTGGCTTTGCTGTGGGCTGGTAAACTCGAAATAATCTAAAGTTCAGAAAAATTATCAAGTAGCAAAAAAGATATCTAGGAGACGGATATCGGCCTGTCAATTAGCCCCAATTGTGTGATACAATGAATTCCTGGAAGCTCAAGCTTACAATCCGCAACCACAGTGGTGTCACACGGAGGTGATTGGAGCTTTCCTGTAGTAGCTCTTTGGTGTGACGCGCAGCCTATGCTAATTGGTGGGTTCTAAGGATGTATGTTAGCCAGATGCTCACAAAAGATATTCAAGTATATAATCATGTGGTTGAGGCACAAGTACATAGAACAAGGATTTAGAGGGGTAAGTACTCCACCACAACAGCAGCCTGATATGGACTGGTAGATGCGGATTACACGTACCAAGAAAATCACCCTTCAGGTCCTGGTAGGCACACTCCCAAGTCGCGGGGCCTTAATATCTCGCTGAAAGTTGAAGTGGATCTGCGAGCATATGGGTTCTATAAGTATCTTTGGACACCGCTTAGCTGTTGAGCCACACAGAACTGCAACTAAAGTCATACCTGATGTGCAGAGAGCATACAGAACGGCGAATGGCCGGGTGGCCGAGTTTGGTTGTAGAATTTGCTTTTCTTGCTGAACGTGCGCAGCTGCGAGACGTTCAAGTTGCGCGGGTATACGTGGGAAATGGGGCAGAATGAGGGCAGGAGAAAAACGGTTGGAGACCTACTCTACCGCTCCTTATGCGCCAACAGACTACCTTATGCGAGGTGATCCAGCAGCAAAGTTTT
>Ga0307514_10002608_pt1 | contig 18438 bp, 18 predicted proteins | sample 16_EM_MG_FD_203088 | JGI IMG/M metagenome (GOLD analysis project Ga0307514, IMG submission 203088) | Populus trichocarpa ectomycorrhiza microbial communities from riparian zone in the Pacific Northwest, United States - 16_EM | ecosystem: Host-associated > Plants > Roots > Unclassified | place... | reverse complement strand
GCTGGATGAGGACTTTGAGTGCTGTGGCCCTCTGTGCGCAGACGGCCTAGAAGCTTTGGGATTGGGTGTGGACGACCTGATCCGGCGAACTGCGGCGATCGAATTGTCTGAGAAACTGCATGCTTCTGGTGGCTTGAGCGGGTCAGGGAGTCAATCTGAAGGAAGGCTGGATTCATGCCGTCAGCAGCATCACGACGACTATCGATTTGCAATGCCTCTAACCCCCCCATCACATAGTGAGTACAATGCGTGGGACAATATTTGCGTTTCTTCAGGCTGACTGTATGGTACTGCTCTTAGTGGGTGAGCAAGTCTATTGTGCATCCTCCCCAACCATACACCCTCAAGAGGATTGGGGGGAGTTTGACCTCGACCCAGAGGCGTTTGGATCTCTGAACCCGGCAATAAAAGCTCAGTCACCAACACCGAAAGGCCGTCGGACGACTCTCCTCAACAAAATGTTCCCACAGAAATTGAGAGATAATCTCATGAGACGAATGTCAGGCGCGACCAGCTCACCCATCTCACCACGCTCTCAAGCCATGCCCAATCTACCACCCTTGCAAATACCTCCATACACACCACCTACGGAAGATACGGATTTCTTTTGGCCACTCAATTCAGCCACTTCAGCTTCCTCCAATCCACCCAATCCCGATTTTGAGTTCGAGTTACCAATTCCAGAGGCACCTCAAATACGACAAGTGATGTATTCTCCACTCCAATCACCCAGGCCAAAGCCATCTTTCACAGGGACAGATGTGTTCCCAGAACTTGCCAGGCAACTACTACCGAGCGATGTTATCCAGTCACCACTTCAACCGCCGACAATAACCCCTCTCCTGTCACCATGCGCGCCAACTGCTTCCCAAACTTCGTTGAACATGCTTCCTCCAATCAGGCCTGAGGAATACACCGTTCCAAGTATAGACCCTCTATCACCAAAACTCGGAAAAAAACTCTCTCAGCCAATTGAGACCATGTCGGAGAATACGATTACACAAATGATATTGGGAATGCAGAAAGATGAAGAGGCCTATACATATATGATTGAAAGGATGAGGGGTCATGGGTGGAGCACTCCCCAGGAAATCCAGAATTTAGAATTACAACGTCAGGAAAGTAAACAGAAGTGGCAACTGAAGATCAATGGCGCCAAACGTGTACTAGCCGGGCTTCACAAGTGTGGATATCCCGCGTATCAATTTCCGGACCGGTCTACTAGGAGTATGGACAGCGTACGGAGTGATTATACAACCTACATGCGTCCATGTATTGATGCAGGTCCAGATGCAAAGCTTCACCGCACGTATTCGCGGTGAGGTCGTGTGAAGTTCTTTCTTTTTCCTCCTTTTTCCTCTTTTCCCTCTCCTTCCATATTTTTCTCTCGAGCTTTACGATCGGATGATCCAGTCATTTACGGCGCAAAAGGGTATGCTATGCAATTCGGATTTTTTACGATGGGTTTACGACCAATATTTCTTTTTTTTTTTTTTAATGGGAAGGGAGTTACCGATTTGGAGTATACAGCTAAACGTGAATATCCGGCACGCTCAAATCGCATCTTTGCCCTGTTTTCTACACCCTTGTGCCGTGTTCGTGATTTGTTTTTTTCTTTCTTTTTTTTTGTGCGGAATTTCACTAAGAAAATTTTTCCCGCGGATCTTTTTTTATCACTTAGGAGTCTCTATGTTGGAGGCGTTCACTCATTTATCTTGGTTTCCTCGATCTTACGAATTTCTTTGATTGGCTCTCGGATTACTACTGGGGGGAGGCTGCGGATTGTCGATTATGCTACTAAGATAACCGGAGTTCTTACTGGGATACCTTTATTGTTATTAATTGTTGTTTTTTGGTTGTTTTTTTCTCTCCTGATATTCATGACTCTCTGGCAGAAGCGACTGCTAGATCTTGTACTTTCTTTTCGGATTTTTGTTTCTTAGTTTGACTGCTTCAGCTATGGGTTGGCAGTCGCGTAATGCTGGGAAGTGCGAAGGGCACTGGCAGGGGAGGTTAGAGGTCTGAGGTTATGGACTTGCGTCTGCCCTCTGCGCTCGCGGTTGTGAATGTGGGCTTACGTACGTGATGTCGTTCGATGGAAGAGGAGGAAGCCGACTTACGACAGACGTTCCACACGAGGCCGAGCGATTGTGCCGTGTCATGCACACACAAGGCGCATCATGAGGCGCCTAGAGATAATTTGGGAGGATAGGGCAGGGAAATGGGGGTTAAAGGGTACATACAGTTCATTCTGAAGCGGGTCTGCCGATTGGGAGGAAGACAAACATGTGTTGATCGCAAAAAAGTGGTTCCATGTGCCTGCAATATCCGCTTGCAAGATTTGCCTGATACCAACTGCATGCCACCCCGTCCAGAGTTGTGTATTCTTACGCTACATTTTCCTCACGCTACTCTTTATTCACTTACACAAAAGTATATATATAAGCCATAGACTTTAACACATGTTACAATAGCAATAGTTACTAATACACCCAAATATATAGAATATCAAACATCAGTATTTGCGCAGCCTGACTTTCACTCATGCCACATCACACTACATAGTATATACCTATGCCCATAACTTCTGTAAACTTTGTTTGCTCCTACCCTCCTGAGACACATGCTACGTTCCACGCTCATACCACACAACCCTAAAAACAACCTTCCACTAGACCTTCCACTCACGTGTTTTGTGGGGCTATTGGAAGGCTACTGTAGGTATCAAGAAAAATGTTTTCCATGCAGAAAATTAAAATGTGAGTGATTGGTTATATATATTACCGCTTTGGGTAGTTGGAACGCTTTAGTTGGGTTTATGCTACCAATTGCGTTCCAGGCCGCGCTATGCATATTGGATGTGTAGGATCTGTTGAGGGAACGGGTCACCCGTGGGCGCTGATCGATATCGACGATCATGATTTGCGACTTTCCGTCGCCGTGTTTGGATGTTGACATGGGATTTGATTGTTGGGGTTCGACGCTGTTTGTGCGCCTAGAGGAACAATCCCGAAACAATCAAACGGAGGGGGGAACAGCACATCATTTTCAATATCGGAATGTAGGTATCGCCGGTTGCAATTGGGTATTCCTGGAGGAATCGTGTGTGCCGGGCGGGCCGCCCAGCAAGCATTCTGGTGGGCCGAGCTAGATGGGATGTATGAAGCGGTTTGTAGCGGTCATTAGTTGTGGGGGGTGTGGGGAGAAGATGGTAAGTGTTGGCGACATTCTGAGACACAGGAAGGAGTAGAGTGTCCCAGTATGGTCACACAACGACGGGGGTACAGTTTGTGGGGGGGAAACTGTGACAGCTTGTCAATGGTTGTAGTTTTCAATGGTCGTCTAGAGTATGTAATGTATGCATGTATGTTCTACTCTAGCACATGTACATTGTACCTACATGCATGTGTATGCAGAGATTGGATATCCGGTCCAACTATGTTTTACAGTATGAGATGCCCTGCTAGATTACTTCATGACAGGTGCCACCGATGTGTGGAGGGCGGGGTCCAGGGTTCCTTTTCCAGGTTCTGATCCTGCTCTGGTTTGTCCGTTCACATGGGGAATTCGACCGGTTTGGCAAACGAGGGGTAGTCCCTGACTGCAAACTTGAATGGCTTCTTTGACGAGGAAATCCTTCAGGTCCAATTGACGAATAGACTTGAAGTTGGGGTTGTGGTAGGTAGGTAAATTGTGTATGGTTACCACCGATGCAGGTTCGATTTCAAACATCATCATCAGTTTCTACCCGCGACCACAGAGCAGGGAGGGGGCATCCAGCGTCACGTCAGTCAGCGTCAGGGTATCTGATTTCTTTTGCTTGTGAGACAGGCCAGGGAACTTTTTGAGGGGGAAACTGGAGTGCATATCAAACAGACACAATTTTTGTTTAAAAGGAATATTTGTGTGTTTCGGTGATTGGTCCAACCATTTGCCGGCCCGAAGGATGTACCGGCATGGCACACTCAGCTGGTAATTGGCCGTTAGACATTCCTGCTCGTTATTTGGGGTACCTATCAGCTGTTTTGCGCTGTATGTACAGTACGGTACTCTACATTTCTTTGTTTCTGCATACTTGGACGGAAATACCGTAACTGGGAAATATGTACCCAAATTTCTTCAGAATGCGATATGGAAAGTACCGTGCAGCCAAATTAGGAAAAATATCTGAATATATACCAGCTTTGGTAGTAAGCCATATTGGACTAAAAATATCAACATACAGGTTTTTACCCAACTGTATGTCCGCGCACTTTAGACTTCAAGTTTGTAAACGCCGAAAGGCTGTACCTAGGCGCCAAAGCTTAAGTATGTAACGGTCTTCTCAGGCACGTGGGACAATACTGGATTAGGGCAAGGAAGGAATCACCCGCGTCATCCTGACACAGCCCCATACCGGTAACTCTCACACTCGTTTCGTATATTTTGTCAAAATAGGCTAGCTGCGTAAGTAGTTCGTTTCTAATATTCACGATATCCGGAGAATATTAGGGCCTTGTTGGCAAGGCTGAGTCCTATTCGGAGTTTTTATTTCTAGTCGGTAGATCCCCATTTGGGTTTGATTCCCGGCATAAGTTGAGATATTTGTATGGCTGCAAGGCAATTATAGACTGGTGATATACGGTAGATACGTAAGCGTTTGTAATCTGGAGAAGTCATGTGGGAGTACTTGAGCCTGAGCTATGGTAATGATGCCGCAATTTGGGTTATATGATTAATGCTCGTTACACGACTGAGAGACTATAAATATACTTTATATCTATCTGTACAGGATAAGTAGGTCCTACCAGATTGGGGCATGGAGAACAGGTATCTTATTGGCCTGTACTGACATCTTACATGCTACCCGCTGGCCATAATGGATTCCACCTACACTTTCGATGTAATATATAATGTACATGAGGTCTAAGCAGGAAAGATCCCAATAGGCACCACTTAGGTATTGAGTTAAGTACCTTTGATGTCCAAACTAGTATTGCATATCACAAAGAATAGCGGTATGGCATCTAGGGAAACATATGTCCCTCGGTTAATACCGTTTTTGGTGATCTTTCTGTAGTCCTACAGAGCTCAGAGTCAAAAGATATACTCAGAGTATCATGCATACAAATTTTCAATGGAATTCTGTCACACCTGCTTAAGGATGATTATAGTGTACTTATACAGATTACCCTCAACTTGGATTCCATTTCACTGGACTCTACCTACATTGACTCACAGAGTTTTGAAACCATTACAGTGGTATTCGGACTATACTTACAGTATATGGCAGGCACGATTTTTTTTATTACTATTTCATATCCATTCATGTCCCTGATCTGCAGGTCTTGGCAATATGGGGATCCAGGTAAGACAACACACCGTGCCTGACAGGCTTGGGTCCGTTACTAGTAACCTATCGCCATTTCGTCACTATATATATGATATACTGCCTCGCTTGCCGTCAATTACTTTATATTAGTGGCCTTGTTACCATCGGGGCTGATCCGAGTTTTAACCCGCCCTTAATCTTAATCCCCATGACCGGGCCACAAGCGTATATAGGTAGAGTGCACACTATCAAATATATATATGTAGTATGCAGGAACCGAAATACCCAGACTACCGTCCAATATCGATAACGATAACATATAGTACACTTAGCGGGTACCTATCTATCTACCTAAATTAAGAGTCGAAAAAAAAAAATCTGCATTGCTCATATCGGCAGGAGGAAAAAAATCCCTGGATTTTATATGTTGGCCCATATATATATATTAGCCCAACAGTCCAATATCAGAAGGAACAACAGAACGTTCAGAGGACTAATCAAACAACTACCGGCCTTGTATGTAGGTGATTTGTACAGTACCAGAAATCTTTTTATGTGGGGGGATTCTTTATGTCACATGCAGCACGCATGCTTTAGATGCAGAAGTGGACTTCAAATAGGTATTTTCAGCTCAAGCCCGCAGGTGCAGTCCGGCTACTCTCAGCACTACTCACATGTGTGTTGGGGGGAATTCATTCAATCGTTGAATACTATTTCAGATATGGTAAAGTATGCTACTGGGGACATAGGATGGAATTCTCAAACTGGGAGCCTCAGGGTAGTTAGTATGGTGAGCAGAAGTTCTTGGGGAAAACAATTGATAATAATTTATAGCAGTGTAGCTCTCAAGACAATTACGGCAACTCAGTACCCCAGGTTCTATCGCTTCGCTTCCGAGGTCCATGCCTACAAGAGGCCATGGCTTGCATAATCCGATATATAGAAGACAAGAATGCAATTGACAGTTTGCGGTATGACGCAACTCTGGGCAGAGAAAAACCAACAACACAACAAACAAACGATACAACCAGACTGAGAAAACGGTGCAGCATTTGCAGTACTTCAGGTAATACCAAGAACATGTGCAGCGCAGCACCAACACAAAAATGTTAAACACGGGAAAGTAGAGAGAGAAGTCCAAAAGAATTTAGGGGGGAAAGGATATCGAAGCTATGCATAGCCGCTCCGATTCATCAGTTCCATATTAGCTCGCATTGTGACCCCACAGAAGCAGTTAAGCAGCATTTGCAACCCCACTTCCAAGTTCTTCCAAAATTGCGTTATACCATTCCTCGTATGTGACGCGGTTGTACCCAGCCAATCTCTCCACGCTCTCAAGGAGGGTAGTAACATCTCCAATCTGCTCTCCCATACCATAGCTGACCAGAGTTTCCGACACTGCAGAGGCTAGCTTGGCCCGCTGCCTGCTTCCCTGTGCGTTCAAGCGTACGTCAATAAATGTTTTCAACCTATTGAATATAAGCCTTAGGACTGTATCTAGTTGGGTCAAGTTGCAAATCTTTGCAGCTGCCGACTTGATGTGGGTCTGGACAGCTGGTGGGAGGGCTGTGGTTTCCTGAATATAAGTGATAAGCTCTGTGGCGTCGACCTTGTAATTCTTGTCCATCAAAGCAACAGTCTTATCCTTGAGAGGTTTCCATGACTGGCGGACATCCCGTCTGAGGAGGTTCTTGATTGTCAAGACGATAGCCGAAGAAATGACAATCTTCCGAACTGTATCCCTGTAGCCTATGAAGCGCTCCACATCCAGGTGAAACGTCTCTGGCACATCCTGGGGCTTCAGCTCATCAAGGGAAATAACAAGTGACAGTAGCCCTTGATTGTAGATTGCTTCGGCAGTCGGCAGATTTGTATCAAGATTTACCCCTTCTGGATTCCTGTCCATTGCGGTGGCATACTTTCTGTCACGGGCATCAGCTAGCCATTGTCTGGTTTTGTCAAGCTTGGCCTTGCTGGATTGTAGCTCCGCAGCGAATGTCCGTCTTTCGTATGGGATGGCCTGTGGGATTAGGAGAGGAGCAGATTGCATCAGCGTAAAGTTCGTTTGGTCCAAAATGAGAAGATCCAGGACATCCATCAGCTTATCAAGTCGGACGATAAAGTCCCCCTCGAATTGAATAAGCTGCTGGACAATCAAATCTCTAGCTGGGCTGCAGATCTTGGGAAGCAAAGACAAGACCCAATTGAACAACTTATTATAATCATAATTACCGACTCGGCACTGCTGCTGTATGAGCTGGATGTCGAAGGCATTCTCAATAACTTTATAAAGCGATTGAGTGGGCACGAAAAGGCGCAATAACTTCTAAAGCAGTCGAGACAGTTAACAATTCCGCCTCCATAGCATTATGGCAAGGTGTGGAAATTTACCTCTCTAATTGCCTGTGTCATTTGAGGAATCCAAAATTCCATTTCTCCCTTTTCAATACCATCTCTCATAATATCATAGAACGCCCTCTTGGCCTGTCTCTCCACCATCTCCTCCATTGCAGATTTCTTCCTGGGCTTCAACCTGAAATTCTTATCTAAAGCTAATTCGTGAACAATCTCCCGGTTTGTCATGCCCATCAACAAAGGCTCTTCAGCTTGTGGTCTGCCATCAACAACTGGGTTCTCCGAAATTACTGCGGGTTGGCTCTCAACCACAGAAGCTGGCGAAGAGGCTTGGGCAGGAATTTCTGCCTCAGAGCTCCTTGGTCTGTGATCCTCCTTCTTGGGGAGGCGGGTCTTCCGGGTTTGCAAAACTGCTTTCTTGATCATCGATCGGGTTTTGTCCCCAGCCAATTGCCTAATCCTAACAAGTAAAGTTAATTGCTGCTCCCGGATGCCCTCTTTATAGTCCGTTGATACTAAATCATTGTCGTCCTTCATTTTGTGCATTATCAAATCAAGCTCAGCAAACGTCTGTATCAAAAGCACCAACAAGTACCGGCTATCACGTTCTTTCCACGAAGAAAATGCCATGCTGAACTGCTCCCAAGCAGATATCAATGCTACCCGTAATGAGCTGGAGCCCATGGAGCTGTTGATGGGGCTAGCTGAAGAAACCCAAGATTCAAAGGCACAGAGCAGGTCTTTGCTCTTTGTAATAAGAGACTAGTATCACAAGCATATCAGCGGACTGCACAGGTGGCGATATAAGGAAGACATACACACCTTCTCATCTTGTCCATCATTGGAGAGAACTTGGGAAGGGTGTCCAAGAATAACATAAGCACTTAAGAAAATCCTGCAAGCTTTCTCTGTGTCGACCACATCTTCTTTCGCGGTCGTAGTACCTTTGGTGGCCTGTAGTAGCCCACACAACTGAAGCAATCTAGAGGTGGCTTGCTGGACACGCTCCTCGTTCATTAGAGCAGAGATCTCGTCAAAGGGGCTATCCCTGACAGATTCAACAGTCAGGCCCAAGTCCATGAACATCCTAACAATTTGGCGATTGCGGTTGTGCCTATAAGCTCGCTGGATTGTCACGGCAGCTTCCTCTTTAGAGCGCTTCTTCTCTTCAACACTAATGTTCTCCAAGGACTCTGACGTTTCCACATCTGCCTTAATGGATGAGGAAGAGCCCCTGGATCTACGGCTACTCCTTCGAGCTCTCTGTAACTCGAGTCTCCTCCTCTCAGCTTCCAACAACCTATCAGCCATGCCATCCTTCAAAGCCTTTGCCTCTTCCTCTCTTTTCAACTTAATCTCCTGGGCAATTTGTTTTGCCTTAGCGACTTCACTTGCACATGCGGCGGCAGTCTTGGCTAAAATGGCATTTCGAGACTTCTGTGCTTGTGACAGGGAGCTTTGTAAAGCCATCAACCTGGCAGCAAGGGCTTCATGGGAGTCTTTGTGGCATCTTGAACGAACTTTCTCGGCGTGTATGGCCCTTGCCCTGAGTAGGTTCTTCCTTGACTCGAGGATCGAGGCTCGACGGCTCTGTGCTTTGTCGGTTGCAGGGTCTCTGTTAGCCCCAGCGAAGCTGGAGTTGTGACGGAGTCTTTTAGAAAACCGAGCCCGAATATGGGGCGGTAGGGCGTTGATGTCCTGCGTACCCTCGTCATGAACCATGTTGGATTGCGACTTTGTTGATGTTACTTCGGTTGATTTGGGTTAGGTCGTTCCAGTAACATGCACAACTAGACTAATAGCTAGTTTCTTCGGTATAGCAGTGCCTTTCAAGGTTATAAGTGTGATATTATAGGGAGAGAGTAATATGATGAAGTTTAAGAAGCCCCCCAAAAAGAGATCAAGGGTAGGTTAATATTGTCAGTTGGATTTAGAGAAGATATTGGATGGGTGAAGTAAAGGTAGGAGAGAAGAGAGGAAGAGAAGAGCTAGGATGAGATCCCCAGCTGATCCAAACATCAAAAGGTGACCAGTCGGAGTGACGAAACAGTGGCAATTTGTGTCAAGGAGCCAAACTAATTTGTTTGCTGTGCTTAGCAAACATCCCAGTAGCATACTACTACCGAGTAAAACACCGGTCCTGCTGTAGCTGGCTTAGATTTGATTTTTTTAATATAACATTCTACGTCAAAAGGCTAAGTATGTACTGTATACTCCGTATACTGTATATCAATCAACGGTCTGTGGAGCCTAAGGCTGTGAGACGGCTACCAAGTACTTAGTAATATATCTCAGTTGTTAATTAGTCATCAAACAAAGTTGCTGGTAATCGGAGACACGTGAAGAAAATAACAACATTACCCTCAACCAAATCAAACAGTCATGGCTTCCGACGCTGGTGTTAGAAAGCCCCGCACTCGCAGGCAGCATCTCTTTGCCCGCGAGCGTAAGTTTATCTCTACCCTTCTCTACCTATCAAACCTTATACCCTACTAACGCCCCACCCTTCCACAGTCCGTTCCCTCATGTACGGAATTGGTGATGACCCCAACCCTCTCCAAGAATCCGTGGAGCTTTTAGACGACCTTGTTACAGAATATATCGTAGACATGTGTCACGAGGCAGCAAAGATGGCCACCCACGCGCGCAGGAACAAGATCAAGGTCGATGATTTCAAATTTGCGTTGAGAAGAGATCCGAAGAAATTAGGCAGGGTGGAGGAGCTGCTACTCATGAGCAAGGTCATTGCAGATGCGAGAAAGCAATTCAATGATGATATTGAGGGAGCCAAGTGACCCTGTTATTGTGGAAGGAGGTGTCTATTTTGGGAATTGGCTCGGCTGTGCGTTTCATAGGTCCAGTATAAGTCCTTAACAGACTACACAAGCCAGCAAACATATCCACTTGGTGTTTATTCGTATTCTCTGTGTTCGTGGATACTTGAGCAGCCGTCTAATTAAATTACATTATTTCAACTGCTATCAAAGTCCTGGTGATATAAAAAAAAATGAGATTCAGAGTACAAAGTATATACAAATACTCCTCATTGTACCACAGAAAGAACCTGATAATGCCTCACTCAGTCTGTGGTCCTGTAGCGTCATGACGACCAGTATTTTCAATGTGATTGGGAACATTCAGCTTATCTTTGTCCACCTCAACCAGTGTTGTCTGATCTACGCTGCTCGTGGATATCGGATACATGACACCCGCTTCTGGGATCGGACCCGCAATTGCTTTCTGAAGGACCCTCTGGACCACTGGGTCGATCTCTCTATCATGGCCATATCCCTTTTGATAAAGGTATTCTATATCTCTATAAACCTTGATGGTCTTTGCCCTACTCCTAGTTGTAACTGCAAAAGCCTTTACAATTTCACACGCCAACATCGTCGATAACCTGACCTCCTCTGATTGTTGTGCCCTCGGTTGATACACCTCTCTCAGTAGCGCTGCGTAAACTTCTTCAATTCTGTCCCTAGTCCATTTGGACTTGCTCGAGTGCCCTTCGCCGTGTAACGTAAAGCCCCTGAATAAGGAGAGAAAGATGGATGGCTCCAGTGAGATTTTTAAGCCTTTCATTTCTGTGAGAAGCTTCGTGACTTCCTCGAAGTCGCCGAAACTGCAGTGGTTGTGCAGGAAGATGTTGAAGGTAACGATATTCGGCCCACAATATACCTGCGAGCCATGATCCCCAGGAAATGGTAGACGCTCTGGAGCGGACCTTCGTTGATGTTGTTTGGCCATCACCTTAAGTTCTCGAGCGAAGCGACGATAAGCAGCATAGTCTCGCGAGGGTGATATCGGTGATCCGTCAGGCTTGAGGCCTTGGGTGAGGGCCTTCTCCTTTTTAACCTCGATTTTCTTTCCGAGATTCTTCATTCTATTAAAAAGCTCCTCAGCAGTGTCCCATTCTCCCACCTTTATAAATGCCATGATAAGGGCATTGTAAACCACTGTATCAACCACTTCCCCGTTTTGCACCAGTCTCGTGAATGTTTCTCTTATGGAAGCTGCATCTCTGAGAATCCCATACCAATTTATCATTGTAGTGAGCGTGAATCTATCAGCTTCTATATGCCGATATTTCATCTCAGCCAATATGGCTTCGACCAAGTTGTGCTGGTTTGCCTTCGCTGCCATATCAAGCAAGATATTGAACAGAGTCGGCCCAAGCTCTGCACCAGCCTTTTTCTCCAACTCACGCCATAGCTTTAGTGTAGCCTCGATTTCGGGGAGGCCAACTTTAAGATTAAACCGTTGACCCACATAGCTTATGACTGTGATCCACTCCTTTCGGGAGATTGGAATTTTCGAATCCCGCATGTCATCAACGACAGAAAGGAACCTTATCATAAGTAGATCTGTACGAACTGGGGCGGACATAAATCGGGATAGCAGAAGATTCATCTCCTCTGTGCGAAGATATGTTAGGCGTGGAGCTGGGAGGGCCCGGTAGTGATAAAATAAGCTGTCTAGTGTCTTGAATTCAGTTGGATCCGAAAGCTCTTTTAGAAACATGACGAGCGTTCGCATCTCCTCATGGCCTTGAGGCTCTAGCCTAATGAATTTATCACCTTGGGAGGAGGTGGGTGTACCGAGTCCAGGCCCAATAGCCCCATCCTGATGTAGAGTTTCCGGTAATGAAGGAGATACTGGTGGTGCTTGGGCTTCCACTCTCTCCGATACAATGTTGCTTTCTATTGAATTCGTGTGAGGCGTTCTGCTGGAGGAGTAGCTCCTGATAGGAAGGAAAGGTATCTGCTGTCGTTTACGAAAAGTTGAGTGTGGTAGGTGCTGTCTGCAAGTGCCTGCACGAGCCAGTATATTTGCAAGAGAGCTCTCTAAAGCTGATAATGGCAGGTTCTGGAATCCCATGCCTTGCTCGGCTTGTGGTGCCCTCTGTAAAATGCGGGTATACACTCCCCTACCCAACCAACTTCTTGCGCCAGCATCACCCCATCCTGCTCTCTCTTTCTTCAATTCCCAGCGAAATTTTATATGCCACCGTATGTTGATATTCCCCAAAGGTGAGTGTTTCCGGGAGTGAAGAACCACATGGGTTATGGTGCTATTCATGGGGTGGCTGAAGATTGAGTGGACTGCTAATTATGGGTAATATTGTTACAAAAACGAGAAGTCATGGCCATGTATCCACTTTACGGCGATCAGCGTGTCGATTAGATAGATAGTGAGGACCGCGTATCATTGAGGGGCATCAAAAGTTGCAAGGAACAACGATGCTTGGCAGGGAAATGCAGGAACCGTTAATTCGAACGGCGTGTGTTATTGCTCCATTCGGTCTCAGGGCGCAATATTGATATTTGTACGTGGGCAATATATGTTAATATAGACAGTTATCTTGAAGGAGTCTCGGTCCCGAAGCTCTTACAGATGGTATTGGACCCGGACCCGTCGGTACGTACATATACTCAAGTACTTAAGGGCGGCCGTTGCTATCTCAATTGCAAACTCGAGGTTGTTTGATAGATAATTCTATAATTTGCCTTTAAACTCTAAGATGGTACCTCATGAGACTACCTACCCCTCCATTCAAGGAAATGAGAAGTGGGCATATTCAGCCATTCAACCTCGAGTACCTATATACTACCCCGCCTCATAGCCTAAGGCTCCCTTCGGGGAAAAGGCGTATGGACTCAAAAAAAAATTACTTATATGCTACCACTCCAGCTTCACACGTGACATGCACCAGAAGTGCCTTCCTTGTCAAATGTACCGCACGGAGCATGCATCTCAAGTCCCCAGCCCAGATGCCTCGTGGATCCTACGTTTGACACTATCTGAACCACACGCGGAGTTCTGGAGCTGGCACCACCAAGGCGGCTGTGGGTCCCACCAGCAAAACAACTAGATAGACGCCGAGCTTGCATCAGAAAGTCTAACTCTACACCACCTCATATATCAAACCGAGATTAAGGACGGAAATCTACCGATAGTATATAGAGCAGACTGTCCGGGTCATATTTGGCAGCAAGCACCAGTACTTAGTGGAGGAATACTGACTGGCACCGTGAAAGCCCCAACCTCAGCACGCGCAGCGGCTCTCTATTCCTCCGCCAAAGCAATGAATCCCAGTGCCCCAAGTAACTCTGGACAAGCAACATCCTCTGGGCATTATCATTCCTTCTCATCATCCTCTTCCCTGAGCCCTGCTGCCTGTCTGGCCCTTGTGCAACATGCTCTTGAGCAATCGAGGCGGGATGCTCGCAGTGCCAACCCAGATCAACACCCAGGAGTAACAATCGATTTGAGTCACCAAAGGATAGCAAACATCCCGCCAGATGTAATAGCACTCATAAAGGATGATATCGAGCGGTAGGTAACCTACACACACACCTTGCTGCCCCACCTTGCTCCAAACCAATGCTAATTATTTCTCCTTGCAGGTTGGCTTTAGCCCATAACCGACTAACAGGATTCTCCGATGTATTCTCTCAACTCTCTCGACTACGGTACCTCAACCTGAGATCGAACCTGATGAGAGAATTTCCCATCCCCGTTAGTACTGTGTGGCACTCTGAGATTGCCATTGGCTAACCTATTTCTTTAGCTGTGCAAGCTGCCCTCGCTAGAAATACTTGATATCAGTCGAAACCAGCTGGTATCCCTTCCAGAGGATTTTGGGGTGTTGATGAATTTGAAGGTTTGCATCCAACCCACCTCCTTGTTTGAGCCCCAGAGCAATCCTGACGAATTCAGGTTCTGTCAATGTCAAAAAACCTGATAGAGCATCTCCCAACATACATTGGAAGAATGCAAGACCTAAAGATCTTGAAAATAGATCACAACCCCATTGCCTTCCCTCCTCGGGATGTCTTAGAGTTGGCAGGTGAAGGAGAGGACTTCAGAGACACCCGTCTAGAGCTTATTAAGAGATATCTACGGAATGCGGAGAACAAGAGGATAGAGGATACCGAGTCTGGTTCTAGGTATGGCGGCCATGGATTGGGCATCCAGTGTTTCCCTTTATTGACCTATGGAAATAGTGATGAGGGGGATACCGACTACTCGCACCTGACTGTGAAACCAATATCATCAAACTCGAGTGTTGCTCAAGGTCCAGTATCAAGGCCCCCCCCCATACCGTCAAGAAGTCAACAACGTTTTCTTAATCTGCAACGGGGTGGGCGTGTAGACATGGTACCTCCACTGCCTAGCCCATCATTGTCGGGACCTTCTCAAGCAATTAGTATGCCTAACTCGACCCCCACTCAGCACAGCACAGCACAGTCATCGCATGAGAGATCTCGAAGTAACAGCGAAAGCACAATGTTGGGTGTACGTGCTAATAAACGTATGGCAATGTATTCAAAGAAAGACAAACTGGGCACAGTTGATGAGGCCAAGACTACAAAGCACCACCATGTACGCGGGTATTCACATGACTCCATCATTGAGACCCAACATCGAGGCATGGCACATGAAGCGGCGAACGAGCAAATATCAGTATCACGCTCTCCTACTGATCCAGATAGGCCGACAGCTGGTCACTACTTCCGGCGTTTATCTTCATTGCCGGAGCAAAAAAGATCCTCTATGTCCACTGCTCGTGTTGCAGAAAGTGCGCGTGGTATCTTATATTCCTTGTCACAATCTCACACCGCAATATCAATATTTATCACCAACTCCGGCGAACGCAGCAAACATGCCCCCCTGGAGCGTGTATTATTCAATGCAAATAACCAAATTGGAAATCTCGTCCGAGCATTGGAGAGCTTCGATGCGAAAGGTGATGAAACAGCGGTTGATCCTGTACTTGCCGCTTGCAGTTCTTGTCTAGGGGCATTCCGTCACGTCATGTCCTTGCTTCAATCGAGCTTGAGAGAGATCTCGAGCGAATCGGATATTCGTTTAACCAGAACCCTACTACTCATGGTATACGGTACATTTGTTGAGCTACAGAATTCTTGGGCTGCTCTGCGTCCAATACTCCCGGTACCACCAGCGAATTTACACCCCCAGTCCACCTCTTACTTCCCTCGGCAAATCAACACTCAGGGGCCCAGTATGCGATTGAAGTCTGGGCCATCAGGCTCGATGTCTTTGCCTTCCGGAATGGCCGCGGCGCAAGGAATACCACCACCATTGCCAACCCCGAAGAGCCCAGATGCTAGTTTCCAGATGCCACCAACGCCCTCCATAGCATCTTCACTATATATGACTGAATCTGGAGCACCCGAAAGTGATGAGGCATTGTTTGAGAATGTCAACGCGGCTACGTCAGCAGCTTTATCAACTTTACCTCAGATAACCGATGCAATAATCAAGATGGGCATGGCTCAAAGTCTCCCTCCAAATACAATGCTGAAGATGAAGGAGCTAGACGTATTGTGTGGGAACACCAGAGATGTTGCCCGGCGGTTGAAGCAGAGGCTAGAGTATATCAGAGATCAAATCAGAGATAATAACGTGATTGAGAGAAGGAAGTTCTGGGACGATACAAACTTATTTATCAAGGTAGACTGATGCCAAATCTATTATGATGCAATCTGCTAACTATAGTCATGACAGTCAATCATAGATATTGCCGAAATATGCAAACTACTTAAGTCTGAACATCCATTCCCCAGTCAAGTCACAAACAATATTTCGGCAGTTATTCGACATACAAAGTCTCTGTCGATATTGAACTCAGTTTCATCCTTCCGGCAATTCAAGGATGAACAGCATAATATGCTGGCAAATCAAAATGGCGCATCCCTCACGCCATTCTATCAGCCTCTCAATCAACAATTCATCTCATCAACCCCCCTTTCAGCTGCGCTTGGTGCTGCAGCACAAGCTACAATACCTACACACCCATCAATGCTTATGAACCCTCTAGGGCTAAGTGGGCTCGATTCCCGGACGGAGACGATGCTCTCTTCTAGGACCATGACTTCGACGAGCATGAATGCAGGCTTGGTGGCAGGCCCGATGTCTCCTACGAAAGAAATCAAACCACCTATTCTAAGATTTGCATCTTCGGCACAATGATGTGCTATTTTCACATTTCATGGGTCATTATAGTTGGGGCTGCATAGGAGTTTGGGTAAAATCTGTACGGGTTTCACGGGGCACTGCCCTTGTTAATAATATTTCTTTACGTCTATTGAGCCATCTTAAGATTTTCCCCATCAAGCTAATTGCTTAGAGTAGTTTCGGTCACTTTTTTAGACCTGTTATTCCAATGCTATCTATATGGCTCTATATGGGCCAAGCTCCTATTCTACGACTCACCTACTCGGGGTGTACTTCTGCGCGTTTGTACATAGCGTGATAACAATCCCAGCCAAAAGAGGGAGATATCTATACCCATCTATGCATATTTGCTCACTTACAGCATCTGCAGCTGATGAAAAGTTGCTTTTTCCCCGCACTTCGTAATTACTCTTTTAATACAGTTGGGCTTTGTCTTCTCTTTTTTTGATGGTTCGAGTGCTGCCTGCGACTTGAGATTGGATGGAAAGACCTGTGCATGTGATGAGCAAAATGATGGGATCGCACTCAATGTTGAACTTTCTAGTGCATTACCGCTTTTGGACTGACTACCGCATCCGGCCGAGGCACCACCAGACTACGATGCTACACCATGTCCAATTTGGCCCCAATAGTAGGGCTGGTGTAGCTATGAGAGTGGGTCGTGCCAACCAGACTACTGGTGTAGTAGGCCAGTGCTCGATATCTCGGATTACCAAGAGCCTTCATATGCACATGGTGAGTGAGTTTGCCCTGATACTGTACAAAGGTAGATAGGTACATACATCTATGTATGTATACACCTCGGTACCCTAAGTACGAATCCGCCTCATAGCCTAAGGCTCCTTTTGATGGAAAGGCGTATAGACTTCAAAAAAAAAAAACCCCTAAGTACGAATGTGCTAGCTGATCTCCTGCCTTAAGTAGATTAACCATGTCGATCTACCATATCATCGATCTTTGTGCTCTTGATAAGCTTCCAATTCGCAGGGCGGGGTGGAGTCCTGGTGTCGATGATAGGCAACCTGCAGGCAGAGATGTCGTGCAGAATGGTGCAGAATGAATGTGCGAAAACTTGGTTTCGAAGAACCAGGACCTAATCCAGAGTGGCAGCGGATGCGCGACGCAGATCCGATGGTCGACATCTACAAACATCAGAAGAGGCCTGTATGATAGTGAGCTGTTTAGAAGGCTGCAATCACAGGCAGCCAAATGGTTACTAGCTAACTATGAATGTCAGAGGCCAAGGTGCTTGGATGTTGGTTGCTCTGGAGCACTTACCCTCATCATTACAAGTGTCAGATTTTCCAGGTTTCTCACACCAAGAAATGATTGAGGTTCTGAAATGATGCCCCTCCAAATGGTCATCCAAATCTCAGTCACATTCTGAACATTTTTGCCCAGCCATCTGTAAGTCATCATTTTTTGCACCAACCCTTGCAATGAACAAATGTCTCACTTCGGTGACGTCCGGGGGTTTACGGGTGTTGTACCCTGGTCCCCCATAATAGTCTAGGGTATGGATAAAACTACAGTACTCAGTACATAGCAGAAGTCTCGTACCTGCACAGCATGGACACTGGCACTAGTGACTGGAAGCTGCAACAGATTTTTGTGAGGTATGCTTATGCTTACCTGAGACAGTTTTGACAAGTAGTATGTGCGGGGGGGGGCGTATATATACACGAGGCTGTACCGTATTAACTCGAGTTATTCGGTAGCGTCCTTTCTAAGCCCCACCCGTGAACTTGACCAAATGTCGCTTGGTTGAGGCCTGATCTGGTTTAAGGGTG
>Ga0307514_10002607_pt1 | contig 18439 bp, 25 predicted proteins | sample 16_EM_MG_FD_203088 | JGI IMG/M metagenome (GOLD analysis project Ga0307514, IMG submission 203088) | Populus trichocarpa ectomycorrhiza microbial communities from riparian zone in the Pacific Northwest, United States - 16_EM | ecosystem: Host-associated > Plants > Roots > Unclassified | place... | reverse complement strand
CATGCTGGCCAGTTCTTCACTACTATTGCCGCGCAACTCACAAGGAGTCTACCAGTCCTTCGGCCATTGATCTCAAAAGCTATCGAAGAACACTTTGACATCCTGAAGCAAGGATTAAGTGAACAGTGGAAACATCTCATTTTTGATCCTTTGAAAAAAGCACCAGCTCAATCAATACAACTAGTCGTTGTAATTGATGCTCTTGATGAGTGTGACAGCAAAGATGATATCCAGCTGATCCTAAAGCTACTTGCGCAGGCCAAGTGCCTTGAGACAATCCGGCTTAGAGTTCTGGTCACCAGCAGGCCAGAGACCCCCATTTTGCTCGGATTCCGTAACTTACCTGGAGAGGCATATCAGGATTTTGTGCTGCACAACATCCCACCCCTTACAGTCAACCAGGATATATCTATCTTCTTCCGAAGAAAACTGTCCTCTGTGAAATCAGAACTCGAACTGGGTACTACACCATGGCCAGACGAGCCGACTATTCAGCGATTGGTAGAAAAGGCAGCTGGCTTGTTCATCTACGCTGCAACTATTTATCGATTTATCCGAGATAATAACCGTGATCCAGAAGACCAACTATCAGTGATTCTTGAAGAAGATCATGATACTTCTTCACAGTCCCCGACAAAGCATCTCGATGACATGTATACAAAATTGCTGCAACATCAAATTGTTCATGTGGATGATTATTTAGCAGTACAGTTCAGAAAAATCGTTGGTTCTATCATAATAATGTTTGATGTCATGGCTTCTAAGGAGATAGCCAAGCTACTTCACCTACGAACTATATCAACAACCCTTGTGTTATTACGTTCTGTTTTGAATGTTCCAGAAAACGAAGGGCAACCTGTACGAATATTTCATCCTTCATTCCGAGACTTCCTTTTAGACCCCCAGAGGTGTCTTGATTCTAGATTTTTGATAGACTCGCAAGAGACACATATTACTCTATTTCGAAACTGTATAGGGCTTTTGGCTGAGCTTCGACAAGACTTGTGTAACCTCCGAGAGCCAGGTGTTTCTGTGGATGATATACCAGAGCATATAATTCACCAATATATTCCAGCACACATTCGTTATGCATGCCGTTACTGGTTTCAGCACTTCCAACTAGGCAATCCCATTCAGGAAGACATGGATCGAATCCTGCAATTTCTGGAGCAGGACTTCTTGCACTGGCTAGAGGCACTTAGTTTGATTAGGGAAGTATCAAACGGAGTTCTAATAGTGAAGGGTTTAGAATTGGCATTGGAGGTAAGATGAGCTGCTATCTATTGGATGAAGGAAGTAATGCTAAATGAATAGGAGAAATTGGGGGTTTGTCAAAGATTGTCAGAATTGGCATATGATGCCAGGCGCTTTATTCTGCACAACAGATCAATTATTGAAATGGCACCCCTTCAAGTCTACTCTGCTACATTGTTATTTACTCCAGAAACCAGCCTAGTTCGGAAACAATATATGAAAAGAATTCCTTGGATTGTTAGGGAGCCTAAAGTTATACCAAAGTGGAGTTTGTTAATACAAACCTTCGTGGGTCATTCAAATGATGTGAGGGCAGTTGTGTTCTCGCCAGATGGAAAGTTAGTTGCCTCTGCATCTTATGATAAAACAGTCAGGCTATGGGATCCAGCAACAGGAGAGTCATGCGGGGTTCTCGAGGGTCATTTAGGTTTTGTCAGTACAGTTGTGTTCTCGCCAGATGGAAGGTTAGTTGCCTCTGCATCAGGTGATGTAACAGTCAGGCTATGGGATCCAGCAACAGGAGAGTCATGCGGGGTTCTCGAGGGTCATTCAGATTGTGTCAGGGCAGTTGTGTTCTCGCCAGATGGAAAGTTAGTTGCCTCTGCATCAGAGGATAATACAGTCAGGCTATGGGATCCAGCAACAGGAGGGTCATGCGGAGTTCTCGAGGGTCATTCAGAGTTGGTCAACGCAGTTGGGTTTTCGCCAGACGGAAAGTTAGTTGCCTCTGCATCAGATGATAATACAGTCAGGCTATGGGATCCAGCAACGGGAGGGTCATGCGGGGTTCTCGAGGGTCATTGGGATTGGGTCAGGGCAGTTGTGTTCTCGCCAGATGGAAAGTTAGTTGCCTCTGCATCAGATGATAATACAGTCAGGCTATGGGATCCAGCAACAAGAGGGTCATGCGGGATTCTCGAGGGTCATTCAAATTTTGTCAGGGCAGTTGTGTTCTCGCCAGATGGAAAGCTAGTTGCCTCTGCATCTCATGATAAAACAGTCAGGCTATGGGATCCAGCAACAGGAGGGTCATGTGGGGTTCTCGAGGGTCATTCAGATTATGTCGGCGCAGTTGTGTTCTCGCCAGATGGAAAGTTAGTTGCCTCTGCATCAGAGGATAATACAGTCAGGCTATGGGATCCAGCAACAGGAGAGTCATGCGGGGTTCTCGAGGGTCATTGGGATTATGTCAGGGCAGTTGTATTCTCGCCAGATGGAAAGTTAGTTGCCTCTGCATCTTATGATAAAACAGTCAAGCTATGGGATCCAGCAACAGTAGGGTCATGCGGGGTTCTCAAGGGGCATTCAGGTTGTGTCAATGCAGTTGTGTTCTCGCCAGATGGAAAGTTAGTTGCCTCTGCATCAGGTGATACTGATACTACACCCAGGCTATGGGATCCAGCAACAAGAGAGTTATATGGGGTGCTCGAGGGTCATTCAAGTTATGTCAGCGCAGTTGTGTTCTCGCCAGATGGAAAGTTAGTTGCCTCTGCATCAGATGATAATACAGTCAGGCTATGGGATCCAGCAACAGGAGGGTTATGTGGGGTTCTCGAGGGTCATTCATATTATGTCAGCGCAGTTGTGTTCTCGCCAGATGGAAAGTTAGTTGCCTCTGCATCAGAGGATAAAACAGTCAGGCTATGGGATCTAGCAACAGGAGGGTCATGCGGAGTTCTCGAGGGTCATTCAAATCCGGTCACTGCAGTGGTGTTCTCGCCAGATGGAAAGTTAATTGCCTCTGCATCTCATGATAAAACAGTCAGGCTATGGGATCCAGCAACAGGAGGGTCATGCGGGATTCTCGAGGGTCATTCAGATTGGGTCTGTGCAGTTGTGTTCTCACCAGATGGAAGGTTAATTGCCTCTGCGTCAGGTGATAAAACAGTCAGGCTATGGGATTCAGCAACAGGAGAGTCATGCGGGGTTCTCGAGGGTCATTCAGCTTGGGTCAGTGCAGTTGTGTTCTCGCCAGACGGAAAGCTAGTTGCCTCTGCATCAGGTGATAATACAGTCAGGCTATGGGATGTTACCCAAAAGACGTCAATTGAAGAAATACACACAGGAGGATGGATTAAGGGCCTAGCCTTCTCTGATGCGGCAAAGCTGGGTACAGGCCGGGGTATGCCAACTCTAACACCTCACCTCTATCCCAGCAGTACGACATGGGAGATCCTCCCCCCACCACTCCATACTACTGCTGAATGGGTGATCTGGGATAGGAAGAAAGTACTATTTCTCCCTTGGGATTATCGACCATACTCCTCCGCGGTGAGCGACAACATTCTTGTGATGGGTCATCAATCTGGGCATGTTACCTTTATGTCCTTCGATTTTACGGCTCTCGCCCTTGATTTTTCACATCTGCTTTCACCTACACAAGATCCAGTTTTTGTTCGAGGTAAGAAACTATGCGAATTGCTGCTAGCCATATGCAGTCTTTCAAAATCATCCCATATTCAATTGAAGCATGAATGCTAAAAATGTATGCTAATTCATGAGACCGACTCAATAGGAACGCAATGGGTGCTCTCCCAGACAGGCCGATGACAGAGGGCGAGGTAGTGGGTGATAAAGTATGGGACATAATGTAGATAAAATATATACATATGCAGTAGACCCCCTTTACAAAGATGTATGGTACTCAACCTTCTTACGCCAACATCGACTCCTTAGCCAATGGGACTCCATTTACAGTTTTGTTCGATAGAATACGCTGTTCGTAGCGTGTATTGTCTGCGCGAGATGGCTGTACTGTTCATGATTCGAGGGCGTCTTCACTTGAGTTGCAGTGGAGAGGAGAATTCACTCAAAGACTAAAGACTAGAGAATTGCAGCCAAGAGTAAAACAACTGGGTGCAGCCACATCACTTAGGTAGCAGAAATAACCTCTCGTTAAGCCCAAGCCATATTTCTAGTTAACCACCAGCCAGAACTCTAACTAAAGCCGCATGCGCAAATATAAACAAGGCTTTTTTCTATTTGGAGTCCCTACGTCTGTGGAGCCTTAGGCTATGAGACGGCATATAATATAAACAAGCTACGGTGTGTCTCCTCCCTCCAGACATGAGATGAGATCCTATACTGGAAACAAAAAACTCCGACTGTACTCCCATACGATCAAACATTACCCTCTTTAAACGTTCTTTCATCGTATACGACCGACAATCTCGGTTAAATAAACAGGTGTAGATGCAACTCCTGATATCAGGGTAATTGTAAAATTATTAGCGAAAAAAAAAATATTCATGTTTGGCACTTTACTGTTATGTGCCATCCATCCCCTGCGACTTTAGCTCAGTTGGGAGAGCGTCAGACTGAAGCCCCACTTCACTTCGGTCATTCATCTGAAGGTCTTGTGTTCAATCCACAAAAGTCGCATTACCCTTTTCTTTTCCATATTTTTTCCTGCGGAGACCAAATCGTAAATCCGTATAAATAAATAACAAAAGGGAAAAAAAGAAAAAAAAATTAAACCCAAACTCCACCCACCATACGCCGCCTTGTATAAGCCCGGTTCACTACAACCTCAACCCATTAGCAAGCCATCCAGGGAATACACTCACATGCGAAATATACTGGAAGCAACTGCTCACAACCCCCTCCTTCGCCTCCTGCCTCAGCAACAAATCCTGAATCCTATCCATGCCTCCTCCCTCCATACACGTAAAATGATTCCAACTACTCGTATCCCCATATAACATCGCTGGGGCCTTAATAAACTGTTTTCCATCTCTGCACCGCTTACATTTAAACGTATCGTGCGTATCCGATAGTGTGTCGGGATGGAATTCAAATAGCTGCCGAGGCGCGTCTATGGAGAAATGTCTTTCGACATCTTGGGCTTCGTCGACGACGCATGAAGAGAGGGATTGTTTATGGGATTGACGCTGGAAGATCTTTTCTTCGATGGTGCCGGTCGCGATGAAGCGGTAGACAAAGCAGTCTTTTTTTTGGCCATCACGCCAGACTCGGGCGAGGGCTTGTTGGTCAGCGGCGGGGTTCCAGTCTATTCAGCCATTAGATGTCAGTAATTGTTTGGTATATGGTATGGTGTATGGGTGTGAGGGGGGGAAACGCTGACCTGGGTCAAAGAGAACCAATCTATTTGCGCCAATCAGATTAAGCCCACATCCACCCGCCTTACTACTTAGCAAAAACACAAACTCCGGTCCTTCAGGGTCGTTGAACTTATCTACCAATTTCTGGCGTTTATTAGCATTCATCGTCCCATCCAATCTCAAACATCCATATCCTCGACTTTGGCAAAGCTTCTCGAAGATATCTAATGTCTGGGTATAGTTGTTGATCAAGACAATCTTGTCATTGGTAACTTGTCGAATCCTTGCAAGCATCCTGTCTAGCACCAACATCTTGCCTGAGACCATGTCTTGATGTCCCTATTCCTACCCCTCGAATCTTTCTGGACAAAGTCGCCTGGAAGGTGAATCTCAGAGCCAGGTAAATCCTCGGGGAGGTTCAGTAAATCTGGGTGATTACAGAGCTTCTTCAAGAGGCCAATGACCACTAGTGGTCTAGAGCCCTTGCCTTTCAAGATAGACTTGATAGTGGGGGATGTAATGAATAGATTATATAGATCCTTCTGGAAGGGGGATAGGTTGCAGAAGACGACATGCTCGTACTTGACTGGAAGATATTCATAGGGGGTTGAGAACCAACTTGAATAGGTGTCCCGGATAGAATGACCCGCCTATCAACCCTCAGCCCATTCAGCGCCACAAACGTCTGACTCTCACCGTTCTTCAACCTATGGCCTTCATCGCAAAGAAGGAGGCCAATTGGGACATCCACCAACGCCCCCACATTCAACCTCAACGTCTCATACGAAACAATCAGCACCGGCCTCGTCATACTCCGCCCACTCGAAATCGCCCATTGCTTCAACTGTGCCGTAAGTTCCGCCTTCGTGCCCTTTCCATCAATCGCAAACGGCGTCACCGTATCCTTCCCCAACCACTTTACTAACTCATTCGCCCAATTCCTCACCAGTGACGGTGGACATGCAATCACGCATTTCTGAATCGTCGATTTCCCCCCTTCCGGAGACTGCTTGAGCAAGGTCCACATCAACGTGATGCATTGCAGCGTCTTTCCCAACCCCATCTCATCTGCCATAATACATCCATTCGCTCGTGGGTCAATCGGAACTTCACACCCTCGACCTGATGCGGCCTGAGCACCTTCGCGAGCCTGGGGTCAATAACAACTGGCACCTTGGGATTTTCCTCTTTCTCCTTCTTCAATCTCAGAAATATCCACTAAACTTTTATGAACCTTCAATACCGGTTTTGGTGGCTCCTCCTCATTGTCCTCAACTACTGCAGGCTTATCAACCACCGTAGGATAATACAGCACAATTGCAAATTCCCCCGCCGGGTCATGCAGCGGTTTCGGCACAAAACTCGCCCTCACCCTCATTCCCAATGTTGGGGCAGGTCTGCTCGAGTTATATATAGGTACCCCACATCCTTATTAATAAGTGGAACCGCAAATTTCTTCCGAAACACAATTTCCATATCTTTAACCTCAAACACAGGGAACTTATTAATATCTCTATTCCTAGAGGCTCACGACCCCCTTCTTCAATATATGCTTCATTGTCTTTAGATCTCTTCCCATCCCCACCTTCATTGTAATTCACTTTTCGCTTCTTCCTAGCAGGTTGGGCTCGGTCTCGAGTTGGTGCTGCGGCGCTGGGGCATTTGAAAGGCTTGACTAGTTTGATCTCGGCTTCTCCAGACGCATTTGAGTAGAGACGGTCAGATTTCGAATTCTCAGATGTGGCCCCGACTTTTTGGCGATGCATTTGCTGCTGTGAGGTTGGGATGTGCGAGTGAGGGGGAATACGCGATGTTGATTTCAGGGAGACGCGGCCAGAGTCATGCCAAGGCCTTTGGAATCAATTTATTTTACGATGCTGTATATACTGCTATTTACCGTCGCCGAAGACCCAACGTGACAGATGAATAAAGAAAACGTGCAACGAAAAGTAAGTAAACAAATAGTGTAATACTATCAGGATAAAAGTACAAGGCACCCATGGCCAGCTACTTCATAGCCAAAGTTCCTCCTCTCACCTCTTAGAAAAGAACGGAAATCAGAATCACCCCCCCCAAGGAACTACACCCGCAACTGTCTCCCTAATGCCTTCAAAGCATTCCCTAAAGCCCCCCTGACGCTCTTCAGCTCCTCCTTCTTCTCAATTTCCTTTTGTCTCTTCGCCTGTCTGAGCTCTTTCTCCCTTTCTTCTCTTCTTTTCCTCTTCTTTGCCAAAAGCTCATGCCTGCGTGCTAAATACTCAAGTGAGTGGCTTGGACCAGCCTTTACCGAGCTCGCCGCCGCTACAGCCACATTATTGGCAGCTGCCGCTACCGGGGTCTCTAATGGAGGCACAGTGAACCACAGTATCCTTCCTTCTTCATCACGCAAGAATTGCTCCGCAATTGATTCGGGGATTCCGGAAGTGGTAGATTCCGGAAGGGTATACGTTGATGGGGGAACTTGTGGGAGATGATGGGCATTCGGGTGGGGAGGAGGGGGCTGAGAAATAGGTGCCTGGGTCGGGGCGCGGTGTTGGTGTGCCACTTGAGGGGTATATTGTTGCGGTTGGTGGTGGTGAATGGGGTACTGCTGTGGGTATGGCTGTTGCATGTGGGGCGTAGGTGGGGGAGCATATTGGACTTGTGGACTCGCATATACTCCTGGATGATGGGGTATGGGTTGGTGCATCACTTGGGGCTGCATAGGTGCCTGGTGTGTGTATTGTTGCTGATTCGGATACATTTGTGGTGGGGCTTGTAGGTGGGGCTGAGGAATATGATGATGCTGCTGCTGTTGTGGATACATATGTGGTGAAGGGGAGGGCTGCACTGGCCCAGGCGTGTATTGGTGTACCGACCCTTGCCTCATTAGTGGCGTATTATGCCCTTGTGGGTATTGTGGGGGCATAGGTGTCTGCATCATGTGTTGTGGAGGTGCTCGGTGGTGCATATGGGGTGTGGTTGTAGTAGGAACTGGAGTTTGAGGGGGTTGAGGCGCAGGGGTGAGACTGGCTGCTTGCTTGTACATTTGTGTCATTGACAAGTTTTCGTGGTAGTCCGCTGAGGGTGTACCCGCTTTAGCAGGTTTTGACTTTGCTACTGGAGCAGGCGGTTGGTGAGGGGGCACAGAAGGCTGAGGTGGGGGTGTCGATTCAGGTGGAGGAGAATCCTAATTGGTTTGATGTCAGTTAGGAATGAAATTCCGAATTAACTTGAGCTGCAAACGGCAATTCAGGGATGAAACTGACATTTGATCCTTTCCGCCTCTTGAATACTGCTCCTACAATCGGTGGTGCATTCTCTGCCCCCATTTTCGCATCCGGGAGTGGACCATCCTCTGTTGCGTTAGGTGGAAGGAGATGTATAATGGGACTCGGAAACTTTCGTAAAGTTTCCTGCTTCTCGAAAGCATCTATCTCGTAGTCTTGTCCCCGCACCTCATCTGGGATGCAACTCTTCCAGGTCTTGATTTTGTTGAAATGTTTCTCGACCTCATTGTACCGACTCTCGCAAACGTATACTTGTCGGTGTCCAATACCTTTAGGTCTACCCCGCGAGTATTTTGTGAAGAACATAACAAAGCACTTCCCGACTACCTCCTCAATCTGATGATCTCGATATTGGCCTGTTTTAACAACCTCATGTTCGTAGAACTTTCTGTCCTGAGCATGAACCGTTTGTTCAGGGCGGTAATACCAGCATGCATTGATCCATCTTTGACCCTCGGGATCTTCCCAAGTTCGATAGATCTGTGCAACCGTTGGCTTTGAGAGATCATTTGCATTAACAATGTGCACCCAGTCACCTGGGATACTGTCAGATGTGTAACGGCTGCGGTTGATGATAGGCAACTTACCGATGACATAGGTCTCGCCATTATGTCGTATTGATTTGAGAGGGATCCTCATCTGCTTTTCCTTCCCTTGGCCAGACCTAAGCTCACCCCCACCACCTTGGAATTCGCTATCACTCCGAGCCTTTTCAGCCTCTGCCAAACCTCCAAGCTCATCCTGCATGGATAGATCAGTAATGGATCAAGAATCGCAAATAATCCAGTACTTACCAGAATGGCAACAGCGTCCTTGAAAATCCGCGAACGATCGTCATTATACTTTTTCGCATTTTCACACATCAATCGCACGTCTGCCTCAAATTGTTCAACCGATTTATACTCGCGTCGTTTGATTCGTTTCTTGATCAATTGTAAGCCCCACACTGAAAATACTGTAAAACTAAACTTACCCTGATATTGTCCAAGGCGATGGGGTTCTTGATTTCTTCGTAATAATCTGGGTACTGCTTTGCATCTGGCAGTTTCTCGAAGTCATTTACCCGCAAATTGCCACTTTACTACAGTCAGCAAAGCTCCCGAGATTATAAAAGCAACCCCACTCATACTCATCATCTTTGCATTTCCTCAAACCTTTCATAATATTCTTGATTCTACATTCCATCGGAGTGTCCACTCTTGGGGGCCTGCCCCTCTTTCTTCTCTGTTCAGTCTCCTTTTTCCCTCCTTCATCATCGTCATCAAGGGTAGCTTCGCGCTTGGTAGTTCGTTTCCTCCTGGTCCTGCGTTTATTATCCTCTTCATCATCGTCATCGTCATCTTCATCACCGGCACTGTCTTCTTCTGGCTCAGGGGTGCCTTGTGATCCAGCGGGGGATGGCGGGGGAAGTGGTCCAAAGTCTGGAAGTTTTGTATCCTGCTCGGAGATAACTCCCTGGTTCTTGAGCTTGCGAAGTTCAGACTCCAAAATGCCCTGTTCCAGCTCTAGTCAGATCGCATATTCCAGAAACGAGGCATTCTGATGTGTGTCGCACCTCCAGTGTAACAGCATCTTCATAGATCTGGCTGCTTGACGTATTGTAGAATTTCGCATTGAAAAAGATCTAGGGGGCGTCAGATTGTTTGGAGTTATTCCCCAAGTGTGCTTTCGTACCTGCGCGCAGTCTTTCACAAAGGTGGCAAACGTTGTGTAATTTCGCTTTTTTACCGAAGTCTGTGTGGCATAACATCGTCAGCGACAGTTATCATCGGTTCTGTGGCGAAGTTTACTTGAACTGGGTTCATAGCCTGCGGGTGCTTGATGACTTTGTAGTAGTCAGGAAGGACCCGTTTCGGGATCAGATCATGAAAGACTTGGGAGATGTCGCGGCCACTGGTCAGGAGACTGTCAATTGAGATGTTCTGAAGATTGTGGCTACAAAAAAAACACTAGTTACAGGTAACTCACTCCTCATCTGTTTGTGCGAACAAAGTGTCCATGACACTCTGCATAGCTTTGTACACAGCATCTGGTAGCTTTGGATCGCGGCCGGGCATTATAACAACCGGTGAACTCTGTTAACGTTGATGACCCGCTTCTCCTCGGTTGACGCGAGCTGCGGTTGAGACGGTAAGCATCTTGATGCAACGGCCAGGCACGAGGCTGCACCAAAGTGTTTAGTCAGCGCATTTGTGTCACCTGATACCCCGTACAATGTACCAACTTACCCTGAAGTTCCCATGTCACTCGCAAACTCACTTGAGGCTGAGAGCCCTCCTACGTAAAGCTAAGTAGGGCACCAATTATAATAGTGGCTGTTCTCGTATGTAGAAAATAAAAATAAATCGGTCTGGGCACGAGAACAATAGTGACCTCAATTGAGCCATGGCCATTATAGTATTCAAACCGTTCCATGAGGGTAAGGCAATCTTGAGTGAACTAGTAGAGAGAGAGCATTCTCCCCCACACAAGCAGAAAGGCAAAATACGGGCATATAGGTGGATATTAATTGGTATGTAAAAATCGCGCTATCTCATCATGCAGCAGCACCCTCAGTTTTTGTTGCCTTCGCTGCCCTCTTTCTATTCTTCTTCCTGCGGTTCTTTTTTTTCAGGGCCGTCATCCCAGCTTTGCACGCCTCCGCATATCGGATGTAAAACGCATCGATCGCATCGGGCTCTACGACGGTAGAGAACTTAATCTTCTTCATATCCCTGTTCTCTTTGCTGGCGCCATTCGTTGCCCGTATCAGCACTGGGCCTGGTGTCTCTGCAAGTGCAAGGTCTGCGAAGGTGTCCTCTTTGTCGGATTTTTCGGAGCTTTGGTCATGGGGTGTTACTGCTTCGCAAAGGCCAGTCAGAGCGACCCAGTGAAACTAGGCTGGTAGGATACTTGCATCGCTTTTGTGTCAGGAACACCGACCCAAACTCCTGCTTTGTAGTGGTGGCAAAGAGCTGCCCGAGCTTTTGAAAAAACTACAAATTGGTGTCAGCAGTTGTCGAGCAGCTGGGTTGGACTACAAGTACCTCCTCATTGCTCAGAAGTTGCTGGTGCACCTTGACGATGGTAGGGGACGTTAGACTGTGTGGGGGCATGGTGATCCTGAGCGACACATAACAGTGTCTACTCCGATCTGACTTTCGCTACCCGTTGGGGGTGTTGGGTGAGTTGGAGTTCAACCGACGAAGCCAAGGACCCATGAAATTTTGTCTTCGCCGCCATATCGATCACATACATACTAAGTAACCTCACATGTCTGCACTTTATGTCATGTGATATGATGTATTTCCACTGAGGGTAATGCATGCACATCACAGTTATGTATATACTGTATGCATATGGATAGAGTCTCGAGTGCTGTAGTCTGGTGCTGGAAGGACGGGCCAACGGGCCAGGTCCTCCCAACCCTGAAGATTAGAGAAAAGGTTTGAAATAGACATCACTTCACACCTTAAGGCTTGAAATAAGCATCCTGCAGCCTCTGTGATCTTGTCCCTGCTCCCAAAGCGACTTTCATTGCTCACCTCCCTTTTACCGATATAAACTGGTGTTGGTGAAGTAGTCCTGACTCTTGAAGTCTATCTGCAACTATCTTTTCTCCCAGCTTGCTGACACAGTTAATGAGATTGATTGGCCTCTATTCTTTGGTCTTGTTGTGATCCTTCTTGGGTTTGAATATCATTATGACCTTTGAATTGTGCTACTCTTTTGGGATTTTCCTCTTCCCCAAGTTCAATGCCACCTTCTTTACCAACCCCTTCCCCAGCTTCGTCCCCATTACTGTCTTTGTGAGCCTGCATCTATTGCTTCGAATGGCCCTTCTGAGATGATTCACCATCTCTACGGAGTACGATTGGCCGGTGCCCGTTACCAATAGGATGTGGATTGTTTCCTTCCTCCTCCATTTTCTTTTCTACCATTTCCTGCTCTTTCCTAGAGAAAAACACGATACAGCACTTCCGTTCATTACTTTACTTGCTCCTTGGACTTGCAAGCTCTCGGCTTGCACTGGCAAAACCAGAATCACCCAGGCCTGCAGAGGACACAGGTGTCTTGGTGGCGAGAGTACTAGTTGCCCCAAGGGATCTTAACAAAAGGCAGACTCCAGAGGAGGTTTGTGGGGTCAACTATGAGCTTTGTGATCCGACGCACTGTTGTTCTGCGGGTACCTACTGCCAGCAGAGACCATCAGGGTGGTACTGTATAGTCGCGTAAGTATAGTCTCAAGTTAATTTTGATGCTAATTTCAATGCTGTTTGCTAATAAAGGTACAGTGCACGTAGCAGCTCCGTTGCTCCTAGCCCAACAACCTACCAGTGCCCCAAGAAGTGACGCCACACAAGAAGGAGATAGTATGAAGGTGGACGATACTGAAAGCAGATGCGTGAAGCCGGAGGATTTTTCTATTTACGTCAACTTCCATTAATTGGGTATGTCAACTTGTTAATCGTTATCCGTGTATTGAATCTATGTCCCCAAAGCCCCTTAAGCACTTTTTGGGGGGGGACGCCTTTCCCCCGAAGGGAGCCTTAGGCTATGAAGCTATTCTTCAAGCACTAAGATCCTTCAAAAACTTCTCTATGCTCCTCACTCCCTGTAATGCATTCTCATCTGGACCCTGCCCGGGGGTCCAACTTGCATGCGCAAAATCAATCAACTTCACATCCTCGATCTTCTTAATCTCCTCCTCCTCCTCCTCCTCCTCTTCCTCCTCCTCCTTTTCCTCTTCCTCTTCTTCGCCCTCGCCCAACTGCTCCTTTGACTCTCTTCCCCCCCGCCTCCCATCACCCTCCAATGCCATCTCAATAGCGCTCCTACTCCCCTCGTAGCAAAAAAGTAAACTAGCACTATACATCCTACTCTCCTGTCCCTCCAAAATCTCCCTAATCTCCCTTACCTTCCTCAACAACCTACTCGCAACAAGTTTAACCTGCTCAGGGCTAATCTCAGAAACAAAGTACTCCCTGAACGCATCAATCACATTCTCAGCAGTAAAACCTCTTCCGTAGTGTTTATCATAAACCCTATACCCCATAGCATCGATAGCTATTTCAGTCCCAACAGCTCCAGTGCCTTTGTAGACTTTCATACCGGCTATCCTGAAACCCAAGGGGCGGCTGGTAGTGCTGTCGGAGACCTTATCCAATCGAGCGCGTTTCTCAGGGCTGGTTCCTTCGCCCCAGAGCTGTGCACCGAGTTTTATGTCGAGGACACAGGGATGGGTGAACCCGTGGGTGATATTGCCGAGGACGATGTTGGTATTGCGGCTGTGAGCTGGGGGGGTGGGGGTGGGGGTGGGGGTGAGGGTGGGGGTGGGGTCGGTGGAGGGGACTGTATGCTCCCCGAGCTGGAGAGTACCAAAGAAAGTGGGTATGTGCTTGACGAAGTTGGGGTGCTCGGCGACTGAAAGTTCATAGAATGCTACTTCGGCGGCGGTGCAGGGCTTGATAATGACCGACCCGGACTCGTCGGACATGACTCCATCGCTGGAGAAGGTGTTAGCATTGTCTACAGATTCGGGCATTGGAAGCGGGGTATGAGTTTGAGAACCTACTGGCCGGCAGCTGCTAGACCGAAAGTCATAATTTTGCTGGCATCGATGGTGGGTTTTGGGGTTTTGGGCATCGTGGTGCACGTGAGGTAGTCTAGTTTACTGTCGGAAACGAAAGTATTGATATTGGAGAGAAGGACGCAAGAGAAGGACTCAAGATGCAGTACCAGTATCTCGTTGTTGGGGAATTCAGGAACCGGGAATAAGATCCCTTGTCGACCTGCATGGTGAATATGCAGAACAAGACTAGTTATGCATAGTACAATACCCCGATTCCCTCACTATGGCAGACGCAAAGAGTGTTACATTCAGTGACAACAACTCGTCTAGACACTGACGTAAGTGAAATTTATATTCCGGGACTCCAGGACCCCCCTGGTCTTGGTCCTCATCCAAACAACACCGACCTTGCAAAAGTTAGTGGGACCGTGGAGGAAGTAATTGTTACCGTGAGGGAAATAATTGCTTCATCCTCGGCTGGCCGTAGGCCTCTCCTTCTGATGAAAAAAACTGGGCAGTTTGAAGCAGGTCAAGCTCTACACGTCACAGGTTGTCCCCAAGGTAGGAAAACGAAACGGCTCACATGCATGTGTTGTTATAGTGTAGGCGGGTCTCCGAATGCCGCCGTCCTGGTGCGGAATGATCCACCGACAGCGAGTGCCGAGTTCAGGGAATTCGGGAAATGCAAGTAGTCTCGCAGTGTTTTTGATGGTGGTGCCGACGTATGCATGCTAATATGCTCGACATGGCAGGAGCACTTTGCATGGTTCCATAGCCGATTCGCCATCTGAGATGTTGAAATGGAGGTATGAGATACGTCAGTAATCGTGTGCTAGGAGTAATTGTGTTGGATGGAGCTATATCAGCTGTTTGTTATGATGAGATGAGTCTTGAATACGAAGTACCTACCATCACTCAAAGATCCGATACACACTTTACGATATGGTTTCTCGCAATACTGCATAAATGATGCGTACTGGTAAACACCATTGTTGTTTGTTTTAGCGTAACAAAATTCCCGTTGTACGAGTACTGTACACATTAGAAAGTAAGGCCAGATCTTTTCTGGGTTACCTAACCTTAACCCAGCTGGCCAGCGTGAAATCCAAGAGTGATTTTAATAGCTTCCTCCACTCGGAGGAGGGTAGACTATTCCTCCACCGAAAGTAAGTAGGCCAACATGGGATTAGTTTGAATAATATTTTGGATTACCCTGAAACTCCCATACCAGGACATTCTTCCTTGTAGCGACTCCACAAATAATTCATTCTATACCGACTCAGTAATTTCTGCGGATTAAAGCCTCAAATCCAGCCTAGGAACTGCTATGCATAGCGGACGCGGAGCTTATATGGAAAGTATGGCATATAATTGTTCAAGGACTATGGGGCATAGGACCATACTAAATTTCAATCTTCCCAAATACAATCCCAACAAAACCGATAAGTCCTAATTGACAAATATCAATAGTCTGGTTGACACAACAAGAAAAAGAGTAGACCAGTTAACAGTGTCTTGCTTTTTCCTACACACCCACACGCACAGTCCGGACCATAGATGAAAGCATAGGAGTAGGTAATTGCCGGGGGAAACCACAATGGCAACTCTACAACTTTGGATTTCCCTCAAGTACAACCGCAGTGATCCACTCCTTCAATATATGATTGACTGCGTCGGGGTCCTCCATCATAGCCCAATGCCCTGTATCAACCGTCCTATGGGTCAACTTTGGTGCAACGAGATTCTGTGGAATTTTCTCGATGAAATCTGGAGGCAAGACCGAGTCATGCGTAGACTGAATAAAAAGTGCAGGGACCTCGATGGTAGAATTTGGCAAGCTATGTGGGCACAATCTTGTCAGCAGTTGTAAAAAGCTTCATTGAAAAGGATTAAACGTACTCCTTTTCATCGTTCCAGGAATACCGCCTTGTCCTATACCAGTTACAGGGCCCATGGAAACCTCCTTGAGTATAGTTGTCCACGTAATATTGCAAGTCTTCCTCCGTAATCATGTCACTCTTTGGAACATCCTTAATTGCATCGAGGACACAGTCCACAGTATTGATAGGAGACAACTGGCCGGCGGGTCTGGGGACTGAGGGCTTGGGCTGCAAGAAAGCACGAAATAGACGCTCTACGTCTTTGCGCTCTCTGACCCTATCCTCAAATTTCGCGGGGTCAATGTAAGACAGCTGATACTTGAAATTAGGCAGCACCTTCACCATCTCTTCCGCAGTCACGTGTTGTTTCTGTAGTGTCATAAAGGGCACTGAAATCACCGCAATATGAGAAACCAGTGCCGGCTGGAAGAAGGCAAATCGCTGAGCTAGGTAAGAACCCCTGGAAACAAGTATTAGCTATTGTGAGAAGGTAAAAGATAACATTACGTAGTTGACTCACCAGTCATGTCCAACAACCACAACCTTCGGCACATTCAACTGCCTCAGGAGCTCTGCGAGGTCGGCAGACATACTCTTGTGGGCGTAGGGCCCAAGCTCGTCTTGGGTGCAAACAGGCTTGTCCTGATTACATGTTCTAGTTAGGAAATGATAAAGATATCATAGTCACAAGGAAACAGTACCGTTTGGCCATATCCAAGTAAGTCAGGCGTAATGACACGGAAACCATAGTCAAGCAAGGCTGGGATTATGTATCGCCAAGTATCTGTAATTCGTAAATGTCAGTATCAAGAATGAAAATGCCTGCTATTGCATCTTGTGGGCGGTATGAGGAGCTTACACCACAGATCGGGAAACCCGTGGAGCTGAACTCGAAAAGACCAATGTCAGCATTGAACTCAATCATCCTGTCAAGAATAATCAACGAACCAGTAAAAATACACCCTTCTGTTCACCTTTGGGAAACCCATTTACATAGTCTGATTCAGGTCAGCACTATCAGACTTGAGGTTGGAATGGCTGCAGGGACTTACGGTACTTCCTCCCATTAACTGTAGTAAACTCGTGAGTTACCCTGGTATCATCCGTCGGATGAATAGGTACGATCGAGGTTTGTGGAGGCATAGTTTATCCTTTAAGTGTGTTGTAAAATATACATATATCAGTGAACGAAACTACTTGGGTATTTGAGGGGTTGAAGGTGTGGCCTATCATATATAGCAGTATCTGCTCCCTACCAGGACTTACCGGGTGCATGCATATGCATATCTTAGTGTGAGTACTCAGTGCAGTGATTACGGTATTGGCTGCAGATCGGAATCATCTAGATTTGATTCGGGGCAACTTCATGGCCAAAGCCCCTCTCGACCCTTCACAGCAATACCTCCCCCCAGCAGGACGACGATGATAATCATGTTCCCTGGTTTGCTCCAGAACTCAATTCCCTCCATCCGGCATTCAACTGCGTCTGCTGTCATACCGAGGTGCTTTCTGCAGGGAATATCAAGACATGGAAAGACTTACCTTGTCATAACTGGGCTAAAATGATGGACTTCTGGTATTGTCATAAACCGTATGAGAAAGGGGATACGGAGAAAGATAAAGCTGTGAAGGCTATGGAAAGAAGCTTGGGAAGGGGGGTTGGAGGATTTGTAGCGCCTGAGGGAGTAGGGTTGGTGGATCTGGCTTGGTAAATAGAACGGACGTTAGGGGAGTGGAGGTGGCGGAGAGCCAGAAGGTACGTATGCAGAATTGCATTCGCTTCATCAAATCTTGTGAATCTTTTGACTTTGTACATTTTGCCCTATCCTACCCTCCAACGGGTAAAAAGAAGGTGCAGGGCCCTACTCTCACGGGTAACCTCAGTGGCTATCTCCACCGATACAATTACCCAAAATCAACCCCTGCTACACATCATCGAATTTCATCAATCTCTCCCCCTGGGTTGTTTTTCTGCCTTGGGTGGAGGGATAGGGATTTGAGTAGTGGTAGCTTTTCACACCTCCCTATTTCACTGTGCCTCGCGTTAAGATTACCGCGGCGTACGGGATTAATGGAGGGACAAATTTTGTAGGCTTTTAATAAAGTTGAGATTACTTTGACCTGAGTCGATACTAATTCATACTGGTGCGATATAGAATCTTGAGCCCAGTACTGAAGATGGTGTATCGAGAAGAAAACGAACTGTCCATTGCACGGGTTGTAAAGCCTCGTTAGGTTTCGGAGAAGGCATCAATGACGACGAAAATCCAGATACCTCGGTTTCTGCCCCAACGAGACCTTCCGCTTCAATAAATGGAACCTATGCATCCTCCGCCCCACCCCACTTCCAGTCCCACCCCACCATCCCCGCAGTATAAAGTAGAATCTTATCCCGCACTACCTTTCTTCGATCTCCAACCTCGC
>Ga0307514_10002606_pt1 | contig 18439 bp, 25 predicted proteins | sample 16_EM_MG_FD_203088 | JGI IMG/M metagenome (GOLD analysis project Ga0307514, IMG submission 203088) | Populus trichocarpa ectomycorrhiza microbial communities from riparian zone in the Pacific Northwest, United States - 16_EM | ecosystem: Host-associated > Plants > Roots > Unclassified | place... | reverse complement strand
CATCATAATGGGGTTGTATGCCCGTCATGCGTTTATGATAAGGGACTACAATAGCGTTAGAATCTGGACCAACTCTGATGAATGTGTCTTCATGGATTTTATACATTTTGACGGATTTTGACCGTTATGATCTCTTATAATGGTGTTATGAGATTGGACCACTTTTTCCGATGTATAAAAGGCAATTCCACGTGATTGTTTTGTGGCTGGCCGGGAAGGAGGGATCGACTGCTAAGTTGCCTTTCATCCTCTCCATAGCTCTCCATCGGGCGCTATGCAGGAATTTCACTCAACACAGGCTTATGGAGGGTCTAGAACTTAGCGGTGAAAGCTTTCACCGTCGGCTCAAGAACTCGATTTTGCGTCGGTTATCTGCTTCTCACATCGGTAAAATCGCCAGCTGGCACGCGAGGGTACGCGGAGGTACCCGACAATACCTGGGTTATGCGTTGTCATTTCATCCATCACCCAGCCAAAAGCCAAGAACACGAAAAAATGGTACGCGAAGGTACGCAAGTAGACGCCTGCACGATTTTGCTGATGCGTCCGCTTCTGATGATCCCTCGTTGGATCGAGAATTCTCGGTGTGTTTCGGTGAAGCTTACCAATGCCGCTCCCGCGCATAATTCACTAGTCATGGATGGAGATGTTATCGGACCCTCAGCATGTTGTCCCTCCAGCGCCGCTTTCTCAGTGTTGCTGGGGATGACAAACTCTAGAACTCCAGGCATGGAACGTGTTTTCTCCAGACAAGCTTTCGCACCGGAGCAGGAGTCTCCCTGCATTTATCTCACTTCACCGTGGTCGGCATTTATATCATCGCCACGCCTTCATTAGGGGGAGTGATCATCAGGCTATCTCCTCCCCATCTCTTTTACTTCCGAGTGCAAAGAGTCCTCCCGTGCTCCAGGCTTTCAACAACCCCAGCCCGTTGATTAGCTCCGACTTCTCTATACAATGGCCACGCTTCTCCTCGCCAATCCTATCAAAGAATCACGCGGCCAGGACTTGAAGCGAACTCTGTTACATATTTTACATGGTCTCCAAGCCGTCGAGGATGCCCTGGAAACCTTCTCCCTCGCCTACTCTCCTCACGATATTCTCCTCTCCAACCCCGAACACAAAGATGTACTCGCAGATTTCGACGCTCATGTTGGCGATACCGCTTGCCACATGCGAGCTCAGATGATCTGGGAGGTCTACGAGCATTACCGAGAGCAGGAATCTCGGACCTGGATCGACGAGGCTTTAATCGCCTTGGCCCAGGTGAAGGCGGATACTATTGCTTTAATCATTGCCTTGCACAAGAAGAACGGGTATATGCGAGCGTTGGGTTTCGGTTCGATGGTCAGGTATGGCCAAATCTTTGATCGAATTGGGTGGTCGTCGTTTGTCGATATGTTCGACAAACGGATGAGCAGGCGTAGTAGGGGTTATCAGCGTTCCGAGTCCTGGCACAGCGACACCTCCACACCCATGCCTTCCACACCCACGGATTCGGAAACTGATCGAACTATTTTCGACCCCAAGATCGATTACTCGGAAGTCAACTACTTCCAACCCTCTCCGAGTCGACCCCTTCCCTTATCAAGAACCTCCTCCATTTTTGGCGACCTCCCCATCATTCCAGACCTGCCACGTCTCCAAGGATGGCCCTCCCGCAAACCTTCCATTTCTCCCCAGTCGTCTCCCTTCCACACAGCTGGGTCTCACAGCTACCGGTCGATAACAACCGACTGTTTGTGGGACATCACCAACCATCTTACGGTCATTCGTTTCCTCTCGCTCTGTCGGCTCCTCTCCGTTGGAAAGAGGGCTAAGGTCCAAGCCGGCTTCCCGAACGCTGCTATTCGAGCGCGGACAGACCCCGAGTTCATCTACGCGCAGACGTCGAAGGTGATTCAGAAGTATTACGAGTCTGTGGAGCAGGAGGTTCCATGGACTAAGCTGATAACCTGGGAAGACACGGCGAAGAAGGCATTCCTTACAAGGGAGGAGGAGTCCGTTCAAGTCTGGTTGTCGACGCTAACGGCCGACTGGAGTGTGAAACTTGCTGGAGAAATCGGGCTTACGGCGTCGATGCGAAGGTAGATCAATTCCACTGCGCATTTACTATCATCACTTATCTGGGAATACCTAGTTATGTTCAAGCATCTACATTGGTCAGCCCGCGAAAAATCGCCTGCGTGGCTTCTCATGCCTCCATTGTTCCCATCCGCGCGGAGTGGCTGCTTCGCGGGACTCCAATCCTCATGCTGATCCGACGGTTCTGTTCAAAAGGTCATTCATAATTGCCTCGAGCTATTCCGGCGGTTATCTAATGTCGGGAGCCAATCTTTAGGCTATCACAATACTTTTTACCGGGTTATCCCGAACCCGGCCGCATGGCAAGCGTGCCCTCCATTCAAGAACCTGTGTGCAGTCAACGTGGGCAAACGCTCATGGTTTCATATCGTTCCAGTGTCTGCGGAAGAAGTGCAATCCGCTCCATGGGCAACAACACCCCACTTTGTCCTTATCTCTAACTCTCATGAAGGAACGAACGGCGAATTCTACGATAGGATTGCCGAAGACGGCTACGGCGAGCTCGGTAACCCTTGGCCACACGAGGCCGATCACTGCGAAGAATACCAGGCCCATCTCCCGAAGGTCCTCGAGTCGAACTTTGCGTCAATAGTCATGGGATTTTTCGGTCAACACGACCAGTACCCGTTCGAGCTTTCACCTGAGACGGAAGGTTGCTCCGACGAGGATGGACACGAACACGTTGCCAAGAAGATGACGGATGCAGGGTTCGGAGGTCGCGCGTTGGAGCAGTATTGGCAATCGTGTAAGGAGAGCGAGGAGAGCGGAACGGGTGAACATCCGTGGTTGTACACGTTTGAACACGCTTATCTGGAACTCCCTTTCGTTGTCGGACGACAGGTGCAGGAGATTGTGGAGAAAAGGATCAAGCCTGTGCCAATTGGGTATCGTTGGTGTTTATAGTGGTCGGTTTTTTTGCCTTTCCTTTGTTTTGCCTGAGAATTTTCTTTTGTCACAACGTCCTAATGACCCCTTCCTCGACTCCACTTTAATGATTTATAATTAACAAACATCGTAGTCACCACAATCTCCCTGATTGTTATCTATATCGCCGCCCATTTTTCATTATAGGAAATGACTGAAATGTCGAGTGTTGACTCAATGATCCGGAGAAAGAGGAGGGAGCGTTGTTTTACCGACGCAGTTGGTGAGAATCTTGGAGTATGCTCCTCGGGAGATGCCGAGAATACTTAAAGACACGCCCCCTCCTGCCACATCCCCTCGCTGATACTTAAATCTGTAACAGAGCTCAATGCGGTTAACCGCCAAGTCACCCCCTTCCGTGCCCACTCTGCCACCCTGACACCCGTCATCGACACGTCCGAACCTTCTCCCGAGAGCGATGGCTGACGTCTACCAACAGCTTTGGAAAGCCGCCGCCAGCACAAACGACGAAGGCAAAGCCGTTCGGACCTTGGCTAGGATCTTGCTGGATAAGGAGGGCAGGAGTTTTATCTTGCGTTTGGAACGCAATGACGCCGAGCTATGTGTCGAACTCCTGGACCGTGTAAGTCCTGATCTGTATTTACCGTCCTCTTTCGCCGCCTCAGATGGTTTCTTCAGGGCATCGCAGAGCATAACCTCAGGGCCACGGAGAAGCAGGCTTTCTTCACCACCCTAAGGAGACTAGCCGGAATCCATGGCCGATTGCCAGAATCCATGATGGTAGCAGAAAATATCGATGTTTCAGAGAAGATACTGGCCAACGGTGGGTTTGCGGATGTCAGAACCGGAACGTACAAGGGTCGCCTCGTCGCAGTGAAGAGCATGAGGGTTTCAGAGCAGGACGACCTGGGGAAGTTAAGAAAAGTGAGCGTCGACGATATTTTCGCCTAGTCGGTATGCGTTTCTGACCGTCTTCGTACAGCAATTTTGCAGGGAAGTCGTTCTCTGGAACACGTTAACCCATCCGAACGTCTTGAAGCTTGTTGGGGTTATGGGGGACATGGAGAAGGGACAATTCATCACTGTTTCGGAATGGATGGAGCACGGAAACATCATGCAATACATTGGCAAGACTCACGTAAACAGACTGGAACTGGTGCGTCGCTTCGGGTTCCCCACAATTCCTTCACTCAAATTCGACAAACAGTTACACGGGGCAGCTAAGGGCCTAAAGTATCTTCACAGCGCCAGTCTCGTACACGGTGATCTGAAAGGGGTTGGTGTTTCGTCGCTTCGTGAAGTATTCCTCTTTTGACATTCGACAGGCGAACATACTCATGTCCAACGACAACCCTCCACGTGCCTGCCTCGCGGACTTCGGGTTCATGACGATGGTCCTCGACCCCAACCAGCCGATGTCGTGCAGTGCGGGTTTGGAGGGCGGGACGGTAATGTTCATGTCCCCGGAACTCTTGGTGCCTGGGAAGTTTGGTTTTACAGAGGCGGTCCCCACTAAAGAGGGGGACATCTACGCGTTCGGATTGGTTATTTGGCAGGTACGCGAGCGGAATTGTGACTATCTGCCGTTCACTCATATCATTCAGGTCCTTACGGGTGAAATCCCGTTCGCTGGCCTTCGGATGGCGGAAATAGCAATGAACGCAGTTAATGGAGTACGCCCACATAAACCGGAGCAAGCCTCGGACATCGGATTTACTGATCTACTGTGGGAATTTACTCAACGTTGCTGGGATGGCGAGATAAAATTGCGTCCAGAGATTGCGGACGTTGAGGCACAACTTGGAAAGGTAGCGGCCAACTGGAATAGGGTCATGCCACCTTGCGCCCAGCAGGTCAAGGAAGCCACCCCCATCTCTCAGGAGCCAGTTTCAGAGTCCATGGCACACTGTAAGTTCGATATTTTAATCATCCTTTAATCTTTCTCACTGGACAACGGTGCAGGGGGGATTTTTCAATCGTCTTCGGGTATCGCCCCGGCAAGCCCAACTGATTCGCAAGCGGTCTCTACGTTATCCGACTCTTCGAACACGCAATCCGTATCCACGCAGTACACCGAACCATCATCAGTGGAGGCACAGGAGGTCGTCGCGAAACTTTTCGACAGACCACAACCTGAACCGCAGCTCCCCACACCGGAGGATCCGAACGATGACGTCCCCGAAGTTCATCCGCACCTGGGGGAACAGTACAATCCTCCCCCCTCCAACCTTCCTAAGAGGAAACGGACGAGCTTGAGGCGCTTGAAGAAAAAATTCCGCGAATTTTTCCGCTGGCCCTAAAACCACCCCATCAACAACGGGCGACCGAATGGCGCTCGGAGGTTTCTAATTTTCGATTGAGATTTTTGTTCAAAAGCTACCACCCAACCCGATTTTTCTGCCCACATGCCTTATTTATTATTGCGATTAACCCAGACCCACAGGTTGGATTGTAATGCTTACCACAATATCTTGTTTTCTGTAGCTATGGCACTTTTCCGTCAGGATGTATGAGTCTGTGGGCGTGGTCATGCTGGTCTTGTTCTCGCCTTCAATATTTATCCTTAACTTACTGTTTTGTACGTACATCGGTTGACACGTTCGCCCAAATTTTGTATCTACGACTGAAAATTTTCGGGTCTGAAGTAGTTTTTCTTATCTTTGTCAACTGTGTCCCATCCGGGATCGCCCTTGTGATGGATCGCAAGGATGAGTGTACGGAGAAGCAACAGGTCACGGAGCTTTCCGCATCAGTTATAACACCACTGCAGGATTTCGACGGTCCGCTCCACTTTCCGTTAGGTTTTCTTCTACCACCATGAGCTCGTACAGGAACCACAGGGTAGTCATCGCCACCCTTTTCCTGCCACAAACCGTAGTGCTCGGCGAGTCTCCCCCTCACACACCCCAACCACTCCCGACCCATTTGCCGTTGTCACTCTTCAATTTGAAGATTCCCGAACGACCCACCTATGGGCGAAACAGGGGGCCTGCCCCGCTCAAAAGCATCGTAGAGGATATGCGTGACAAGGTCGACTAGCATTTTCAATCCATCCTTTACGCGATGGCCGTCTCACTAACGAACTCCACAACAGACCGCGAAATCCTCGCGGATAGGCACTCCACGGGTGATCACCCCAAACATCGAGCAGGCGAATCCATTCGCTAGCATCGGGGCGACTATCGGATCTCCGGTTGCCCTTTCGCCTGATTCAGCCTTAAGGCATGAACACCAAACCACCCACACAGGAACTAATCGCCAGTCTTCCCGGTTCGCCCGCAAATCGCCGCTCCTCCGCCAGAGGTCATTATCAGCAAATCGCCGAGCCGACACCGAGTCCTTTAGCACTCAACCCGCATGGCATACTGAACCTAATCCGCACGCCAATGGTGGATTGCACAACGCCGTTCGTAGCGTTGGATCAAGGATCAAGCGTAAACTCTGGGTTGGAACCCTCGGCACCCACACCGACTCGTATAAGGACAATCTCAAGCGTAGCATCGACAAACGTATGTTTGAGAAAGTAGAGAGCGTCCCGGTTTGGATCCCAGATGCTGAGTTCGAGAAGTGTTATGACGAGTTCTGCCATCAGGCACGACAAATTACATCATCGCCTTTTGGAGGCTGATCGCGCTCCCCAGGTTCTTTGGCCCGCCCTCCACTACGCCATCCCGGATGCTCCAAAGACCAAATCGTTCTACGAATCTGCGTCTTGGACTCAATATCAGTCGGTGAACCAGAGATTCGCGGACGTGATCATCGCCAACTACCGCGAAGGAGATATCAGTACGTACACATGACTCTCACCCGTTGTTTTCGTCATATTCACGTCTTTTCCAGTCTGGGTGAACGACTATCACCTGATGCTTGTCCCAGCGATGATTCGCAAAGCGCTCCCCAATGCTCCAATTGGATTCTTCCTCCATGTAGCTTTCCCGTCTTCGGAGATCTTCCGTTGTCTCTCCGTCAGGGAACAACTCTTGCGTGGTCTTCTCGCCTCGGATTTGATTTCCTTCCAAACCCCGAACTTTGCAAGGCATTTTAGGTCGGCGGTCATCCCGAAGCTGCATTCCGACGCCACTGACATATACCTAACTTAGACAAACCGTCAGCAGGATCTTGGCTCTCGAAGCACTTCCGAAGGGCATTCAGACCGAGGAGCGGTTTGTTGATGTTGCTGCTATCCCGATTGGTATCGATGTTACCGCTTTGTCGGAGAAGCGGTACGTGCAATTTATTGCAACCTGACTATCTACCTGGATGTTGATTGGAGTTAGACGTAATCCGGAGGTTTCCCACTGGGTCCAAGTGCTCCGTCAGCGATATGCGGGGATGAAGTTGATTGTTGGAAGGGATAAGTTGGATGAAGTGCAAGTGAGTGTGGCCTCCACGCATCTAGAGCGTGCCTTCTGATCCGCCTACAGGGAGTGCGTCAGAAGATTCAAGCCTTTGAGATGTTCTTGGACAAATATCCCGCGTTCCAAGGAAAGGCAAGTCACCCTGCACTCGCAATTTGTGACCTGCGTTTACCTGCCACCCCACAGACTATTCTCATTCAGGTCGCCCTACAAACCACTGGCGTGAACGAGTTACAGGGCGGTGTTGCTGATATCGTCTCCCGAATCAATTCTCGTTTCTCGACGCTCACCTACCAGCCGGTAGTCTTCCTTCACACCCAAGATTTGACGTTCAATCAGTACCTTGCTTTGCTCACCGTGGCCGACGCATTCATGGTCTCAAGTTTGAGGGAAGGAATGGCATTAAGGTCCCACGAATATGTCGAATGCCAAGAGGAACGCAAGCGCCCCTTGATCCTGAGCGAGGTTGGCACAGACTGCTTCTCACGCTAACGAGTTGGGATTGCTTACTAATCTTTGGCTCCAGTTTACGGGAACGTACTCGTATAATGGCTTCCGTTCATGTATCGCCATCAACCCATGGGATAAACGAAATTCTGCCACCGCCATCAATACGGTCATTCTTTCCCTGCATCCCGCGTGAATCGGAGACCAATTCAACATTCATTGTAGGCTTTGACAATGTCAGATGAAGAGGCGGCTTCTAACTGGCTGGTGAGCGCTTCGTGTCTACGTGCATTTAATTCGTACCGAATTTGGATGTTCATAAGGATCTACATCGACACGTAGTCGCACAAACTGCACAAAACTTCACGAATTCTTTCCTCACCCGTGTCATCCGCGCGTACAACGATCATCAGCGGGGGACTGATATGGAGAGCGTGGCCCTCTTCGATGTTTCAAGGGTCCTAACACAATACAAGTACAGCGCCAAACGCTTGTTGTTGCTTGATTTGGAGGACACCCTTTGGACGAGGAAGTCTCCCGCCGGCTTCATCAAACAGGGAACGCCGTCTACGATCCCCCAGAATGTCTTCGACTTATTGAACAAGCTGAAGGATGACCCAAAGAACGAGATTTGGGTGCTCAGTGGCTTGCCAATCAAGGGAGGGATGGACCAGATTGCTGACAACGTACCAGGGGTTGGACTCATGTAAGTCTGCTGGACCCAGATATCCCTGCTGTTTCTGTTACTGATGCACTGCCATATCACTAGTGCAGAGAATGGGTGTTTCATCAAAACGCTACCTACGCGCGAGCACCCCAGCGAGTGGATTAGTATGGTGTCCAACTTCAATCTGTCTTGGAAGGGAGCTTGTATGGAGATCCTCAACTACGTGTGTCCGCCGGCGTCTGCGCGTGTTCAATGGGGTGACTAACCGGAAAGTATTCAGTTCACCGAACGTACCCCAGGCTCCTACATCGAGCAGAGGGAGGCAACCATTGTTTGGCGCTTCTGGACCGGAACATCTGACCAGGCTGCTGATCGTCAATGGGCGCTCCGTCAAGCTGCTGAGGCCCAGAATCATGTCTTTGACAGGTGATCTTCACCTCACATCCTCATCGGGTGAGCGGAACTAATCCAACTTCTAGTCTCGGTGAGAGATACGGGTTAAGGATCATCCCTGGAGCCAACAGTTTCCTGGTCATTCCGAACAACATCTCCCGTGTAACCGCGATCGGCGCCATACTTCATCCTGGTGGGCCAGGCAGGGTGTCTGGTGGTCTTACTGCCGCCTCGTTCACTCTGGAGGCGAGCGATTTCGATTCTCCGAATGGTGTCGATTTCATCCTCGCGATTGGGACGGACGAGAAGCTACTGAGGGCGTTGAACGAATTCGACAATGCAGAGACTTGTTCGACGACTTCTCCGGATAAAGGAACGGATGCGAAATGGAGGCTCCAGTTTGAGGAGGTCAAAGGAGTGTTGACTCAGCTTGCGAGCGCGAGTGTCTAGCCTGCCCGTTCTGCGGCATCTGAGTCGTTTGGGACGGTAAACTCGGTGTCAAGGTCCAAAAGGCAAATATATTGTTATCGAATATTTTCGCAAAAGAGGTTGTACTAGACTAGAAACCAAAACTGTATCACCAAGTAACTGCGTGTAAGGTTGTCAACGAACCCAAACCCCTCACCTGGAATCAGGGAATCACTGACAGTCATTCCGTGGATTTATCGAGGATCATTAGGAAGGCGGAGGTGCGAAATTAGTCCCCGTAGATGTAATGAAAGCGCGATCTTCACTGGTCTCGTAGAGGTATGTCCTTCGAGGATTTGGAAGGAATTTAAGCCGTCCGAGGTACTGGTGGCGATGGCGTCGGTTCCTCACCGCCGGATCACCCACACGTAGTCGTTGTTTGATCGTCCTGAGCAAGTGCTGGAGAGCTAAGATGGCGGGAGGTTGCAAAGGAGGAGATTCTTACTTGCAGACGTGCCTTTTCGATCCCGGAGGCCCCGCCTGTTACGAGCGTGCCTCTGCAACGTGGTCTGCGCAGCCACGAAGCATTGTCCGATCAGGCTTTGCACTGTTACAAATGAACAATGTAGTGCGAATTACACACAACGGAGAATTTAACGGCTCTAACTGTAAAGTCAGACCCCACGGGAAAGCAAGAAAATAGTTTGGGAACGTTCAAAGCGTGATCCTCCGACCGCCCCGCATTCGAGGAAGAGCGGGGACGATATGAAAGGCGTCCCACTTATCACTATCACGTTGGAAATAAGGTAAATATGTGTTTCTCAGATTAAAGTCACGCTGGACAGTACTGGTACCTTCCCGGGTGGTGTTGCGAGCGGACTCCTAGTCGATGAAGGGAGCAAACCCAATGGAAGGCTCCCATTTTGCATATAGAAATGAACCGGTTCTGGTTGCCGTGGTACGGTTTGGACGGTGGATGGTAGTGGGGAAAAAACGTCGATCTTGTACTTTTGGAAGTTCCTTGATCAAGTGGCTCCAACACGGCCTACTACGACTCGTAAACCATTAGAATTTGCACTAACTTTGTCATTTTGGGTGTGGCGAGTGAAAAAAAATCATATCGTGTGCGCTCAAGGCTCGTCCGAACAACCGTTCAATATTCATCACTTTCAACATCTGGCGCGCTTTCCAAATATCTCACTTCAATTCTCACAAAACTACAGAGGAACCTAGCTAGAGACGAAACTAGGCTACAGGACGGTACCAAACCCGTGAGAAACAGTGCAGTGTGGGGTAAAAAAATCGTGTCGTTGAGAGGAGCGATGGTGTTAAGTGAAAACATTAGGTAAATTGTTCTTGTAAGCTTTCACAACGCCAGGTAACTGCAAGGTAGCAGCTAAACCAATGAGGCCGAATGTGCACATCAGCAAGAAAATAGTAAGCCAAACAACAAAAGGGGACAATTTGTAGTAAAGCCAATGAAAAAATCGCACGGAATTCATCACAGAGGTCAACCTAATGAACAGCGCGTACACTCCACCCAAGAGCCCGGTACACAAAGCGATGAATAGGATGTATTCGGCAGTGATGAGGGCTGGTGGAGCACCGGGCCATTGTGGAACTTGAGGAACTTCACCCCCGAAAGCGGAATTGTTCACATTGTAAACGAGGATACGAAGAAGAGCGACCGTTTCTTCGCCGGAGTCTTGATTGAGCCTGGGTTGGACGTAGGTCATGAGGGTGACAGATACTGCGGCCAGTAGGGCCACCTGTATCCTGGGTCAGCATACGTGGATTCAGAAAAGTCGCGGGGCTCACGATTACGAGGATAAGATTCAAGTCTTTGTTGAGCTTCTCCTTTTTCTTACGTTGTTCCTGTTCCTTGCTGGATCCAGGGGTTAAAGAAACGGGATGGCAACGATGAGATCGGAACGCACTCTAGTTCACCCTTCTCGAGGGTGCTCAGATCGCGGGTGCGTTGGTTACGTAGTTCCTTGCTGAATCAAAAAGTCAACGAAACGGGACGTCAGCGATGAGATTAGAGCCGCACTCTGGTTCACCCTTCTCGAGGATTTGCAGATCGCTGACACCTTGGGACATCTTAGGTTTAGGGTCCAGACGATGAGTCAAGAACCGGTGGCCATTCGCAATGGAATCACCTCGAAGCCATATCAAAGAATATCGCCGGGCGTTGTGAAATGTAGGGAAATGAGCAGTCGCGGGGTCAAGGTCGTGGACTCTGGGTTCATCAGCCAGGGCAATGGTTGTTTTTATATCACAGAACACAGTATTCAGAAGCCCCCAGGGTTAGATTCGACCCCTATCGTACCGCGTCAATCACACCAGGAGCGTCCATGCTCGCGACAGATTAGTGGGTTACGAAACAACCCGTGCAGGGAGGAGTGAACAAGTAGAACGGAGGGCTTTGAATGGAGCAATCAACGCTTCAATTCAAAATGCAATCCAAGGCCAAGGCGGTCGTTTCATTCGAACAAAAGGCAATAGGGCGATGAATAGACCAAGGGCAGCTAGCCAAGAACAAAAGCCATATACCATCCTTCGAAATTTAGGGAAGCGGTGTTGACTCCACGTAGGGATTCAATCGTGGGCGTCGAATGGTCAGATGATAACGACCACGAGGAAAACCAGATATCGTGTCAGCAATCAGCGCGAGGAGACTGGTTCTGTAGGGTGCGTGACGCGTTACGGATATCTTGAGCTTGTCACGCTCAGGAAGGGTGATGGACTCAACTCCAGGCGGACGTACTATACTAACGACCGATTGATGAAACTGAAGCAATAAGGTGTGGCGTAGCGGCGGAGACTCGAGTGACTTTGACCTTCCGCCAGTCCGTTTGGGTAAAGGTGGATAAACAATGAAGATGCTAGGGAGAGGAGCGACAAAGAGAGAGAGCTTGACGACGGAACGCTGTGTGGGCGTCCTTGATCGGTCAGTTCCGAGTTTTTTCGATGAACACTTCACCCGGAGGGGTAGCTTCACGGCATAGTCGGCGACTTGTAATCCCATCTTGTACGTACCCAAAAAGGCTTACAAAACCTCCGTAACACTCTGCCTCTACGGAACCCTCAGCCAAACTTCGGACGCCCATGGACCGGCGGGGTAGGAGACTACAGTTCTTACAGTTCTTCCTCCGTCCCCTGGCCATCGTTCCAGATCCTGAAATCGCGCATTGGTTTCGGAGGGAATTGTGACGCGAATCGGCTTACCTGATCCGACGCATCAATGCCCTACTGGGCACTTCGTGAGGAAAAGAGCAACCCACGCGATTTTAGCCCTAATATCTCGACTCGCTTCATAGCGATCACTCACCCGTAGACCTGAAGCGAGCCCAAACCGTGAGAGTGTCTCCACTCTCTGCGCTCTCGTAAAACTCGCTGCCCGGGATTTTGGTCGTACTCAAGGGGGCACCAACCACCTTCAAGTAACCTCGCCACTTCTCGCACAGTACTCCCTCGCCCCCCCCCAGGGAATACTTTGAGGATCCAAACGACAACTCGAATGAAGTCCGACCGGTCGTAGTGTCATTCTCATCAGCGCCCCCGGCCCTCGAAACCAATGCTAAATATCAACTTCTCACAATCTATACCCCTCGGGGAATGGCCTAGAGATGAGGCAGGGAACACATCCGTTCCCGACATATAGTACTGCGTCGTGTTCTGCAGTGGAGCGCCATCCACAGAGTCTGTAAAGCTATCTTGGGAGGCGGAACATCCCTCGGGCGCGAGTTAGGGAGACTTGCGCGGTTGATATGGTAGCAAAAGATGGCACGTACATGCCGGTGTTCAACGCTCAGCCTTGAGGAACATTTTTTGTCAACGCGGTGTGAAAAAAAAAACGTCGCCACAGCGTTACTGCTTGAGCCTAGGGTATCATCGGATCAGGATCCCGTCCCATCACAGGATTTCATCCGATACCACCCGGGGAGTGGTGTATGGGCGAACGAGCCAAACAGGCAGCACGTAATAAATAACCCCTACCGCTTTCCCAATACAGCCCGGCTTCGATACCATACATTCCAATCGAGATATATATTTCATTCATGCTTTGTGAGTGAGCGTGATTACGAATGCGTATAGTCTGTGGTAGGATATATAGTAGTCCGTCGAATGTCCCTGAAAGGTGAGAAACAAGAGAGTGTGGTGAAAAATTGAAAAATACAGGTGGTAACTCAGTCGTAAAACTCGTAGGGAGGAATAGTCCAGTGCTAATGTAGGTAAAAAGAGAGAAATAGTGGCTTTAGGAAAGGATCGTAATATCGTAAGGATGTACAAGAGAGGGGAGGATTAAGAGAATGGAAGGAAAGGAAATAGAAGGAAAGGAAATAGAAGCATCGTTCGTCTCGAGGCTAAATGCTTACCAACAAGCCTGCATCTAGTTGAGTATTGTGTCAGATCATTGGGCCATCCAGTGGCTTCCACCCGATCCTCCGTCCCCCAGGGGGCCAGGAGGCTGCGTCCCTGTCATGATTCGCTCTTCAATCTTCTTCGCAACTGGTCGTAGGAGGCGGTGGGACAAGGTCAAAACCCCGAAAAAAGTCAGTCCAGCGGAAAACACAAAGAGAAAGTCACAAATGTCGTACCCTCTTCCAACAACTGCTCGCGTTTCGGTGGCGAAGTCTTGATGTATCCCATACATTTACCAATTGCGTCGAACAACCGCCTAATGTCACTTCGGGTGCCAGAAACCTGCGTAGCACGTTCGCTCCGCCCTCTCCCCGGAAGAACCTGGGTTGGCTCGTTCGTTCGGACAGGAACCTGTCCGCCGAGGAATGTGATGACTAATTGGAGAAAAGAAAGTGACGGAAGTTTTAGCTGCCTTTCCTTCACCGGACAAACGATACACAGTACGAGGTCGGAGGGAGCTTTACTTACCCTTCTCCAAGGTGTCGGCCTTTGTCGTCTTGGATTCCAACTTCAACAGCTCCTTCACCCTGTCGAGATGAGCAGACTCTCTCTCTCGGTCGCGCCGTTTCTTCTCTCTCTGCTTCTCTTTCCGCCGTCGCTCCTTCTACAAGATAACGAAGATTAGCAAGTCCCACACGAGCGTACCCTCATGGACCCAGAGAAGAAAACGCATTCCCTTACCAGTGTCGTCTCGTCGAGGTCCTCGGACATGGCTCCACTGGTGTTAGCAGGAGTGTTGGGGAAGCTGCGATAGGGATCTGAATCAGCACCAGGGGACGTCGCATAGTCCGAGCCCTCGAACAGGGTTCGACTACTTGATGCGACTGGAGAAAGGTCCACAGGGGACCCTGCTCCCTGCATCTGTCCCCGCGTCGGCGAGGTCTGTAGAACGTCAGAGTGTTGGTAGGGGTGATACACGCGCGAGTTCGGCCTCGAAGTGCGGTCCGCAGTGACCCTACCACCGCCACCACTATAACTGGTATCGGGCCCAGCCAAGTTCATTTGATCGAAATGAGGGGGGAAGGGTGCACCCTGAGTCACATCACAAGGTTAATCCCCTTTACTCAAATCGGTGATAGTCACTCACAGATAGATAACCGGAACCCATTTGAGAGGGTGGGGGCGGGGATGACTGGGGAGTGTACCACTGGTATGGGGTATGGGGAGGGGAAGCAGAGTGGGGACCTGGGATATGGCTGCCAAAGGTTTGAGGAATCGTCAATCGAGCAATAGGACGAGGTGCGGATATGCTGGGGATCATCGACTGAGTCAGGTAATACTGATTATTTACCATCGGCGAGTGGCCCTGCAACATTGGTGACTCCGTGTGGTAGCCCGCGGCTGGGTGGAAGTTCGATGGGACGGAACTTCTGCGACAGTATGCTAGGATATCCAACATCGTGAGCGACGAAAGCCATGCAGAAAAGGCCCCCCTTACGATCGAAATGTTCCGGGACGCCTAGGTATGTCGGTGAATGCTCTGACGTCGACCGGTTATGCATCATGAACTGACGGGTGGTCCAGCCTGCATCAGGTATCTGATTAAAATGTTCATTGAGTCCTGTACCATTCAAACCATCAGAAATGAATCAGCGCGTGTATTGGTGATCCATACCGGTGTGGTCTTGGGAAGGATTGTGGCGATCGACGGCACCTATGAGGTCACGTTCGTTGGATGTAAGAACGCCGAAGGATCCTCGAGAAAGTTCATCCTGTGTGTCACCACCACCCCCGTGGCCCGGACTGCCCAAGCTAAAATCCATTTGTTCACCGTCTACCGAGGACTGTTAACCCTGCACACTGAATAAACACATCAGGCGGACACACAGACCTTGACGCAGGGAGAAGTCCAGGGATGAGATAAATTGGAAGTTAGGGTCAGCCATGAACCTGCCGGCTGGGGAGTGAAGATATGGTATATACGAAGAAAGAGTGTGGAGGGGACGGGGGTGGTGGGGAGCCGGAAAGCCGCATGAATGGAACATCTTATACTTCTCGAGTTGTTGCCCGATCTACAAACCGCTGTCAACGCCACGGGAATCAAACCGCGTTCCAGCCACGCCCATACGAAATATTCCCGTTCGATTTGAAAAAGAACAAGGGATTGGATGGTCGGAGTTGGATTTTCGAACTCATCGCACTCCGGGATGTTGGCCGCCATTGAACCTGAAGGGGGACCGGAACGTGGAAGGGAAGGGTGTGGCATCGGATCTGGTGAGCGAGAACAAAGAGGGCCTGTCGATTACCCCCGTCTATTACCGCGTAAGGTGAGCGTCACAGGGAGAGGGGCCGAGCGTAGTGAAGGAAGGGCGGAGGGCAACGGAAGGGACTGAGATCCGCAGAAGTGGAAACAAAAGCACGAAGAGAGGGGGAGACTGAGCCATTCAGGTGTCAGCGGTTTGTAACGGGAGTAATTGGGAATCCCTACGAGTTTATTGACACAAACACCCACCTGTCAAATCCGACGTCAGGCCCAGTCGTTGGTCAGGGAGCTGATAGGGTCTCCACGCCCTTTATTCCCGATACGGATGCCGCATTGAGTTCGTCGAGGTCTCCTGGATCCCGCAACGACGTGGGATTGATGAGAGAGATGGATTAGTTACCATGCCGCCGGCCACGTTGCAGTCAATCTCGGAAGGCAAAGCAGAGCTACGAGTCAAGAGCGCGACGAATTGAGAAGGGTGATGGAACTCCAGGCGGACGTGCTATACTATCGACGGATTGATGAAACTGAAGCGATAAGGTGTGGCGTAGCAGCGGAGACCACGAGTGACTTTGACCTTCCGCTAGTCCGTTTGGGTAAAGATGGATAAACAATGAGGATGTTAGGGAGAGGAGCGACAAAGGGAGAGAGCTTGGCGACGGAACGCTGTGTGGGCGTCCTTGATCGGTCAGTTCCGAGTTGTTTCGATCCAAAAATGGTAATCCAATTCAAACTCCGCGAAGGCCACCTCTCACCCGACTCGACTTCGTACGTTGCATCGCCAGACCGTCGAAGCAAGTTCGTGGAGGGTTCGATGAGGGAGCAAAGGTCTTACTATGAAACCTACGACCCACCGAATACAATCGCCACACGGGAATAACCAGAAGTCCGACTCGGACCTGACACCTCTTAGGTTGAGGGTGCAGTCTTGTTGTATCCTCGGTCTATCATGTGAGGCTCCTCCGCTGCTACTAGAAGGACAAAGCTGTGTCGAATTCTCCGACAAACATCTCAAACACATCCGACGAGGCGTAGTGGTGTGTCGCGCGGCCCAAGCGTGTTGCTTGGATATGGGCGCCTCGCGGGCATTCCGCCCACGACCTTCGAGCACGATGGGGTTGTGGCTGCGTCGAACTCCATCTACGGTTTGGCTCCAACCCATTACTGCACCTTGATTGTGTGGTTATTCCGTCCACCATCTGCACAATGCTTTCACCTTCCACCTCCAGTAGGCCATCTCCCACAAGACCGAGTTGTCGTCAGATATGATATCTGACTAGCACCCTCTTTCCCTCTCTCCGTGACCTCTGTGGCGGCGTCAGATGTTGTTCTCTCCCTCCCCAATCCGAAACAGCTCGAGGCCGGAGAGTTTGATTTGGACGAGCTGGTCAAGAAATTGGCAGAAGTGCTCGCCGAAGGTTCCCAACGGAACGAGATCCTGCAATTGACAGGAGATGTTGCGGTTCTGGTAATCGAGTGTCTCGACAAGGTGAGTGGAATCGGATCGCGTCCCCAGATGCCAATTCTTTATCACGTCCTAGGCCATCTCGTCTGACGCCTTTAGGGCCATCCTGGATATCCAAGCACGCTCAAGAATATTCTCCGCGATCTCGAGGCTCTCTCGCAGCTGTCAATACCTTCCTCTCTCATACTGGATCAACCCGAACACAATAACGCTCTCCAAAGAGCCTTACACATCCGGAACGTGCGCCGAAGTCTACAGGGGGATACACAACGGAGAATCTGTGGCTGTGAAGGTCTTAAGGACGTCTGATCAGGAGAGCATTTCAAAACTCCAGAAGGTCAGTACGGATGGTGAACAGGCAGTGAAACACGTGGGCGCGGGCTGACTTTATGACAAACAGCGCTTTTGTAAAGAGGCGATCATTTGGAAGCACGTATCGTGTCCCTACATCCTCAAGTTCAACGGCGTTTTTTACCATAATGACGTGCCGGCGATCGTCACACCCTGGATGCCTCGTGGAAATATCACCGAGTATTTGGAGAAGCATCCCGATGCTGATCGGTTACGACTGGTAAGCCCGACCATTGCCCCATCACCGAACACGAATTCACTTTGCACCTTCTCGGCGTATAGTTTGTGGGTGTCATTAAAGGGGTCAAGTACCTCCACAGCTGTAACGTGGCGCACGGGGACATCAAAGGGGTAAGCCCTCTAACTCTGCCAGAAGATCCGATCGTGAAAACCTTTATCCTACCAGCCAAACATCCTCATTTCGGACACAAATCCACCGCGAGCAATACTCGCAGACTTCGGTTTCATACGGGTAACGCTCTCGGTGAAAATGTCAAGCGAAGAACCCGGCACGGTGTCGTTCATGGCTCCTGAGCTCCTCTACTCAACCAAATTCGGGCTAGAAAAAGGGGTTCCATCCAAAGAAGCGGATGTATACGCTCTGGGCATGACGGTGTACCAGGTGTTGACGGGAAAATGGCCTTTCTATCCGAGGAAAGAAGTGGAGGTCATGCACGCCGTGATCTGTGGTGAACGCCCTCCCAAACCGGATAACGCGGAGGAGATCGGGATGACGGAAGTCGTGTGGGAGC
>Ga0307514_10002605_pt1 | contig 18443 bp, 19 predicted proteins | sample 16_EM_MG_FD_203088 | JGI IMG/M metagenome (GOLD analysis project Ga0307514, IMG submission 203088) | Populus trichocarpa ectomycorrhiza microbial communities from riparian zone in the Pacific Northwest, United States - 16_EM | ecosystem: Host-associated > Plants > Roots > Unclassified | place... | reverse complement strand
TGGTGTTTGGGTAGTTGGTGTTTGGGTAGTTGGTGTTTGGGTAGTTGGTGTTTGGGTAGTTGGTGTTTGGGTAGTTGGTGTTTGGGCTCTACTTGTACTTGGTTTTGACCAGAGCTTCAATTGATCCCGAAGTCGTGGCTTCCGTTTCTCGCCCCCAGTTCCCACAGAAAACGACTCTTTCTTCACCACAATCCCATATCTGTCTTGCAGCTTCTCAGCACTGGAAATTACTGCAACTATTCTTGCCAAACTTGCAGTTGCATATCTGTACCTGTAGTCTCCAACATGAAGCTGCTGCTCCTGATTGGAGCCACCTCCGAATCCCCAGGCTTGCTCCCATCTCTTCAGGAGGAGTCCCTGCGTGCGAAGCTCATGCAGAGTTGCATCGTAGGTGGAGCCAACATCGTCCATATTATCAAAAATTTTGTAGCAGTCCATAGCAGCCTTAGTCATCTGTCCAGCGAGGCCGACAACCCCGATTGTGAAGCCCACTGGCTCCATAATGAGTATTATACAGAATACTAGGGGTATTCAGTGTTAGGATAAACGATTATAACTGTCTACATACAAAATAGGATATTGCATACCTTGCGTGTGCGTATTGAACTGATATGTGGCGAACAATGGGCTTTGAGGTTAACGGCAGTGTCGCTGTATAGTTCACCTTGGGGTTCGACCAATATTATAGGGGTATTCAAACGTAGTCTGTTTGGAATGAATTTTGTTTGGAACGTGCGCTGTGAACGCCCCAGCGCACAGTTAGCATAGATTTAAACACCTTGGCACGCGGGTAAATCAGGGTGGTACGGTTACTATTATTAGCGAGGCTACGATTGTTAGGCGGATGATGACCAGCCCAAAGTGTGGCACTATCTACAGTATATACCTGCGCATACTACTTAATCCAAGATACGAAACACAATCTATCAAATTTACCCTGAAGCGCAACCAAGCGAGCTACATATAAGAGCACGATACCTATGAGAGTGGTTTACCTAGCAGCTATAGAAGGTCATAATTGAGAGCCGGAGTTATGGCTAACTAGAATTACGGCTTCTGAGTGCTGATTTACTGTAATTTATAGGCTACGACAACTCGAGATATGCGGTTGTTAACTCTTGGCTGAAGCTGGTTGCAACGCAGAATTGGCCTTTTGTCCATATCAGCTTCCACCATATTGCTTGCAGCTACATACTGCACATACGCATACTGTACGTACGGAACACTTACATATAGCTGAGCCGAGACTATGTGCTGTCGTCATAACCCTTGTCCATTCATGTTGCGCGGATCGAGAGATGTAGGGTAGGTACTATCACTGACTAGATAAAGTACGCTTATACCCGAATGTACAGTAGCAACCCCGTCTGGTATTCAGCGAATTCGTCCCCGAGGATGCTACGATATTATAGAATGACAGTGCCTAACTACCTACCACACCCCTAAAAGAAAAGGTTTTTTTCGCCACTCATCATATTACCCTGGAGAACAGGCTGAAGGTGTGGGGCAGATAATACGTGCAGCCTTCCTTACCCCCCTACGTCGAAGTGCAAGACTACACAGTTCTGTCCACTGAATTTCAACCAACAATCGACCCTGCCAGCTTTAACCTAACCCCATCACACATTGAGGCACTGGCTGCTTTATTTGCGAGTATGCAGAAACAACTTAGTTCTGCAAACTGTACCAAAACTCAATGACTACAATTACGTGAGATGGAAGCATGGCATGACAGTTTATTTTAAAGACTTCAACTTGTGGGAAACGACCATCTGCTAAGATTATACTGGAATGGGCACAAAAGAATCGTCGTGCTGTTGCGATAATTCACAACTGCTGCGAACCCGCCCAAAAGGACATGTTCTGTGATTATGAACAGGCAAAATAGGCCCGGGAAAAACTGAAGACCAAGTAGAAATGTACGTCTGTCCAGTTCACTTGCTCTCGTGCGAATAGTGAAGACAGGAAATGAAGATGATATTCGATGATAATAGAAGACTAAACATGAAGGATTCCCAGCGCTCTTATATACTACATTCTCGCCATACAATCCATCCCACTGTGTCCCACGTAGTATCCCACATAATATCCCACGTAGTATCCCACATAATATCCCACCTAGTATCCCACATAATATCCCACATAGTATCCCACATAGTATCCCACATAACATCCCGCATTATCCCACGTTGCATCTTTTTCCTTTAGTACCCATTTGGTATCTATCACCTTAGCTCTACCGGTACCTCATCAACTCATTCATAGACATCGTATTTTTCCAGCATCGCTAGCTCCCGCTGTGTAGCGTTTGCCATTTATCCCTATCATCTGACACAAGAGCTTGCTGGATAGTGAGGTACGAGTCTTCTGAGCCCAGTCTTGCCGGAGCTTTTCCAGCCATGGTACGGCTGGTACGTCACAGGGGTGCTGGCGGTGATGGATTTCGGGTATGCTACGGAGGTGGTGGTGGTGATGGATTTCGGGTATGCTGCAGAGATGGTGGTGGTGATGGATCTCTAGTAGCTTCACTCAATAGTTGTCTTTCTGCATCGAGAGCGGCCAGTGCTTCAGGCCATGTATCTCCATCTTGTTTCCAGTTATCTGCAAAGGCTCCTGTAAGTTCCCTGGGCTTTTGTGGGGTAGGTGATGGTGGGTTGACCGGGATATTTTTCCTGAGTGGTGTTACTGGTACAAACCTTGCCATTGCTGGTTGTCCGGTGAGGGGGTATGTTCCAGGAATGGCTCCTCTCTCAGGCGTCCGTGGTGTTGAGGTGTGCACAGATGCTGAGGTGTGTGCAGATGCCAATATCGAAGTGTATGCAGGTGGCGTTATTGGAGTATGTGCAACTGGTTCTTCTGGAGCATTCTGGGGGGCGGGGCAGGAGCTCTGTGAATGCAAGAGCTTGGCTTTGTTGTCCAACTTGATGCAAAGTTGGTTCGTCGAAGTTTTCTGGGGGCGAGGCCTGGTAAGAAAGGGCTGTTTTAAGACCCTGAGTAGCACCATTAGAAAAGAAGGAGATTTTGGTCCTATCGTCATAGTTCAATATAGTAGCGTAAGTACAGAACTCAGTATGGTAGGTCGAGCATTCTTTATCTCCTTGCCTCAAGTTGTGTAGTTTGCGTTCGGCAGTAGCACGGGTGTCGGGATCATCATATGCATTCTTCAGAGCACGAACAAAAGCTTCGTAGGTGGTGAAGCTAATCTGGGCAGCAGCTTTGTTAAGATGGGGCTCAAACCAATCCGCGGCTGAGCCAGAAAGGTAAGAAGCAGCATACGAGATTTTAGCGAGGTCAGTGGAGTATCGGGCAGGGTCGGAGGAGAATACAAGTGCGAGTTTTGTCATGAATTTGGTGAACTTGGCACGGGTTCATGTAGACGTGGGCCTGGGGTTTGCTGTGGTTGCGTGGCGTTCCCAGGAAGTAAGGAGGGCAGGGTAGTACCGTATTAGACCCCTTGGTTATAATAGGTCCAACAAGCTTTGGCGGTGGGAGTGGTAGTAGTTTGTGAGATCTGGAGGGTGGTTGGGACTCCTCTGGCAGTCATCATTCCAGCCATATGAGCTGCGTGGATTGGGCTGAAGAAGTTGATTGGGCTGCCGCCTGGGATGACTGTTGTTGCGGTCGGGGCAAGAGGGTTGGCTCTTAAGCAGATCATGAGTGTTTTCCAACAGTCGTTGACATCGGGAACAGGAGTGGCATGTCGTGAGATGTTGCCTGCAGTGGAGGATGCCATGGTGGTGTCGAGTGTGCCTACCATAATGTGTTTGGTAGGTTGTAGTGGAGACTATGGGGACGCAACAAAATGTTATGGATCTAGAGAGTCGCGTAATAGAGGGTTATGCGACTCTTGGAGAGGATAGGATTAAACGTATAGCACTGTGTGGAATACGATTTTTTATGAAAGTCGAGTATTCAAGTGCTAGTTCCCACATGGCCTTTGGGAGCTTTCCTAGGTTTGCGTGAATCATCATTACGATAGTCCAGTTGAAGCGTTCTGCCACAGCATTTGTTTCACTATGGTAGGCCACGGTTGGTCTCAGTATAATCCCTTGCTCTTTGAGCCATCTCAGGAATTCCTTAGAGCGATATTCGCCACCATGGTCTGTGCGGAGTTGTTGGACTTTGGCTCTAGTTGCTCGTTCAAATAACGCTGTGAAGTTTTTAATGGCTTCAGGTGTGTCTGATTTCTGTCGAATTCCAGCTGTGATAGCAAACCGCGAGAAATCGTCTATAAATGTGATAATATATTGTTTTTTTTTGAAAACTTTCCACTGGCATTGATCCACAGATATCGTTGTGGATTAATTCGCCAACCTTAGTGGTTCGAATTCCATCACCGGCTGGTGATATCGGCTTTGTTGATTTCGCCAGAATACATTCCTCGCATTGAATGCGTGATAGATAGAGTGATTTCCGTGCTTCAGGAACCATTGAAAATGCAGGGAAAGGGAGGTGCCTATACCTTAAATGCCAGTCCCTCTCAGTTGAATTTGTCCCTACTAGATTTGCCTCTGCTGAATCTAGTGTATATATTCTCCCTATTTTCGTTAGGGGGACAGCAACGCCTTGATATTCGAGCCTATTTTGGGTTCCGCCGATCGTCATCGACCCTCCGTCGTCATCAATTCTCCCAATACTAATCAGTCGTTTTGGGAAATTGGGGATAAGTAGGACGTCGCTGAGGAGCATGCCGTAGGTGCTAACAGTTCCTTTGTGAGTGGAAAACATGGGTCCTGCCCCAGTATTTACTTCCTCTACCCACGGTTGCATCGTCGTGAGATCCCATCTGCTATTTGTGATGTGGGTAGAGCAGCATAAGTCTGCCTACCATTCTTGACTAGGGCGGTGCGGTCCCTGTATTATCATGAATGTGAGATGCGCTCATTCATCATTTTGCGCAGGTGCTGGCTGTGGTGGTAGTGCTGACTGAAGTTGCTCGACAGTATGCACTTGCTGTCGGCTCTGGTCTCGTTTTTTTGTTCGGTAGTCAATTTCGTTATGCGATGTGCCAGGCCATCCCTTGGACTTACAATATGCGCAAAAACGTTGTGTTTGATTGTTGGTATAAAAAGCTGCTGGAGGTTCGATTTTTTCCTCCTTTTTTACTAAGCAGGGATTAATCTCCCGCAACCTTATGACTATCTAGCTAGGTTTGTCGTCCTTTGAGGTGATGTTGTCGACGATGTTGAGGTATGGCTGTATTCGTGGTAGTGTTGACAGCAACAGAGCAGCCTGCCAGGTGTTTGAGGTGGTCAGTGGATGAATGCCCTCAGCTAGAGAGTCTTTGGTGCTGTGTCCAGCCTGTGCTACCTGGGCCAGTTTTAGCCAATGTCCCTTGAATTTTGTTATGTAGTCGGCTAGGGAACCATCCTTTCAGTCATCATATTTGAGATGCATCAAGTTTGCATGAAGCGATATGAGATGTATTCGGGTTCGTCCTTCGTAGGTGTTTTTAAGGATAACTCAGGCTTCGGCAGCTGTAGTTGCTGCTCGTATTTTCAGTTGTGGTCCTATCTCACAGCTGGCTATCAGGTAGTCGAGCGCTTTATAAGAGTGCTTTTTCCATGATTTTATTAGTGTATCTTCCCCAGTCGGCTGCTCTTTTTCCCCTCCTGTTACTACTTCAATTAGGTCATTCCTCCACAATTGGCGCTGAGCCTCCACACTCCAGGCTGGGTAGTTGTTTTCGTCGACTAATTTTTGAGATATCCGTGGCCTGGTGGATAGTTGTTACGAACACACCCTAACCCTAACGGTAGAGCACGCAAGTATCGGGACATCAACACCAAGACGGGGCAGGCACAAGGAGGGTGTGATTAACTGGCTGCGACAGCGGCGGCAGCACAGAACGGAGGGACAGAGGGGCCACGGGAGGCACGACAAGGTAGTCTGGACTACGCCCGAACAGACTAAGAATTCATGGAAGTATATATTAAATTCAGCTAGATACTAAACGGAGTATACTAGACTGACAAGCGAGAAAGGAAGACAAGGCGGGAGACGAGGTCCCAAAACGAGAGAGGGAACAAGCCCAGGAAACAGAGGGAACAAGATCAGGAACAAGACCAGGAACAAGTTGTTGCGTGAAGAGGAAAGGAAAAGAGAGTTCAGGAATGGGGGAAATGGACGTATATTTATACGTCCCAAACATCAAGACCCCAACAAGACAAATCCACGCTAACACATAATTCCAGGTTACTAGAAGTTTCCAGACGACAAAAGATTCCATCCCAACAGCGTGTATTACCAATAACTGGAAAACAAGATACAAGGATACGAAACACGCTATGGGACGACAGGGAACATCGGGAATTCGGGAATATCGGGAAACGGGAAAGACGCATATGGCTCAACCATAGCGCCAAGCAAAAGACACAGAAGCATATCTCCAATTCCATTCTGCCGGATGCATAGCGTAGGAATTGGAGGTCAGGGGTTTCGGGATATCGGAGGTTCTAGATCCTGCCCTGACGCAGGAACTAGGCAGATGCCAACTCTAGTTTCCGGGATATTGCCGGTCGCTATCGTTGGACTCCAGGGACGGGAATTCCAGAGCTCCTAACAAATCGTGGTACCGGGATGTGGTCGGTCACCAGGCGGAGGAGTCGGGGGTCAGGTTACGGGGTTGGCTATGGTGGGATATGGTTCATAGGGTTTCGGTGGCGAGTGTCTGCTGTGGTTCTGTGAAGATTCGGTTTGCATCTCGCTCGGCAATCTACCTCATTATGTGAGGTACCCGGCCACCTCCGTATGTATCCCCCAGCATGGTTCATCCCGTGGCTGAGGCTGCTGCTCGATTCTTAATTCGAGTTTTGTAGTCTAGCGCTTTGTCGGACAGTCTTCCTCCTTCTGCAGTCTGGGGGTGACTCCAGTCAGGATTTTCAATAGTTTCTGCCGTCGCAGTTGTCTAGTAGCTTCAGTTACCCACGTCGGGCAATCATCCTCGTCATTTAGCTTCCATGTTTTCGGCGAGATCTTGACCATGGCGGTGGCCTCGGTGGTACGGTGGCTGACATCACCAAGCTAAGCCCTACTTGGCAGTCGTTCTAGCGGGAATGTCCGAATCGGGAAACGGCGGGGAATTTTTTTTTTGGGGAAAAAATTCATTACTCGCATGCATCCCTATATAGAGGGGTGGATATAACGAGGGGATAACAGGCTAAGTTCAATCCGTGCTGGTGATACAGAGAAAATTCATGAGCTCACAACAAAAACACACCTCCGAACGAATCCTGGAATAGGTAGGTTGTCCAACTCAACTCTATTCTCCCGCTGAGACACCAATTACCTTGGGTGTCATTGCTCCCCAAAACAAGATGCCCCGTTGATTTAGTTATGGGGGCTCCCCGACGCATACAGGCGTGCATGGAGAGTCTGGGCCTGTCTGATTTGCCCCACACTTTCGCGGAGATTGACGAGGCAACGGAGTGTCTTTTGCGTGTGTGGGTGGTCTACCCCCAATGCCTTCTCCCTTCCAGCTAGTGCTCGCTCATACCACCCCAGCGCTTTCTCATACTGTCCTTGGTCATCAAATACTAATGCCATACGATGGACTGTATGGACAGTATCTGGATGGTCTACCCCCAGTGTCTTCACCCTTCCAGCTAGTACTCGCTCATACAACTCCAGCGCTTTCTCATACCGTCCTTGGTTGTGGAACAATAATGCCATATTATGGACTGTACCGAGAGTCCCTGGGTGGTCAACCCCTAATGCCTTCTCATATCCAGCCAGTGCTCGCTCATACCACTCCAGCGCTTTCTCATACTGTCCTTGTTTGCGGAATACTGATGCCATGTTATTGACTGTACCAAGAGTATGCGGGTGATTTATCCCCAATGCCTTCTCATACCCACCCAGTGCTCGCTCATACCACTGAAGCGCTTTCTCATACTGTCCTTGGTTGTTGAATATCGACGCCACATTATTGACTGTACGGAGGGTATCTGAGTGGTCTATCCCCAATGCCTTCTCTTTTCCAGCCAGTGCTCGCCCATACCACTCCAGCGCTTTCTCATACTGTCCTTGGTTGTCGAATACTAATGCCATATCATGGACTGTACCAAGAGTATCTGGGTGGTCTACCCCCAATGCTTTCTCATACCTACCTAATGCTCGCTCATACCACTCCAATGCCTCCTTGTACCGCCCATGCCTGTTGAATACATTGCCTAACGTACGAGCTCCCTTCTGTATTTTGATGATATTTAATGCTAGGCATTGTGGTGGCATATGTTTTGTCACTGCACTGAGATGTGGCGTAACTTGCTGCTCAAATACCCAGTCCGCCGTGCTCTGCTCACTCAGACTTTCCAACCCTGATGCAACTATTTCGAAGGCCTCCCTTGCTTTGTCGTTTCCTTTTGCGGCTCAGACTGTAGTCGAAGTCTAGCCCAAGAATGGACTAAAGGGTGGATACTGAAGCTGTCATCACTACTGCCTCGTTTCAGTAGGGAGTATGAAAACAATATCCTAATTGATTCTTCTAAGATATGATCTATGCCGAGATCATTAGCAAGGTTTTCACAAATATCAATATGTACGTACCGTGTTTTTCCAACTTGAGGCCACGTCGTAGAAGCTCCTCCTGGATGTTTTCATGGTCAAAAAACCCACAGACTAACAACAGCTCTGCTGCCTTTGGGTTTTTTTCTTGGATTGCCTTAAATGATATCTCCCATGTGGCAAATACTGATCTATCATGCGCTGTCCATTCTTCCCTCAGTAAATAACCCGCCTTGGTTTGGTATTCCTTTAAATATCGACCCAATGAGTACTGAGATATATGGATATATGCTCCAGCCTGGCTCAAGGCAAGTGGGAGATATCCCAACTCTTCTGCGATAGTACTGGCAGCAGTTTGTTCTAGGTATGTATTATCAGTTTAGGCGCTTATTATGGGAGACATACTAGGGATGAACACAGTGATAGGTTTTACCTACCGAGGGGTACCAGATCCTCTAACTTAGGAAATGAGCACGCGCGAAGTAGTAACTGTATTGACTCCATACGGTGCATTTGCTGCACTTCCAACCCTCTTCGACCTTGCTGCATACACTCACGCCGCCTGCTTGTAATTATCACCGTCCCGTGATTGCACAATGGAATATACGCCTCAATATTAACTAGGTCGGGGTCATCGAGGTTATCAAATACAAGTAGCCAGTTTGTATTTCCAGGTGCTGATAACCACTGCTTAACTGCACTCACAACATGCTGCTCCTCAGCCTCCGATGTGACCGTAAAGTGCCCCGCCAGATCTAGCTTTCCGGCCATGTTCAACAACCGACCGATATGTGCATAGTCGTCTGAGATCTGTCCATGGTGCTGAACAAGCCGCTGCATTATCTGAGTGAACTCGAGTATGGTCGTCTGAATACTGGTGGTATTGACAAAAAAGACTGAGGAGTAGTTCCTATATTGCTGATAGACATACTTTAGTGCAAGTTGGGTTTTCCCCATACCTCCGGTACCGTAGAGTACAATGATATTCAGACTATCTTTGCCTTTTTCTATCTCTTCCTTCAAGTTCTCGAGGAGATATTCACTCCCCACAAAGTCGCAGTTTTCTCGAGCATTCAGGGAAAAAGGAATATCGAATGAGAGTTTTATTTTTGATGCTAAGGGACTTTCTAATGCCGGGAGGACTCGAAAAAGCCCCTTATTGAGCCTCCTCAAGTTTTTCAATAGCTCCTCTAGCTTTGTGTTGTCTGAAATAGCCCAGCGGAGTTTGAGATGAACAGGTAAGGATCGCTGTACTCGGTTTATTGCTTGGGTCATGGACTTGATCTCGTCATCAAGCCCAGGGAGAATGTCTGGGCCTCCAAGTAGTTGGGGATTCTCTAAAACGTGTAGGTCATCCTTGGTCGGGCCGAGAGTTGGTGTTTGGGCCCTACTGGTACTTGGACCCGGAGATTGTGACCAGAGCCTAAATCGATCCCGAAATCGCGGCTTCCTCTCCCCTCCTCTTCCCACAGCAAGCGACTCTCCCCTTACCACAACCCCATATCTCTCTTGCAGCTTCTCAGCACTGGAAATTACTGCAACTATTCTTGCCAAAGTTGCAGTTGCATATCTGTACCTGTAGTCTCCAACCTGAAGCCGCTGCTCCTGATTGCAGTCAACCCCGAATCCCCAGGCTTGCTCCCATCTCTTCAGAAGAAGCCCCTGCGTACGTAGCTCATGCAGAGTTGAATCGTAGGTGGAGGCAACATCGTTCATATTATCAAAAATTTTGTAGCAGTCGATAGCAGCCTTATTTAACTGTCCAGCGAGGCCGACAACCCCGATTGTGAGACTAGCTAGCTCCATAATGCGTATACTAAGGGTATTCCGTGTTAGGATAAACGGTTATAACTATCTACATACGAAATCGGATAGGTCTGGCATACCTTGAGTGTGCGTATTGAACTTATATCGCAGGATATGTACCGTAGGAATTGGAAAATAACACCCATACTCTAATATAACGACCCCCGTATATTTAGGGTTCACTATTCTACATGAAGGAAGGTACATATGCAAGGCCAATGAGTCAATGTCTGAAGCTTGAACTCGTGAGTATATGGTTTCTGAGCTTTAACAGTACAGGTACCACTCCGCCGCTTTTTCCACTCCTCCAACAACTCAAATACCTTCCCTTCAAGTTCTCCCTCCCGTTCCTCACCAGCCTTCTTCTGCTCAATGAACTCCAGAAACCGCTCCAATGTTTTCTGACTTTTTCTTGGCGTTCTCGGCGTTATTCCAATCTGGCCAGGTGGTTGGTGGTAGTTCACATACTGAGACATCCAACCTTGTATCTGCATGCAAGACCCCTAAATATGTACCGCGCTACATGGGTTGTGCAATGTCAATCGAACAAGGGTCCAAAACCTCTCTAAAATAGGGGGGTCGTTATATTAGAGTAGGTATGGGGTATTATTTTCCAATTCCTACGGTAGTCTCGTATTGAGGCTAATGGCGGAGAAGCTGTAGTACCTACTTCCTTTTGGCACTCATATAGCGAATGCCAAGATCAGGCTATAATGTCTGGGAACGAGAACACACTCATATATTTTACTATATAGGGCGGCTCATATGCATGTTGAAATATCAACAGGCTAGAGGCGACAGCGGAAGGTTTTCGCCAGGCTAAGTGCTGCTTGATTGTCGATGTACAGAATTGGTGGCGAGAGTTCGTTGAGAAGACTTGGAATAGAGAGGTCCTGAAGAAGCCGGTTAATCCAAATAAGCTCTTTGGATGCTTCCGTAGCTGCAATATATTCAGCTTCCATCGTTGATAGTGCCACAATTGATTGCTGTCGAGATTTCCAGCTAATTGCCGCTCCGCCAAAGTTGATTTTTCGAAGATATAGCATCTTTATAACTTGTGGGTTCTAAACTCTCCACCTTGCTATATCTTCCCACCAATGCAGTACTTTTCGGTAGTACCTGAGCAGCAGGACTCCGCAAGACAAGGGTTGTTACATATATGTAGATATTCTTTTCTATAAATTACATACAGTATGTGCTGTATGTACGGAGTATGGAGCCTCCGTATCTTTTTTTTTTTTGAAGTCTATCCGCCCAGTCAGCTTAAGACTATGATGCGTGCAGATTATTGCATCGCGAGTTCAATTACCAGATTATCGAGGGTATTCAAGATTAGGAACATGAGACCTTAGGAGTTTCTCGAATAAAAATTAGATGTTTGGAAAGTCGCATAGCATTTTGCTCGGTGGAGGTCCAATCCTGGATTTATTCGAGGATATGTGGTTCGACAGAACACCAAATTTAAGGTCACTTCAGACCTGAATTGTATGCACCCACGAATACAGCTGAGAAGACTTATGTGATTTCACATGAGTTTGCGAACATATTAACTTTGAATACCCCTATAACCCAAGCCTTGAGAGGAGGCAGAGAATGGGGCCGTCTCATAGCCTAAGGCTCCATAGACGTACAGAAAAACAAAGGAAAAAGCTGCGCGTATATATATATATATTCTCCGACTACGATTCACCAATCATGCATTTCGGCCCTACATAGTTATATACGGTCAGCACGTTGCAACCACGGATCAGTGAATCATATGGTTGGCGATTTTCGGATAGGTATCCGTACATATGACTTTTTGTGACATCATGCCCAAAAACGCCAAGCCGTTGGGCCAAGCCTTGAAAACAAACCGAGATATGTCCACCCCGAGATTTAACAGGTACCAACGCCACACTGGGGGGGAGGGCGGATGAACTGGAAGGGCTTAGGAGGAGGGTAGGGGCCTCTTTAGTTCTGAAGAGGAGGAGAGGAGGAGAAGGGAGGAGGAGATGAGCGGAAGTGTTAGAGGTGAGCTGAGTGAGGAGGATTACATTGATAGTGGTACTTGGAAGAGTAAGGGGAATTGCAGGAGTCATTGACGAAGGAGGATTGAGGGAGATTGCCACCTTCCTCTTATATTCTGTAGAACCAGACAAAAGAATACAGGATATGGTGCTGAGGATCTTGGGTCGGTGGGTGGAGATGGAAGACAAGATGTGTCGCTTGCCTTACAGAAACTAAACTCAAGCTAGAGGACACACTGACAGAGAAGCATCGCAGAATCTCCAACCTAGAGGATCAGATAAAATATCTCACTAACAGCGATGAGGAGGAAATGCTGATTAGGGAGATAACTCGGATTCAGGCACAGGAGGAGCCGACAAGGGCACACAGACGGAGAGAGCAGGCAGAGGACGAGTTGAAGGGGTGGAGCAGAAGTGGAAGGAGTGGGCGGAGAAGGAGATACAGGTGAGGGCAGGGAAAGTGGTGGCGCTGTAGCGGAAGAAGTGGCAGGCAAAAGGGAAGACACTCCCGATCGAGGCGACAACCGCAGCCTCCCAGACTGACCATGCCCCAGCGGAGAACAAGGTGGAGGAGGGGGTGCAGACGGAAGTAGGGAAGGACAGGAAGGGAGAGAAGAGGAAGGGAGCCAAGATGGAGTTTGTGGAGGATGTGGAGATGAAGGACGGGTCATGACTGTGGCACCCAATGGCAGTTATACGAGGAGCTATCCAAGGACGAGGCTCAGATAGTGGCACCTTCACCTACCAAACAAAAGCCTGTTCAGCGTCCGGCGGCACAAAAACTGGCTGGGAAGGAAGCGAGGAAACCCGCCCAGCCAAAATACTCCCAAGGGATGAATTGCCAGACGCAGGATTAAGAAAGGCAATGGTTATCCACGGGGTTACCTCCAGAGACCCATGGCAGATATCGTACAGGGGACGGTAGGCGGGATGAGATGAGGGAGGGTTCGGGCTATGGGAGCACGTTTGCTATGCGGAGATTGGGGAAAGCCACCAGCTCTGGTACGTGGTTACCATGGGTCGCCTGCTCCCAATGAAGGTCCCGTCAAAGGGATCATGGCCCGCTCATAGCCCAAGGGATAAGTGTGCCACCCCTGCAACCGCCCCTGTGAGATGTCACGAGGCACAGCTGGTGATATTCCCTTCTTTCATTATGACCTCCCCGGCGAACCCCCCCCCCTCTACCCTCCGTACACTGAATATCCAGTGAGTGAGCCTACGGCTACCAGTAGCATCTATATTTATGCTAAAACAGCTTCTAGGGCAACAATCTCTAATATGGAGAAATGTAGTGCTCTCAAAAAACCTGCCCACCATGCAAATATGAAAAGAAACTGAAACTTGCTACGCTGAACTCCCCCACCTCACTTCTGGATACTATAGCATTCTCAATCTCTAAGAGGACTCTAATAGCTCTAGGAACCCTAAGACCCCCCCACAATTCTTGAGCTTTAACAGTCAGATATGTTGTGTTTTGTGCGGGGCTTTAGCCCCTACAGCAGCCATCCAACCCAGAACCCAACCTAGAATCCTGCTCTTTGAGCCTTGCCACTCAACAAAGCATCCATCACAGAACCTAGCTCAGCATCTAACTCAGCATCTAATTTGTTCAACGCATTGCATAGCCCAGTATCCAACTTGGTTGCATCCTACCGAGTATCCAGTCCAGCATCCAGCTCAGCGCCAAACTGTATCTAACCCTGCGTCCGGTCTCGTATATCCCCTAATACGGCAAGCAGATACTTGAGTTGGCTGTATTGCTGCTGAGAGGAGGGTTAAGGCTGGTATACCCTCATATCACGAGTAATTCCTGGAGCTTGAAAAAAGAAGGGGGATTGATACTCTTAGAGCTATTCAAGGCCTCTTCTTAGTTGTTAAGTGAAGACCCTGTAGGGGAGGGGAGCAGGTGGGTAGGCCGAGGAGAGCATATATAGCGGATTTGGTTGAACCAATAAAAGCTTTCAGAATTGCTCCATATTTTGCGGAGGTTATCAGAAGCTCCTCAATTGCTGTCTTTATTCCAAGTATTAATTTACATGAATATTGAAACTAAATAAATAGCGTTCATTCACTTATTTGTGCCATATTCGGACTTCAGATCAGTAATAATTTTTCGAGAGGCAGTCCTTAAGGGGTATATATTCAGGTTTCTGGGGATATTGGGGACCTCTTCGTAGAGGTTGAGAATGCTATAGGAGTAGGTATTGCCCAGGAGTTGGGCAGGGGGTTGTTCGTTCAGCATAGCCTAGATGATGAAATTTTAGTTTCTTCCCATATTTGCGCAGTGAGTAGGTTTTTTGAGAGCATACCATTTTTTCACATTGATGAATATGGATGCTAGGTAAAGACCCACTAGTAGCCAGAGGCTCACCCGCTGGATATTGAATTTCTACGGAGGGTAGAGGGGAGGGTGGTGGTAAGGAGGGAATATCAGGTATTGGGTTGGCATTGGGATGATATGAGCATAACCATATTGTAGAGCGTTTCCGTGGATATGCATTTAGCCAGAATCGCTGTGCTCATAGATATATCGCCAGCTGTAACGGGGATAGAGCCCCATTACCCAGGATAACTGGGTAGGCTAGTTATCATAGTTGAGGGACATGTCTAGGGTAGCTGGTAGTGCTTGATAGTATCGTTTACAAATTGAATCTGAGCCTGTTCTCGTGCCCAGACTTGTAATTTTTATTCGGAAATGCTTGGACTTGGCATTGGCATTGGTCCTGCTAAACCAACAAGTCCAAGCATTTCCGAATAAAAATTACAAGTCTGGGCACGAGAACAATCTGAGCCCATCTGCGATGCAACTGGGCAATCTCTCTTTTTTATTTTTTTGTGGACTCAGTACACATTGGCACTGCTAGTGGGGAGCCACCCAGAATTAGGGAAGGCAAATATCCCGTGATTCCGCATGTGGGAGGAGCTTTCAACATACACCTAGCGCAGTGAGCTACTTTCTGCACCCTCATCCAGCTCCACCCAAGTGCGGCTGAGGTACATACCTAGCTGTCTCACCATGATTTTGGGCTAGGGCTGAACTCGCACTGCAGGGAGGCTCAGGCAATCATCACCACATCTACCGTAGAGACTCGAGTTATTTGCTAGTGCTGTTTCTGTTCACAGACCTCCTGGTAACTTCATTCAGTAAGAGGCGTAATGTGATTTTCTAAGACTTCAAGCCAGATCTCCTTCCCTAGACCTGATCAGGTTGTAACTAGACGGACTTTGGTGAAGTTAGGACGGATATCAACAGATGGAGGCTTGAGTACAAGGTAGCAAATCTAGCATATCTGAGACGGCGCTAGCAAATAACTCGAGTCTCTACGGTATAGGGTTAGAATTTCCTCCCACTGTCACTTGGACGCCCTGTATACATAGAGGCGCAATGAGGAAAGTCCCCAGAAATTGTGCCCCGCTTCGCTGAACCCCCGTCAGGTATCACCAGTTTAGGCGTTGTATGTCTCACATGTATGTCCTGCCGTACTACGAGGGGAGGTTGATGATGTGGATAGGTACATACGATTTCTTCGCCGCAGTGAGGAAATGAGGATAGGAGAATAAGTGTCCGCCCCTCAGATACATTATCAGTAGACGGTTTATGATACTACCAGTCCTCATTGATGCTTGTATTAAGGCACTTGAGCTTGTTGAACCTGCAGCCTGTAACATCATGAGGGATGTGGTACAGATGCATGGTTACACGGGCAGATCATGAGGCATGCGAGGTGGATGAATAAGGAGTCATAGCAACAGGCAGAAGGATGAGACATGAACTGGGTAAATGAGATTGGAGAAAGTGTAATACTGGAGGATGTGGGGTAAAAGTGTACCCCTTAGACTGCTGAGACAGAGCCTACCGTGCATCAATGCTATTGTTCCTATTGTTAAGAACAATGGGATATACCTTGTAAAAGTTGTATGTATTCACGGCGGGCTCTGCCTCAGCAGTCTAAAGTCGAAGGGATAGACTCAAAAAAAAAAAAAAATACTGGCCTCATGGCCCAAGGCTCCCTTCGGGGGAAAGGCGTATAGACTCAAAAAAAAAATGAGGATGAGGTGTATATTTCTCACATACTCCATACCTTAGCTTTCATGTCGTTAAGCTATTCACTTCTACTTCCTATTCCCCTAGAGGGCGCTTGAGCTAGAACCAGCGAATATTCGAATTCTTCAGAGCTGCTGCTGGCTGCCCGCAGCAAGGATGCTGGTTACTCGTGAGGGCAGCCAAATGTTTCATATGGGGCAGTGGCAGTGCCCATTCCCAAGGCAGAGTGCTAGAATACCTACAATACCTGGATCTAGAGCGCCTTGTAATTGTGGCCAGCTGGATATAATACGTCCACTGTTCGCTTCATGAATTCATCTTTCTCTTCCCACTTGCGTTGTGATATATGCTATCCTGCATCCCATAATTAAAAATGCAGGCATCTCCGACTAAAACCCCACGCCGATTGCTGAAGAAATGGCACTCTTCTCCTCAGGTTGCCGGAAAATCGGTCGATCATGTCAGCGAAAGTCTCCCATCTCAACAACAACAACCTTTCGCACAGGCAAGCAGCGATGGTCCTGTGTTCGCGGACACCCCCTATACCCCCACCCCCGAGTATAACTATGTCCAACAAACAACCCCAGCCCCACCACCGATACACAAAACGATCGTCAATTCACAACATCGGCTGGCTAACATACCCGAACTCCGAGCCAATGATGTGGTATCTCTAAATCCAACAGACGGGGGTCTATTGCTCCCGAAGGTTCCGACAAGGAGTCCATGGCTACTGCCTAACATACCCGAACCCCCAGATGATGCGGTATCTCGGAACACAGCAGACAGATTTACCACAGTGGACTTGGAGCTGCAGCCCCTAGGAACACCCGAGATGCCAGTTGGCGTCCACGCAGTACCAGACAGCTTCCCTGGAACCGTAACCGATATACCCATACCTATACCCCAAACGCCAGGGGATGATGCACCACCGCAGACTTCACCATGGCTAAAGCCGCTACCATCACCTTCGATGCATAGCCAACAATCCATCTACGGCGCGAAAATTCTGAATCATAACCCCATTGTATCAAATCATAGAAGAGTGGTAGAGGCCATTGCAAGATTGAGATTTGCGTCACAATCTGATGATTCCTTCCAATATTTTCATGTGCAGAATGGTCATCTTCGTAAGTTATACCTTTTTGAGACATGTATTCTATTTTTTGTAATCAGTTTTTTCTAACGCAGGCCGTCATTGGGTGTAAAGACAATATGCAATCTACGCAATATATGCAACAGATTAGAACTTCTCCGTCCCCATCAATAGGAGCTCCAGTTCAAGGGATGAAGGTCTTGTAAGTTCCACTTGAGACTCCTGTTCCTTCCAGGACATCAACCTTGGGAAATGCTATGGGAGCAGCATAATAATTCGGAGGCCCCGTTGATGCATATTAGCCTATTACGCTATGATAGCACGCAACGTGTTCAGCTGCAGTTAGATCGCCATGATTTCCTCAGGCTGATGGAGGCCAATTGTGTGCCCTCTGACTTCATCGAGATTCTAAGTAACAACAACGGTTCCACTTTATCCCACGCCACTACCAAAATTTCTCATATGTCCCCTGTTTCGCACCGAGATGGGTCCTCCACTGGTATGAATATCAATTTTTGATTGTTCCTATTCTCTATGCAACTTTCACACCATCAGGTCAAGGGACCGTGGCTTCGCTAATCTACCTGACACTGACCCATCTCAAGAAAAATATAAGGAGATCTACTGGAAGTCACCAAAAAACCCCTATAACGATTCATGCATTTATTTTCGCCACCAGCCGTCTACGGAGTTGACCACCATGATTGTGCTTGCAAACAGAACCTTGCTTTTGAGAATCGAGGAGAGGCTACTGGAGATATTTACCCCCCTTGAGCCTGATATTGACATCGCCATAACGACCCAGCCTGACGTTTTACTTAGCACAATCATCTCCGAACGCAGTGCCCTGTTGGAGAGTGACCGAAAAAGGCTGCTAAATAAAGTTACGGAGAATGAGTCAAAAACAGGCATTGGCTGCCATGTTTATGACAAGCATGCACGGCTACAAACGCGTGATATGGCCTTCCTCATGAATGGACTG
>Ga0307514_10002604_pt1 | contig 18448 bp, 14 predicted proteins | sample 16_EM_MG_FD_203088 | JGI IMG/M metagenome (GOLD analysis project Ga0307514, IMG submission 203088) | Populus trichocarpa ectomycorrhiza microbial communities from riparian zone in the Pacific Northwest, United States - 16_EM | ecosystem: Host-associated > Plants > Roots > Unclassified | place... | reverse complement strand
GCGCCCCCCAAAGGCGTATAGACTCAAAAAAAATCACAAACCACACAATTGGTTCCTAATTGTAATCAGTCGGGGAGTATATGGTTATATCAGAGTGGCAGCGGTACAGAACACTCCACCTAGATCATATATATCAGCTGTAATGAGGTCGGGAGCTTAATCACCTATCTATATACATGATTGAGTGCTATGCTACGTCACTCAGGTATCACCACTCATGTGATGATCATCTCTCACATGCTGTGAGGTAAGTATATGAGTTGATATAGCGGCGTAAGGCACTTATCCCATAACTCGTCGCGTGGTAAGCTTTGCCTGGTCAGGCATCTAGTTCAATATCAAAAACCATGTACAGAAGCAACGATAGCACTTTTATTTGGTCTAAATACAAGAAGCGAGCAAGAACAATGGAGCGGGTTGTTCTCGTACCCAGACTATCGCTCTGGTGTTTTGCTTGTGGTAGTGAAGACAAGTAAGGCAAGGGTTAACCTGAGCTCCATACGTGCTAAGTAGCGTATTATAGGTAAGGTATTCATTTGAGTTTAGGGGTGATTGGGTTGTACTGGAGTAGGTAGTTGATGCGCCCAAATGTCGGAATCCAAGTTCCTGGCTTTTGCCTATCTTCGGAAGTGTTCATACACTCATACATAGCCCTGCTTGGTGCAAGTCAGTAGGATGATGAAGCTGTTGGCAGCTGATGCATTGAGAAACCAGTTCAAGGGGGGGGGAAATATGGGATTGGAAAGGTTCAAGATTTTCCCACTAACGTGCAACTGGATTGGACCAGACATGCAAAACCGTCGTATTTTCTCAAACTGGGTTTGTGACATTAGTCGTGTACCAGTTATTGGATAGATCTCAGGATACCAATAGTCACGTATGCGGGGCAGCTGTAAAGTTCCAATTAGAATAAAAATTTCAAGGTACACTTGTAACTCTGTATGCACAAGAGGCAACCACTCTCACATCCCACTTGTATTGGATATAGAATTTTCGTGTATATCGGTGATGTTTGATAAAATTCCGTCACCCCAAAAGTATGAAAAAACACGGAGAGGACACTGAGAGTGCTTATGGGGTGTATATGCGACTTGTTGATAACCTTTTGTCATTCTGACTTCTGCAATGTCATGAGCGGGGACCCACTGTTAGCCGGAAGTAAGAGGAATTGGGATTTTGAGATTCGTTCATCATGTCGGCAGTTTGTATGTAGAGTTTCGACGCAGAATAAATGACCTCCCCCCGCCGCCCTCCCCAAAGTCTGGTTGTATCCTTCATATATTAGGGAGGCCTGGTCCCGAGACTACTTACAAGTACAAAATAGCACACTTTCCCCTCAGGGACATATTTTTTTGTAGGCACTGATACAAAACCTGCGAGTCATGATATTTCACCAGTACCCCTAATACACATCAATTACAGTTGACATTATGGTCCAACAAGATTATCTATATAAATGCATCGGTGGAGGTATCGGCGCACCCACATTAAGTAGACAAGAGATGTGCGTAGTCATCAGCCGACGCAAAGGTAGGCAGATGCCTAAGCTTCCGCTTCTTCTTCTTGCCATCATCGCCTTCGCCCAGCTCGCTCGCAGCCTTCTCCTCGTGTCTTTTTCCTTTCTCCTTGCCGGATTTCTTTGGCACAGGCATCTCGGCAGCCGAGTTTTTCACCTCTAGCTCTGTAGCAAACGCAGCACCGAGGTCTATGTCAATATCAGAAGGTATCTCGACATCATCTGATGCCCACACGTCACTACCTTTCTCATCAAGGTCAAAGTCAGCATCAGCATCAACATCATCATTCTCATTCTCAGACGCAGCTGCAGCTGCAGCCATGGTTTTCCGTTGAGCTGCAGCAACAGCAGCATTAAGGGATATGCCACCTTCACTCTCGCCTTCACTTTCGCCTTCACTCTCGCCCCCCTTTTCCCCACCGCCTGCCCCCCCAGTATCGCTTCCCTCGCTGTCACTCATGCCGTCCAGATCCAGATCGTCAATATCCTCATCATCCATATCCACATCTTCACCATCAGCTTCGAGCTCTGGATGACTTCCCACCATCGCACCCCAGGCCGCTTCTTCCTCACTCTCGCTCTCCTCCTTCTTGTCCTTCTTCCGGCCTTTCGTTCTAGTGGCTCGTTGGTTGAAATACTTGTGGAAGAACACCTCATCTGGAGCAACATCTTCAAGTTTCTTCGTCCAAAACTGTTCCGAGTTAATGGATTGCTGAGACTTTCCTGTACCTCTAATTGACAAGACCATCCCTTTCACCTCACTTCCTACACCAGGGAGAGGCTGCATGATTGAGTGCCCTCGGGTGGTTTTCCGGGCAGAGGGGTTTCTGAAGACAAACCGGTCAAGAAAATGTGTAAGTGTATGGAGAGATAGATCAGGCTTATTGGGCATGGCCTGCTTATGGAGGAATCGCGACGCATAGAGAGACACAGAGGGATGAAAGTGGCAGGTCAAAGGAATCTGCAATACAGTCAGTTGACAGTCAAGAATTTGATAATAGAAAGGCACTCACAATCTCCCATAAGCAAGACTTATCAGCATTAGCGAATTCAGGGTCTCGCTTCCTGCCATCATATACATTGCGGAGCCTTATTTCACTGTCTTCCATCCCTTTCATTGCCTTCTCGAAAGCTACGCACTTAGCCTTACCTAAATCATCATATTCATCCGGTACATCTCTAAATACTTCCTCTTCATCACCCTCTCCAGCTTCAGGAGTATCAAGCATTGTTCGTAAGCTGGGGAAGGTAAATTCCAATTCGCTAAGTAAGTAGAAGACGCCACATATGAAGGCTGGTTGGTGCATAGTAGAAACTTGCACCAATCTCTTCACAAAGGCTTTCACCCGCTTGAGGTTAGTGTCAACCTTGAGTGCCTTGAAGAGGAGGTTGAGATACATGGTCTGTTTGGGTGATGCTATAAGCCGTTGGTCGAATAGTGATTCATAGAGTGTCCGGTAGAATCGATCAGACACCACTTGCTTTGATGCAGAAACTTGGTGAATCAGCATAAGTGCCTGAATACTCGTATTGATATTTCCAGAGTGTGTGATTCGGAAAAGCGTGTCAATATGTTTTTCGAATAGCTCATCGTCAATTTTCGAGAATGGACATGCCCTATTTACTCCAGTGAGGACAGCAGCAATGAGTTTCGCGTTGAGGTCTTCGATGTTTTGAGCTTGCCTTTCGGCTTCTTCCAATCTTCTCTTTGCCTTTTTCGAGAGTTTACCGTTCACATTCCCATTTTCAGTTGATGCCATTTCCTTCTTCGACGCCAATGTCTTTGTGGGATTGCCTGACTGACGGGTTTTCGATAACAAACCTGTAAATACCGCGAAGTATAAGTCAAGCAACTTCTTGGCAACCTCGAGATCCCGTGATGATATGATGGTCTGGTTCAGGGTAATGATAGCATAGTACTTGGCGTGGGTAGAATTCCCTGGTCGAAACAGTACTTCCGATTCGATGGCATTTATGATGATCGGCTTCATCGCAGGGTGTGTCTGTTGTAGCTGCAGGAGTAAAAAGGAGGCCTTAGATGAGACCTTTTTATCACTGTCTCCCAATTTATTCACCAGTATCCTGAGCAAATTCGCTTCCTGCTCCGGCTTCTCTTTGAGTAATTCCCAGACATACCCCACTGCAAGGCTGCGGGCGAACTCAAGCTGATCAGCACATAAGCCCTCGAGAACCTTCAAAACCTCAAAGTAAAATGACTTCAGCCAATCCTCGTAGGCCCAGACCAACAAATGCAAATCGGTGACTGCGCTAGACCCCAACCCAGCCTGCTTTACGAAAGCCTTCAGCTTCCTGTCTGAAGGCAACACAACACCAGAAGCTAAAAGATCCTTAATTGCAGCTAAAGCTGCCACTGCTTGTGATCGTGATTTTTTCATGGACAAGGCGAGAAGAGTTTCGAGTGTCTTGGTTGCATGCAGAGGAGATTCTTGACAAATTAAAGTGAGTGCAGAGACCTTGTCCGACAAAGTACCAGAAGTCATGATAGTTGACAAGAACTGCCTGTCTGAGGCTTTGACAAGGTGGGTGGTTGAGTAGAGTTTGTTCTCTGCCTCAAGAAGTTCCTTTCCGCGTGTATGGAGGGACTGTATTAAGGATGGTGAGGGGTGCCCTTCTAGCGGCTTAAGCATGGGTAGTTCATAGGCATGCCAGTCCGGACGGGGAGGGAAGAGCTACCAGGCCCAGTTAGCATATAGATTGCGGTCTCACCAGGAGGGTGTACTGCAACACACCAGTTTTCCGCCTGTAGGCTTTGGTGGGACAGAAGTAGTCTCCTGCATCTTAGTTCCGTTAACCTTTGGTTCACCCGTCTCCTCATCTTCCTCCTCATCCTCATCACTATCATCCCTATCTTCTTCACCGCCCCCCCCTTCCCCCCCCTCCAACAACTCGCCGCCTGGCACTACCTGTCGTAAAACAGATGTCTTTAAATCATGCCCTATTTCAGCAATGAGCTTTTGAAGATCTCCCCGGAGACCCTTTCCACCTTTAACTGTACTTCCCCCTTCGATAATCACATTGTCGTCATCGGGATCAATATCCTTCACCATGTCAAGGTCGTCCTTGGTTCCACCCAATTCCAAAATTTCCTTGAGCAGGTCTTCGTCAGAGATCGACTTCTTCTTGCTGGTGACATTTTTCTTTGCCACTCTTTTAGAATTACCATTCGCACTTGCGGGATTTGCAGTAGGCTGCGGCCCCTCCCGTCCATCATAGCTGCGCTTTTTCCCTTGTGGTTCATTCGATATATGCTGGAGCGCTGGGTTCTTTTTGCCTGCAGTTATAGACCCACCCTGTTCTCGCTTGTCTTTCCGCCACATTGCCCCAGATTTTGCCTGTTCCTTTCCTTTCTGCATCTGCTGGCCCTTCTTGTCGTTCCTTCCTCTAATTGTGACTTTTTGCATTCCATCCTGAATTTTTTGCTGGAGCTTCTTCACAGTATCCTCATTGAATATTCGCTCTGCATACTCGGCAGCAGACGGGTCAACATTGTTTGCGGGCGTAGCGGGCCCTGTATTGGCTTCCTTCTTGCGAACCATTTCAAGCTGAGTGTAAACTGTTGAGGTGACTGAAGATAAGTAGTTGTTAAATTAGATAAAGCCGAATCACCCACTTCGTCCGTCCCTTTTTTCAGAATTGCAAAGTATAGTGCAGGAATTAGGTTTCCAATAGTGCCGCGTAACAGTCAGCACTAACAAAGGCTTGGATTATAACCGCAACACTCCAAATACCAAATTACCCTGATCCATCTCCCGGGACTCATCTCATTCTGCGGCAGACAATTGGGCGGCCATGACTTGCACACTGCCCTCGCTTCTACGATGTACATCGCTTCTCAGAAATGCCAGTTCCTCCGCATACTGTCCATACAGGCCTCTTCTTTCTAGAAGGCTGATTCCAAGATTGCAATTGGCGGTTCGGCGGCCACTTGCCACTGCTGTCTCCAATGCCAACACTCAACAAAGTGTCAAGACCGCCGAACCTCCCTATGACCCAAAGCTACCCCCCATGATTGACCACCGGAATCGCATGAGCAACTTTTTTGCACCTACTGGTGGGATAACAGCTGATGCAGAGGAGGGTAAGCTGTAATCAGATCATACCCACCTGAATGGCCTTGCAATGGTACTTGCTAACATGTGCTTCTTGTAGAGGATGTTCATGCATTGCTTATTCGAGCCGGCTTTCTACGACAAGTATGAGCTCCGGTTATTGATAAACCGAGCTAACACTGCCAAAGGCCTACTCTGGGATATTCCATCTCCTACCTCTTGGGTTGAGAGTCCATGAGAAAATCGAGAAGCTCATTGACAAGCATATGAGGGCTATTGGTCAGTGTTGGCTCTGTGTGTAGCTACTGCCCTTGTGCTGACTTTGAGAGAGGTGCCTCAAAGCTTGCACTATCGACGATCTCTTCGGAAGCTTTATGGACGAAGTCTGGGCGCCTCGAGAAGGGTGGACAAGAGGTATGCAGTGGGATTCAGAAACCTGGAGGGAGCATCAAGAGGCGAATGGCAGAGGGGGCCAGTTTATTGAGACATCCGGAGCTTTACTAATGCGAGGGACAGCTCATTCGCTTCAAAGACCGAAAGGACACAAAATACCTCCTCTCCCCTACGCATGAGGAGGAAATTACCAACTTGGTGGCTTCTATTGTGAACTCCTATCGACAGCTTCCACTACGTTTATATCAGATTAGTATGTTATCGCGACTCGTTGCCTCCACTGCATTGTGGGAACCTAATGCGCCATCTTTAGGCCGCAAGTACCGTGATGAGAGGCGCCCTCGAGCGGGATTACTTCGTGGCAAGGAATTCACCATGAAGGACTTATACACATTCGACTGTGATGATGCTACTGCAGTCAAGACATACAATGATATCTGCGGTGAGTATCGTGCTCTGTTTGAGGAGCTCAAGATCCCTTACATAGTGGTATGATTCATATTCTTTCAAATGCAACCCAAACTCAGATTCTTGCACTAATTACTCTGAATAGGCCGAAGCCGACTCTGGTGCAATGGGGGGCAGCCTCTCCCACGAATACCATATTCCTTCTCCATCTGGTGAAGACGTGATAATCACCTGTACCTCCTGCAGCTATGCCGCTAATGAAGTCTGCGCTAAATCCGCACCTCCTCACCCGTACGAGTCATTGGAATTCGACCCTCAAATCTCAGTCTTTCACGGTATCACCAAAGACCGCAAAACACTTATCAACGCCTTCTACCCCAAACTCCGAGAACCCGCTGCCGACACTAAGAGGAGAAGAATTCAAGGCCCAGGGGGACACCTTGACCCCCGGGAACCAGAAGGGGCAATCCACTTCAACGAAGTCAATCCACACAGAATCAAAGACCTCGTTCCGGATTATGACCCTAGCGTACAATCCCCCCTCGAGATTTTCAAGCAGCATTTCGTCGAGTATGACCCAGCAGTGTTGCATTTTGCCCGCCCTGAGGACCCTACCAAATCATCCTCAGAAAAATATAGTCAAATCATAAACATTTATGACTACCGTCTCTCCTTCTTCCCAGACCTCAATAACTCGTTCGCTAACCACAGCCAAATCACAGCACACTTCGCCGCGTCAAAGGATATACCTACGACTAACATCGATACCTCTGTTGACCTGGATGCCGAGCCTATTAATGTCTTGAAGATCTTCGATGGAGACCTTTGTCCTAGATGCTCAAACGGATCGCTTACAATTACAAATGCAATTGAGCTGGGGCATACCTTCCACCTTGGAACGAGGTACACAGTCCCACTCAATGCCAGAGCATCCTCACCTGCGGAAGAGGACATGGGAAAGATGGTTCCTATGTCAATGGGCTGTCATGGGATCGGCGTCTCACGTATGATTGCTGCGATTGCAGAGAACTTCCGAGACAATAAGGGCCTGGTGTGGCCCCGCGTGATTGCTCCATATGAAGTTTGCATTATAGGCACAAAGGGAGAGGGTATGGAGGATGTCTATGATATCTTAACGTCAGAGGATGTTATTGAGGAGGCTGTAGAGATTGGAGATGAGTTGAGGGCGCTGGATGTGGTTCTGGATGATAGGCAAAAATCGATTGTGTGGAAAATGAATGATGCAGATTTAATTGGGTACCCAGTCATGTTAGTTTTGGGAAGGACATGGAAGCAGGATGGTAAGATAGAGGTGCAATGTAGAGCGAAGGGCTTCCAAGGGAAAGACAAGAGTAAGATCGTGGAGGTCGGGGAACTCAGGAAGGTGGTTGCCGAGCTGCTTCGTGATATATAGTGGCTCGATATACAGTCATTCGACACGTCATTTCAAGTTCTCTATACAATAGTAATAACCCTGCTCAAGTAACAACAGGCGCTACAATCGCAATTGATATCTGAATCCAAGACCTAGTAAGCTAAATTTCGTTGCTCTGATACCCAACTTTATCGATTCCCACAAACTCCTCCTTCACACTCCTCACACTCACAAACCTGCTTAACAGGCCTGCACTCCCTGCTTTGTCGTTGGTTCCACTGGCTCTTCCACCACCAAATGGCTGCTGTCCAACAACTGCCCCAGTGCTCTTGCAGTTCAAGTAGAAATTACCGCTCGCATATCTTAGCCCCTCCTCAGCCTGCCTCAATACGCCCCGATCAGAGGCAAATACTGACCCAGTGAGGGCATATCCACCTCCACTGTGATCTACGATCTTGATGACTTCATCGAATGTCTCATCAGAGTATACATAGACTGCTAAAATGGGTCCGAAGAACTCGGTGTCAAAGACCTTGTGCTCAGGGTTTGTGGCGACATAAATAGTTGGGTGAATATAGTAACCTTTAGAGTCATCATACTTCCCTCCCGTGAGAAGTGTCAACTCGTTGTCACTTTTCGCTTCGTCGATGACCTTCTTCAACTTGTCGAAACTGCCACGGTGAATGACAGGCCCAATGAAGTATTGCGCGCCCTCATCTGGGGCACCGATCTTGAGAGCTTCTGTCTCCGCTTGGATACGCTTGGAAAACTCGGGCCATATAGACTTGGGTACATAAACCCTAGAGGTAGCAGAACATTTTTGTCCTTGGTACTCGAAAGCTCCACGAACAGTCTGCGCCACTGCGTTGGGGATGTCTGCTGAGTTGTGGATAAGGTGGAAGTTCTTTCCTCCAGTCTCACCAACAATACGAGGGTATGAGCGGTATAGCCCCGAGACAACACCTTCTGAAATCTTACCATACAAGTGACGGAATATCCGAGTAGAGCCAGTGTAATGTAGGGAAGCGAACTCTGGGTGAGAGAGGATGGTAGAGGTAACTTCTTCGGCATCACCAGGGAGGAATTGGATGGCGCTGGGGGGTAGACCGGCTTCAAGGAAGATTTTGTGAAGGAGGTAGTTGGAATATACTGCAGATGGGGATGGTTTCCAGATGACAACATTCCCAAGGAGAGCAGGTGCGGCCGCAAGATTACCTCCGATGGCAGTGAAGTTGAATGGGGAAATAGCATAAACGAAACCTTCAAGAGGGCGGTACTCAACACGGCTGTAAGCAGCATTTGCGTGAGTAATGGGCTTCTCTTGTTTAGGGGGAGTAATGTGAGTAACCTTACTTCCAGACACCTGGTGAGTTCTTTACAGGTTGTGAAGCATACATCTCCTGGGCATAGGAACAGTTGAACCTCAAAAAGTCTGCAAGCTCCGCAGCAGCATCAATCTCTGCCTGCCAGATGTTCTTGCCTTGACCTAACATAGTTGCTGCCATCACCTGGTATCTGTATTTTCCGGAAATGAGATCTGCTGCCTTCAAGAAGACGGCAGCGCGGTCTGCAAATGGTAGACGTTCCCACCCCTCTTTGGCCTTTAAAGCGGAGTCAATTGCTTGCCTCACAAGCTCGGGAGTGGCCTGTGAGGCTTCGGCGAGAACTGTGGAGTGGTTGGAGGGGATATTCTGGGAGACTGTGAAGGTGGTCGTCACCTGAGGTAGAGGTTATAAAAAGGGACACTTCTACACTCTAATGAGTGGGGGCACTCACTGGCTTGCCGTCAATGACAAGGGGTATCCTGTGTGGCATCTCCTTCTTGATAGCGGCAAGAGCATCTTCGATGCCTTGCCTATCTGCTGAACCTTTTAGATAGTGCCTCTATAGCAGCCTATTTAGCAACACAACGACACCTCGGTGAATGACATATACTACTTACATTAGGCTCATTCTCCAGAGCTGGGAGCTTGAAAATAGCTAGATGTGCCATCGTTCTTCTGATATGCGGAGCTAAGCGTGGGTATTGAACTGGAGATGAAGTGGGAGTAGTAGTAAAACCGCGGCCAACAGTGGTAAAAGGTGATGATGCAATGCTGGCTCGTAAACGAGAAATGCCGCTTAGAAACATCATGGAAAAACGCTCCCATATATACAGTGAGACTGTGGGCACGTACTCTACATGCTCCGAATGCCGAGATTCCGTTGTGAGTGGCGAACGGATAGTAGCGGCCTTGGCAGCCCAGGAATTTGGTTTCTAGTATAGTTATTGTTGTCCCAAGTACATTGCCCTCCTACTATAGGTCTCCCGCCATACCCCCCATTTCACTCGTATCCACATCCTGTTCAATGCACCTCTCCACCGCCTGCTTAACCCCTTCCCCCCCCTTCGCCACGTCCAACCATCTACATCCAATTCCTCCTCCTCTCTCCTTTCTACCCCTTGTCTCACACAAGTCCACCACAATACTCGCCAAATCCTGCCTACTCAACGGTTCCATTGCGTTTCTTGTTTTCCCCAAGCTACACTTCCCCGCTGCGGGTGCATCGCTTAGCACTCCTGGTCGGATACTGAGGGCGGAAAAGCACCCCTCCTCACTATCATCATCTATGTTCAATCCACCCTTCTGAGCTAGGCTTCTGACATGAGCCCTACACTCCCCAACGAGCATCGTATCGACCTCTGTCTTCGCCTCGACGTATGTCGGCATAATCTCATTTTTCAGCTTCTTGTAGTATGCAGTAGTTTCTGGGCTCCACCATGGCGCTGGTTCGTTCCTGCAGATACATGCACTAATGAAGATGAATCTCTTGACATTGCCCCCAGGACCAATTCCCTCTCCCCTTGCCTGATTGATAAAAAGCTCGGCCGCATCACGCTCCACACTCAACTGATCTTGTGGGTGTCGTGGAATATTAGCTTTCGCCCCGGCAGCCCAAATGACCCACTCAATAGCCCCGCCGCCATGGCTTAGGACTTCCTGCACCTCGTGAGTCGAGATTCCGTTGAGGTCTTGCACAAGCGGAATCAATTCGGCCTTGGGGAAAGGTTCGGCGAGTTTCTTGATCTCCGGAATCTGCGAGGTGTTACGGATGAGAGAGTAGACAGTATGGCCATGTGAAAGGAGAATTGTGGTAATGCATTGAGCAGTGCGTCCGTGCCCGCCTATTAAGAGCACTGTTCTGGGTCTGGGAGCCATTCTGTGAATCTTTACACAAATAAATCCTGCTCGGTTGGGATATTAATAATAATAGAATAGATATATATTTAATCACACCCATAAGTGGGGCCATGGCTTTACCATGATATGACGTTTGTGGTGGTGGTAGCGTTGTCTGTGCAAACCTAGAGAACTGGGGATAAAAAGTGACGACTGTGGTATGCGGCCCACCATCCCCAAGTAGTATCAAAGCTGTCTAGAAATCGCCTTTGTTGCATTCCTATATAATACAAGTAATCAATGCATCCCATATCTATAGAAACCAAGGATAAAAATAAATGAGAAATGTAGAGAGGTAACGCAGCTGCAAACGAATAAGATCACAAGGTTTTCTTGCTTGCTCCATTTGCCCCATTCACTCCATTCGCCGATTTAGCCCCTTTAGCAAAGCCTGGCTTTTTCCTGACGCATGGTAGCGACGTGAATCTGGAGGGCCAAATACACTCGTATTCATCTGTTCTCCCGTCAAGCACATATCGTAGATACAACCCTATAGTAAATCAAGAGTTAGGGGGAGTCCTCAATACCAACGCTGGGATCTTTTACCGTAAGTAATGTAAAAATAACCCCCCAATCCAGTAAGCAAATGCCAATGAGCATGCCCTTCCAAGACAAACCCCCAGGGCATTCCAATTTGCCTCCTGACATCTCTAAGGCGTCCACAAAAAATCGTGTCAAGGTTCCATAAGATAAAAGCTGCTGCAACTGAGGCAAGCCCCAGCAGAACCATATCCCGCATATCCCTATAATGCTCGGGCGATGTCTCCTTGACCCGGGTATGCACCTGGTACCAACTTCGTCCGATCACGATAATAGTCAAAATAGCATAAACATTTTGATGGAATACTGGATCTCCAAGGTAATGGTAGACGGAAGCCACAATTACGAGTACGCTGATGAGGAAAAGCGCGAGTATCCAGTTGAATAGTTTGCTTTGCTTGTGGCCAAATGTGGCAAACCACATTATTAGGGTGGTATTGATCATGCTAAGCTCGTCAACAAGCTGCATCGAATCTATTTCGTGTAGAAAACATCAGACTGCGGAACTCTCCAAGGTTCGGTGAATGTGTGAACTTACACCAGAGTGTAGAATGGAACAGGAATGATCCAAGCCCCACTATTAGGAAACTAATCCACGTAACCAAGAAAACCGAGTCATGGCCATGTTTGATGCAGTTCCAAATTCCTTTTCCTGACACATACACGAACATGAGATTCGTGAGTGAATTAATAAGCTCTGCACAGTCTAGTACGAGTTAGCAACGTTCTCAGGTCCTTGATGCAGCTCAATTCCGTCTAGCCCTGATGGAGTCGGAATCATAGCCCCTCTCTCCCTCATTGCAGCAGCAGGGCGAGAGAGAGGGAAAGATACCCGAAAGTTGACCCCAGTGAACCACTCTCACTCACAAGTCGTCATAATATAGTCCTCCTCACACCAGCTACATAGCGTATCATTAGCCCAATGGCTTGAAACAAAATATCATGGTGGAAATCTTACTTGATAGTCGACGTAACTGGTCCCCACATGGGATGGTTTCCGACCCCATACGCTATTGCAGGTAATTTCCACATAGCTCACAAAATTCAGATAAACCCACGGGAGTGGAAGCTCCAACTGTAAGCCGGCGGGAATTGCTCACGACTATTCAACGAGGTTTCGATTTTGTCGGCACGTCTTCTGGGTAAGTACTTGTTGGTATTAATACTGTAGATGCTAGGGAAGGGATCGCGCATAGTTAACGTAGGGTACGCAGGCAACGCTTCGTCAGCCTCCTTAGTTACCGAGATGGAGTGCGCAGGGCTAGCGCTATGATGGGCTACATTGTCGGTGAAAGGATGGAACGCTTGGCAATGACAGGCTTGGCGACGAGACCCTAACCAGCACTTTAGCCTCGGCTCGATTCCTGGTGGCAGCAGACACCAATACACCATGTACACCTCAACCCTGACACCGTTTCTCGCACTTCTTACCTTAGGACAGCTGGGCCAAGGTAGACCTACTCCAGGCACTGAGCACTATCTCACGGTCTCTGTCGTCTCTATCCTCGGGTCTCTCCAGCATGCGCACCACCTAGGCCCCGGATACATCCCCACAGCATTCATCGACCAGACCATCCGCCTTGCTTACTCGGGGGACACATGGGATAGGGAGTGTATAGAAGCCCCAGAAGGGGATACGACCAACGGCAAGTTAGTGCGGATTACCGATAATTGTATATTTTGGCAGAAAAATGTCTTGTGGAATTGGGATATGAAGGGACAAATCACGTAAGTGCTGGTTCCCCTTAGTTGTATAGCTTCACGAACTTCACTTGAAAATATGGCACTTTGGATGATACCCGTAATACCCATGTTGTTGCGCTGCATTTCCCTACAGTGAAACGCGGATACGGATATGGCTCGCCCATTAGGTAGATTGGACGATCAGTGCCTAAAAGCGGCAAAGTTGACTTCCGCCATCTCAGATTACTGACGGCATGCTTTGATAGGCACACCCGGAATCGATGTTTAGAGCTTGATGAGCCAGAGTATCTCATTGATGAGCCGTCATTGGGGAAAGTGATTCTTACGCAGTGTAATCCTTCCACTGCCTTGATTGATATCTCGACCTTCAATCTAACCTTTCCTCCTTCCCTAAGTTTATACTTGTGATGGAGGGCAAAATCAGCAATGGGTTGCTCTCCGAGACACTCGTAGGATAGCTAGTGTAGCCAAGCCCAACCTGTGTTTATCACCTGTCGGCAACAATGGGCTCTTGGGGGCAGTGGATTGCAGAAATGCTAAAGATATAGGTTAGTAATAGACCAGGCAGTATGACTCTGGTTGTATATCAGATATTGTGTGAGTTTTGCTTAACAATCCGATAGGTGTTACGAAAAAGCAATAGATCTACAGTGAATGCTCTCTGCAATTTTGGAGGGGGGAAGTCTAAGCCTATGGAGCCTTAGCGACCATGGAACCTTTGACGGAACCTTCATGCTCTCTCGGCTAATAAGCTATCAGGTGAACATCCCCAGGTGTACTATCGCGTTACTCATTCGCAGGTCCTACCCCCACATCTCCATACAGCCCATTCGTTTTTTCCTGAAACTCTCCCACACTGGTGACTCTTTGTGTCAGGAATTTTGTTGCATATTACCACTACCCCGAGCCCCACCTCTAAATAATACCATCTGTTCTACATTTTCTGAAAACTATCTCTCAAGATACTAATTATCCCTTCTGCATCCTGGCCATAATAATATGGGACTGTGATTACCCTGAAAGGCATGTTTCACTATCACCTATTGTCACTCGAGTTACGCGTAGAGCCTTGCCAAGACGTGGTGTGGTTCCTCCCTCCCTAGGCCTGAACTAGATTGCCTTTGGGCCAACGCAAATCTCGGACGGTAGCCCCTTTTGGTCTGGCTGCTCTCCCATTGATTTATTCCAGCCTTACCGCATACGTATAGACTCTGGTCTACTATAGCTATTGCAATTGGCTCTCCAAGCCTGTAGGAGCGCCTAGGCAGCTCATAGAGTTGGTGTCTGAAAACACAAAATGGCATATTGGTGTCTGCAATGTCAGGTAACCCAGAGATCTTTCTGGAGGTCATGCTTATGCAACCTCCAGCCAGCGAGAAACTGATATGCAAATAAGCACGAGAAAGCGACATAGGAAACACATATTTATGCTCATTTGCTGCGAAGGAATATTCCACAGCCGCGCAAGCCTGGCCTCATAGGAATAGCCAGGAGATAAGTACTTTACACTTACATCCGGCCCAGTTATACACCTGCTGTGGTACTGCTCTAGTGACATGTGCGCAAAGAAACTGGGCACACGTGGCTAGGTAGGGGACTGGAGGAACCCTGGAACATGACAGCTAACGGTTGGCCCAATTGAGGATATGTACCACGGCGGCGAGTGTGGGGTACCTACTCGATTATAGAGTACATGGAGGACTGCAGGTCTTTGATCCTTGTAGGTCCACACGAACAGCACACTATATAACTTGGTCGATGTGCTGGATGTGCGATGGTGGGTCTGCGATGGTGGGTCTGCATGCCAGCTGGTCATCGCAGATATGTCATCATCGGTCGTGGACTACTCTAGATGATTGAGACCTATTCGCCCAAAAATCTTGAATTGGAATAAACAAGAGTTTCCAATAACACATGGCTATGCACCTGAGGAAATGTGCTCTGGATGGATATTCACCGATACACAATTTATTCATCCCTAGAATCAGTTCACTTTGAGGAAAAGCAGATATTCAGGTGGTTACCTCCATCCGAAAGTGTTGGTCTAGGTAGCCACGTCTTCTGGTTACAAATACTCTGCCGGATAATTCAGTACTAACTCCAATACAATTATTTCTCTGAGACGCCAGTGCCCACCCGACTAACAATTTTACTTTGTAGGGTTTCCTGCTCTAGGTAGCTCCATCCACACCGCAATTGTATGGAGAAAATTGGAATGAATTGTTGTTGGTGGCTGTCGAGGGCACCTTATCAAGAAATGTGTTCAGGTATTTGTTGTCCATGCATGACGGTAGCTAAAGTGCTTTTGCCTTATGGCTAGTAGTACCCAAGTCCGCCTCATAGCCTAAGGCTCCCTTCGGGGGAAAGGCGTATAGACTCAAAAAGAAAAAAAAAAGTAGTACCCAGGACAATCTTCAAAGGGGCAAAAACGGAGCCGTCTCATAGCCTAAGGCTCCATAGATCTATAGATTTTAAAAAAAAAAAAAAAAAAAAAAAAAAAGTATTGCCCAAGATGACCTTTGGTGAATTATCCACTGCTTGAGGGTTGTTTCTATATGGCTGCGAACTGCATAAGCCTCCGATAATGCATGATGGATGTCAGGATAGTAGTCTTGGCAGCATATGTTACCTATTATGCTGCCATGACCACTATTACCAAAACGGAAGTGGGAATCTGTCTTGCGTCGGAGGAGGGTCGCGCCAAGGGGTGATTTTAAGCCACTCAAACCTCATGATCTGCAGGATAGCCTTTCCGGTCTACTCCTCCACCAGAGTTTCCTCCGGCTTCACCCTATCGGGGCATAGTGTTCACCATCTTTCGGGTCCCAACAGTTATGCTCTTACTCAAATCCATCCGGAAACATCACGATCTCGATGGTGCGCCTTGTGGTTCCCACCTCCATTCACTTTCATTTCGCGAAAAGGGTTTCAACACCCAAACACTCGCATAGATGTTAGACTCCTTGGTCCGTGTTTCAAGACGGATCACTTAAAACCAGTATGCCAACATCCTCGCCAAAGCGCGGTCCTCAATCATAGCAGGCAGCATTACAATCAGGACTATAACACTTCCCGAGAGGTCTTTTTCCTGTCACCATGACTGATGTTGAGTCTCTAACAACTGAGTGCATCCTCAAAAATCAGGATTGATCAGCTGCAAGCGTGTCTAGTTACAAGTGCTTCCCTTTTATATAACAATTTCACGTACTATTTAGCTCCCTGTTCAGAGTTCTTTTCACCTTTCGATCACTCTACTTGTGTGCTATCGGTCTCTTGCCAGTATTTAGCTTTAGCACATATTCACTTTCGACAGGAAGTTGGCGCTCGAGAGTCACCTGAAGCTGAAGGGGCGCTGGCTCCCAATTGAGGCCTACGATTTTGAGGAAGGAGGCTCAGTGACTGGTGATAGGGAGCATTTGCTGTTGACTTACCTATATCTTGTCCCCTTCCGCACATAGTTAGTTCGGGCTCTCACTGTTGGTATGTTGTTCCTGGGGTAGTCTGGTTTCTGTGGAGAAAGGTTTCATGGCCGCTTCATAGGCTAACCTCCATAGGCATACACATATAGATCAGATATTCACAGATTTATGCCAAGGGGTATACTTACCCACCCAAAAAAACAACCCCGTTTTGGGAATGTAGTCTTGGCAGTATATGGGATACATACTTTTTTGAGCCTTAGGCTATGAGGCGGCCCCGTTCCCGCACCTTAAAAGAATTGGGTTTACACACGGGACACGGGATACATACTGTTCTTTTTTTTTTTTTTTTTTTTTTTTTTGGAGTCTATACGCCTTTCCCCGAAGGCGAAGGAAGTGGGATACATACTAGTAAGTATGTATCTACACCTGGCCTACGGAGTATGCTGCCCAAATGCAGCAGCCTTGGCAGGCATAGCATATTATGATGACCAAGACCACGGCTGTACATTGGGCTGCACCTACAATTTTTGGGGGGGGAGTATATACCATAGGCTAAGAGTCGAAGGTTCGGACGGAACAACATGCTACCTGCTGTATATACAATTTTTTTTGAAGTCTATATGTCTTTTCCCTAAAGGGAGCCATAGACTATGAGACAGCCTACAATTATTACCGCTCGTATATCCGTACCAGCAACGTTTTGTGTACTGGTTATCCTACCATTGAAAGTTGATAACGCAGAAATTTGAATGAGCATAAGGCAAGAGCCCCCTTGTCTCTCCACTGTAACAACGGGTTTTGTATGTCAAGACAGAGGGTCTTAACCGCCAGTTTTTTTTTTTTGAATCTATATGGAAGAGAGCCTTAGGATATGAAGCGGAACCACCTTTTTTTTTTTTTTTTTTGAGTCTAGGAACCACCTGTTTATGCTGTACCTTGAGTTAGTTTTATGCCAGGTCCGGGTACTCTACAGAGTACATACATAGGTATGTACAATACTCCGTGCATATGTATATTGTTGAATGGGCCGGCAGCAATACAGTATACGTGTCGTGCCAACCAGACCACATACACAGCCCCCCTGGGGGTAACAGGTAAGTATGAGCGCATCAGTTTCACTTAGTTAGCGGCGGCCTCATCTCCGCTCAATTCCTTGTTGCAGCACCGAAATCGGTAGTCTGGTTGCTAGTCAACCAGACAATATTTGAGGGCACCACTAAAGCTTGTTTCTTATTCAAAACAAATCTGCGATTATGTACTGTATGTATGATGCACGCATGTTGTGTACCCTTTATCTCGTCCCCGCATAATCATTTTGAGAGCCTTTTCGTAATAGAAATTTGCGACCAAATACAAAGCCCTGCTGCTGCTGCTGGGAAATCATAATTGAATTTCCAAAGGAAGGGGCAGAATCTAGATTGCAATTGAGTGCCAAACCGTTGACCAAACAAAGAATGTGCACTTGGCCCCGTTACCGCCAACGGACACTCTCCAAAGAGTACCGGTAAGGGATGAGGTTTGTAGGTTCAGCTTGCTTTTTTGCTTCCTTTTTTGCTTCCATGCCTTGTAGATTTTGCAAGTGCACTGCCCCAGCCCATAAACCAATCACAGACCTGTTGGCGCTCCCTTATATACTACTTAGGATTCACAGTGATTGGTATGCATTCCTCTGGCTGGCTTGCACTTGAGCTCTGAGGGTTGGCCGCAATTGGCACTCCGCTGCTTCCACGAAGTATTATATACTCCGTACTACGGGTGTAATAGTATGGTCTCGCTCTCGGAAAAAAAAATACAATAGG
>Ga0307514_10002603_pt1 | contig 18454 bp, 11 predicted proteins | sample 16_EM_MG_FD_203088 | JGI IMG/M metagenome (GOLD analysis project Ga0307514, IMG submission 203088) | Populus trichocarpa ectomycorrhiza microbial communities from riparian zone in the Pacific Northwest, United States - 16_EM | ecosystem: Host-associated > Plants > Roots > Unclassified | place... | reverse complement strand
TCGTTATTTATAACAAAGGGATTCAACTTTTAAAGAATTGTTATGGATCTTAATCTTTCAATTTCATTGTTCTATCCCGCGTAATTGAATTCTTGGGGATTCTTATTTGTTCTGTCATTTTCAGTGCAGTTAAATAAATGATTTTACATTTGATTTTTGGAAAATTGCAGGGCATTTGAAGTTCGATGCCTTCATATTCCAGTGTATGATCGAACAACATTTGAAGGTATGGTCTTTCAAGGCCTCTAAATTCATCGATCTTCCTTTTTTTAATTATTATATAGCAATTCATTTGCATTGATAATTTAGCAAACGTTTTGAGTTGAGATTTCTTATGATAACATGACCAACCATGTGAAAATAGATTGACAACTAATTGGTAAAACAAGGTTTGTTTTATACATTACTTAAACACGTGTTTTTTTACCTTTTGATAATGCAAGGATTGCTGTATTTACTGCTTGTATGTCTCTAATTTCCAAATGCTTATTTTCTATGATTTAGGTAACACTTACACCTATTCGAATTAAAATATTTTAAAAAATATTCTGCCTTCAATCCTAGTAATAAAAGCACAGGGCAGTTCATTGGATTAAGCTTATTCGGTTTAATAAAACTCTAGATATGAAAAACACTGATTAATGGTGATTATTGAGAAAAAAGCTATTGCAGAAATATTTATATGGATCTTCGGTACACTTCTTAGAAACCTCTATGGTAAGTATCTTATTTCCATTGGAGAATGGTTACACAAAAGGAGGTTTGAGAAGATAGGTTTGCTAGTCAGATCTTTGCTATCTTGGCTTCTTCACTCTTTTGCATGGATTCTTAGTGCCAGAATGAATGGCTGACTTTTTTCTAATTAAGAGTTTTAATAGTTGAGCTATGAAGCTCATATCCATTATCTTTTATCTGCTAAGTTACTATGTATGAATTTATTTCTGGAAATATTCATTTGCAATGGTCCTGTATGGTTCTTCAAGTCCCTTGGCAATGTGCATGTTTGCTTGCAGATGTGATCCTCATGCTTCTTCTTCTTCTTTTTGGTGTTCGGACATGCCAAATGTGTTTCCTTTTCTCTTAAATTAAGCTTGTTACCTATCACTAACTCACCATGATGTATTGCCTGCAGGGCTGGTGAAAATTGTTGAGGAAACTGTGAGGCTTGAGCATGCTTCATCTCCAAATAAGCCTATTTATCTAGTGGGGGAGTCCTTTGGAGCATGTCTAGCACTTGCTGTTGCTGCCCGTAATCCTAAAATTGACCTCGTACTTATACTAGTTAACCCAGGTGAGTTTTCAGTATTTTGTTCTCTACATACTGCTAATAACTTTCTGATTCAAGATCTTTGGATGATAACCTAAGAGGTAATCTGACGTCCCTAGCATTTTATTTTAGCTACATCATTTAGCAGGTCACAGCTTCCTTTACTCCCTATTTTGGAGGCCTTGCCTGATGGATTACACGATGTATTTCCCTATCTTGTTGGCTTTGTTACCGGTACAAATTCTGTAGCTTTTTTACAGTTACTTTCTGCTTCTTCTTTTTTCCTTGTTTGTTTGTCATGGAATCATTTCTTTATCGTGTTGTTTGATTGTTCTTTTTTGTGACTTCAGGTAATCCAGTAAAGATGGCAATGGCCAATATCGAATACAAGCTTCCTCCTAGACTACAATTTCAACAATTGTATCACAATCTTACTGCTTTGCTACCTTCTGTTTCTGTAAGAAACATGAACACTGCTTAGCTTTTGCACTTTTTTCCCTTGTGTTTTGTTTTGTCTGGTCTTATTTGCACCCTTCTTCCCAGTTAGTTACTGTTATGAATAGCTAAATTAAGAAACACTATAAATATAAAGCAGTAGACTTTCTTGTATTTTATTGTGTGATATAGAAGAGAAAAATACACTTATTCAGTATTTAAGGTCATATGATATTATTTTCCTCCCTAGTCCCTAACCAAGATCAATAGTAGTCTGGATAGAAGTTATGCTCATAGTAATAGTGGGCAAGATGGTAGTGTTTATGAAAGCTTGTTTGGGCCAATTTATAAGATTATGATAAGGAACAAAATGACAGTCAAACGAACTTTCTGTTGGGTTGTGTGAAATGTCGAACTGCTTAATTGTCAGAAAGGGTTAACTGAAATAATGATCTGCATTTTGGTAATCTTATTAATTATGTAAAAGGGTCAGTTGTTGAAGTAATATCTGAGTAAGAAACAGGACACTGTCTTTAAGGGGATAAACGCATCAATAGATGAAATTTCATATTATCATTTGAAGCTATTGTATGATTAGGTAAATATATCATTTTTTTTCATTATTAAGGGAAAGTTCTTTGTGAAATTTATTGGTTTGATTCATTTACTTGGATAGGAATGGTTATTAAAACACTAAAAAAATGCTCTAGATCTAACCTATTATTTTGATATCCAAAGAAGGTTGTGTAATATCTTCGACTTACATATAATAACTAATGTTGAATCTTGCCAGTCCTCTCTAATATACAAATTTTAGTTTGTGCAATGGTTATCTGTGGGTGTCTAATTCACCATGTCCTAGTAATTCCCTTAATCTTTCTGGAAGATATTAGGTAGCTGCAATATGCTTTGTTCTCTCACTGTGATCATAATAACTCTACTTATCATGTTTTACTCAGCATGTGGCAATCACATGCTAATTATTCTCAAGTATTCCCACCAGTTTTCAATGATTCACCATGCTTGCTTTGGTGATCCAAGTTAATTACAGTATCAAGATGCTGACATAGCTACACACGCACACACCAACAATACATTCTCCTCATGTGCCTCCGGTTTGTTTTCTGGCCAATCCTTTCTTTAGATTTATTTTAACTTCTAGTATTGTTTGTTATGTTCATTCCAGGTTTTGTCTGATATCATTCCAAAGGAGACTCTTATTTGGAGATTGAAACTGCTTAAATCCGCTGCTGCTTATGCTAATTCCCGACTTCATGCTGTAAAAGCTGAAGTGCTAGTTCTTGCCAGGTTTTTATTCTCGCTACAGTTAATGCGATTCCTTTACACAATTTCTGTTCATAAGTTGTTGCCTCTCTTTTCATTGTATATCTTATGTTATCTGAATGGTCCTTGAACATCTCTGCTAATTGTTACTGCATCAAGATTATCACTGATAATGCTACTTCTGTAATTACTGTGCTATGTTACATTTTTTTTTTTTTTCTGTTTCAAGAGGGAAAATAGTAATTTGAGCCTTGCTTGACCTATAGAAAGCATGGAGTCTCAGAACAAAATTTTCTGCAGCTTTTGTAAATATATAGAGCCTGGCATATGAAAGAGAATCAAGCATGCTGCATTTATTTTCCTTGTTGTAGCTCTCTCTCTGAAGCCCATAACTAGTGGATACTTTGCTTCATAAGCATCTACACGCGGGACTTTAACATATATGAACAAAGTTGCCCTTTCCCATGCGTTGGTGAAATCCTGCAGGTTCTGCACATTTATGTGCCTAGTTACCTCTAGACCCCGTGATGCCTTTGAATACTCAACAAATTATTTGCCTAGTTACCTGTAAACCCATGATGCCTTTGAATATGCTGTAACTTGCAATGAACTTCTATGTGATATTAATGACTGTAACACATCTATGATTTGCAATAAACTATCCAAATATTTGTGTTTGGATGATGTATTTATGTCTTTTAGGAAAGGAGCATTTCTTTGGTCAAGTTTTTCTTCTCATGACTGATTTCTTTTGAGGTTCCATATGTGACTTACTCTCAAATTGGTTAATATTGATGGATGTTGAAGATAGTGCTGTATTTGTATTGCAGTGGAAATGATAACTTGCTTCCTAGTAAAGATGAAGCTCACCGTCTTAAAAGTTCATTAAAGAACTGCAAAGTTCGTTTCTTCAAGGACAATGGGCATTCCATGCTAATGGTAAGTGAAAAAAAGTGGCGTATCCTTGTGTCTAAAATAAGTAGAGTAACTGTGTAGGTAAGTCTGTATCTTAAATGTTTTTATGCTTCTCATAGACACCTTTTGAGCTCTTTCAAATTAACAGGCTTCTGATCACAAAAAATTTTGAACGACTTTCTAATTGTAAATAAAACACGTTCATGTATCATCATATTAATTGACCGGTTCATTATTGGTTTGAGGATCTGTATCATCATTTTAAATGACCCTACTCTGTGTTCTGTTTACCGTCTATCATGTATGCTAGATTCAATGATTCCATTGATGAGGTAGTTCTTGGAGTGAAAGCCCATACCATCATTTCCTGTAACTCCTCGACCTTGGTTTTCTGAAAAGAGGTCAATCTTGTGAAACCAGTGTTTAGAAACTTAGTACCCCACCAAAATAAACATTTATTGCATCCATAAATTGTAAATTTTGATGCCCTGTGCAGTGAAGCTTTATTTCCTTAATGCTAATTCATTTTTGGAAGACAAACATGACTTCTTCTTTTCATTTCATTTGCAGGAAGATGGTCTTAATTTGCTTACAATTATCAAAGGTACTTGCAAATACCGTCGCTCAAGGAGGCTTGATTTAGTCTCTGACTTTCTGCCACCTAGCATGTCTGAATTCAAATGTGCATTTGATGAAGTGACTGGGTAAGTCAGCTGAGCAATTTGTTATCTGCAGTTCTTGGATGTATGACTAACACTTTGTGCTTAGAATGATATGACATGGAGACTTGACCCTGGTCAAGCCAGAGCATTCATTGTTATTCATACATGGTCCAGGCTTCTAAATAATATAGTGAAAATTTTGACTTACATTTCCCAATCTTCTCTGTCTATCCATTAGCCATTTGCTCTGTATGGGCGTCGCAGTTCACTCTCCATTTCTTCATCTTCTTTCCCTTTCGTTTTCTTTTCTGCTGGTGGGGTTACACAACAAGAGAAACAACCCGGCCATCAATAACCCCTTCCATCCCGAGTGTAAGCCTGGTGTGTCTGGTTGATAGTGGCATTCTCTCCTCTCTCTTTCCTCTTAATCTTCTCGATTAGAAATTCCATTAAACATTGATGCATACTAGCACAAAGCTGTTAATGTTGATAAATTGCTGCTTTATTCTGTTATTTCACATTAAGTTTAAGCGACAAAAAATGATAATAAAATTCTCTTGTAGTTCCAGCAACCAGACAAACGATGTCCTCTCTTCATGAGTAGATCCCTAAGAAAATTATATTGAAGCAGACAACAACCCTAAAGTTGTTAGAAAATATACCACATATGTTGCATGATTTATGAATTATATGAATTAAGCTGACTGGAAAGGAGCTTGGTCTAAATCCTAGGCTTAGTTCTCACAGTTTGGGCTTCCCTGCAGACCAGCCTGAACAACTTTTTTTATGTTGCATCTCACGCCCTAAAAGTTTGTCTAGGTGTGGCTCAAGCTGATCGTATTATAATCATGTGATTTCCAGGTTGTTCCGCTTAGCTACTTGCTCAGCTGTGTTCTCCACTCTGGATGATGGCAAGATAGTGAAAGGTCTTGCTGGGGTTCCAGATGAAGGTCCTGTCTTATTTATTGGCTACCACATGCTGATGGGACTTGAAATTTATTCTCTTGTAGATGAATTCTTGAGAGAGAAGAATATTATGGTTCGTGGCGTAGCGCACCCTGACCTATTTTCAGAGATTATGGAGGGTTCATCTACTGAATTCTCTGTATCTGATTGGATGAAAGTAATGGGTGCGGTACCTGTCACAGGAAGCAATCTTTTCAAATTACTTTCAAAAAAATCGCATGTGCTTCTTTATCCTGGAGGTCAACGAGAGGCTCTGCATTACAAGGTATGCCAACTGTTGAGTTCCTTGTTTTCATTTCAACAAGTTCTTTTTAAAATCTAAAAATCATACATTCTAGAAGTTTCGTAATTTTGTATGGTGAATATCTTCTTCATTTCAATTTTTAAAACAAGTAATAACATGAAGATGTAGTGTCAGTTTTGGGAACCATCTAAAATATTTGCAGTCTAAATGTGTAAGTACTCTTTGCCCAACTCACAATGGCTTCCACCTGGTCAGCACTGCCTAGACCTCTGACCACCTTCAAAGGCACTAGCTAAGTCACCTCCATACTTTTCTCTGGAATACTGTGAAATTGGACAACTCTGAACCTTCCTCCTGTGCGAAGACATCACAGGGATCAAAACACAATGCCTTATTTGGTCTTTTTAAATATTGCGTTATATTTTCCCAAATGTTTGTGACCTCTTTAGTCTCGTGCTTCTTTAATTTGCAGGGTGAAGCATACAAGTTAATTTGGCCTGATCAACCTGAATTTGTGAGAATGGCAGCAAGGTTTGGGGCCACAATTGTACCATTTGGAACTGTAGGAGAAGATGATATAGCAGAAGTAAGCTTTGAATTTTATTTACATCAGTTTCTTATATATATAAATATTAGTCCACGAGCCTTCTTTTGATGGTTGAAACATTTTTATCAGTTCAGTACATGACATTGCAAAATCTTTCAATATACGCATCTTTCTATATTCAAATTATTGTTGGGGAAGGAATAAATAACTGGTTTTAGCTATCTTTATTTTCATAGCAGTGTTACTTTCACATTCTGTTTCTCTAAGATCTCCCTCTACTCCTGATGAACCATTTAGTTTCCTCTCCCCATGAAACCCTATAAAATATTGTTTTCTTTCTTTTCCAGACTTGGCTTTGAAATATATGGTCATCATGAAAAGATTTCCTTTTTCTGTGTTGCAGTTGGCTCTAGATTACCATGACTTGATGAAAATCCCGATACTTAATGACTTCGCCAGAGACCTTATGAGCAAAAGTTCTAGAGTGAGGTGATTAACATTTTCCTTGTAAATCATGCAATGATAGTTACTTCCTTGTAATTGAAAGTAGCCTAAGGTGCTGCTGTTTTTTCATTGCTTCCGCGTTGACTATGATCTGAATCTGATCACAGGGACGGAAGTAAAGGGGAGGTAGCCAGTACAGATTTATTCATCCCTGGGCTTTTACCTAAGATACCTGGCCGCTTTTATTTTCTGTTTGGGAAGCCCATAAAAACAAAGGGAATGAAAGAGATGCTGGAAGACAAAGAAAATGCAAAACAATTGTACTTGCATGTAAAATCTGAAGTCCAAAACAGTATCGCCTACTTGTTGAAGAAGCGAGAAGAGGATCCCTATAGGAGTATCATTGACAGAACTATATATCGTGCATTCTATTCTCCTTTGCCTGAAGTTCCAGCATTTGACCCTTAGAAAATATAAAGACAGGGCACTTGGCAGACTTGAAATTTTTACCGCCATCAATGCTTTAAGCTGATTTATGTATAGAAACAAGTGCAAGTGTGAAGCATATGGTGCTCTTTTCCAGGTTCTGATAGTTGACAAATAGCAGAAGGAAACAAAAAGGAGGGGGGGGGGTAATAAAGCAAGATTTAGTTTTTATTGTTTACTCAGTATTGCAGTCTCAGACATTCTTTGTGCAGATTTGGTAGACTGTAATGTAATATAGAAAATGTCAATCGATTCTCTCTCTTTGTAGATACACTACATTCCGTTACATTCTATGAAACTTTACATCACTGTCCATACCAGTTTTATGGATGGAATCAATGACATAAAGGGTGAGCAATGACAATTTTTCATTTCTAACTATCCAGATTGTGTTTATGTGATGTTGGTGGCATTCAGACTACTGACAGTAGCTGATGAAAAAATGATGATACTGTGACAATTTGGAGATTTTAGAGACAAAATTGGACAATCTGCACTTACGAGGTGATCATTTTCTTAACACTTGTCTTGTGATTCTCGTTACCTGGTACAACACCACCTAAAATGATATTAAAGAAAGACCATTCAGTTCTTTGTGATTTGCAACTCTTAACAAATTAAACTTACCCACAGAATCAGCCATGGCAGGTTCCCATTTAAACTCATTGGTTGGTGCAAACAATGGTTTCGTGTTTTTCTCTGTTTCACGTGAAAAAAGTTTCGAAGTTAAACAAACTATGTTCTTTCATGCGCATGCGGAAATCATCATAAAATCTAAGCAGGGAGACACACATTGTTCTATATTGAATTGTTTGGAAAAAAATTATTTTTACATCAAAATAATTTAAAAATATAAAAATAAATTATTTTTAAAAATAAATATTGTCTTGTGAAACGTTTGACGCAAATTCCAATTGTCTCTTGTCAACTGCGAAAGCAAATGTTCCTGCATTATGCTTTCACAAGCAAACGTGCATGTCAGGAAGACATTAGTTGGAAAGCTAGCATTCTCTTTTTACAAGAGTATGTTTAGTGGTGTGATAAGATTTATTTGTTAAAGTGTTTTTTTTTTATGAAATATATTAAAATAATATTTTTTCTTCTAACTTTTAAATTTTATTTTTTACATAGCACATCAAAATTTAAAAAATTAATTTAGAAAAAAAAATTAAAATTTTTAAAAAACACGTTTTTCCACACTCCCAGAATAATGACGAGGGAATAGCAATTTTCAGCGGAGTCGAAGAATGAACCTCCTACTTTTCCTTGTTGCGTAGATATTCAGAATACTGCACAAGTTGGAGAAAATTAAGAAGACAAGTTTGTCTGAAATTGAAACTAGAGCAGGACTTCAATGGTCTTGCGAGTAATGGAGGTCGCAGTCCAGGATGAGCAGAATGCGATTCTTCAGACTTTTATTTAGCGGTAAAGGAGAAGAGGCCTGAGGGGGTGGGGATTCCTGTTGTGGAGCATGGACATTTTTAATATCGTGGTGTTCATTGTTATTCCATATGTCCAGAAAACATGGTGAAAAACCGAAGTTGGAGAAGCTTTCTGTGATGCGGCCTGAAGGGAAGACTAGGAAGGCATAAAACGTGAAGGGCTTGAGAGAATCCTTCACGAGATGCTTTTCTCACACAAAAAAAATAAAAGTTCGAATAATTTTGTTAAAAAACTATTCTGGAAATAACCTACCATTGGTATTCAGCCAATCTATGTTGAAAAGAAAAGAAAACCCTGAATTTTTTGAAGAATTCATATACGTTAGAGATCCCCAGAATCTCCTGCATCACTTTGTTCAGTCCCGTCAATAATTAGTAAAGGAAAACATTGGAGGCTTCTAGCTGTAGCTCCTGTGCCTCAGTTTCAACTTCGTTCAAGTTGTGGATATTGCCATTTTTAGGGTAGAATCTAGACTTCCCAAGTCTCTGTCTCACCAGAAGTCTGTTCTTTCCTCTTTCTTGGTTGCTGATTAAAATGGTTTACAACTATATATTTCACAGGCAGGCAAAGCAAAAGTGATTCTCTTATCCTTTTTCTTTCTCCTTTATTCTTGTTTGGGGACACCATATATTCTGCAATCTTCGTCCTCAAGGAGCACCCTCCTATCAAAACAACTTTTCCCATGAGAAAGCATCGGAGTTCACTCTCATGAAATGCTTAGAATATGATTCTGCAGCAAGTTTCTTGGTGGATTGAACTTTAAGGGAATCTCAAAGTGCAAAGAAAAAGACAGCATAGGATCCTCTTACTCATTGTACAGGTGAACCTTACATCATTCATTTGAACAGGAGAGCCCAGATTTTCTATAAAAGAAGAAGTTCTAACACCCTTCATATGCAAGAAAAGGAATCCAGGTGCTTGAGCTTAGAGTCTTTTAAGGGAAGAAGTTCCTACACAAAGCTGAGTGATGGCCGGGATTGGTTACTCATATAGGGGCTACTCCAGCTACGATCCACCCAGCTCTGATGATTATGGTAGCAAAACAGGCTATGTTCCTGATCATGTGTGCCGACCAGTCATCATTGATGCTGATGGGAGGAAAAGGCCTATAATTTCTTACCGTGTTGATCAAAATGCAGATCAGTATGTTACAAAAACTGAGACGTATTATCAACAGCATGTTCATCCACCTAAGGAGTATGAAGACAAGGAGGTCCCTCGCTGGTCAGAGGAATATCATGGAGCTGAGAATAAGTTCCGTAGGCCTCTGGCTTCAGCTGATGGTCGCCCTCAAAAAGTAGAGGAATTCATCACCAAAGTGCAAGTTGAGGCTAGCCGACCCCAGGAATATGCCCCCTGGGATGCTTCATATCGGCGCCAGACCCCAAAATCCACAGGCTATGATGGCTACACTGGTGGCTACGATGAGCGCAGTGGTTTCAGCAACAAAGACTTGCTAAAGCCCGGCGGTAATGCTCATCGAAATGACAACTATGATGATTATTACCGCAAACAAGGTAGCAACATGGAACCAACCATGAACACCAGTGGTGGGTGGGCAAGGCCGAGTCATTCAACATGGGCTGCACCACCCAATGCTCCCCTCTCTGGAGCAACAAATGATATCAGTGCAGCTGTGGGATTACTGAGAGAAGTTGCAAAACCTTCTTTCTCTACTTCTCCACCATCCCGGTATAGAGAACCAACCCATGCAAATACCATTGACAGCAAGGAAGCTGCAAGGCGATATGGCAACTTCAATTATTCATCCAGGCCATATACAAGAGATGATAGTTACACATCAACCATTGACAGCAGAGAGGCTGCAAGGAAATATAGTGGCTCGGCAGTGTGAAATCCAAATCCAGAATGATTAACTATGTCTATGAGCAATTGGTCAGGCCTTCTACAGCTTCCTGAGATGACTTCACAAGTTTCTTGGGGCTGCAGGCTTATTATCCACTCTACAAGTACCTACTTTATCTTCCATTTACCAAGCATACCTATCTGTTGTTGCAGTCAAGTTGTCCTATATACGTGTTTGATGTCTCCTATATCACTACTTCAATAAGGCTTCTCTCTAAGCATTTGCAATATATTAATGTACAATTTCCTGTTCTATTTAAAGTGTTTTTCAGTGATTTCTTCTGCATCTATAAACATTGTTTTGCTGGAAAACACGTAACAAAAGACTATAGAATTACTCTTTGCAGCTTCAAGCATTGTTAGTCTTCTGTAAAAAAATAACCCAGAAGAAACCCGATTACTTTGGGTTATTGCTTGCTGAAGGGACAATTCACGTTGTTGCAGAGTGCTAAAGTGCAGAGCAGTTAACTGCCTTGAGCTTTGGTGGCGCGGCCGAACCTAATTAGAAAGAACAAGAAAACAAAAAGAAAAAGGAAAAGGGCAGAAACAAGAACCCTACACGCCTGTCATTTCTCAGTTATTATCCTCTCCATATATCCGCTAGTAAAAAAAGATTGGAATGGCTTAAATATGCCTGTAACCGGCCCCAAGCAGAAAATGAAGACTGAATCTAAAGCATATAGGAAAATAAAGCTAAAAACCCAAAATTAAACACAGAAAAATAACAAAACTTGATAGACAGCATCCATCGAGCTTAAATTAATTTGAAGGTCTTACCGACCTCAACCGGCATAGCAGGCTGGCCCTGTTATCGAATATGATTTATAGAATCTCTTGATAAAAAAATTATGACTATATCCGTTTCAACATGTACATTTGATTTATAAAACTTGTTTGATAAGGTTTTCACGGAGTACAGTTGCAAGAAATCTTTATCCAGGTGTACAGAACCTCTAGCATCATTTGCTTAGGTGGGAGCATAACTAGATAATTAATTACCTTTAGAAAAAGCAAATCGCATATACTCTTTGCCTTCCACATTCATCTTCTTCTTTACCTTTCACTGTTATTGACCACCCAAAGCTTATTCAATCGCATAAAAAAAAGTCAAGGAGTGTGTGCAATATGAGCCCGCTTCTAACCCAGAACAATGGGTAGGCGTGCGAGGGCTTACAAAGTTAGGCTCGAGGGTGCTAGCAATGTGAGTCTGCCACGCTAATGATTTTCTTTAAGAGAAACAAAAAATCAAATGTATTTGATCAAACAACACCCAAAAAAATTGCGATCAAATATTTTATTAAAAAATAGCATTGATGATTGTATAGAAAAAACACTTTCTAATATAATAAAAAATACCATGATCTTATAATAAAAAATTGAAAATTCAATAGTACCTTATAATTTTCTTTATTTGAACCGATCGATGATAAAATATAGAAGGAAAAAAACAAAACAAGCTAGACACGCCTAACCCGTTAGAAAGAGGCATGACCTGTGTGTAGGCCTCTTTTCTTTCTTTTTTTTATCAGAGTGCGAATGACATGTTATTTATCTTTAAATTAAAAATAATATAAACAATGTTTTGTTTGTTGTTCAAGATTTCGATGATCCTCTGGTTACCAGAAAATCAAAGTAGGAGCATTTTATCAAAAAAAAAATCATTTTTCAACCCATTTGTTTTATCTAAAAATACCTAAAAGACAACCTATAGACCCTAATAAACTCGTTTATAGCATAAAAAACCCTAAAATTGGTTTTTCAAAAAAAACTTAATCCAATCTAAATCTCAAAAGATTTCTTTTCATATTTACTTTTTTAGGCAAGATAACAAAAAAGAACACTTATATATAATTTTTCTCATCGAATGAAACTCATTAACAACAAGATCGATTATTTTTATGGTAAAAACCGACCCTAACAATGACTTTCTCTTTATTCAACTAGAATAGGCAACTCTCTCTTCTTCTTCAAATTAAGAAATTGAAAAGCAAACAAAATAAAATTTTGAACCAAAAACGAATTTTTTAAAATCATAGGAATTGTAAATGTATTAGTTAGAAAGGAAGAGAATCAAAGTTAACTTTTCATATTAAATTTGAAACTTTCATCCACTTTCTCTATTATTTTTAATTTTGATTCTTTATCTTTTAAATCTTGTTTGTCTTCAACAAACTAGATCGAATTGCTCATTGTTTTGGTTATTAAAGGCTTAAATCACAAAGAAAAAAGTTTGATAGCCAAAAAAAAAAATCATTGTCGATGATCTGCGAGTGTGCACAGTGATATTTACAGAGGGAAACCGCTATCTCTTTTAAACTTCAAAACAAAAAATACCAAATAACTTGCTAACTAAACTTATTGGCACTAACCTGACATTTATTTTATTAAACTTTTATTAATACATATGCAAGCACATGTGTCAATAATAATAATAATAATAATAATGATAATAATAATATTTAATAATTTGATTTTTGTAATATTATTTTAGATTTGAATTAAAAAGAAATTCATGCAACGGAAAAGAAATTTCTCACCAATCATGGTATGAATAGTATTAATATCATAATTATTAAAACTAATCAGGCACAAAAATCAATCTGCTAACCCGCCAGCTTGGAACTTAGTTTGGCCTGGACTCAATTTGCTTTTGAAATAAAATGGATCTGGATAACCTAGTAGATTAACTCGCAATTCAGTTTATTAATACAGTGTTTGGGAACGCGGTTCAACCTGTGTTTCTAAAAAATTTGAAATTTTTTTTTTTGTTAAAATTTAATATGGTTTGTACGTTTTAGATCGTTTTGATGTGCTGATGTCAAAAATGATTTTTAAAAAATAAAAAAACATCATTTACATGCATTTTGGCACGAAAAGTTATTTGAAAAGCACCCACAATTACACTGTCAAACACGCTCTAAGCTAAATTCAAATGAGATTCAATTGTGTCAACTTCAAGGTGTTTTTTTAATATATTTTTGATTAAATTCTACTAATTTTTAACTAAAATGACATTATTTAAAAAAAATAAACTCAGACGACATTGTTTTGAGGCTGAACAAGCCATCCTGCCACCTAAATCTTAGGCTGAGTCAGACAAAAAAAAATCTCTCACCAGTTGAAAAAAGATATTTTAAATTAACTTTGCAATATATTTTGAGATTGGTTTTGCAAACCATGCTTGCTTATGTTACTATACTCGATTTAGTTGGACCATGAAAGTTTGCAAACGGTGACGCATCAAATGCAGTACAACTATTGAAGAAATGGTTGGTTGAGGATTCTCTGCAGATTCATCCACATTTCAGATATTATTGGATATGGAATCTGATGATAAAATCGTAGGTCAATTTATGCGTGGAAGCTCTCGAGGTAGAAAAATATACCATATAATTTATGCGTGGGATAGTTTTCTAGGCTGGCATCAAATTAGAAGAAAATTCTGCAGTAACTCTACAGACATTTTTCCTTCAGACAAAAAAAAAAGAATTATTACCATATAATTTATCGCGATGGTTATATACTTGATGGTGGACGAATTGGTTGCCTCCATATCCTGTACCTGTTTCTGACTTGACTTTTCGATTTCTCTAGCTTGTGCATCATATTCCTCCCTTTACTGTTTTTGAAACCAGAAAACTGTCAAGTTGAAGGCGTAAATGGGGCATGTGTGTTATTATATCAATACTTGTTTAGTTGTCAGTAATTTTCAATGGATTTTCTGCAGCTGTGAACCTGTGCTCTAATAATGGCTAAATATGATAGCAGATACAAGGAGGTTTTGAGAAATTGGTATCTATAGCGCAGAAGGGGAGAATGATACAGAATCTGAAACTGTGATACTGGAAATACTGTAAAAACCAATCCAATGGACAGGACACTGTTCTAGTTGCAGACCGTCAGTTCCAAAGAAGTTTCTTGGGGCATGTAAGCGTTGATTTCAGATGCCCGTTGACATGTGCTAAAGGTTTGGATTACATTGTTCCAGGATTGATTCCATATTTCTTGGTGGAGTTACACTGTTCCTAAATCATATCCTTAGATTGTAAGTTATCTCAGAAAGTAGACTCCAGTTAGGCAAGGAAAAGGTGTCAAGAACTAGTTAAGCAAAGGTGAATGTGCGTTACATGCTTCTCTATTTAGCCACACGCATGCGCATCCTGCAAAGTTCGCAGATTGGATTAACCAATGAATCCTTGATTCTCTAACCACAACAAACGTGGATCGTATGATGTCGAACTGGGGTTGGATTTCAATTTGTTGATGCCTGAACATGTAATAAGCCCTGGCTTCAAGCTGTTGCCATTGGCCTCCAGAAAGCAGAGATTGAAACAGATTAGGTGAATTTAGTTTGGCACAGACTATAAAGTGATGCTTACTTTCAAATAAGTTATTGAACAACTGACCAATAATTCCTGGATGCTGCAATATTTTAGGGTATCTTCAACATTTCTTTTTCCAGAAGAAAGCTACAGAGGCCCAGATCCAACAGACTTTAATGACCCAACTCTGTTATTACGTCTATTCTTTAGCATTCTGATTGGAAGATCATGCAAATGGCAAGATAAAAGCAAACTGAATCATATTTGCACCATGGAGAGCTTTTGCATGCTTATCCTTAACGTAAATGAAAGGGCAAAAGTAGACCCTATAAATAGCAATGGTGCCAGAAGGCCTCCTTATAAGCGAGCTTAGTAGAGAACTTGAGTACGCACTTGAAGATGGTGAAACTGTCTACTCTCTGTTTCCTGTTTGTCCTCTTCCTTGCCTCTGGTAATGGCCTATTCTTCATATCTTGTATGATCTTGATGATTGGTATTTCTTACATAGAAGTTTCGAGCTTGTTTATCTAGAAATTAATCTATGGATTCCAGGCATCATCTCTAACATCGCGATATCATCAATAAGGAGATCTAGACTTGTTCTGTACTCTTTACTGATGACTCCCATTATCATCTCAAGATTATGGTAAAACATTAATGGCATTGAAGCTTGATTCTTACCATTAACCGATAGAAGCGATCACTCTTTTCTTTTCCTTGTGTGTAAATTAAACACATAAAAAGGTAAGTTGCTTTATGCAGATCATTTGATGGATGATGGCTCTATCATTTATTTATATTTTTGTCTTGCAGATGAGAAACTAGTGCTCATGGTAGGAGCAAGAGACTGCCACAAAGTATGGACCTGCAAAGGTCAAAACCGTTGCTGGGAAGACTGTAAGAATCGATATAGCGGAACGGGCCTCTGCGATTTGTACACAGCACCACCTGTTCCAAAGCAATGCTTCTGTGCATATAAATGCTAGTCTTAGTTTGAAGCATCGTGTAGTAAGCTAAACAAGACTTGAATGAATAAATGACAACCTTTCTAAGTTATCATGAAATGTATTTCCTAGATATCTGGAGTTCAAACCTCCTTTGAATATACTATGCTAGCTCTTCGAACTGTGTTCTACCGTGGGTTATATATTTGAATTTTTAAAAAAATAGATATATTGGTTATTTCAATGTGTTTTCCCACATGAAAAAAATTTAATATGTAAATCAAAATATTATACAAGCATATAATTAAATAAATCAATAATTATATATATAAATAAACCAAAAAAAAATCGTTAATAATAACTAAAAGAAAAACTAAAAAAAAATTGAGAAATGTAAGTAGATCAAGGTATTTGATCCTGCAAAATATGACATTTATTAGGTTGTATTTACTGAATTTGTTTATTAAAATAAATAAAAGATAATAAAAATAGAAACACATGTGAAATTGGTTGAATAAAATAAAATAAAATAAAGATTATGCAATGCTGAATATATTTAAAATATCTAAAAATAAATATTTTTTATTTATAAAAATAAATTTCATCTATATAAAACAAAAAGGAAATATAGATAAATCAGAACAATATCTTTAAAAATAAAAAACATAAAAAAATTATAAAAAAAAACTCTATTCAAAAACAGGCTGCAAATCTTGTGACTTAAGTTGGGAGACCAAGATAAACCGAGAGAAAAAAAATTGAAGATAACTAGAAAACCAATTTAAAAAAAAAATTAAAGAACAATGAAATATAAGAGGAAATAAAGCAAAAAAAAATATTGAATTGCGTTAACTTTTCAAACTCATAACCTTGTTCATTAGATTGAAAGCACGATAAATAAATAAATAAACAAACAAATCATTAGACCAGGAAAATCATATTAGGGGTTTGTTTACCTTAAAATTGTTAAGAAAAATAGATCTAATCTTGATAAGATATTTTTATTTCAGGTTGATTTCAAGTTTTAGGATGGTTTTTTAGGTCAGGAATAGGTTTATCAAGTTACCTATAATGTTTTCTAGGTGTTTTGAGTAAGACAAAATGGGTTGAAATGTGGTTTTTTAGTCTGAAAAACCATTAGCACGTTTCTTCGGCCATTAACGACGCGTCGTTTGATTCTTTAAAAAAAAAAATGAAACAGATAACATGTCATTTTCCCCAAATACAAAGGACAAAAAGGGCTTAACCACACAAACCCTAATGAAATGGGCCAATGGACCCTAATGAAATGGGTCAAGCTGGTTGTCCTGGCCTGCTAGGCCCAGTAATACCTAATCTTTTCTTTTTAAAAAAATCTATTTTTTTAATTAATGATTTTTTATATGTTTTTTTCGAAATTATTTTTTTATTTATATTTACATTAGCGCCTCTTATCTTTTTTATTTTGTTTTAAGAGCCTTTTTTAAATTACGGTTATCTTTTTATGCATTTAATTTTTGAAAATGTTTTTATGATTCATCTGTAATTTTTATTATATTTTGTAAAGATAAACTTTATTTTTGAAAAATAATTTTTTTTTCAGATAATATTTCTAATTATTGTAGTCTTGTATAGGATTTTTTTTCCTTTTATTTTTTTTAATCAATTTAATGTGTGTCTATTTATATTATCACTTTATTGATTAAAAAATTTATTTTTATTTTTAGATAATATTTTTAATATGTGCATCTTACATGATATTTATTTTTTATTTTTATTTTATTCAATCAATTTAATATATATGTCTATTTATATTATCGTTTGTTTAAGTAAAAATTATCTTAAGAGACAAATTTAGTAAACACAACTGGATAAATATCTCATCTTGTGAAATTAATATTTTGATCTACATTTATCTCTTGATTTTTCTAGTTTTATTTTTAGTTATTGTTTATAATTTTTTTTTTATTAACCCACATAATTCTCGATTTATTTGATTACATGTATATATAAAGTTTTTTATTTTCACTTGGAATTCTTTTAACTACAAGAATATGTCAAAAAAAAATTATGTAAATTTTTTTTATTAGAAAAAAATATCTCAATCGTGGCGAAGCATAGGTCAATTATTCATTCAAATTCTATCAATTGCTCTATTTTTTTTATTTATGATGTGATGTGATTATTTCTCAATAAGTACATAAAGTTTAATTTTTTTTATTTGGATATACTGATCTTTTCAATTTTATTAACCAAGTGATTTAATAAAAGAATTCCCTTGCTATTTGCAAACACATAATATCCGTTCATTTGTTGAAGATGATAAATATTTTAATTATGTAACCAATTTATTTTAAAATTTTAATTAAATATAAAATAGGTTCTAGTCTCAACTATATGGAATTATGGATGGCTTGCAAATTATCAAAATAGAGATTTTTTTCTATTGGGCTTTGAAAAAAAGGGCCATTGGGTTCCTTCTGGTTTTTCCGTTCGCTTTTGTTTTAGGGCACGAGAGAGAGACTGAACCTGGAGTCTGAAGTTGTGAGAGAGATTAGCTACTTGGGTTAGCTTTCACCTTCTTTATAAGAACACCAGGAGACGACAGCTTTTGCTTTTGCTTCTGCTTTTGCTTTCGAACATGATGATG
>Ga0307514_10002602_pt1 | contig 18468 bp, 8 predicted proteins | sample 16_EM_MG_FD_203088 | JGI IMG/M metagenome (GOLD analysis project Ga0307514, IMG submission 203088) | Populus trichocarpa ectomycorrhiza microbial communities from riparian zone in the Pacific Northwest, United States - 16_EM | ecosystem: Host-associated > Plants > Roots > Unclassified | place... | reverse complement strand
CAACCCAAACCAATTCAAATTTGTTTTGTTAGAAAACTAAGCATTGAAATTATTAACCAAAACCACTGTTTTGTGAAAAAAAAATTAGCACTTGAAATCATCGACCAGATAATGAAAGGTGGCTGCACATATTAGGGAAAGGAACCAGTTAGGAGAAATGCCTCAGATATAGGACCCTTACTTCCAGATACATTTTGAATTCTAAACTTCCACCAAACTTCCTCCAAATGAACTGTGTGGCACTCTTTCTTTGAATGCATGGAACAATTGTAACAGCATTAAAAAAAAAATCAAACCTCATGCAATGCAGGAGCATCATTTGTTCCATCTCCAGTTACAGCAACAACATGTCCCCTCCTTTTCAATGCTTGCACAAGCAAAAGCTTGTCATTCGGAGAAGACCTCCCCATCACCTAAAAGATTTTGAATAGCACATGTTTTTAAGAAATTTGGCTCTTTTAAGTATTAGACAATTTGCAAATATACAAAAACAGAAAAAACTGATAACAAATGGAGACAATTAATTCTTACTGAGATCTTCTCTGCGATGTCTTCTCTTTCTGAATCTGAATATTCACGAAACACTCTTCCTTCAATAACATTAGGCTCCACAGCATCTTCTTCTGAGCTCAGTATCCCACATTCCAAAGCAATTGCTTTAGCAGTTTGAGGATTGTCACCAGTTACCATGCGAACCTATGTACAAAAGTTCCTTGTTATTAATTCAATGCCTGGCATAATCAAATAAGCATGTATTAATGAAGAAGGGTCTAAGATTCAACACTCCTATTTGTGGAATGGCATCAACTTGATACAAAAATAAAATTGTAACACTAGCCTTCATGTAATTGTAACTCAATCATAACCATATAATGTTCTATTTTGTTTAATTGATGCATACAATTACAGAATCTTGATGGCTAAAAACGTCTGCAAGCAACACAATAATTAGAAAAAGTTCAGATGACTTCCCAACAAGACCCAGTAACAGGAAACAGGGAAATAGAAAGTAATCTGCACTTCACTTAAACTTCTTGACCACCAATTTATGTTTGCAGGTCAATAGAGGTCTCATGTTGTTTATCAGGACCAATTTCATGCTCTCAAAAGGTAAATTTATAAAGACTGCGTGTGTGAGAGAGAGAGAGAGCTCAGCAGGAAAAGAATTTCCCACACTTTCAGAATCACCTCCCAGCAAAACTATAGTTAAAGTTTATGAACAAAATCAGCTGTCCTTGGCTGCTTTTAAATATTTTAAGTGTGGAAGAAATAAAAGCAGGATCTATCTTAGGAACCAAAACCTGTTTCAATGCATTTCCCCCTTAATTTGAGAAAACTCTCCAATATAGAATTATATTTGACCCAATAGCAACAATCTTCCAAATTGCAAGCATAAAAGAATGAACAGCATTAACATTCAAAACTAAAACCTAGATAACAATTATATTCAACTCAATCAAACTATTTTTATATTTAAGGGAAAACAAAGCAAAGTAGAAAGAGAAATAAAACTAGCTGAGCATCAAATATCACTATGACTTGACTCTCTAGGAGATGGGAGAGACCAAGACATAGGAGCATTGCCATCAATATAGAGCAAGATATCAAAAGCTTAGTAATTTCAAAGGAAACGAGCACACAAAAATTAGAAAATAAATAAATAATGACCTAAAATATGTGGTTCAGAAATTCTAAAGGAAAAATAAATCTGTTATGTATATCCCAAATTGTTTTTCCAAAATAATCGTTCATACCAGAATTGATACAAGTTCAAAGTTATCAGAAACCAGCATTCAGCATGCTGAAGAATGAATCCAACAGAGCTTTTATAATACAAAAAAGGTTGGCGAGCAAAAAAGAAATTGCAGCGTTATACAACAAATAACTGATAGCATATCAATCACACAGACGGGTTAAAACATGACAAGCAAAAATACCTTAACACCAGCATTTTGGCACAGTCGAACAGCATCTCTCACACCTGGACGACATGGGTCCTGCATAATTTTATATACAAGGTAGCATGCAAATATAAATCATAACAGTCTGAAATAAAATTTAATTATATGCGAAAATGTAAATGTTCAGCAGCTGAGTGAAACAAAATTGTGTAAATATAAATGTTAAGAGCCAAGTGAAGCAAAACTAGATTACATAAATCAACAAAGTTAATGAGTAAATTAGTTGCATCTCACAAGGCCATTAGTAGAACAGTTTCTTGGTGTGATAAATAAGGATGTCATCGTAAACAAGTGGGATAAATGATAATCTCAACCATACGGCAACATGTACCTTTATGCCAATAATTGCAAGCAAAACAAGATCATCTTGAGGAATCACCCATTGAGCTAGTTGTTGTTCATCAGCTGGAACTTTGTCCATGTCATATGTTCTATACGCAATGGAAACACAACGCAAACTACTGCAAGCCATATCTTCAATAGCTTTCTTAAAAAACGACACCTGAAATCAATCACCAGTTTCACCAAAAAGAATCCTATTATAATATGAATGATGCCATCAACAATAGCAGGTGCCTCTTAAAATGATGAAACAAACATTATTGCTTTTCAGTTCTCCAAATAAAGAGAAAAGTCTGATGTGAGAGAGAACAGAAAACAACATTTCCACTCAAAGAACTGTGACTAACCTCCTTTTACCAAACACAATACATGGACAAACTTAATCAGAGAAAGCAACCATTTAAACCAACCTTGTCTTGATCCAATGGCACTGTGTTACCACTTGCATCAACATATTTTGTACATGAGGCTAAGACTATTTCGGCAGCCCCCTTCCAATGTATATGCACTTGAGAGTTGGGCTGTAAAAATTAAACAATTTTGAATCACATCTAAGAGCAGAATACAATATTGGTTCAAATTCACAATTTTCAATTAGTTTCCTAATTATATATGGACTACATTTCTGGCCTGTATAAAAAATATTGTAGGCCATGATATCTAGAGTTTATGAATTGCATAGAAAATAAATTTTACCGCGCTATTTTTATTGCCCACCAAAACTTTAGCAAAAGAAAGAATTCTGAGTATTGCTAGTCAACGATGTTCAAATGAGTCGAATTACTTCATACACACAAGCAAGGTTCTATAGGTCTCAGTTTTAGCAGATTGGTGCAATGGATGAATCATAAAGGTAACGGTTCAATTGGTATTTAACATAAATGAGTTGAGTTACAAAAAACAATAACAACACACTCTTGGGCTTTTCACAATCTTAGAAATGAAGGATAGTATGTACTTGATACTCTTTTAAAGAGAAAGAGAAGCACCAAACAAAAATCAACTTTTCCCAAAGCACAGTCCCATACTGGACTGTCAATTTGCTTTCACTAAGGTTACTATAATATAACAAATTAACAATGTAGTTATATTACCAGCTGTAGTGCCACCCCGCCTTTTTTCTTCTCAGAGTTGAATGGGAATACATGAATGACATTCGATTCAGATCGGACAGCATCAAAATTCATCCCCAGCTACCAACAAGGAATACCCATGATCTGATTTAGAATTCAAAATTTCACCTTATAGCAAACAAGAGCAAGTTAAAAAACAGACCTTGATTGCCCATCCCATAATGGCCTTTTCTGTTGGCGATCCAGAAATCTCTAGATCTCCACCTCCCTGCCAAAGAGCAGTGACAGCAAATCATATGATGCCCTGGATACTTGATCAGCTGTTCAATTACATTTTTCATATTTAAGAAAAAAAAGCATGAGAAATCCCTTGAACTTACCTCAGGAACAAAAACACTGCCGGTTGTGTTTTGTGCAATACCTTCAATAAGTAAAGAAGACAAAATAGGAGGCAATTGTGATTTACTTTCAGGAAGATCCATTTTTTTCCCTCCAGAAAAAGCTTCCACAACGGTCATCTGTGAATCAAAGAGGTCTTTGAAATTAACGCGAGAAGAAAGACACTGACCCTATTACTCACTCCCCCATCCAAGTCAAGGAAAAGCTATGAGAACAATCTTTTCCTCAAGATTCACCTGATTCAAGGTCAAAGTTCCAGTCTTATCACTGCAAATAGTGGTGGCAGAGCCCATGGTTTCACAAGCAGAAAGCCGGCGCACCTGCGATTCAATTTCTATTTAAGCCACAGAGTGTCAAGGTCATCAAAACCACCAACAATAATATAGAACATCACATACCAAAGCCTTATCTCTCATCATTTTTCTCATCGAGTATGCAAGACTGTCATAGAAGAAAAAAAAAACAACGAGAAAGCGAGTCTATTTTAAGCATAAGATATTCAATCATGAAACCAGTATATGAAAGTCAGAGGTAACATCACCTGCTATATAAAAGGAAAGATGGGAATTAATCTGCTACAAAAGGTAATAATAAAATGCATGGGTTTTGTTTTTTTTTTAACAGCACAAAATGCATGGGTTAATGAAAGATAGTAGTAATTTGAACTTGTGATGACAGCTGATGAAAGAAAATAATGGATGATGTTTGGATAAACAATGTTGCCCAAGATACTGGACTAATTTTACAAGAAGGTAAACTCACGTTAAAGTAACTGCTAAGGGAAGCCCTTCAGGCACTGCAACTACAACAATGGTGACCTACAAGGATTATAAAGTTAGTTAATCAGAGGCATATGGAGATTAAGGAGAATGCTTGAAGAAAGGAGCACATACCGCGACAGTCAGAATTTTAACGGCTCCATCTACTGCTTTACTAACTTTTGTTTTACCCGCTACGAACTCAGGACTTCCATCAAAGTTTTTTGTATGTCCAGTGAAATATCTGTTGGATCAAATTTGCAAATTCAACATACAGACATAAAGAGAGGTGAAGAGGGCAGAAAAAGATATCGCAGTTACCTGACCAAGAGGACTACCAAGACAAGCAAAGCTACTGTCAGCCCCACAATACCAATGAAAGTTGCGACCCCATTCAAGCGCACCTGTAAGCAGTCACTAACAGTAAATATGATGCTTATAATATAAAGGTTATTACAAACCAATATTGAGAAAACCAACCTGCAAAGGTGTTTCTTCACCATTGTCTTCTGATATACTAGCCATGAGCAACCCCCATTCAGTATTAATTCCAACACCTGTTACCTGCAGACAATGGAAAAAACAAAAGACACGTAAGCTAGCAAGGTAAATAGAGGCCAATAAACCATCAACCCCTACCATGAAAGACACGTAAGCTAGCAAGGTAAATAAAGGCTACAATTAAAATATCATGTCCAAATGAATGTGAGAGGGATCCGAATACCCCATGCAGAGTAAAAGGGATAGGGTAAGGCTGGGTTGAAGACAAACCCTCGGTCCCTCAAGGACAAACAAAAAGATTGCTGCACGTACTACCAGCCTTTTTCCCTCTTTTTACTCTCTTATTTCCTTTCAAATACATAGAAACCAAAAACAATGTTGAGACCCTAACTGTATCCCTCCATTAGTTGCCTTCGATGAGCCAACAAGATGGATTTTTAAAAGGGTGAAAATTATTGTACTTAGCAGAGGGGAATAGAAAGAGAAGAAAAATGAGAACATTTAAATTTTACCAGCATAGTGCCACTACCATCTGCAACTTTGCAGCCAGACATTAGAAACGGTTCCCTGGAATTCTTTTGGACCTGAAAAAAAAGCAATCAAACTTGAATACAACGAGCGTAATAATGCAATATCAGCAAGTTGAAATATAAATCCAAGGCTTACAATCTTGCTTTCTCCAGTCATGCTTGATTCATCAATAGCAAGGGAGTGACCAGTAATTAAAATTCCATCAGCAGGAACCTGGAGAAATATGAAGGACGCCAATGAAGTAGGGTAAGAAAATGAAAATTACAAGAAAATGAAAATTACCAGAAAATGAAAATTACCTGATCACCAATGTTAAGGGGTATAACATCACCAGCAACAATATCATATATTGAAACTTCAACTCTTCTACCTCCTCTGGTAACCTACACAGGAGCCTTTAAATTTAAATTTAAAGTACAAGACAAATAAATGCCCATAATTAAAAATAAAATAAAATAAAACTGCCATAGTAGAAAGGCACCTCCAAATGTATGTTTCTCTTCTCCTCGTTTAAATTTTGAAACTGAAGAGATTGTTTGTAGTCACTTATAGCTGAAGAAAGAAAGGAAGAGGAGGACATATAGAAAATGATTCTAGTAGGTGCTCAAAGTTCAAGCTAATATTAGTGACCACAGAAAAAAGCAAAACACTCATATCCATCTATGATATATAACATCATCTCCATCATGCTAGTCCTTGGAAGAAAATTTGGACTTTTAACAAAATGACCAGAGAGCATGACCAGATTGTCTAAGACATGACTCTAAGTATCTTATATGACCCACCAGTGATATTTGGCTAGCCCCCCAACAGGTCTCTCCTATCATACTAAATAACTCATTCAAACATTAAGAAATCCAATAAAGCAAGCAAATCACAGTTGAAGGCTTTTCTTTGATCTTCCCAACTAGATGAACAAAGACAAACAGGATAAATGACAAATACCAAAAAAGCTGGTAGGTCAGACAAGTATTCTGCCACTTCTGAAAAATTATAGCACTTTATAGTAGTTCAAGCATTATTATAGTCAAATAATAACACAGCATTCGCAAAAACCTATATATATTGGCATACTTAAATGGATCAACGTGAACTGGCAAATGATGACACAGCATTTGCAAAAATTATAGCACTTTATAGCAGTTCAAGATTTCAGGCATTATTATAATCAAATAATAACGCATAGCATTCATATATATATTGGCATAGTTAGATGGATCGATGTGAATGGATTCAATATATCAAAGCCAAAACAGTCAATGGTTCTCCATTTTTTGTTCACTTCTGCATTAATGGTAGTTCTGTTAATTAAGCAATATTGTTGTTGCTTAGAATCTCTTCTATTTCCAATATTTGCAGCAAGTAACAGTTTTGTGATTGTTATTGGGAAGTTTTTTGTAAATTCAACACACACCCACACATCCAGCAACAGAAATCGATACAAAGAAATGCAGGTAAACACAGCACAAATATGTAACAAGGCACCAGGCGTCATCCTACAAGACCAACCACAGTGTTTCATCTATAGGAATTTTAACACAAGAAACCAAATAGATTTGACAAACTTAACATTGTAACTGAATCACATAAGTATTATCCTGAGAAGATTAAAACAAAAAACTCTACTAAGCAATGGGGGATCCACTAATTTGCTACTCTATACAAAACTTAATTTTTCCCAATTCAAATACATAAAGCGCTATAAATGCATCTCCATACCTGTCACAACAATGACAAGAATAACTGCAAAAGCAATGCTGGCCCCTTCATACCATCCTTCCTTAACACCCTGCAAAAGAAAGTGCAAGACCCTCTGAATAAGTAAACAACAATTTATTGATCAGATAAAGGTCAAGGAACCGTTACAAAAACATATAGCACGCAAGTTGACATGGAGACCACATTCAAGAAACTAGATGAACTTATTGGCAATTTTCTAGTGTTTTAATGCACCAATGCCATCTTTTTTTCATTATTTTTTGTGTGTCTGTGTGTTTACATCCCTATGTTTATATGTGTGGACTGCAATCGTATGATTCTTTTTCTTAATCAACCATCAATCTTGTTTCCCAAAAGCAAACCAGATTATTGCCGTGTATATAATGTAAGCACAAGGGAAACCAAAATTTATTTGCCTCCAAGAAGCGAGGATCAGGTTATCGAAAGTTAAATGAATCGATTCATTGAAAGCTCTGGATGAAGCATTCTTCTGGTTTATATGGTCAAATAATGGTGGCACAATCAGTTATGCCCTGCAGAAACTCACCTCTGTCTTCATACCCAGCACCAAAGAGGCCACTGCAGCTACCATCAATATGATCAAAGTAAGATCTTGCCAAGCTTCCCAAAGGAACATCTACAGAAAGCACCATACTAAATTCAATCAAGGGTGTACAGTACTCCACTTCTTCTTTTTTGGTCAAAGAAGTAGAGAAAGAAGGGGAAAAAAAGAAGGAAAAGTAAGCAATGATACTAAGTACAAATCTGCAAAAGAAGTTACCCAAAAACTCCTTCCTTTTTTCTGAGGATATGTATTTGATCCAAATGCATTCTTCCGTTTCAATAAATCAGCATCATCTTCATGAATTCCCTTCTCTATATCAGTTTTCAATGCATCTGCAACCCCTTTTACCTGGTGTAGATATAAAATAAGAAAATGAATCTAAGATACGAATAGTAAAATGATACAGAGAACAAAGAGAGTGGTAGACTTACCCCACCGAGTGCCTCCAAAGCATTATGATCATGATCCCTCGTGATTACAGAAATTTGCCCCACGCTAATTCCAAAATCACCAGTGGGGGGTGGATGTGGTTCTGTGTCTCCTGCCATCCCCAAATTTCGTTTAGTTCACATACTAACAGCACAGTAAAACATTTTCAAACCATACTTCTTGTGACGAGAATGCAATTAAAAACCTGTGGTGCACTGAACATCTCGGAGAAATCATAAATTACCCGTTCAACAAACACACCAAAAAAATTAACAGGAAATCTTATTATAAACAGTATCCAATATAAACTTCAAAAATTCCACCGTGCATCAGACCAAAGTAACCATCTGTCAAAATGAGAACCATGAAATAAAAATAAACAAATACGACCAAGAAAAAGAATGCCAACGATTTTCCAGCAAGACACAATGCCCTTCGCAGCAAATAACATCAAGCAAACAAAAAGAAAGAAACATAAGTGGGGGGAGATGAAATCAACAAAGAAATGAATAAAAGACCAGATAACACATCCAAAATTCTGAACAAACAAATGATTATTTCACGCTAAATACAGCAAACGAACAAGAAAGCGACAAATATAATAATCATTTCATAACACATGATAATGAGCACAAATATTCAAACAATTATCATAATTATCGCCTAATCAAACCATATCATGCTGTGGTAACAAAACCACACCACATTAAGCACGGTAAAGGAACGGGAAAGTACCATTTACTCTATTATTCCCAGCTTCCTTGAAAAGATGTGCAGCCTAATACAATGCCAAAAAAAATAAAAATTAACAAAACATAACCCCCTGCAAATCAAAACATTATAAAAAAATATAATTATTATCATTATTAATTAAATCTAAAGCATTATTTACCCAAATCACTTGCGCATGTGCTCTTATCTTGCTTAATATTCTCCTCTTCTCCTCTTCCTTCTTCAAGTCCAGAGTATATCGGAATCTTCTAGAAGCATTAAGCACGAGCGCAGCTTTCTACGAAATCCACACGCATTTACATTAGAAACATAAAATAAAAACTAATTACCTTACCTTATAAATCGCAAAAACAAACACAGAGAGACTCGAGAACGTACCCGCCATCTGCGGAGGCTGTCGATGGGAGCGTTTTTGGTGCTGACGATATCAAAAGGACCAGACGAAGAGTTGGCATCACGGCCGACGTCAGTAGAACGATTTTCACCAGCTTCCAAATCATCTTGCTGGCGTATACACGGCGAGCCTTTAAACAAACTTGTCATTCTCTTATTTCTGTCGTCGGGGAGATGGCACCACCGTCAGAAAAATCATCTCATTTTCAGTTACTTTTTCCATCATTAAAATCATTTAAAAAAAACAGTTACTCTTTTCAAAAAAATCTACACCCTCAACAATAACTTCTGCCTGCTTGCTTAAAAATGAGATTTAAAAAATAAATTAAAAAAAAAAAAAACTGTTCGAAGTGATAAAACAGTAGGCTAGGCCAACTGTAGTAGAGTGTATTTATAACTGTATTTTACTGTTTCATGATACGGAAGGATGATGAGAACAGCAGGCTGGGAGAGGTTTCCCGGCATTTTTTTTACCGTGGTTAAAAGTAAATGTCGAGAGGGTTAATGTTTTTTTTTTTATGAGAAGCTGTTTTACCGGATTTTAACAAGGTAAAAATTAGGGGTGGTTGGGTAAGAAAGTGGTTAGAATGCTAATTTATCTAGCCCTTGTATTTTCGATTAATTGTTGAATTTGTCCTTTTGTTTTTGGAAATCATAAATTAGTATCTTGACTACGGTATGTAGTCCTTGTATTTTCGATTAATTGTTGAATTTGTCCTTTTGTTTTTAGAAATCATAAATTAGTATCTTGACTACGGTTAGAATGCTAATTTAAAAAAATTGATTTTATTTTAATTTTTTTATAGTATGTGAAGGAAAAACTGAAAAGAAATGGAGGGTATTTAGGGAAAAATAATTGAATTGTAAAGGAAAACTAACGAAAGCATTCAGTTAAAAACATATCTAAAGTTGAAGTACTGGAGTGAAATTAATTATAAAGTACAGGTACTATTACGCTTACCCGATCAAGTGAAGTGGTTGGCAGTGCTGCTGCTGCTCCCAAGAAAAAGCTAATTAATCCTATAAAATGAAATCTATAGTTAATTTACATAATCAAAACGAAAATAGAATGCTGCCGCAGCAGCAAAATAAACAGTGTGACGATTCACTTCACATCAAAAGGCACTTTCAACGGTGATAATAATAATAATAAAAAAAAAAGCTCAATAACTGTAATTATATTAGCAAAGAAAAATAACAATCATCTATCTAGTTCGAGGTCAGTGTTTGAAGATATTAACGGAGATTGGAACGTGGTTGTCTTCGTATTTTTTAAAAAATTTATTTTATTTATTTTTATTAAAAATTAATTTTTATATATATTTTAAATTGTTTTAACGTAATAATTTCAAAAATAATTTTTAAAAAATAAAAAAATACTATTTTAATAAATTTCAACATAAAAAATATTTTAAAAAACAACTACAACTATATTTCTATATTTCTAAACCTGCTTGAAATGATTTTAAAATTAAAAAATTAAAAATAAATAAATTGAGGGGGGCAGCAAACAGATAAGGATCCAAAATAAATATCAAATCCAGCCGACAGCATTGATGCTGCGTCATGGAGGCACGAGGCAAGGATATGAGGGGATTGCCAAGATAAGCACTCAGGACACGGAAAGCAATTTTCTGTGGATGCCACGTGGCCACCTTACTAAAAATAGACAATCAAACAAACACCTTGCTGGCAGGAGACTCCCACGTCCCACGAAGGCAGGCCACCTTTTACTATTATTAAGGTTTTTTTAAAGTTCTTCATCATTTACTAGACACGTGTAAAGAATTATCTTAAGAAAATCATGAAAAGTTAGATTTGCTGTCCGTTTGGTTGTTCAAAATCAGCATAATCTATTTAAAGTCTAGTCAATCCAAAAAAAAAAAATGTTACCTGGCCAGATATTTTCTTTAAGATGTGATAAATTATACATCATGTTATACGGCTTAATTAATATTATTTTCACTTCCTATTCATGATGAATTAATTGTGTTTATTATACTAAAATTTAATCGAAATAGCACCAGCAGTCCGTAAAACACTTAATCAATTGGTTAAAGTTGTCTTAAATCCATTTTCTGCAGGCGTAATTCTTCATTAATTTTCTAGAACCAAAAAAAAACAGAAGCATAAAGCTTTAAGAAACCTTCCCTATAACATATTCTCTATGATCATAAAATCTTTCATTCATAGCAAGAAGAAGAAGAAGAAGAAGCATGGGACCCCCAGAAGAGAACAAGATCATGTTTTCATTTCAAGTTTCATTTCAGAATAAAATGTAAAATTGAACAGAACACACAGACACCATACTGTAATCCCAAGCCTCCCTTAGAGTTGATGTCATGAGTTAGTCTCCATACATATGGCAATCTAAGAGAATTGTTGTAATAAAGAAAGTGCAGAGCAAAAATGTGGAAGAAGTCACAAACCAGCTGCTGGAGTAATCTCAGAAATTCTTTGACAGGCTTCTAGGAAACAGAGAGAACAATCAATGGTGACCTCTGCATCAGCAAGAAAGAGTTTTCGTTAGTTGCTTTCCCCTGTCTCTCCTTTGATATCAATAGCTAGCACTCCTCCACACATTATATACTAGATAATTTCGAGCTATGCCGCGGCTCTGAATATAAAATTCTTATATGTAAAGAAAAATATCTAGGTATAGTAGGTATAGTTAATGTGTTATTATAAAGTACGAAAAATTTGGCCAATTACAACACTGATACAAAGGATAATCAACGAAGTAAATTTTTTATACCAAAAAAGAAAGGGAGAAATAGGAAGAAGATGCAAAACCAAAGCAATGAAGTAAACGCTTCAAGCTGTATCATATACTCAAGCGACTTTACCCCTCTTTACCCCATCAAAATATGTTTCGTCTATTCAAGAAAAGTACTGATCAGACTCCCATCTCTTTCCCTCCTCTCCAATCAGCTGATCTCAACGTATTGCACCATGAAGGATCTTGTATATCTGGACCATGCCTTGGAGCATACAAGCCTTCTAGGAACGAGCAGAGACTAGCAGGAGATTATCAAAAGAAATACCTCTAGCTATTACAGGAAACTAAATGACTTGTATGGAATATATGCACAGGTGGGATCACTTCTTTAGCTTTTGGTTTCAAAGATTTGAATCACTTCGACTTCTATTCTCGTCTTAAATCTCCTGATCTGGCAAGCTTTAGCACTTTTGAGTAAAGAATAGATTAACGAACCTCTTGCAGCAATCTGGAATATGGTAGCTTGGTAGATACAGTTGAGAAGGAACGATATTTGATTGTATATCTGGAGTGATGTGTGCATGAAGTTAACTCTCAGATACGGGTGGTGAACGTTTTAAAGAGAATGGTGGAAAGTGGTTGTTCGTTAAGCTTTCTTTAAGATAGTTTTTTTTTAACATGATACTGGAGTTTCTTTTTTATTATTAAATAGTCGTTAGTTTAAATCTTATAATATTATTCTTATTATTTCATATAATTAAAATTAATTAATTACACAAGCTAATATATGCATATGTAAGTTCACTTTAGATACTAATATAAAATTTCGGTTAAGATGGTTTTGTGATATTTTTTTAATGTGTATTTAATATTGTTATATAGTGTATTTTTCAAAAATGTTTTTATTTAAAAATATATTAAAATAATTCTTTTTACAATGAAAGGGAGGAAATACCTTGAGATAAAACTGGCATTAACTCTCCAAGGTGACCTATATGTTTTAAGCTAATTCTAAAACAATAAGACAAAAAAATATTAACTCATTGACCGCTTTAATTTTTTAAAATATTTTTTATTTAAAAATATATTAAAATAATTTTTTTTTATTATTATTATTTTATAAAATCATTGAAAAACACTAAAAAAAACATAAATATAATATTTTCTCGAGATAAATGCAAATTTGAAAAACATCTTTAAAAGAAAAAGTTAGCGTAATCCCAAGACCACCTAACATTCCTCACATTTGCATTATTCCTTTGATTTTTTTAAAAAGAAAAGCATAGCATTGGCCAATCTAAAAAATCAATTATAGTCTCCATTTCAATCCATTGAAAAATGACTAAAACTTGATAGAAGGTATAACGACAAGCATATATTTGATTAAACTTAACAATCATGGAAAATAATGGGTGGGGTGGGGGGGATTATTGACACCAGGAAAGGCATTGGTAATTTAATGCTTCCCTTTTCCTCTGTCGGTAAAGAAAGCATGATTCCGACATATTGTTAAGTGTAGATCATATATTCTATTTTGTTAATCCAGGTTACTTAGGATAGGCTACTTAAATTTCTGTTTATCAATAATTCAAAAATATCCAAACTCTGCGGTTTTATTATTAGAGAAACTGTTTGAAAATACGTTGCAAATTATATTTTACAAAAAAACAATTGCTTGAATTTAAATTTTTTTATATTTTCAGATGATTTAATGTATTGATATCAAAAATAATTTTAAAAAAATAAAAATAAAATTATTTTAATACATTTCTACATAAAAAATACTTTAAAAAACAATCATTATCACACTCACAAATACACTCATACTTTTTTAAAGATCTTATAGGATAACAAACCTCGTTTCTAAGCTATATACTGGGTCACACAGCCGGAAAACACAATATTTTCACTTTTTTTTAATTTGAAATTTCTTAAAAATAATTTTAGAATGAATTTATATATTTTGAAAACATATTAATATTATTATTATTATTTCTGTATATTAATATTATTATTAATATTATTATTATTATTTCTGTATATTCAACTGTCAACTTCTTGTCACCAATTTTATGCTTCTTATCCATTTGAGTTTCTATGGCTATCATCTATATAAAATTATAAATTTTCCTACCTAAAATCATAATAAAACACGCTTCAACAAAAGCTCTGTTTAGTCGGCATATAATTCCGCTGCCCATCTCATATAGTTGTCGGCAACCAACTTCCTCCGTACATTCGTAATTCGCGGCAGGTAGTGAGTGCATAGGATTTTTAGGTCATGACTTCATTTCGAAGACTTTCTAGTACTGTAGTTGAATACTAAACTAATTGTTAAATCACATGACAAGGTTTTTGTTCTCTGTAAATAATAATCTTAAAATTTATCTTATTGTTGCTACTAGCTATTAGGAGTGTTAAAAAAAAACTAACAAATCAAATAAATAAAAAAAACTAAATTAATAGAAAAAACCAAATAAATTTTATAAAACAAAAGTCACTCGGTCCAATTTGACTTTGGTTCCAAAAAACTTCAGCCGATTAAACCGGACCGGTTGAATTGAATCTAAATAACTTTAAAAAATATATAAAAAGAAACATAACCCTAAATCATTCCATCCCTTTCTAGCCACCCCTTTTTCTTTGTGCTCTTCTCTTTTATTTTCTCTTATATTAAGTGTTAACTTAATATTAAATCATCTTTTTAAGTTTTGACACTAGCTACATCTTCTACAATCACTTTCTGGTTTTAATTAGAGTGCTTTTCATAACATTCACTTCACTCTAATCATCAACCAACATAATGGTAGATATAATGGCTCCATATGCATTTACAAATCTAAGTAATTATCTAAACTTTAATTCATCTCTCAACTTTGGTCCATCATATCATCTAATGTTAGAGATAATAATTCAAGATCTTAGTTTATTTCATCATCCATTTACTAATATACACAAGCTATGTGAGAAATGGAGTTTGAGGACTTTGATACAACAACAACAGTAAAAACAATCTTATTTAATTGGTTTCTGATTTTTTTAATTTTAAGAAGCTGTTTGCTTACGCAGTTGCGGCTGTGTTTTAATTAAAACGTAATTTGCAGCCGTTTGGTAATGAAAAAAAAGTGATTTACTATTCATTGGTCCCACATGATTTTTGCGTCCGAAATGCAGGTAATGAAAAGCAAGGAATTCCTGCTTTTCACGCATCGTGCATGCTAATTGCACTGTTCACCGAATTGATATATTGTTCACTTAAAAAACAATGAACAGTACAATTCGCTTGCACTGTTCACTTAATGAACAATGCAATTAACGTAAATAATTTTTTTTTTCAGTGTGTTAATTTTATTAACAGTTTTTTTTTATAAAAAAAACTGGTTTAGAGTGAATTAAATTCACTCGCACTGTGATGTGAACAATATTTTTTTTCCCCGAAAAACTAGTATAGAGTGAATTAAATTCACTCGCACTGTAATATCAATTTTATACCTGATAATATTTTATCTAATTTTATTATACGCACAAAAAATTATGAAAACTGTAGTTCTTATCGGATGAATTTTATACCTAATGGAATTATAAATAGTTTAATGGAATAATAAAAAATATTTTATATAAAGTATTATTTATTTCATGATATAATAGGAGTAATTAATTCTACAATATTTAAATTTAAAACCATCAATATTAATATATATATTTTTAAATTATTTTATAACCTCAATTTCAAAAGTATTTTTAACCAAACACATTAAACTGTTTTTTCTTCAACCTCAATTTCAACCACAGTTTTAACCAAACACCTATTTTTTCAAATCAACCTCAACTAAATGTACTTTTTATAAAACAACTTTTTTCAAACCACAACCATAACAGCTACCACAATACCAAACACACTAATGCTAAAAAACGACCTGAACTGAACAAAAATAGTTTTGTTTGAACTGGTTCTCGGTTCGGTCTGGGTTATATTAACAAGGAATACTATTTTATGATTTGGTTGAATTTTTAAGTTAAAACCATACTGAATCGGATCGTGAACACCACTACTAGCCAGGTTGAAATGCTATGATGGAGTAAATAATATGTAATTTTATGATACTCATTTTCTAAATTAATTTTTAAAAAATAAAAATAAATAAATTATTAAATGAAGATATTTTTTATTATTTTTAATGGATCATAAGTTTTATATTTTTTTATTTATCTATTTTTTCAAAATAAATTTTTAAAAATAAATAATAAAATATTACTAACTATCACTATAAAGTTTTCCTAAATTAACACCAACGGAAATAATTATTTTAAACGAGTAGTACCAGAGAAGAAAGTTTAGAGCCATCGTATTCATCGTTGATATTTGTGTTTCCTTTGTCCGACTTTTGAAATCCTTGTCCATACTTGACGTGTACAACGGACCGGATTCGCTTTAAGATTTTTATCTAAAAGTTGTATAAAAAATATATTTTTTAGTGAAAATTTAACAATGAATTTATATTATTTTAAATACACTTTCTTTTCAAGTAAAGTTTTTTAATCGGAAAACTTGATACAAGTTGGTCATTACTTTGTTTAATTTCTTAAAATCTAATTAAAAATAAAAAAAATGGTGAAAGCTTAACCACTAAGAAAATAAATTATGAGATAAAATTTTAGAAATTACGATAGATCATCTTAACCATTAAAAGTGTGATTGCGGTTAATTTTTATAGTGTTTTTTTATTCTAAAATGTATCAAAATGATGTTTTTTTTATTTTTTAAAATCAACTTATCAAAACAATCTAAAATATTAAAAAAATTAATTTTTAACAAAAACAAAAAAAATTAATTTTTTTTAAAAACACGGATTGACCTGTATTTCCTGATTTAAAAAAAAACACTCGCTGCATCAAAATGATGTTTTTTTTATTTTTTAAAAATTATTTTTAAAATCAACTCATCAAAACGATCCAAAATATTAAAAAATTTAATTTTTAACAAAAACAAATAAAAATTTTGAATTTTTTTAAAAACATGGATTTATTCGGATTTCTTAACTATTTTTTTTATAAAAAAAACACGTACTTTTGACTTCTGAACACTTGAGGCCACATTATTCTACGAAATTAAAAGCAACCGCATGCCTGTCTCTCCTGGTACCCTTGACCCTGGGAGTTTCATTATTTCAATGTCTTTCGAGTGAAATGAAGGGTGTATATATGACCTTGAGATCGAGCTCGTGTAATTCACTCGCTACATTTTACATCTTTTTTTCATAATAAAGTAGGCACTAGGCATGCACCTCCTTCCCACAGAAAGGCAGTACTTTCCAGGACATGCATATATATTTCATTAGATAAATCTTTGTCGGATTAAGAAACAAGAAAGATTTTTGCACTTTAAATTCGGCTAGCGCACACTAGAAGCACAGAATATCTTGCAAACAAGGAACTTTTCCACAATGCTTATGTGGTTGTGTTTGTTTGGAGCCGCAATTACACCAGAAGCCCGCGAGATATGCAAAGGAATGTTTTAAATGCTTAAAATAGAAAAAAAACAAAAGAAAAAAAGTTTTAAAAAATTCATATATTATTAATCAACTTTTTCTTAGCACAGGCATGGTACTGTGATGAGAAATGTTTTATTTTCTTAAAAATACTTCAAGTTTTTCTTTTTAATTTTTATATCAATATATCAAAATAATTAAAAAAATATAAAAATATTAATTTAATTTTTTTCAAGTAAAATATACTTTTAAAAAACAATTAAAAATATAAATTTCATTAATCTAAACACTCTCAAACACTCACTTAATCGAAATCAATCTATTTTTTTAACATGAAACCATTGCAGTTGATTTCTATTTTTTTCCCTTAATTAATACCCTTCTATTTTTTTAAATCAAGAGGAAAAATATTTTTAAAAATAAAAATCAATCAACTTTTTCTTAATCAGAATCAATCCACTTGTACAAGCTTTCTTTCAGCATGAAACCACAGCTTGTTGCAGTTGGTTTCTAATTTTCTTCATTAAATTAATACCCCTCCTTTTTTAAAATCATTAAATTAATAATAAACATAGTGGGTAGAATTATCATATTGTTCCATATTTTTTTCCTAAGAACTTAAAATGAAGAAAAAAAATTGCACACACCTCACACTTTAGTATTGGATATTTTAATTTTATTTTGTAGTTAAGTAGCTTGAATTTTGCTACATGAATTATCGTGCTTGTCACCAAGGATATTTCTGGAATTCTAAAATTAAGACCACGTCGGCAGGGGCAGAACTCTGTTTATGCAATTATGCTTGGATAATGGGTGGCCATGCCTAGACTTTGAGAAGGTTTTCAATTTAGTCCTAA
>Ga0307514_10002601_pt1 | contig 18468 bp, 27 predicted proteins | sample 16_EM_MG_FD_203088 | JGI IMG/M metagenome (GOLD analysis project Ga0307514, IMG submission 203088) | Populus trichocarpa ectomycorrhiza microbial communities from riparian zone in the Pacific Northwest, United States - 16_EM | ecosystem: Host-associated > Plants > Roots > Unclassified | place... | reverse complement strand
CGGCGTTCATAGCTGTCTGGTTTACCAAAGCTTCGGACCTTTGGAAAAAGTCTGAAGAGTTATGGGAGGGAATATTTTCGCTTATTGCTGCTATTCTCATCTTCATCGTTGGTATTACCATGCTGAAAATGGACAAGGCGAAGGTCAAGTGGAGGGTTAAGCTCCAAAATGCTTTCGATGGAAAAAGTTGGTGTTCAGTTTTTCTTGTGTCTAGACCGTGTTGATGTGTTTGCATGACAGATGTAGACAGTCGTACCAAGGCTGGAAAGTGGGCTTTGGTCGTCTTGCCCTTGATCACTGTGCTCCGTGAGGGTATGGAGGCCGTTGTTTTCGTCGGTGGTGTCTCGTTGGGACAACCTGCTACTTCCATCCCCCTCGCTGCTATCGTCGGAATCATATGTGGTCTCGTCGTTGGATACATCATCTATGCTTTCGCTAGTCGCACCAGTCAGTTTCTTTCCTCGTACTCGGCTCCCGATGTTCACCACTGACTCTCCCCAATAGCCTTTACCGCCTTCATAATCGTGATGACCAACCTGATCCTCCTCATCGGTGCTGGGTTGTTCAGCAGGTCGATTGGAAACTTCCAGGAGTACAAGTATAACAAGATGTCCGTTTGTCTTCCTATCCGAATGTTCCGTTCGGGATCGTAGATACTAACTATCACTTCTCAGGTTGGGTGCTGACGCTGACGATGCCGGTGGTAACGGACCAGGTTCATACGATGTCCGTGGAAACGTCTGGCACCTTGACTGCTGCAACCCCTCAAGCCAAACGAGCGATCAAGGGTGGTTGATCTTTTCTGCCATCTTTGGGTGGTCGAACAATGGTACTCTCGGTCAGTTTCGTGATCTCTCCCTCTCGTCCCGTTTTGTTCACCGGACGTGCCACCTCAGGTACGATCCTTGGCTATGTGTTCTATTGGATCGCTGTCATGGTCACTTTGTTCGTTTTGAAGCGAAGAGGTACGTTGTCCATCTTGGAATCCTTGGATTCAGGGTGTCACGACGTTTCTGCAGAATCCAAGGCCAGAACCCAAGCTTGAGCGGGCTTGACTGTCGAGGCTCTTGCCAAAACTTACCACTTTTCCCTTTGTTCCTAACTCACGTAACAATACCATTTCATTGGGGTCACCACTGTTTTTCCGCGCCAAGCTCAAGGCTGGGTAGATTGTACTGCCTACAAAAACCGGCCTATGACCGGGAGTTGCGATCCCGTGAGCAAGTTGAGCTTGTAAACGCCAGGAATGCTTATTTGGTGTCTTCGGAGATGACACTGCCAAGCCCCCTACGATCGATCGACCAGGTCGTATCTCTCTTTCTTTGTTCCCTAGTTCAAGATCAAATGTTTCTGGGATCCTGCAGGGCTGAGAGAGATATTTAGCTTGGTTCTGACCTGCGTTCTCTGATTGCATGGATCTACTGAAGCGTTGCGATCAAGGTCCAGGGGTGATCTACGATGATTGGGGGATCCCCGCCAGGTTCGGGTGTCTTATTATGCTAATGCGTTGCCTTCCGCCTGTGACCTAGGAACGTTCCGAACAACGACCACAGGAACGGGAACCGGTGACTCCGGTTAACTCGAAAGCGTCCACCTCACGTTCGTGGAACGTTCAAGTTCAACATCCTTCAACCGCGGACCGCCGACAATTGTTGGCAAACGAAGAATTGATTTCTTTATTTTTGGTACCGAGTTAGTCCCACTCCGGGCAGGCGGTCGTCCTGGTTGGAGATATGGAAGGGTGCACGATCTATCCCATTCTTAGGCACCTTCTCATGGTCGACGTTGGATATAAAAGGTCGAGCGAAGAGGCTTTCACTCGTTGACTCCCCCTAGTCTGCAAAGATGAAGTTCAATCTAGTGTTGACTTCCGTCATATCTGCTCTTGCTCTCCTCCCCAGTACGGATGCTTGGGGAAAAGAAGGTTCGCTCTCATCTTTACGCTTGCCCGGGAGGTGCGTTTGCTGATCAGGCTGATTGTCTATCCTATAGGGCACGCAATTGTCGCGACCATTGCGGAGTTGCATTTGGACCCCTCTGTCCTACCAACCCTCTGTTCGATCCTCAACCCCTCGAACCCGAGGAGATCGTGCTCCCTCGCATCTGTCGCATCCTGGGCTGATCAGATTAGGAACAAAATGAAGTGGTCTGGACCGCTGCACTACGTTAACGCCGTCGCAGATCATCCTCCACAATTGTGTCTCTTCCCTGGTGCAAAAGGATGGGAAGGCCAACAGGACATGAACGTTCTCGGGGCCATCCGCAACAATACGGATTTTCTCCGTCAGTGGGTCGATCAGGGCAGCGACCCGTCAGATCCTGTTGCGGGCGAAGCCCTCAAGTTCTTGATCCACTTCGTCGGAGATTTGCATATGCCGTTCCATTTGGTTGCCAGGGCGCGGGGTGCGAACGACGTTTATGTCAGGTGGTCGGGTAAGAAAGTCCGTGAGTAACTTTCCCACCGCGTTGCTCGTGGAAGATATATGGGCAAGACTGAACATTTGGGGTAGGTCTGCACGGATTGTGGGACAACAATCTCGTCGATAGGGCCATCGAAACCACCCCCTCCGAATGGGATCAGGCGCTCAACCCCGAGATCGAGCGCCATCTCCACGGGGAACAATACGATCCATTGATTCGCAAGGTTCTCGCAGAAGGTATCAACCAAACCTGGGTCGGCGAAGCCGAACAGTGGATCCAGTGCCCATCTGGCCGCTCTGCCCCATCGCGCGGCGACGATCAGACCGTCCTCCAATCCCAGTCGAAAGTCAGGGATACGGACGACGACGCTGTGTGCCCATATTATTGGGCGTCTTCAATCCATCAGCTCACTTGCGATTGGGTCTGGCCGGAGGAGCTTGAAAACCTCCCGTTCAGCGATCCCCAGGGACCCCTTCTCGAGCTGGACACTGATAAGTATGGCGGAAAGGTCACTCAGGAATGGGTCGTGGAGAAGTTACTCACGATGGCCGGGCTTAGGCTTGCGGCGATCCTTAACCTAATTTTCGCTTTGCGGAACTAGTGGATCTATCCCAGGACCCTGAGTGCTTCCCTAATTTTCTTGCTCGTGGTGTTGGTATCCCGCAGTCAAAGTCTAATGTAATTTGCTATGCTCGAAAATGGAATCGATTCCGGTTGTGTGGACTGTGCGTTAGTGATACAAGCTATTTTATACAAGGCGGTTAATGGAACGTCTACTTTGTAGGCCAACGAAGCATTTAATCGCTGATAACTAGTAAATCAGTCCAGTCAACGGGATAAAAGTTCTCAATTGTAATCTCTTCAAGGATTCAAGTCGGCGGCGTCGTCAGAGGGGGGTAAGAAAATAATGCCGGGGGTGGGAGAAGGAGTGGGTTGACTGGCAGGCTTGGAGGAGATGGAACTGCTAGGGACACCGTCGCTAAGGTCGATGACGGTCGGAGAAACAAAAGGAGCCGGCGAGGAAACGGAATTGAATATCCCAGACGGTTTGATCAAGCCAGGGCCAGGGCTGGAACTGACACCGTCAGCAGGAACAGTGGATGGTTTGACCGAGACGGAAGAGGACGATTGGGTCGGGAGGCTCGCAGCGGGATCGGTAGAGCTCAGGAAGATGGTAGAGGTGACGGTGATTATGACGGGGCCACCGGCAGCTGGATCTGTCGGCTGTGGAATTCCACCTGAGATCGAGGAGGAAGTCGAAGAGGGGTCGACGGAAGGGATGGAAGAGGGGTCATCAGATGGGGTCGCATCCGGGTCTTTATCCAAAGTGGGGGAGGGTGGGTCAACCGAAGTAGTGGAAGAAGGAAAGACAATGGTTGATTTGGGGGGAGTTCCGCTCGAAAGGGTGACATTGTTGCCATCGAACTCGGCGAGCCTGCGAGAAAGATCGGAATGTCCATCACCGTTGATATGGCGAGCGCACCAGATTCCTACATGAATCTACGAGTTAGCCGATGTAACTCCCATCGCTCGAGTTGGATCGCGACGCACCTTGGCAAGGGTTTCTGGCACCCAAGTTCCTGCCCGTCAAAGGAGCAGCCATAACACGTCCGACGGACGCGACGAGAGCGAAGATAATCAAGGATTTGAAAGTCATGTTATACGTTCAGAGAAAGTACTCCTTCAAGGATTGATGGGATATGGGTTGAGAAAATGAGGGAGCTCCTGGCTCAACGAATGTCGTTTGGAATAGGAAAGAAAGAAGAAACTGGGTGGAAAAAGAAGAGAGGGGCGAGAGAACTGGGGAGACGAGAGAACATGTCGACGGACTGTTTATATGCCGGCAAGGTCCAGGCGGACAATAGGCTCCCTCGCGATCACAGTGACCAGCCGGCATCCGTGCCTTCGATCACCACAGAACGGCGGGTGCGCCATGTTCCCAAATGGGAAAACAATACGGAAAGGGGGTTAGCCTTTGGGTATGCCCCATTGTTCTGCCCCACTTGAGCGTGGAGGGGGTCCGTGAAAGGCCGCCCATGTCTCCAGTTTCTGGTCGTCGTTTCCGATGGTAGTCAGGGGAAAAAAAGCAAGGATCTCGTAGATCTATTCTCTCGGCTCTGGATTCGAAGAGACGTACGTGGGGTGTCCCGGTCGTCCCTTGGTCGTTTCTAGCTTCGTAAACCTCAGATTAGGGGTGTGGAGACGGGGTAGCTACGGGGGTCGGCCTCGGAGGCGTCCCGAAGTGTCCACAGTCGAACATGCACATGGTGACGGGAGTGAATAAAAAAGATCCCGATCAAACCCGCCGTTCGGAAACAAATCGTTTCTCTGTTGGTGACCCGTTCTTAGTCCATATACAGTATGTCCTCTTCGGAGTGACATACGAAAAATTGGAACGATACAGAGAAGATTAGCATGGCCCCTGCACAAGGATGACACGCTTTTCCAGAGTGGAAGACCTTCGGGTCTCAATATTTATGCTCTTTTTTACTATGGTTTCAATCTGATATCCGACTTCCCAGTAATTTCAACCCTCCTACCCTGAGGATGAGCGGCGATGACATCGAACTGTTCAATGCGCTCCTCTGGTTGGCGATGCGGAAGCTGCGAGACTGCATCCGGCCCCGTATCCCTCTTTTCTGTTACAGTCATGGTGCCCATTGAATCCGAGATTGGGTTTGATTCCGTGTCACCTAGGAATCCCTGCTCATGACTGACTGACGAGCATCTTCATGATGCCGTTGCCTGGTCCCTACAAGGTTAATCGTCCGGTATGTGTGCAGTTTGCAGCGATTACCGCTGACCGTGCCCTGACCAAAGTGAACCCCCATTCCCGTCGGTTTGTGTAACAGGTACCAGTCGTACTAATTACAACGGACTGGCCAATTTTGAAGTTGGGACCTTGCTTCCGGGACGCTTTGTAGGTTATCTCAGGCGTTTCCTATCTCCGGGATCCAGATGCGCCAAGGTTAAGAGTGGGTTCTTATGACGAGCACGTTCGCAATGACCGTCTTAATAAAAACAGCATACTCCCATGACTCAAGCGGCTCCTCCAACTCACGCGTCGAATCCCACATCGGAGGTATGTCTTGCCATCGCGCTTACACTCACACACCACGCATCCACACGCATCGCATCGCGTATCGTTTGGCATTCCAGTTTCGACAGAGCTGGATGCAGTTCTTTGTCGATTAACTATATCAAGACGGGGTTCGAGATCTCCAGATGTGTCCTACCGTTCTGCGTCTTCTGGCTCTGGGCCCCTAGGCATCATCTTTGGGGGGTGTAACAAGCGCTGCGGCCGCGCTTCATTAATCTGTTGATAAGGATTGAACGCTGAACGTTGAGCGCTGACTCCAACCACAAAACTTGCGGCCAGCGATCATGTGCGTTCCACCTTTGTATGACGTGTGTAATTCCCTTGTTGCTGTATGTATGCGTGTTTCATTACCGATCTATGCCTCGATGCGCCGACATTCCCCACTGCCTCTTCCCATCAACGTTTCATCTACTGGTGCAATTCACAGTGAAATGGAAAAATGAATCATCTCACGCCCCAGTTTGCTGAGGTAACGTATGCTGGGCCTTGGGAATTCCATCAGGACTAGGGGGGCCGGTAAGGATATAACCCACATGCAGAAGGGATCAACGTATCAGTTGTTGGACCTGTCACCCCTTGAATACAGAGAGTCGGATGCTGTCCACCGGGTCGGGGGAGGATGTGTCCTGTAAAATGCCGGCAGCTCAGATGCAATATCCACACTGGTGGATCATCCGATTTCTCATCATTATGCGAAAGTCGAAATTGATCAACCGCGGGTCAGTTATTATCGAGTGAGCAAGAAGCATCTCGCGACGGAATACCTACAAAAAACAAGAGAGGGCCATCTGAGTGACTGTGAAGGCTTTCCTAACGCTGGGAGCACATACGCGATACAGTTCTAGGGGAACCGCAAGCGTATTCGGTACTGCAAACCCTCAGTTGGGCCGGTGCTCGAGCTCATGTGATGGAACGGAAGCACTTACGTGGGTTCCACACGCACGTCTTTCCGTGATCATCCGGTGGACTAGAAGAAGCAGCTAGACAAATGGAGCACACCTCGAATGTTCTAAATGACGATGAGCTGGTACTTAGGGACGTTGGTAGCGGAAGGCGCTCACTAATAGAAATAACACGGAGACTAAGGTGTCGTTAGCTAGTGCACTCCGCGCAAAGGGTTGTGCACCGGGGACTCCCTCCGTCTTCCATACATAACGGACCTACACTAGGCCGGTTAGATTCCTTTTCTGTATCGGTGTCATCGTGAAATTTCACTTCCTCACCTTTGAATGTCGGAACGTTATCGTAAGCTAGGGCAGCAGTTACGCAGACATCACAACGCTGGATTTCGTATGTTTAGCATTCCCGTGAGGTGGGGCCATCCGGAAGTCCTATGTTCACTCTGACGGATGCACTGGTTCGATGACGATACGCTTCGTTCGACATGACGAGTTGAATGAGTTGTAATTTCAGTTTTGGAGGTCATACCGATAAAGTGACTTTGAGAGACCGTTCGTCCTCCAGTGCACACGCTTCTGACTCGCGTAGGGGTGGTGACTGAGCCCAGTTCGATACTACCCATGTTGCTTGTTTGAGAATGCGTCCCAAAAAAATCTAACGCGTGACCAGCTCCGCCCTGGTGACGGTGGGTCCGATTGATAGAAGGAAATGAGCGAAGCGCTGGATTTCCATCAAGACAAACCAGCCTACACCGTTTTTCGAACGGGTTGCTCCCTCGAGCGTTTCCAGCTTGAACCCTAAATATCTGAATGCTCTCGCACCGCGTCGGCAGCGCCTCGACTCGATCTCGTTCCACATTTTACGTTGTAGTTCTCCAATGTACTCTTGGGTCCAGTCTACCTTCCCGGAACTCGGGAGCGTCAAGAAGTGAATGAGAACACCATCCGTGCGACCCTTTCTCTTCAGCCACAGCGTCTCCACCAGACCCCTTTTCTACCCTACACATGGACATGCGGTAGTATACAATTTCCTGCGGTGTTGCGCCCTGAGCTAGCAAAATACGACGTGTGACCAACCCCCACGAGGGAGATAAGCGCATTAGGACGACTTCATGCGAATGGCAATCCATGCGACAAGCAGTCCAATGAGACCGGCGCCTGTCCAGGCACGAATCGTAGCACTTGGGATGTCATCACCCTTACGCGAGGGCCCATTCAGGGTTTCAACCTTCACTGAGGACGGTCCTACCGCCTTAAGCTTACGTCCACCCGCGCTAGAATGTGGCGTCTTCTCCGTTATACGAGATCTCATGTGTGCTTCAATGTCCACCTCCGCCATGACCTCCGCTTGTGACACCCCACCGAAAAAGTCTGTGAGTAGCGTCGTGTCAAGTGGACGAGGGAACAGATCGGAGCGGACGCCAGGAGTTGACCTCATCTTCTGTGGTTCGTAGATGTCAAACTGGTAAATAAAAAAACAGTCGGCGTCAGCCGTTTGAGTCAAAAAGTATATGCGTTCGGGACGTACAAGATCCTGCATAGTCAGCTGACTGGTCTTGTTGATTTGTTCAAGATATTCGAGCACGTAGTGTGTATAGGTGTCTATCACAGAAATCCCAAGGTCCCTATCGTTTTCGTACTGGTGACACGGATCAGCTCGATTTCGAACGGCAGTTGGTACGTTATTTACCGAATACGAGTTCTCAGCCAGCTGTGATGAAGCAGTCGCCAGGATGTTCGGAGAGTAGAACTTGGAGTACATCGTGGTTGCTTGACAGGTATCTATCATGAAGAATATCTCGTGATACCTGAGGAAATTAGCAGCATATCATAGGAAAGTGACGAGAGGGCCGACCTCTTCTTTTGCCACATCTGCTCGAAAGCGTCGGCGATGTCGAATGCACTGATCTCCTCGTTATCCTGGAACTTGAGAAACTCGTTGCCTCCGTGCCCGGTCATGTAAACAAAGATGTTAGACCGATCGTCGGTCAAGAGCCGTTTCGTCCGAGGTACCGAAGGGTCAACTCGACCTGAGTCCGTGAGTTAGTCACGTCAAAGGGGGCAAAGAGCGAGGACGAAACCTGTCAGGAGGCGAATAAAGTTCTCCACGGTGACCTCGTAGCCCCGGTAATCAACCTCGATGTTATCCCCATACAGATCAAGGTCTTGCCCGGGGTTGGCGTACACGTTTCCAGGAAATTTGTTGCGGTTGTTACAGGCTGCGTCATCCGCGAGCATAAGGATTATGTTGGAGTCTGGAATACCGAGCCGTTTTACTGTGCGATACCTGTGGGCAGGTTACCTAACGAGTTCTGACAAGCAGTCCGCTTGGATGGCTTACATTCCAAGAGCATTGGCCATATGCTATAAGCGTGATATTAGCCCACGGTATTCCAAGGGTGAGGGACATATGGACGTACGCGATAGTTAAACCAGTACCTCGATGCGCAAACGAGAACCGCCCAGTTGTTTGTGTGACTGCCATTGCCGTGCTTATTGAAGAAATTACGGGCGTTTTCTTCGTGGTTGGGTTGAGCGTTAGCTAAGGTCTGAAGAACCCATAGTGAAAAGAAGAGTGTTAGTACGAGTGTCTGCCACCCGGTGGACATGGGTGATGAGGTCACTGAGTAAGTTTCCAAATTCGGACTTGTTTCTCCCCCACATCATGCGCGGTGAGCGAGGTTTGTGACTGACACTCGTGCTTTCTGTCCTAATATTCTGTGTAGGTCTGGTTGCATACGACGGTGAATCTCACAGCGACTCTGAGCACAATTCGAAATCGCCATCGAAGAGACGGGGAAAGCGACGGCATGTGAGAGTCTTTACGCTCGACTGCGGTTCACAATTTCCCTCTTCTCGCTTGGCTTCTCTGTTTTGGTTAGGACGAGGCTCCTGGGTCGGACGTTATCGATATCGACAGTCTCCCAGACGGTGCGTTTCTTTCTGGGGGGAAAACCAAGTACCCCCTTTCTCAATCTCAAACGCTGATGAACGGTTTTCGCGCTTGTTTATGACAACAAAAGTCGGCCCGGGTCCCGCGGCGTCTTCGTCGTCTATAATCATACGACGACCTACCCACGTCCCACCGCGAGCGAACTTGAGGACACATACGAACGACAAGGACGTGCAAGCGATGGATGTGGATGCGAAAGCGACGTCGGTGTCGGATGACGGGACGATGTGCTCCGCGCGTGCCGATCTCGATGAGGAAGTCGCCGACAGTGATGGATCGGGAAGCCTGGGGAAGATCCGCAGTATGCTCTATCCGCCACCAATCCCTGACGTGGACGATTGGGGAATCCCCCCGGAGTCACAGAAACCATGTGATCCGCAGGTCGAGGTCGGTGAACCATCACATCGTGCATATGACGCAGAGAAAATCGGTTGGCTGATTATGTTTTTGTTTCTGAAAGGCAAAACTGATGCATTTCCATGCTCTCAAAAATGATCCCAATGCGCCAAAGCATTTCAACGATTCGTTGATGATGAATCGATCGTTTAGGAATCCGCATATGTATGCGAAACTGGTCGAGTTTGTCGATGTGGATGAGAAAGCCTCGAATTTCCCTCATGACGTTTGGGATCCAGCTGACATGTGTGGGGAGTGGTTTGCGGACAAGATCGGTGAGATACTTTGGTCGGTTTTGATCTTTTTTTCCTGACGCAAGACCCACAGCTGAGGCCCAAAAGATACGGTATGAACAGCAGGCGAGCGGTAGTAATCACCGGGAGAAGCGGAGTCGAATAGAGTTTAGTACAGGTCGACGTCGATAGGATGAACAATCGTGAGAAATTGAACGAGATCCCAGATCCAGACTCCGCTGAATGGACCCAATACTTTGGCGCCAGTGTGGGCCTGACTGTGGTTGCGTCTGGTCGTCTCTTCGCTCTGCTTCCTTTGCTTTCACCTCGGCCGCCACCCGTCCCCCCCTCCTCCCCCTCGCAAAGTTACATGACCAGCATTTATAACGTGCTTATTTCTTTTCTATCCTTCTAACCCATCTCTCCTCTAATCTCCTGCAATCTACCTTCACAGCACAAGCACCTTCAACCCCAGGGTGCTCCCAATCAACCCGCCCAACAGTCTGCCGTGGGCCTCTCGGGTGGCCACGCACGCCTCAACGATTCTTTCGATGCTATCCGCCAGGAATTCGACGCTATCCTCCAGGACGCCTCTATCCTCCGAAACGCAAAAGAAGAAGCCGATGCAGGACGTGAGTTTCTTTCAGGATTCCCTATTCCTGGAGGAAAACGGTCGTGTTCTAACGTGTCCCCTCACAGTGTCCGCGCAGGTCAACGAATTGAATATAGTTCGTCAGGCGCTCTATCAACTAGAGAACCAGCATCGCGAGATTCGTCAGCAGTATGAAGAAGAAATCCGTTCGCTCCGGACCGAGCTGAACACTGTCCGGCAGCAGCAACAACAACAGCAACAGCAACAGGCGCAGCAACAACCACCCCTGCCACCCCCTGCCGCTGGACCTCCCCCTCCCCCTGTTGGATATCCAGATAGCTATTACAGCAGGGGTAGGGACCTCTCAGATCGCGACCGTGACCGCGATAGGGACAGAGATAGAGAACGCGCTGAACGCGAGAGGTCTGAAAGAGACAGAGACAGAGAACGAGATCAGAGGGACGCAAAACGCATTAAAACAGAGAGAATAAAGGAGAGACCTGGTACACCCCTTACCCCATAACATCCTTCCTTTTCATGTGTTCATTTGGATTTACCCTGTCCATAGATCCATTCTCTCCAAATCTTTCTCACCCTCAACCTGGCTCGAGCAAGCTGCCACCGGGACCTCCGCAAGGCTTGGCACCCTTCACGCCTCCCGGACACGGCCCCGCGAGTGCTTCGGATCTTCCCAACCCTCCATCCGGACCGGGTTCTTCCACGGCGTTGATCACCAGTTGAATATCACCCTGCATTTAAAACAACCACGTTCTCGATTACTGATTCGCTGTATTCCTGTAGCCGGGTCCAATGGAAACGCATCCTCTCTATTTCTTGACGATCTCGACCCATCCACGTTGCCTCCCGAATTGAAAAAGGAGGGTAGCGATTGGTTTGCCGCATTTAATCCCAAAGCCAAACGAGTACTAGACGTCAGCTTGGTTCACACCCTAGTCCACGAAAGGTTGGTTGTGCCAGTTTTTCGGTCACCACTATAACAGGAATTGCCGGGCTGACGTTGTGGTTCAGTGTCGTTTGTTGTGTTCGCTTTTCTGCGGACGGCAAATATTTGGCGACAGGGTGTAATCAGACAGCCCAGATCTATGATACCAAAACTGGCGCCAAAACATGGTTCGGTTTTTTCTTAATGCATGTTGGCCGATGGACCGCTGACGAGATGATTGTTGAACAGCGTGTTAGTTGATGAAACTGCGGACAATACGAACGACCTGTACATTAGGAGTGTGTGTTTTAGCCCAGACGGCAAACTTTTGGCCACTGGGGCCGAGGACAAGACGATCCGGGTAAGTTCTAGAACTCCCGTCTCGTATTGTTATCACCGTCATCATCATTTCGGGTTGGACGCTCAACGTGATACGACATTTGGCGCTCTAGATTTGGGATATCGCCAAGAAATGGATCCGCAACGCATTCCAGGGTCACACGCAGGAGATATACTCGCTCGCGTTCTCGTCGGACGGGAGGTTGATCGTCTCTGGGTCAGGGGATCGTACAACGAGGATATGGGATATGACCGACGGGTCGTCGAAGACGCTTGCGATCACCGACCTTCCCGACAATGTTGATGCTGGCGTTACTAGCGTGGCTATTAGCTCTGATGGACGACTGGTGGCCGCTGGTAGCCTTGATACGGTGCGTAGTTTTTGATTGCTTGTTGGTGCGTATTCCGAATACACTTTTCATAGGTGGTACGTATTTGGGATGCTCGCACTGGTGAATTGTTGGAGAGGCTGCGGGGACACAGAGACAGCGTGTACAGTGTGGCGTTCACACCTGATGCACGTGGATTGGTGAGCGGCAGTTTGGACAAGACACTCAAGTACTGGGACGTTTCCCGTTTGGCAAACGGACCTGGCGGTCGATCGAACTCTCCGGGAGTATCAAAACGTGATCCTTTGACTGGGAAGAAGGATATCGGTACTCGTGAGGGCAACAGCGCATGCACGATGAACTTTACTGGCCACAAGGTACGTGTCGAGTTTGGTGACTCGGGATGTGTTAACTGTCTGGTACAGGACTATGTCTTGTCCGTCGCTGTTTCACACGATGGCCAGTGGGTGGTGAGCGGATCGAAAGACCGGGGAGTTCAGTTCTGGGATGCAAAGACTGCGATCGTTCAATTGATGTTGCAAGGTCACAAGAATTCAGGTCCGTTATCCCCGACTCGATCCGACGCCGCTTTTTTGAGACTGACAGATGTTCCGTTCCAGTCATCTCAATTGATCTCAGTCCCGCCGGAAGTGTTTTGGCGACTGGTTCGGGCGATTGGCAGGCTCGTATCTGTAAGTCACATCGTTCTCCGAAATTGGCATGTTGTTGAACGTTTGTCCGTTTTAGGGAACTACACTACCGCTTCCTAGTCTCCGTCGACTCTGCGCGTATAATTTATCCTGCTTGCGCTCCCCGTTCCTTTCTTTTCTTTTGATTTCTTCTGTTGTCGACCGATTTGTATACGTATATTTCTTTCTTCCGCCTCTCGTTTTCCATTTTTGAGAGGAGGGGGGAGAGATCGTGTGATGATGAACACGGGAAGGGACTCAGTCGAAACTGTATATACATACATTGCATATATATATATATTTGATGAGAAAGCCATCATCACATATCGTCCACACTCCACGAGTAACTTTCCGCTCCTTGACGCTTCCGTTCGTTTTGACGTTGAAAGTATTTCCGTTCAAAGCCGTTACTTCGGTCGACTCCGTCCCACCGGTATCCGGGTTTGATCCCGAAACGGTTCGGTGGAGGGGCCGGACCTGTGTATTCCGGTCTCCGTGGACCTTTGCTCCGTTTCTTCTGTAAGCACGGAACGGATAAACGATAATAATAAAAATGAATAAGAGACAGAGGCGTACCGTTAAGAAAGCGGCAGCGGGGTCATTCCACAATTCCTTCGTCTTTTGTTCCTCGTTGAGATCCATATCGTCCGCATGTCTGGCAAACCCCTTGTGCCTCTCCTTCTCCATCACAGCTCTCTCCCGTTCCTTCTCCTCTCGCTGAGCCAATCCCTTCCCCCACTCCATCTTCTTCGCCTCCTTCTCCTCCGCCTCCCGTTTCCGTCGCGCCGCCTCCGCCTTCTCCGCCTTCATGTCGATCTTCCGGCCGGACGCGTCACGATACACCGTTTCCTGTTGACGAGCCAGCTCTTCCGCGTCTCCTTCCGGACGTTTCCCCCTTTCTGAGGGTTTTGGACCCAGGGTCTTGCGAAGCTGGGCTTTGGTGAGGAGACCACCGGATACAGCGGAGGGCGCGTCTTCTACGACACCTGCGATTTGGGGGAGTTCGTCGGCGGTTGGGGGAGGCGAACCATTCCCTTCGCGATTGAAGCCTTCTTGAATAGTCGTCCACCCACCACCACCAGCCTCGCCCCCTCTAGGTTTCGTGGTTCCGGGTGACGGATCGACCTTGCGTCGTTTGAAGCTTCGGTCCCCAACTACCACAGCACCCTCCAGGTCGTCTTCCTCCTCCTCATCTTTGGGAGGTGCGACCCACGAAGCGTCGTCGTCCACGATAAACCCTGAAGGACCAGCCCCAGAACCAGAAGCAGTGGAATTAGAATTAGAAGCGTTAGCCTTTCGCTTTTTCTTCTTTGTCGTCGTGCGAGCGAGGATAGCGTCAGCTTTGGCACCAGACATGTATTTCTCGGCTAGGTAGGCTTTCATCGAGGCCGACATCGTAGAGAGGCGCGGGACGGGTGGATGGAGGATCAGGATGACTTTCCGTTTTCACCTGTTCCGTTTCGCACGAGTGCTTCCTCCTCCGAGGTTCGATCCCCGATCAAAAAACAAACAAACAAACCGCCCAAAGCGAGTAACAGACCTGCTTTCAATAAAATGAGTTGCATACGTACATCAGTATAACATGGAAAAGTATTAAAATCGACAATGCATGCGCCGGAGAGGACAAAACAAGAAAAAAAGAAAGACACGATAGATAGCCAACAATATGATAACATATCCGGTTAGGACGGAGAGAGAGTAATAAGCAAGAAAATCAAACCCAGATAAATCCAATCAACGAGAGATAGATGCGACCTCCGTATACGCAGGAACGGTCACGGTTTCCACTGGGGCTTGCTACCCCCCTCGCCTTTGGATCCAGCTCCAAGACTATCAGTCCTCCACTCGTTGATGCTCTGCACGCTCCTCGTGGATGACTTCAAACTCGAAACGCTCTCATCGAGCGTTTCGAAATTCTTCACCAACTCCTTTACACTCCCACCGCTTTGTCTCCTGTCGTTCACGAGGCTCTTCGTGACCGGTTCGGCTTCGGGCTTCGGCGGTGCAGGTCGAAGGTCGACCAGCCGCTTAGGTTGCATCTTTGGTTTTGGGATCATAGAAGGTTTCGGTGGGACATTGTTCAACTCCACCTGGTCTTTCGGGTGTGTGGGTTTTGGAGGGACCTTAGCTGCAGGAGTCAAGACTGGGCCACGTTCCTTCTCGAATAATTCGGGTGGAGGCAACGGAAGTCCAGATTTATCCACGTCCTTGGATGGTTCTTCAGATGCACCTTTGGACAAGAGGGGAAGGTAGGAGAATAGTGGGGAGGTGAGCCGTCTGAACAGACTGGGTGAATCTGGTGGAGCTTTCGCAGCGACTCCAGATGATGAGCTTGAAGGTTCACCGGCGCCGCCAGTACCTCTGCTGATAGCGACGGCTTCGTCCATCAGATGCGAGTATCGCGGCGCCAGTAACGTTGCGGGCAGCTTGGAACTCCCTTCGTCCAATCGGTTTGCAACCCGCCGAGGTCCAATAGGCGTGAAGTCTGGGATCTCCATATGTCCCGACATCTCGGAGAACGGTGTCTGAGATCGACGAGGTGTCCCAGGCGCGCCTTTTCCCGCTCTTTGTTTCCTCTCCAGCGCACGAGCTCGTTTCAGGATGTCCCTCCTGCGTCACAAAACCAATCAATTGACGTTCGGAGTGAGAGAAAACAACAAACCTCGTCCATGAAGGTCCCACAGTAGCAAGGATAGTATCCCCACCAATAACCTCCACAAACCGGTTCACAACGTCATCCAACCGGATATCCGTGACATCTGCCAGAGACCCATCACTCATACCCATCTTCTCCGCTGCATCCAACCGCTCATCGGTGAAACAAGCGTCCAAGATCTTCCAATCGTTCTTCCCCCATTCTCTCGGCCCCGTTGGGTCAAACAGTTGGCTTGGATCGATCCATCGAGAATACGAAGTGGACGCCACAGAGAGGTTTACCCTGATGGGAGTCGTAAATCGTTCGCTCCAATTGAACGACTTCTCCAACTCAGTTTCCGCTTCTTTGATAAGTTCAGGCATTGCCGCAGGACTAATCGGCCTGACGAAAGAACTATCCTTTGAACCTCTTGCGGATCGCTTGCGTGCAGACGATTTCGAGATACCCGACGCAAGGAGGTTCCGCCTGTGCGCACGTTTCACGAGGTCGTAATCGTGCTGCACCAAGTCGTCAACAAACTTTTCACTATCATGGGTTGACACCTTACGAATTTCAGAATCGCAGCGGCCTTGGCAGCAGCTGTTGGATCCTCGCTGCTGATCTTAATCACACCGAGGTCGATCACATCTTCATCATCCTCTCCTTCCGTCTCTTCTTCCACGGCATCAACCTGTTGTTGAGAGGGTTCGGTGGCATCATTGTCTTCCTCGTCGTCTTCTGGAGCCTGAGATAGTGCGCGATCGACGAAGCTCTCCTCGTCTCGTTCCAAGTCTGCGACATTACGTGCAGGACTACTGAAAATGAACGACCGTTGTGGCGGAGGGAACTGGGTCTTTGAGACCCTCGAGCTGCTCGCAGTGGAAGATCTCTTGGGGAAGGTGATAAATGGTACAGGCTTCTCTTTCGGAGGTCGTATAGGCGTCTCGTAACTGTGGTCGGGGGAAGACATGCCGTCGAAATTGAACATCGGCTGGACAGCAGTGGGAATCAACACCTGACGAACAGCAGGGGTGTTTGACGACGCAGCCGTCTCTTCCTGCGCAGTTTTCTGATCTGAACCAAACAACTGCTCTCCTTCAGTGTCGTGGGGTGTCATCGTAAGGTCAGCAACTTCCAGCGCCGGCTGCCTTCCCAGATCCTCTCGGGGTTCCTGCGTTTCCACCTGTGAGTCTTCCTGGGTTTCTGCGGGTGTAAGTGGTGAGGACCACCGAGATTTACGGTTCGTAGGATAAGGGAACGGACTGATGGGGCGGCCCCAGGCTTGCTGACGTTCTCTTTGGACTGTTGTAGGCGGGTCAGGTTTGGTGGGGACGACGTAGGAGGCGAACTTTCCGGTGTACTCTCCCTCTTGATCGAATGTTGGTTCTCCGTTATCAGAAGATTGGGTCCACCCAGAAGGTCCTTCTTCCCAGGTCTGCTCTTCGGGCTGCTCCTCTGGGGCGTCAGACATCATCGAATCCGAAGTCAAGGGCATGGGAGGAAAATTAATGTCATTTACGTCGACTTCGCTCCATGGGCTGGAAGTGGGGAGTGCCGAAGGTTCATCAGGCGGAGGTGGGGTCTTCTCATGGGGTTCAGGTTGGCGTATGGGAGATGTTCCTTTCGAATGTTTCGGTAACGATCTCGCCCTGCTGTTCCTGATAGGTCCGCGAAGTAAAAGAGGATCATCTGTGGGTGATGGAGGGGGGATCGGTGCGTCAAGGTCAATTTCTGGCGGTTCTTCTTTTATCTTGAGTTGTTTCCCGGTACTCTTCCTAGGTTGACGTGTTTTCTTTTTCTGCGGACTGGGGGATTGAACAATGATCTCGCGGGGCGGGGTGAAACGATCGGTCGGGGGTTCGTACGGAGGTATAGGAGTCGCTGATCGTCGATTCCTGGCTGTAAGGACCTGTCGCGCGTATGAAGGTTCAGTTGGTATGTAATCGGCTTGTGGGTTTGAGGCGTGTGGGGACTTTGTGATCCCGCTTTTAGTCGGAGAGTCGTGAATGGGAGAGCCCGAGTCTGAGTCGGATGAAAGTGGGGATTTGCTTCGCCGCGACTGTTTACGCGCTTTCGGATTTGGAGTAGATGGTGTGCCTGTGGTGGTGTTCGGATCTCCGGCAAGGTTCAGCAGCGAAGATGCAGAGGCTAGTCTCTTTCGTTTTGAGACAGAGTTGGGAGGTGGTAGCTCGACGAAAACTGTTGAATTTCTCGTAATTAATACAAGGCACGAGACACGTTATGAGCACGAGCATACCGGATGGCTAGAAGCAAAAGGGGAACGGAGATGAAATACACACATCAGGTGAACAAAAAAGGCCCACCTTAGATATATGGTCTTCATCCTCTTCTGGGGGAGGACTGATCATCGTTGAACTTGGCCCTGCAGCATCACGATCACCAGCCTTGTCACCATTACTCGAGGGAGGGCTCAACAGTCCAGAACCAGCGTCTGTCTTCTTCTGCGTTCGCGCGCTCCGTGTCTTTCTTCCAGCCATTCCGGGTAACACCAGCCGTGAGGTTGAGAAGGGCCCTTCAAGATACAAGTTATAATCTCACGCTTCCAACCAACGATTGGCCCAAACAAACCCACAGAACAAACATGCACAAACAGCGCGTGTTTCGGTCATGTGATCATAAATAAAAGATCAATTACCCTGGGGATAGGCAACCCTCTGCCAATTTTTTTTAGCGCGCGTCATTTTCCCACCCGCCAAAATCGAAGGTTGCCCGCGGCCACGACGAATACAAAAAGTCGAGTTGAATTAAAACGCCGTCGCACCACAAACAAATCTGGAAAAAATATGGTTGGAATGGGAAGCCAAAAGTCTCTGAAGGATTTTGTTTAAGGATCCAATTTATTACTCGGACGAAGATTTAGAAAATCTATCTTGCGTAACGCGGACAGGAAAAATAAAGTGCTTTGAACAGAATCAGGA
>Ga0307514_10002600_pt1 | contig 18469 bp, 29 predicted proteins | sample 16_EM_MG_FD_203088 | JGI IMG/M metagenome (GOLD analysis project Ga0307514, IMG submission 203088) | Populus trichocarpa ectomycorrhiza microbial communities from riparian zone in the Pacific Northwest, United States - 16_EM | ecosystem: Host-associated > Plants > Roots > Unclassified | place... | reverse complement strand
CCATTTAGCAGCGGTTGGAGCGCCAGCTGGGGCTGGTGGCAGAAAGGGGCTTGGTGACGGGGGAACAAGTGGGAGATTTAGACTTTACTGGACCAGCACCGAGCATGACACCGCCAGTGAGGACGGTAGTCTTTCCACCATCGTAGTTGGTGACCTGGGTCTTGGAGTTGTCAATAAAGACCTTGGCGGCACGGGCACGTTCCCTGCGAGACATCTTTGGGTCTGAATCGGAAGTGGGGAGGGAGTCGAAACTGTCCGGGTAGGAGAAAAGGGAGGACGAGCGAGAGGATGATCTAGAGTGGGTGGAAAGGGGAGAGCCATTGGAAGACCTATCGATGGAGGAGAGAGAGTCGGCGGAGAGTGGGGACTGGATGGGAGGGAAGTCGGTCTTGATGGGGGTGATCCAAGTTGGCTCTCGGACGTGATCGGCGAGGATAGCAAATAGTTCATTCTCTTCTTGGGAGTCATCTTCGAGTAGTTGCTGAGCAAGAGTCTTGCTCTGAACAGACAAGGGGGCCATCGTGGGTTTCGTACGAGTCGTAGTAGAGGAAGCTTCTGACCAGACGGTGAGGCACTTTCCGACCTTGTTACCGGCGGCCCAGTTTCCGAAACGGACGGAGACGGAACCGGGATCGATGAAGAGGTCGAATTCGATTCCACCAAGGAGTTTGATCCAGTGGGACCACTCGATATTGGCGGATTCGCAAGCCTTGTGGATGGGTCGTGGTGGGAGAGAAGCAGGGGAGAGGGTGAGACAGCGACGGCCAGAACCACGAAGGGGATCCTCTGGGCACCAGGTAGAAGAGTACTGGGCGGTGAGGCTAGCTTCGAGAGCGAGTTGAAGGTTGATGATGGTTGTAGCGGGGTAGTGGACGATGAGGGGACGGGTGAGGTAAGCGATGGCGTGAGCGAGAGTGACAGAGATGGAAGAAGACATTTCAAAGGATGATTAAGAGAGAGAGTGAGTGTGAGTGTGTGGTTATATAAATCGCACAGCGATTGGAATGAAACTGATGGGGATGTGAGAAACTGGATGAAAGGCGATAAGGAGAATGTTTACCAGGTATGAAAGAGAGAGAGAGAGAGAGAGAACTGAGGACGTCCCCATGAGATTTCTTGCGACGTATTTAACGCAACGAGCATCAATGGGGGGACAATAGCCATTTATTCGATTCCCTTTGTTTATTGTCTTGTCTCCCATAAAAGGAAGTTCCCGCCCATTCACGCGTGCATCAAGCAAGGCCATGGCAAACATATCCCACTGAGTTGCATCCCCACTCTCTATCTCTCCCTCTATCTCTCTCCCTCCCTCCCTCTCTCTCTCTTGAATCTCTTCATGATCACTTTCAATCCACCTCTCAGCGAAACTACGATCCTAAACGTCCCCCCTCATGCCGGTCAACTCACCTTCACCGCCACGGTAAAAACCGGACAGCTCGACACCCGTTCTATCATTCAGATTTGGTCGGATATACCAGACAATAGCCAGCCTTGCATCAGCCGAGAACAACAACAGGACTGGTCCCCCCGCTCCTTCCAATTCCAACAGAATGCCTCCGTCGCTTCTCTCTCCATTCCATTCCTCGACTTGATCCATCCATCCCGCTCCCAGTTCTCCTTCACCTATCGCATTCTTCATCCCGACGGTTCTGTCCAATGGTTGGGAGATTTCCAAAGGAACGGCTCCCTTATCGTCAACAGATACGACGATAGACTCGTCCTCTTTGGCGATTGGTCGACCGACAACCTCGGACACGTCTTCACCCCAAAATCTGCTACCAAGTCCCCGCTCCAAGTCTTCAGTCTCTGGGATAAGATACAATGGCGTTGTTGGGATCTTTCCAATAGGTTCGCATATCTGTTTTTTTTTTCTTTCTTTTTTTTCAAATCTCTCTATACAGCGCCCCGAGGTTATTGTCTCCGGATGATGGTCCTTCCCACCTTCACTCCGCTCTCCTCGTCCCCAGTCAACCCAAAGCGGCCATCGTCCCACTCTCCCCCATCTTGCTCACTTCCAAAGACGTCCAGGCTACCATCCATCTCAACGCTCGGTCCGTCTACATCACCTCTTCTTCCAAAGGCGGTCTATTGTCTCTCCAAACTCTCTCACCCGACGCCCTTATTTCCTCTCTAACCACCGCCCTTCCCTCCGTCATTTCCATCCCCGGTCCCGATAACCGCCATGCCTGCCTCATTGCTAATCCCGATCGCACGCCCACACGCCTCTTTGTTATCCCTTTGTCCCCCGATTCTTCCCCTTCCGTTCCGTTCACGCTCTCCCTCCCATTGTCTCCATTCCTCTCCCACGTACGTTTCCTTTCCAACGGCTCTTTCTCCCGCTTCTCCGTCTCCAAGCCTAGGCGTTTCATCTCCACTTCTGCCGATCACATTCAACTCGACATCCTCGATTTTGGCGGTGCTCACTTTTCCCTTTCACCCGTCTACGATCTCATCAAGCCCGATGGTGACGTCCGCCTCTCCATCCTTTCCAGGCATAATAGGATCCCAAGCTCGGCAAGCCACAGTTTGCTCACTCCTCCCCCCTCTCCCCCATTGACTGCTACCGAGACCGAGACCGAGACGGACGGCCATGAGTTGGCCGATCAGGCTGACGACCAGCCGATCGAACCCGTCTTGACCTCTGGGCAGTCTACCCCAAAACTGGGCTCTGGTCAGATCACCCCCAAACCCCGGCCCGCTTACGATTCCACTCCAAACAAAATTCGTCCGCCCGAGAAAGGCGCGATCAGGAAGCTCGTCTACTTTGTCCTACGCATCCTCACCTTTTACACCCGCGTCCTCGCTAGGATCTTTCTCACCATCTTTTCCCGACTTTTCGCCTTCAAATCCCCAAAAAGAGAACCTGTCGCCACCCCAAAGATCAACACCGTCGAGTTGGATGACGATCAGCCACAGGTCAAGCCCACTTCCGTTTCTTCCGCCCTCCATACTCCCAAGGTTGGTACACCGAGACGTCAGCACAGTGGAGCGTCCACTCCTGTCCACTCTCTCGGTCAGAGTGTCCCAGGTGTCGCAGAAACTTTGGAGGCTGTAACCACAAAAATCGTCCCCGATTTGACTCCCAAGACCGGAGAGGAGGAGAAGCCGCGCGAGGACCTTGCTGGTTCTCATGTTCGAGAACCCGATTTCTTGGACGAAAAGTTCAACGAAAACTGGGAGGTCATCCATCGACCTAGGATCGCTTTTGAACTCGCCGCTTTACCATCTCCACCCGTCACGACTGAAGGAGAGTCCTCACCGAAAATCAAGCCGATCCGACTCACTCTCGACGGAGCAGAGAGCGTCGTCAAACGAATCAAGTTCTACCTGGATGAAGTCGAGCTCACCAACGTAAAAGTGGAACCCTTGACTGAAGAAGGGTTGTGGACTGTCGACGTTCCCAGGATGACCAGGGATCTCACCATCCTCAGGATTGCATGACCAAAGTTGCCCATTCACACCATGTGTTGATTCATATAAACCGCATTCCACTCCGCATGTTTTCTAGCTATATAGCCCCTCGAACATTGTCATTTTCGTCCTCCATGTTGTACCATCGATTGTATTCTTATTTCGCTAGGGTTGATACCTAGCCTTTGTTCGAGTCCATCAATAGTACCCGAACTCTGCGTAGTCTCCCTGTCTTCCTCGCGACTCCCCCCCACTGGGTTCGCCAAGCGTCCTCAACAGTACGATATCATCCAGGATATCATGAGGTAGATCGTATTCATAACACCGTATCGCGACCGCGTACGCGACTGCCCCCCGCATGCCGTGTCAGTGAGGAGCGGTCCTTCTACTATCAGATCAAAAGGCAACCCACCATCCTCAATTTTGTGGAGCGATTCCACCGTGACCCGCTGCTTCTTCACCAGCTCCCTCGAATGAGGAGTGAGCGTCTCGAAATCGGCCCTGCATTGGCGAACAAACGTGCAAACGGCGCTGGCGGTTGCCCGACCACCCTTGCGCGGGATGGCGGTTATCGCGTAACGCATCAGTTCTCCCGTGAGGTCTGATATGCCGAGTAAATAGTCCTCGATCGGCAGAGGGAAATACTAGGAGAACGGATCAGTCCACCGTGTCCCCCCTCGTGTGGAAAGGACGTACAGGGTGACCCAATTCATTGGATAAACGATGCTGCACTTGTTCCCAGGTAATCAGGGAATCGTGCGTCAGATAGTGTGCGAAACTGACGGCTTCGACGTATTCCTGGACACCAGGAGATATCATCCTCTGGTAACGCCAGAATTTCTCTCCCTCCAAATCCGGTTTCATCGTCACGAAGATGTGCTCAATCTGCACCAGTTTTGGGTTCGCGATCTTGGCTACCTCTTGGCCGTTCTCAGTTCCCCCGTTCATGATCCGGTGGAGGAGGGAGATGAGCTTTTTTGAGAGGTTTGTAGCATCCCGACTTGCCTAAGTAGAGAGAGAGAGAGATTGGTCAGGTGTTTTTGGTCGAGTGTGTGTCTGTGTTGACCTTGATCAGTTTTTCTCTCGTGTCGTGATAGTCGTCAAGCTGAGAACTGAATGTTTTGAACAAACATCCCATCTCTTGTTTCCCACTCATGATCGCATAAGGAGGGAAGCCGCACCCACAAAATGATCCGCAACCGTGTCCCGTTCCTCTGGTTTCGTTGCCACCCAACAACTCTCTCCCTCTCCCTCACTCATGTCCTACGCTCCAAAGTCAGGATGTCCTCTCTGCGGCATCGTCAACACCGCATTCCACTCCCAAATAAATTCCCCATTTTTCAATCCCACAACTCCTCAGCCAAATAAACCCGATATCCTCTGGAAGGACGAGAACTTTACCGTCTACAGAGAGACCACAAATCCCGTGTCCAGCATCGCTCATGTCATCATCGCATTCAAGTACATCTTTCATATCAATCTCACCCCAACGTAGCTGACTCTTCGTCTCCAGCCTCCATGTTCCGTCTCTATACCGACTGGTGAGCTTCGTCGGACGATTTGACCGACTTTTGCCCCTGCTTGAACGTCAAAACAGTCATCCACAGATCTCCCTCTCCTGCTGGACATCAAAGAACTCGCAGCCCGCTACCTCAACTTCTTCTCTTCCGCAGCCGTCTCACGCAAATCTTCACTCGGACAGCCTTTCCTCTCCAGTAACCTCCCAACGACACCGAACAGTGCCACCTCCCCAACCCAATCTCTATCCGTCAATGTTCAGACACAAACCCCGGCCCCTTCTGACCCGTCCAAGTTCCGCGTTGGTTTCATCACTCCCCCCTTCCGGGATAACAAAATTCCCGTTACCGACCACCTTCACGCCCATGCATATGTGGAACCTGCAGATTTGATGGGCTGGTGGCGTTCCGTCGCTTACAGTCCCGTTGCCTGGTACGCAATTGACGATCTGATCGCTGAAATTCGGTACGCCCCATCCCACTCTCCTCATCTTCATCCTTTTTTCTCATTGTGTAGGGAGGAGACCTCTAACAACAGGATCAGATCTTCCATGCCCAAGAACGTGCCGCGACCTATCGACCACGTCCCCGCAGCAGGCACACGATCTGGACACGCAAACGGTACAGAGACCACAGAAATCGGGCTCTGTGCTTCTGATGCCAACCTCGAGGATGGCGAGGGCACCTTGTCACCCCAGCTTTCCCCTGGTCCCTCTCGGACTCAGTACGAGTCCTTCCACTCCTCCAGGCCCGCCCCACTAAGCTACATGCCTGGCAATCAAACCGTCCCTTCAAGTCCATTATCCGCCGTTTCCCCACTCCCATCTTCACAGATACCCACAGTTTCGTTATAATATTCTCTTCCTTTTTGACGCCTTCATTCTATCTATTCTTCATTGTTGTGTCAACCTTGATCCTGACAAACGTTCCCGGGTCTGCCTGGGTCTGCGTGCAGCGTGATTATGTATTTTTAGTCTTCTCTTCTTCGAGTTCACGACACTCGTCAAACATGTCCAAAACCACCCCTAATTTCTGCACTCGGAGGGGGGACCCACATGTTTTTCTGGATTCTTCACAATCCCAGACACCAGTTTCTCCTGCGCCCGTGGTCATTCTAAGCATATTGTGTTCGTTGTATAAAAGCGGAACTAACAAAGGAAAATACTGTAGGGAAGCTGCCACAAGCCTCTCTCTCTCTCTCTCTCCATTAGGCGTCTGGTGTCTGCGATCAGCAACGATTGACTTCCCTGAACCCAAAGATGCGTGTCCTTACAGTAAGAAGATCCCGTGAGCAGCGTCGAAAGCGCAGAAAGCTGCTCTTCCGTGAACCGCTTAGAGTCCTCGTGCCAAGTGTCCTGATGTGTCTTCTTGAAATTGCTCGCGCACTTCCGAACCGTAGTCGAGATTGGGACCTGACCGGTTTCAGTAACCAGGAACAATCTTTCGTTCCCATCCCAAGCTTACCGGATCATACGTGTGTTCAGCCAAGACGTTCGTCAACAATTCCGGCATGAACTTCTCCACCGTGTATGGGTAACTGTCGATCAGAGCACACACACCAAGGATGGCGGCGTGCCGTTGTCGAACCGCCAAATTGTACTTTACCGATTTGCGATCAGTAGGGATCGATGTTTTGCGCAGTAGCCTCAGGAACCGATCCTAAAATCATACGCCCATCGGCGGTCATCAGCTGTGGCTATCTCTCGACTCGACGGTCCCCCACCTTGAGCGCAAGGATGCTCCTCCGCGGTGACAAACGAAGAATACCAGATAGTGTCCTAAAGTTTCGTCAAGGGGGCGCCCCGCAGACCAGGTACGACGCTCTAGTACGCACGTCGCTGCCTTCTCTCTCACCTCCACCACTTCATCGTCAAGACAACGACATACGACCTGACGAAAAAGTATTGATGAGCGGAACACCCACTCACGAAATCTCCTACCTCGACGATCTCGACGATCTTCCCCTCGCTTATGAGCGGCACCTGACGGAAGTAAAAGACTGATATACCGTTTACCCTCCTATTCGCCAAGTAATACGAACAGTCTTCACTGACCTTGCAATAAGGGGAGAACCTTCAGCCTAACTCTCCAAGACTACGGTCCAGTCAGCGGTGAGAAACATTCTCACGACACATCCGGTGAAACCTACAGGAGATGTCTGGATCGCTCTGAAGATCGAATCGAGCATCGGCGAGATCAACGACCGTGGTGGTGTCACACCACACATTCTCACTAACAGCAGATCCGCACGACCGGCCAGTTCGTTGTTGTCGTTAACTGAAAAAATCATTGTCACTCCCAATAGGTTTGGCATCTCAAATCATCCGTACCTTCCGAGAAACGGAAGATCTCGGGCTGTTTACAAATGTTTAGCCAAGGTAGTGTCATGTCGTATGCGAATACGTACCATCAACGGGAGGACATAATCGAACGTCGACATGGCGTTCGTATCGTGCAAGAGCTGGAAAAGCCACTTGCAAACCATCACACCAACACTTCTAGGACGTCAGTTCACCCGCAACCAATACACCACGCGGGTACGAACCGATCGTAGGTCGACTGGAACGCTCGCGCGCCAGGTAGCCTCTCTTCCCTCCACACCTTGAACTTTGACACCAATTCTTCGACCCTCCCTTGGTGATATGTTCCACGGATAGACATGACATCATAGTCGAAGGGAAGTGTCCTACATTCCCTCACAAACGCTTCAGTGGTCGGAGCAGATGGTTTTGGTCGGCGCTGGTGTCCACGTTAGACGCGGAAAATTTCACTGTGTTTGGAGGCTCACCTTGGCCTTCTCCGCAACGGCCAGCATTTCCCCGATGTACGACCTGACTTCGTCATGCTCGCATCCGATCTCCGGCCAAGCACGCGCAATCATATCGTCTGCCCACGGTTCAAACCTCCAACCAAGCTCCTCATAGAAGGCCCGGTAGAAGCAAAGAACTTGCGAAATGGCAAAGGTCGACTCCCCGTTGAAATCCACCGAGTTGAACCCGTTGACGAGTTGGTCCACTAATGGCTGTGCCCTCCTGGGATCCCGGTGGTAAAACATATACTAAAAAAAAAAACCCTTGAGAATTCGCGGCCGGATCTAACTCATATCCATCCTCACCTCGAGGAAAGACGTCCAAACAGGTAGTGTATCCGTCTTGATGTTCTGTTTGAAGATCTTGTTTATGTTCGGTGTGAACCAGTTCCATATCTTCGTTTGTTTTTCAATGGACCAGTGTTTGGAGGCTTGGAAAATCACAAAAGTCGTAAAAATCGTCGTGAAATGGGACGAACGCTTACCACTTAGGATCCCTGCAAGTAACTCCGCGGCACCTCGCTGCTTGTCTTTGTCGGCTATGATGATGTACTTTTCTACGACGACCTTGTAGACATCAAAGGGGTCATCTCCAAGCAATTGGACTAGGAAGACGTTCAACAGTGCCTCCGATCATTGCTTCAAAGCTTACAAAGTGATTTCACCGTGGAGATGTTGTCTTGCGCGAGCTGGGAAGACTGATTCTCTGACGTGTAGTGAACAGCGAGCTTTTCCCAAAACTTTTTGCTCCGGACTACCTCTCGAACGGCTGAAATTGCGGCCTGAGAACCCTCATCCCACTTCTGGATCGCCGGTTCCTTCAGGTCGGCGCCGTGATAGACCGCGATGGCGGTATCCCAAGCAAGCCATCCGGTCACGGTCCTCTCGAAATAAATTCTAAGGAATTCGTGATGAGAGTGACAGTCGCAGTCACGACATGATTGAACTCACGGCCTTCCGGACGCATTTGTCAAATCGATGGACGTTTTGAGATTCGCTAGGTGCTCGGTTGTGAACGAGTGGGAAGGTTTCTCTATCACAAGCGATTTTTTCAGAGGGTTGTGATTTCGTTCTAGTACGAGGTCGGCGGGGTCCGAGGTCGTGGTGCGCAGTTTGATGAACCGCAATATTTTCATGATAGCACGTTGCGAATACTACAAAAGATGAGCAAATTCCCACAGAGCTTGCACTACAACTTACGTATCGCTAAGCGTTAAGCGTTCATCAGCGTCACATCACCATTACTGACCAAAGGGAGACGTACAATAGAGGGATGGTCGTCGCATGTCTTTTCGACAAAGAATTTGAAATGTTGAGCCGATATCGATTCATCCTTCCTCACCAACGTGCGCAAACAGCGAACTGCGACGATATTATAGCGCCAGTGTGTCTTACTGGACCCTGCGATGTCCAGAAGCATCCGGATCTGGGTATAATCATTAGTAAATTTTCCTGGGCGGTCACTCGTCACGTACCAGCTCACGATTCGCGACATCCTGAAGCTTGATCCGCTCTATCCTCTTCTGCCGGCAACAGACGACGAGTTGGGTATCCTCCGAGATGGCAATTGTTTCCTTCAGTTCTGCAGCAGCGCGATCCAAGTCAGGAGTGTGGATGTCGTAAATTGCGTAACAAGGTTCGATGAAGCTGTTGAGACCTTTGAATACGTCAGTTGACCGCAAACGAGGGAAAGGGTATAGGCATTTACAATTATCTGCCATCGCGCTGACGCACTCTTGGATCGAGGGCTGAAACCAATTTGTCAACATCATTCAAGGGACTCGGGAGTAGTAATCGAGCACTTTTTCATTATGTTGACAACCGAATAAATGCTTGGCGAGATCTGGTGCGAGCGTCGGTTCTATGTAACGTAGTCAGTCGGCATAAATAACCAGCCGCTCGCTTATCATACCGGAGATGGCGTATTTTGCTGTGGGTGGGTGTAAGACGGTGTCTACATAGATTCAAAGAATGAAATACCAAGCACGGGCACATTCAGAGCCCACAATGCCCCCTTCATCCTATCATCCTCTGTACCGGGTTCGAGGGCTTTATAGAATCTGGGGAGGCAGCGTCGCCTCACGCCATCGAAGCTCTGAAGTTTGAAAATCAATATCGCAATCAAGGGCAAGCGATTTCACGGGCATACTGAAGACAATGCTTCCAATGTCGTCTGGCTTGTCTCTCGGACTAGACAGTATTTAACGTGTTTGAGTGAGAACCGGGATCGTAAACCACATCAAGTCCATTCTTACCACTCGGATAATGCCACATCGACCATTCAGCCAAGTCGTCGATCAAGATATCCTCAAGCGGTCCGCGTCGTCTCTCGATCGCACTCCACCTGAGTCGAGCTGAATGGTAGAACCTAGCCCGCCTGACGTAGACGGCCCTCGGCCACACCTTTTGACCAGCATACTGTCGAGCGATGCTCATCTCGCCAGTATACCTCTCTTGTTGAAGGTAATAACTAGGATATCCGTTAGAGCGATCCCCCGCAGATTTCTTATCGCTCACTTGTCCCTACTGTCACCATATTCCAACATGTAGGTTCTGATAGATCGAACTAGTGCGTGTACGGCGTCGAGTGTGTTCTCTTCTCCCTGTTGACTTAGAGAAACAGAGGAGTTGTGTAGAAACTCGCCAAATCGTTGGCGAAGGCGCGTCATGTACTGATGCCGAGGGTCGGATGGATCGTATAGCGGGTAGCCGGCGCTGAGGGGTTCGATGGAAGCGATCATCTCCGGAATTTCGTTTCTATCGCAAGATTAGCAACTGCGACAACGAACGTAACGATGGCCCTACAGGATATCGCTGGTAGATACTCCAGCCTTGATGTCTGCTTCCGACATGATCTCCCTGGCGAGAGTTGGGGTTCCAGCAAAAGCATTGCGAACGAAACATAGGTATCTGAAACAGGGTTGGAAAGCGACAATGCAACCGTCCGGAGTACCTACCGGCAGAAGTCATTCCTCCATACCGCGTCCCTCGTCACCCCTTCGAGAAATTGAGCTCGATAACACATGCGAGTGGAAATTAGGGACATACCGTCTTCCAGTAAAGCTTCCAGCATTCCCAGTGTTGGCTCAACGATGTTTCTGAAAACTTCAAGGACAAAATCGACTTCCTCTTCGTTTGGAACATGCCACGACATCTGGGGGTAAAATCAGGAAAAATTCGCCATCTACTTGATGTCATTTTACCTTGATCTCGTCAGCCCGGTACAGTTTACCCCAATGCTGGTGGTGGTTTGTGCGAAATTCTACTCGAGGTTGAAACCTCCGACAAAATGGTGGGTAAATTTGTTACACACCTTCACTGTTCCACTCCTCTGGGTTGACGAACCTGTTCTCCAAGGGGTAGGTATGTGACAGGGTTAGGAGCATGCTGGATAAGAGTTTCCCACTCCACGCATAGCCGCGCTTAGAAAACGTCTTGTCCCTGAGCAACCGGAGAAGAGATAACAGGGGTTTCTTGTACTTAAGGAGCTAAAAGTCCATCAGCAACATCGTAAGGAATGAGCACGCGTTGTGTTACCGCTTTGCCGTCACTGGTAAATGATGGCGTCAATTTCGGTCGCAAGAAGCCACATAGTCCGGTTGTAACTCACTTGTATACTGCACCTCTCAAGATGGCAAGGTCTGATCGCAAACATTCAGTCTCACTGAAAACCTCGGATCGATACAACACTCACTCCAATGTAGCGTCGCGTCAGAAGGCAACGGAGCAGAGGACGTCGTCGTGGTACGGAGCGAGCTGGCGCCGTTCTCGATTTCTGTCCTGACATTCCTCTCACAGAAATAGAAAAACTTGGCTAATGTCTTCTCCGGGTTTGCGTTCGCAACGCACTCGACGAGTTGATGGATAGCACGGACAGCATTTAACCGCACGTTGTTGCTCGCATAGTCAAAGATCATCTTGAGGACCATGTCGTAAAGGCCATCCGAAAGGTGGACGCAAATCTGACTGCAAGCACCGGAGACAGCATCGATCACTTGCACTGAATAATTGATGTTCAACTAGGCGTCTCGTGTCATGAAAGCAGAAGGCAATCCTACCCTCGGTAGCGCCGTCCGCGTTGCCGGTTGAGTCTTCGTCGGGTAAGTTCTCCAACAAGAGAATGACTCGTCGGATAAAGTTTTCGATCCAGTCTGGCAGATCGCCGGTTGAATCCTTTAACAGTGCGTCTTCTTCTTGTTTGGAGAGGGTGGCTTCCATTCCAGGCTCGATACCGGCCGGGTACCTCTCTGTGATAAAAGTATTCCCACCGATGGCCATCTCGCCTCGCGCTGGGTCGTCGGCAAGATCGCTCGTCTTGGCGCCGGACTCAGCGGTCAAGTCTCCTAGTTTTATGTATTGTGAAACTTCACTGAGGAATGCTGTCGTACAAAGCTAAAGGAATGGTTAGTTCCGGTGAAGCGAACCGAGATCCGACCATACCGTCTTCAAGGGGTCATTCTGGAAGAGAGCTTAAGTAATGGGCATGAGAAAAGGTGAAGAGACGTACAAGATCTATACCAGGTATTAGCAGTTGTAGGATAGGGATTAGGTGTTTTGCTCCGGCGTAATATACTTCGCGCGAGACGATCGCGGGTGCAACAGCTCCCAGGGCTTTGATGACTGCGATCGTCCTTTGAGTCTAGGCAAACAAGGTAAGGAAAGTTCACATAATAGGTAGGCAGAACGTAAACCTCTACTAAGGTTTCCAAGGAAGGGACTGCACGTTCTAGGATCGAGTGAAGAATGAGATCCGGTTCCATGACGCTCATTGACTTGAGACAACTCTGGATGTTCGTGACGGTTGTCGAATCTTGAGAGAACATCGCAAGTAGAGCAACTGTTCGCAGACACTTGACAAGTTCGCGTTTCATCTCCCTGGTTAGACGACGGTGCTGGTCACAGATATTTCAGTGAACTTCTTGGTATATTGAAGTTTTCCCTACCATTGGGGTCTTGCAATCCGGTTGCATCTCCTCGTGCCAACCTATGCCAAGTTAAGATGAGTGATTGAGAATGCGATAAAGTCTTGGAACGTACGCCTGTTAAAGTCATACACAATGTACTTGATAAATGCGCTTAGCTTTGTGAAAGTGTGTCAGTATGTGAACGGAACACGAATAGAAAAAACCTTACATCGGCCGTCCAAGCTCCTGAATTGGACGGGTGGAAGAAGCTTTCCACGGTGGCAATTAATTTTGTCAGACTGTCTAGCGCTCTTGACCCGGCAAGATAAGTTTTCGCCTTTCCATATCCACTTTTTCCCAACGGGGCAGAAAGGTAATCTCCAATTGCGCCCTTCCGAGTGTCATGAGGCATGGGGGTGTTCATTCCAGATTGGAATGGTGTCAGTGACGGCGTTGGGAGATTAGAGCCTGGTGTGGGTAGGCTGTCCGGTGCCATGGAGTAAACGATAATTCGGGCGAGGGACGCTGGTGATATTTAACTCAGGGTATGGGACACGCCAGATTAAAACTCACATATTCGCCAGCTTGGCTTCGGTAGTCTGTCCACCTCAAAGGTTGCCTGGCTATCTGCAGAAGAGCCCGTGTGAAGCGATCCGGAGTCGGCCAGTTGGATCTCTGTGGCGGTGGGTGGTCAACTAACGAACGTTTCGATGCCAGTAAACTGACCCATGGAGGCCAAACACTTGGTCATAAGGAAACCCCAGTCGTATTCAGTGAAGATTCCGACATCCTTATAAAGGCCGCTCCAGTAGGAGCCATGGAATTGTAAATCTTCGTTCGGCCATTGCGGTCTGCCTTCGTCGTCTGAGACGGCATCATCAGGTATATCCTTGATTTTGCGTGGGTCGCTTGCTGCGGGGTCTACATGCATTTCTGCCAGGCGGGCGAGAAAGTGCAGCATACGCTCATCATACATATAGGAATTTACCGATTCCCATATTCGAAACAACATAGGGAGATAGGATTGAGGGTGCGAAAGTGGGAGGAAGGTTAGCATATAATATTGTGAGGCTAGGATACTCTGGAGGTGCGTGAGGGATGTGTTTTCGAGGACATGTGGGCGGACATACATTCAACTCGGTCCCGTTCACCCGTGGGACAAACGTGAACAACATTTCTTCGATGGCGGCAGGGTGGAAAAACCTCCGGACGTTGTCGGTGATGTACCCCATGTACCACGATATCTGGCTGCAATGTATATGTTTGGAGTCTCGCGCGTCTACGAAAAGGGGACAACACACCTGATTTCAAACTGCCGCCGACTGAGGAAGAGATCGTCGTCAAGGATATTGAACAGAGGCTTCCACGGAAGCCTGAGGTCCTCGATAGTCAGCTTCTTCTTAGACCTCGTCAGGACGTGAAGGCCATCCGACACCGCGGCCACGATGTGTGTCGGCATCCCGGGAAGGGTAGCGAGATGGAAGTAAATACGGATCAGACGGATCCTCTTCTCCTTCGGAATTGGATACTTGAGCATCGACCAACTTTGGGCTGGCATTAGCAGGCAAGTCCGAGAGGCAAGAACACTTCAAGGCGCTCGAGTGCGTACTAGGTGATCATACTGTCCCACTGCGCAAATCCCGGGTCAAAATCTTTTGCCTCGACACACTGGCACAACCGCAGGCAAATGAAGTCGAGCATCTCCTGCATTCTCGAGTTGCTCTCGATCGAGTACGGGAGGGAATTGGCATAATTCTTGAGTTTCTCGAGGTAGCGATCAGGTGGGATACTTGAAGAATTACTAGGGTTAAGTTGATTAGGAAGACCGTTCTGCCCACGGTCGCGGATGGAGAGGTTGGAGAGTAGTTTCAAGTCCATTTGTGCGTCGTAAGGGAGAGGGAGGATGGGGGAGAGGATGAAAAGGCGACGGTCCGAAGGTGTGGAGACGGATCACTGACTCGCCGCCACAAGGGACTCCGCACAAGAGTGAGCACTGGGAACTGAGTACTGAGTACATAACAACTCTAAGAATATCCAGCCGCAACATCCTCCAACTCGGCTATCGCACGCTCTCGTACCACTTCCCATACCCCATCCCTTTGCGCTCGAACGGTCCCAAGTCCCTCGCGTATCTCCTCCAGACGTTCAACATACTCCCGACCATCATCTTGGAGCTCTCGCAGGGCCGCCAGCGATTTTTCTAGGTTCTCTTGCTGCATCTCCGGAACAGAGAAGTGGGATGAGGGTACTGCGCCATTAGTATATGGCTTTAGGAACAATTTGTGGACAGGTGGTGTCAAATCCGGCAGGCGTAATTCGTTACGCTCCCTGCCATGACCCTCCCCTTCGTCCTCATCCTCTCGTTTAGTCTGCATCTGGATGTCGCCCCATTTCATATCAGGGTCTTCGCTCATCACTTGCCAAAGCTTGCCCAGTGCGCGCCGCATTGCGGCCTCGCCCTCGATAAGGCCATTGGTCGCGCGTTCGAGGTCGTTGAGGAGATCGGATCGGAAAGAGTGAGTGACGGCCTGATCGAGAACAAAGGAGGAATAACTGAGATGCTGTGTGGCTGGTGGAGGGTATGGCGCTGAGGCGGGGGGAGATGGCGAGCGCAAATGAGGTAGTTTTGGTGTTAGCGGACGCGATATTTCCGGTGGTACCACCAGCTTCATTCGTTTCCTCGCCTGTTCTTCGTACTACGGATATTCCAAGTTTAATCTGGAATACTCAGTCTGTCAGGTGGAACACGCACCCCCCAATCTTCGTGGCCAGGACCCCAGGCGGTTAGTTTACCTGTTCGAACCCATCTCGACCCTTTCGCTTTCTTCTTTCCCCAGTTTCCGCGCGAAATCCCATAGTTCATCAAGTCTTCATCCGAGTCGTGGCCTTGTGAAGGAAAGTACCAGTTGTTGTTGTCGTGGGATGGCAGAAGTAAGAGACTGTGGAGCCGTGAGTGAATGCACGCATTGCCAGATAGTGAAACCGACCTAGATTCATCCGGGGCACGCTTCGTGGCTGTAGATCTCAATGTAGGGCGGGTAGACGAAGAGGCAACCTGGTTTTGTTCGGATGCCATGGCGGATGTGGCGGGGCGACTAGAATTTCGATCGACCACCGGAAGCGCGTTCGGTTAGCAATCCCACACTCTTTGGACGTGACCAATCGCTCCCCGGATATCGCGTTTGGTAGTGGTCCCACAATGATGTCCCAGGATAACGCTGCGGTTGAATCCGACGGTTCGGCCAAGAAGCGCGTGGTGTGTCCACCGTACCCCTCATAGGAACTGGCTGACCGCTGAATATTTCGATAGTGTTACTTCTTCGACTCAGACATCTCTGGATTCCATTATGGTCCTGGTCACCCGTGCGTGCCCGCATCTCCTCTAGCTTTGACCTCGCGATGAACTGATTTCGGCAGGATGAAGCCAACTCGGATACGTATGTGCCATTCGCTGGTGATGAATTACGGTTTATACAAGAGAATGGAAATATTCGTGCGCATCCACAGCCAGCTTGTTTAAGAACCATATCTGACATCCGGAACCAGCGAGCCAAACCTGCCACGAAAAGGGAGATGACCCAGTTCCACTCCGATGAATACGTGGAATTCCTCGCCCGTGTAACTCCCGGGAACATGAATTCCTACATCAAAGAACAACACAAATGTGCGCACGTTAACTTACACTGTGCGTTAACGCTGATCACTTGCACCCCAGGTAACGTTGGTGATGACTGTCCCGTGTTCGATGGGTTGTTCGAGTTTTGTTCAATATCCGCTGGCGGTTCTATGGGTGGGTCGCTACCGAGCACGAGGATCTCATATTATGGCTGAGCGATACCTCTCGACAGAGGGTGCTGCCCGATTGAGCCGGGACAAATGTGACATTGCTATAAACTGGGCCGGCGGTTTACACCACGCGAAGAAGAGTGAAGCCAGTGGATTCTGCTACGTGAACGGTGCAGTATCGAAACCAGGACGTGGAAATTCTTCTCATTTCCGACTGTACAGACATCGTACTCGGGATTCTTGAACTCCTGAGGTAAGGTCCGTTCGCGCTTGGGGGATGGGGAACGATTTAACGACTGTATTAGGTATCACAATCGTGTGCTGTACATCGATATCGATGTGCACCACGGCGACGGCGTCGAAGAAGCATTCTACGCCACAGACAGGGTAATGACGGTTAGCTTTCACAAGTACGGAGAGTTCTTCCCTGGGACAGGGGAACTCAGAGTAGGTGATCACGCCGTATCTCATGGATGGGTATCTGACGGAACCCGATCCAGGATATCGGCATCGGGAAGGGGAAATATTATGCTTTAAACTTTCCACTCAGAGACGGCATGTCTGACGAAAATTATAAGGGCGTTTTCGAACCTGTGCGAATTTTCCTTCCCACCGACTCCCGCATCTGAATTTCAAACGCCAGGTCATTCAAGAAGTGATCAACTCGTTCGACCCCAATGTGATCGTGTTACAATGTGGAACCGACTCTTTGTCTGGTGACAAGCTTGGGAGTCTGAATCTCTCGATGCGAGGTACTTATTGTGAACCGCCATCTCTTCCAAGCCCCCTAATGAACCTGTAGGTCACGCCAACTGCGTGAGATTTGTGAAGTCATTCAACAGGCCGCTGCTCATGCTTGGCGGCGGCGGTTACACCATGAGAAACGTAAGCCGGGCGTGGGCATACGAGACCGGTGTTGCAACGGGTGTGGAGCTAGGTCCACGTAAGTCCATAGAGCTCGCTACCCATATCACGTCGTTTACACTTTACCCAACAGAAATACCTGTGAACGAGTACTACGAGTACTTTGGCCCCGATTATGAACTGGACGTTAAATGCTCGAACATGGAGGATCTCAATACTCCTGGATACCTCGAACGGATTAAGAACATCGCCTTTGAGCACCTACGCCACGTTGGCGGGCCTCCAAGCGTTCAGATGCAAGGTAATCATTCGCTCGTTTCTTGTGGTGTCTTGTTTGTACCTGACCATATCATAGACATTCCTCACTTGCCGATTGATGACTTAATGGACGATCTGAACCAAGACGAAGACACGATCGACCCGGATGATCGTAGAAACCAGCGCCTGCTTGATTCCCGAGTTCAAGCTGATGGCGAGCTCTCGGATTCAGATGACGAGGGTGAAGGAGGACGGAAGAATGAACATGCACATAAAGACGACGACGAGCTGGTACCTGCGAGGAAGTTTGTCACAACAACGGGGATAATGAACCCCGGCGCTTCTGCCGCGTCCCACGGAGCTGGCCCTAGTGCCCATCCCCCGACCTCTATCCCCACTGCCCTAGTCACGGCGGATGTGATGGATGTAGATGATACCCCCGTCGAAGAGCCCTCAACAGAAGAACCCAAGCTAACTGATACGAGCGAGAAGGAGGATCAGCCTCGACTCATAGTCGAAGGCACCGTGGAGGGTAAACCGGCGTCGACACCCGCAGCACCAGCAGATGCACCTGCCCAGGATAAACCAATGGAGGATGCCAGTCAGGATATTGTCCCTGTTGCCGAGGCCGCTCCTTCTGCCGCCTAGTTTATTATTCTACCGGTAGCTGAGTGCGTGTTTGGTAGCGTTTTGGTTATACTATCGTGCAGTGTAATAACAATAGAGAGGTTGCGCAAAAGCGACCACGAGCGACCACGAGCGACCAACCCGTGTGCAAGTGATCGAAGCGACGCGATCCGGTCGCTTTTTTCTAACTCATCCTTGCTTGTCTATTTCTCTCTCTTCTGTACACATATCTACTCCGTCCATGCCTTCTACAACAAGAACCTCTAAACCGGCAAGCTCAAGTACAAAACTCA
>Ga0307514_10002599_pt1 | contig 18482 bp, 32 predicted proteins | sample 16_EM_MG_FD_203088 | JGI IMG/M metagenome (GOLD analysis project Ga0307514, IMG submission 203088) | Populus trichocarpa ectomycorrhiza microbial communities from riparian zone in the Pacific Northwest, United States - 16_EM | ecosystem: Host-associated > Plants > Roots > Unclassified | place... | reverse complement strand
ACACGCTCTCTGACACGCTCTCTGACACGCTCTCTGACACGCTCTCTGACACGCTCTCTGACACGCTCTCTGACACGCTCTCTGACACGCTCTCTGACACGCTCTCTGACACGCTCTCTGACACGCTTGCTGACAAGCTCGCTGACACGCTTGCTGCCACGCTCTCTGATACGCTCTCTGACACATTCTCTGACACGTTCTCTGACACGTTCTCTGACATGTTCACTGACACGTTCTCTGACACGTTCTCTGACACGCTCTCTGACATGCTCGCTGACACATTCTGTCTGACATGATCTCTCTGACATGATTTCTCTGACATGATCTCTCTGACATGCTCTCTCCGACACTCTAACTAACCCAAACGCAACGAAAATCTGACAAGAAACAATCTCTCTGATAATTCAAGCAAACTTGCCTGCATTTTCCACCACCAATCTGTGGTTCACATTTCAGTGTATATATGTTCGCCACTGGAATCCAGTTCGTTGAACAGCGCGTATGAGAGATGGTCCTTGAATGGGAGATGTTTCAAGATATCTCATACCGCTGCAATAGGGTTCTCATATGAGAATGGAGTAGCTTTTTCTTCAATATTAACCGAACTCTCCTCCCATTCACATACAAGTCCATCCATTTCGTCCATATCCGTAATGAGTTCATAGTGCTGGTCAGGGGTTTTCGTATTGGCATCGGGTTCAATCAGTCTTCGTTTGAGGATGTTGTTGAGTTTTGTTTTACCTAGGTTGGTATCCACAAATAGAATGACAAAGTTGCCATTGTTGGGGTGTAGTAAATGGAGCAAGCGGGTCCCAGTTGTCATCCTCAAAAGAATGAACTTGTACTATGTCATCAATTGGGGCTCCTGGGTGGGGGAATATCTCGGTCTCCGGTTGCTTGCGGAGTGTATTGTCGTCAAATTGGGGAATGTCGTCTGCTTGTTTGTAGTCTAGCCCATCTGCCGTGGAAAGATTGCTAGAGTTTTGGTGAAGATGCACACGTGTTGCACGGTGGTGACAAGTGAGACCACTTTGTTGGAAATAGACCCTGCCACATGAAGTGCAAATAACGAACAGCATTGTTCAAGGTGAAAAGTTTGGGATTGAGTGCCCCCTGGAAATTGATCGTAGTGAGGCTTTTATCATGTGTCCCAATGCTGTGTATTCTGCCTACCCTAAACAGATTTAGATGCTAGGCTAGCCTCCTGATATTGTTGTACCATATACTATCTTTATGCTTGGAGCATACTATCTTTAGCCCCCTTTGTTTCTTTGTGTGGAATGCTGGAAAGTCCCGCATCTAAGTACCATTTTCAGATTCCCAAAACGGAACAGTGTGAGTTGAATGTTTGAGCCTTACACCAATCAGCATTTCTACACCTCAACCCCTCACATCCTTCCAAACCTTGTTGTGTTTGGCCTTCAAAAAAACCACTGACATTTGTGCATCTACTTATTCCAACCTGTCTCAACTAACTAGCATTTTGCTTTTTCAGACTCTCCTCACTTTAATCTGCAGCACGGTCTAATCCAGATCCACTTGCATATTCGCATCGCAGTAACAATGTGTGTTGGAGTGGTCACCCCACCGAGCATGGGTCAGAGCACATTTAGTACTAGTTCATACATAACACATACTATCCTCATCTATTCACTTGGATCAATCAACGTTAACTTGATGACTGACATATGCGCTCGGCAACCCTGTTATCCACTCAGCAATCCTTGTATCCGCTGAACAAACATTAGTAAGGCACCACCAAGAGCTCCGCGGAAATGGCCTACAGGCATTTCGAACTGCATCAAAGATATCTGTTCCGCTGTGCTGAAGAAGACGACCCAGGACAGAGATGCTGTGAGTTGCCGGTCTGCATTCACTGAAGGCCTTGCAGCAGTCTAGAGATGGAAAACTAAATACGACCAATCCACTCTCCCTTCATACACCAATATCAAATTGTACACCGAAGTGCAAGGTGTAGGAAAGATGAGTGACCAGGTTAGTAAATCCGACTCTGACATTGAGTCTCTGACATTGAGTCTCTGACATAGAGTCTCTGACATTGAGACCCTGACATTGAGTCTCTGACATTGAATCTCTGACATTGGGTCTCTGACATTGAGTCTCTGACATTGAGTCTCTGACATTGAGTCACTAACATTGAGTATCTGATATTGAGTCTCCGACATCGACTTCCATCGACCTGACCAATAGGAGCTTACCGACATTTGCGAGACTCTTGCGGATAACTCTCAAGATCTCCTGGGACATACACCGGACTCGAAGCTCAATGATGATGATGTCCGTATAATGCAAAGACGCATCTCATGCTTAGAAAGAAGAGTCACCCGAGGGGCCACCACCACACCCAAGACATCACCTCCAAGCACTGCCAGAACGTCAAAGACCGCAACGAGCTCCGCTGCAGAGACACAACCCGCATCATGCTCCGTGCCAAAGACCACAACAGCTCCTTCATTGGACCATATTATGGTTCCTCCTAATACACCGATTAATAAACGCACTTTAGATGTTTGTGTTGGGTCTACTACACTCACAATTTCAAGCTCAACCTCATTGCAACTAAGGGGAGATTCAGTACTGCGAGGTGGGATTACCACTCCTAGAGGCACTACACAATCGGCGGTATTGTTCACAATACTGTCTCGTACAGTTTCCATGGTTTCAGGGGATGGTCAGTTGCCTAGGTTCAACCCATTTCAGATCACCAGCTCTGGCAGTGCCCTCATGCGACCCTTATTCGGATGGAATGATGGTCACAATCCCTCCCAACTTTCACTCATGGTTCTCAGCAGCAGTAGGCCTAAACGCGGTTCAACCAACTCACCCTCTCAATCAGTTGTGGGAGGCACATCACCTGGAAATCAATACCTAAAAGCCAGAGAAGATCGTAGTGAGCGTTTTATCACGTAGATGGAAGATGATCACCCGGTAGATACTGCGGAAAAGTGGAAATGGCCTAGAGTTCTGAGAGACTTCACAAAGAATCCTAATGCGCCCCATTGTTATGACCAACTAGTTGCCTGGATTACTCAGCAATATGATTTCGTAACCTACTTGTGGGCTGTTGACTCCTGATTGGTAAACACAACATCTACCCAGGGTGATAGTCAGGCCTCAGCCCAGGCTCTTGGAGTGGCAGGGGTGTGATTGGCTGTGATCTATTATTAAGTATATCATGTAATGCATGTGTGAAAATTAGAAATTTAAGAAAAAGCCTAGAAACAAGTCGAGCGCAGATGAAGTAGATTTGGAGTTTTCAACTATGGCACTTACTGCAATCTACTGCATATAAACTTTATCTACTTCACTTCGCGCTTCATTGGATTCTACTCCGGTGCCAGCACGATAATTATTGAGTGAGATATTGACAATCCAAGTTTGACGTGCATGGTAGCGCACTTAGAATGCTATTACATGATCAACGATATGCGCTCTATCAACAAACCTGCCAATGATATGCGGTGTCTCGAGAAACCTGCCAACGATATGCACTCTACCGGCAGCCCTGCCAATGATTTGGGATTGATCAATAAACCCTCCTGCAGGCCCTCCAAATGCAGGGTATTTGATGAAGAGGCTTTCTCAGAATTTGAATGCCATCAACTAGATATACCAGTTGCATGGTCACCATGTCATCTGCCATGCAAGCAAGAGCTATTCAAGCTCGCACCCATCGAACGGTTGTGAGCGGTATAATAAACTTTAGAAGCCTTTCAATTTGATTTGATTGCTGATGTACTTCTTTTGGAACTGAAAGTTGGTAGTCGTGAATTGGTTGGAGTTGGGAAGCGCACTTCTCGATGCTTCACCAATGGTAAATGTGTCAAATTACTGACAGCAATGGTACAACATTGTAAGTTTGCGCTGGATGATTTACTACAGCAAGAAATTTTTGTTGGAGTTGTAAGTTGACTGTTTAAAAGAATAAGCGATGCGGAAATGAAACAGGTTACAAAGTCACAGGTACTGCAGCAAGGACTTCTAAACTTCAGGCCGGAACTGTTTGAGAACTATGACATCTTCAATGATATTGAGTGCGAGTAAAAACAACACACTCCTATATTGACAGGAGTTATTGAATCTATAGTGCACGTTGATAAGGGTAGAAAGGACTTGTCAAATACAGAAACAGAACAAACTGATATCCAGAATGGCATATCACAAATGAAGGTATTAAAGGGGCTGCGCAATACCTGTCTTATTAGCAGTATATCTATTCAAATGCTAGCATATGCACACAAGAAGAGCTGTAATTTAATGCAAGGTATAGTAGGTGTGTTTCTATATGCAACGAATACATCGAAGCGCTCACGACAAACCTTGCATCAATGTGGTCTTTGGGTAAGTTATGATGCACTACTGAGGCCATGTGGTAGGTCAATTTGGAGGCTTGCAAGAGAATTGCACATCTGAAAAGTGCTAGGTTAACTGCAGCACGTTCACAAGAAACTCTATTGAAGAGAGTACAATTGGAGAGATACTTGATTTGATACAATAATATGACCTTCTACCACAATACAACAGCGCAACATTTACACAATCGTAGCTATTGTGTCAACTATACAGCAGGGTATATTTTATTCATGGGAATCAGTACTCCCTTGCCATCTACATCTGTAAACAATCAGCACATGTTCGATACGAAGGTTGACAATATATTGCCTGATGATGAATTACAACTATATATACCGTGTGCGGCGGAGCATGAGATAGGCAAATCTCTGCTGCACAATTGCAGAAGATCAATGAATTCCCAACAAGATGGTCGAAGACCCAAATATCACATCACTCCATCACCACTGGCGCATATGATGGCGAATAAGAACTGTGCGGATGACATGACATTTCCCACTATCGATGAGAATAAAGCGTCAAATAATGATACATATGCGATTCTGAAGCAGATTATCAACATGTTGGGATTGCACTCCAGGGATGAACTGGATTCTGTGTTATGGATTAGCGGTGACTATCTCACACTCCTCAAGATTGCGACCGCTATCTACCGTCGACAGGAGCATTGAGAAAGGATTCATAACTTCAATTCCATTGAACCTATTGCCGATCTATTCCACCTACAGATGAATGCACTGAAAATGATTATGCATGCTTTCGATGGTGTGGGCGGAGATCCCGGGTCCCTGAGGCAATTTGCTGCTCTATTGCACTGCCAAACGGTAGAAAAAGATGTGAAAGACTTTCATCAAAGGACCGAGTTCTTTAATCAAGTTCTGGATGTGCATATTCTATCATTCCTTATGATGGAGATCAAGGCTAAGACTCTGGCAGAGTTGCATCAGTGGCTGCGTCAGAACAACTGGCCAAATGCTATCGCCAAGATATCAAAGGAATATGGCGATCCATACATCGTACAAATGAGGTATTCTGGCATGATAGATTCTGTGGAAACTGAAATGCAAGAGTGCATGAAACAGGTATCAGACAATCGAGCAGCGCATAAGGCAGCACAGGTGGTGGAGAGACAGTCAACTGGTAGAAACCCAGAACCACTACCAATATTCAATAGAAAGACAGAGGAGAGCAGGATCTTGAAAGAACTGAGCGGAGGGATGTGGGATGATGTATGGCAGAATGCAGCATTACTTGTAGTTGCAGGGCTTGTATACCGAGACTTCAGCGAAGCATGCAAAGGAGGCTACAGCGGTAGGGTACAGTAATGTATACAAATGTTGATGTTGATGTTTCAGGTATGAACACATTACAAGAGAAGAGCAGGAACATGAGTAACTTACTTACAGATAATAGGGTTTGCACTTGTCAAATTATGCAGCAGAATGTTTGCATCTAGTGGTATCATTGAAGCGAGTCTGGCTGCCAGAGTTTAAGTAGGCATGGCTTAATTTCTGCGTCATAAAGCCAATGCCAAAAGAGGATTACTCGTGTGCAACTGATAGGCATGGAGAAACGGTTATTAGAGGAAATAGGGATAAGATACTAATACTGCATTACTAGTGGGATAGATGCACTAATTGGTTGAATTAGGTCAGGCCTTCGGCAAATGTGAAAGGTGATGAATTCCTACACAATGTAATCAGTCCAAATATACCTGCAGTCGATGTAGTCAAACACATGGTGTACAGTGCAAGTGGTTCATCAAGGTATCATACACATCATCATATACTTGATGCATATGCAGATGTAGCTCAACTATGCGCTGCGCTGGTTGAAGAATAATTCTTTACTTTCAAAGCAGGGAGGGGCAGCTCTGCTGGGGAGAGTGTGAGCTATTCGCCAGATTTATTGTGCCAAGGGCTTGAAAAGGTCTCAAATGCAGCACCTTTGAGAGCATATAAGTTGAAAGCAAGAGGATGTTGGACGAGAGGCACAGTAGTAGACTGGGAGAATGAGCCATTGGATTCTTTGGTGGGTGAAGTAGGCATTATGGAAAATGGTGACGATGAAGAGCATTAGGCTATCTGAAAGGTGATCATGTTTTATTCCTATCTAAGACAAGTGTAGAATGAATAGTGTTTTTTTACGGCTATCTCTAAGTCATATCATCGTTCATCAGAGTGCACCTCTTCTCGTGTTTAGGACCATGCGTACTTGACTTTTTCAATACGTTTTCCTCCTTTGCTTTCTGTTTGGATGCTGTCTTCTGTTGGATCACTTTCATTGTTGTCTGCTGAGAATCCCGGCTACATTTATGAGGGATAGACTTCTGGGCCTCTGCTGTTGCCTGTGGAGTTACAGTACGACTGGCGGTGGTAGGTGTTGGTGTCACATTTCGGTGGGTTTAATTGGAAGTGAAAGAGAATGCTGAATCTGCGAGAAGTCGTGCTCTTGCGGCTGCTAGGTTTTGCACTGACCACTCTGGAAGTGTAAAACCAGGCAACGAACCCAAGAAGGATGGTACAGTAAAATCACGTAGTAGCGCTGTTGAGCACTGTTGCAATTCTTCTGATGACTGCGCGAGCACACCAGCTTGCACAGAATAATTATCTATTGCTTTTTCATCATTACCATGCCCTAATCCTGTGGCAGATTGCGAGATCTCGAGTTGAGATATATCAGATAGTGCAGCCTTGGTAGTGGTAACAATCGTGCCATTGTGGATATCATTTCTGGAGGATGTGAGCTGGATAGATTGTTCTTGCTCAACGTTGTCATCCTCTGTTGTAAGCACCTCACGCTTTACCTTGAGTATAGCTTCAGCGTGAGTCCACAGTCTGCTCTCTTGGTAAGAAAAATCTCGCCTATGCAATTCTGTTACAATGGCATCACGCATATCCAGTTGTTTTGCATTTCCGGCTAGTTTAGCATGGATAGATGGTGAGAAGTAAAGCCTATGTTGGGACCCAAAAGTTGATTTAGCCCATATATCAAGTGCACTGCTAACCTCAAAATGTTGCGCAGTTGAAGTCTTTACTGCATGCTTTTTGGCATTCTGCTGCTCAGCTAATATATATTTGGCTGCTTCCTGCGCTAAACCATCTCTAGTCTCCAAGTATCGTATTGATGCCCGCATATCAATTCCGCTGCTAACAAACTCAGATTCCTGACCCAGGGAGAAAACAATGTTATCGCAACAGCCTTCAACCCTTCGCTGATGGCTAATGGCATCATAATCAAAAGAGATTGCCATTACACATCTACAGCGGTAGCCCGTTGTATTCACATATTACAAGATAGGTGGGTCAACAGTGAGATAAGACGTTGCATTTGCTATGAGGGTTCCATTTTCAACCGCTATGTACATGTGCTTGATCAACTCCTGGATGCGCTCTTCGGTGTGCTCAAATACAGTGAGATTAATGTCTACCCATCCAGAGCCTTCAGGTATTTCTTTTGGTAGGCTCTGTTTCTGGCTGCGAAATAGTACTGAAATGGCTTTAACCTCGGTATCTCGACCAGCCTTGCCAATGGGCTGCCATAGGGTTGCAATCGTAAGATGAGGAGATATCTTCCATTGCATGACAACTTCTATATCTGGAATATCCACACCAATTCCTGCAGCGTCTATGCATAATTCTTTAGTACCCAGATTGCTGTTGTCCATGGTGATATGATACGTACTGGTGCAAACGAGAACTCTGGTTTCACCATCTCTGAAAGTGTTTAAATACTCCTCTCATAAAATGACCTCCAGGGATGCACGACAGGGCCTGACGACCATTCTAGGATATTCGGCCATTGAAGAAGATAGCCCATTGCGAAGGTATGTTGATATGCTTATACATTTCTTGATAATATCCATAAAGATCATTGACTTTGGTATTCGCCATGCCACACCGGTTATGGGAATCAGCGCTGATAGTTGCACATAGCCCTGTGGAGGGTAAATCTGTGCAACCATTTGAGTGATATTTTGTCTATCCATTGCTGCTTGATATGGGTGTAAACCAGGTCGAAGGCCTACTGAATCAATAATGAACTTAAACATGTTGGCGATCATCATGGCCAAGAGAGCAATGAAAGGAAGATGTTAAAAATGAGCGTGAATAGCCCCAAGTGAGAGATAGTCTTTTCTGAAATTGCGCCAACCCCATACCAGATGGCACTTGTCAATAACGACTGCGCGCAGGCGTTTAGAGAAAGCACACTTCTTATGTCTCATAATAACCTCCCAGAAGAATGAACCATCTCTCAGCATGACCACCGGTGATGCAAAAACCATGCTCTACTCACCTTCCCACACTTGGTTCCATATACCTCGGTTACCATGCAGTATATCTGCAGTCAATTGTACCCCCTTGATGTTCTGATCCTTTAGACGTCTAATCTGCCAAATGCTTAATGTTGACTTTGCATTGGCCAGATGATACCTACCTGGTCCGACATTAGAGCCAGCATTGGACAGATAACCAACCATATAGTGCTTTCTTTCACTGCTGGTACTACCAGGTCAAGCACACTCTTCCCTGAGATTATTTCCGCAATTACAAACACATCTTTTTCACCCTTAATGACATCTGCAATTGCGCTGACCTGAAAAGCCTTTGCTTGCGACCGAAAATGCAGTTGTACGGCAGTGTGAATTTGTGTGTACTGCGATACGTCTAAGTTGAGGTTTGTGAAGTCCACACAGTCGTAGTCAGTGACATCAAAATCTACACCCATGGCTGCGCTCTCTGACTGTTCAGCTGCCATAACTGTTGGTGCTGTTTCTCTAAGGGTGCACAAGTCTCTTTATAATATGATCAGAAGTACACTTTGACCTCAGTATTATTTTGGTGGTACGCATCATATCTTATTCTTAAATATAAGCACTTGCAAGATCCAATCAACCATGTTGATCTGAGCACACTAAAACTAGTTCTAAACATATGTCAAGCCGAAAACAAACCATATGATATACAGATCAAGGATATGAAGGTATACATGACATACCCAGAAAGACCAAAGAAACCGAACCCAGTGACCCACATTGCCATACTTAAGATGCCTCTTTCACATTTTTAGCATCGCCTTCTGTTACCGCACCTGCTGCGTCTATAAGCTTTACACCTTTCTCCTATTCCTTTGCCCTAATTCAATCCCGCGCCGCATCGTCCACATCTGTCCCAGTATTCCCGATGTCAATTTCCATGCTCTCTGACTACCTGTGATGAAATAGATTTTCGATATCTTGAATGCGCTCTTCCACTTCATCCATTGCATTCATCTCATCCTGGTTGGGTTAAATTTCCAAATCCAGGTGGTTGTCGATAAAATTGGTTTGCGATTGTAGACCTGATGATAATAATCGATGATGAAGTATATAAGGTAGAACTGCAAGAAACCTGTGGTAACGAAGATTGAGGCTCACTCGATCTACCACCTGAAGCTTACATTTAGTCAATAGATGCGCTATTGTAGAATATAGATTCACATAAAGCAAAAGAGGACATGCATTTAGGTTGTTCCAACGGGAGGGGCTAAATATTTTCTCTGGGAGTGTTGAAAGTTGGTATTTCTCTCCAGCCATCAGAAGCTACTCGGCGCTGAATAGGCTAACCGGATGAAAACCCAATGCGGGGGTAACATAGGTGGGGACTGCGAAGATGAAATGGAAGCAGCAAAAGGAGCACATTCAGAGTAGGAGTCGATGTAACTGCCGCTGCTTTCAGCGCGCACAGAAAAACTGCCACCAACAGAACCCAAAGAAAACCGAATAGACCCAGAAGTGCCTGAGATGCAATTCGGTTCCCAGCCAGAGTTGGTGCCAAGCAACTGCTCCTTCGGAGTGCGCAGCTCATCCCTCTTCTTCAACTTTTCCTCCACCCCTTGCTACACCTCCGAAAGCTTCTCATGCTTCATCTGCAACACTGTAATCTCTCGCTTATACTGTTCCTGCTCCTTTATCAAAAATTCCATACAGTACGGCGCTACAATCATGCATGCGTTAACGCACCGCAATTCCAGTTGATGGTCTAACAATGACATCAATTGGCGATGCCAAATGTTCCCGTGTGCATGGGCCTCGACCCGCTTGGTAAAAGTTGGACCATTTCAGCTGATGGGTTCGCACAGTTTAGATACTGCTCGCTCCTCGAATATCGGTGCTATTACCTCTTCGTTGAGGTTTCCCTCTTCAATTTGGCTGCACAACAAACAACATAATTCATCATGTAGCACCTCAAGTGCACAGGCGGCTTCATTATTAATATCAGCCCAGCCATTTGGGCCTTCATCATCTATTCCTGGAAGTCCTTCATCTATGTGCTTGACACTTTGATTGTGCAACTTAACCTCCTCTGTTCGAAGTAAGTTGCTTGACATGTAGTTAGTCAGTTCTGGAGTGTCGATTTCTGACTTGTTGAAATCCTCGTCTGTGCCACCCCCAGGTTCTAGCCTCTGATTGTGAATTTCTGGTCGCATTCCTAACTCCTTTCAACAGATACCAAATTTTCCCAATAAAGCAATCAGCCCAAACCTTCCATCGCTTGTTATTGACAGGATAACTGCGCGCAGGCTTGCTCTGTGCTCATCACTTGAATACCCATTGGTATGATACATTTTTAATACCCCATATCTTCATATCAACTCTAGCGCGGTACAGCCCAATTCTTCTAAGGCGGTATTAGATTTGTCTGTTGCAGACCGAAACCATGCGAGGAACTTCAGAGGTGCATGTTCTGTCTCAAAGGCTGGCAGGTTCAATTTATAGTTGCTCACAAAGACAAGGATGTGGGCCCAGATGTAGAAACGGCGCTGTTTGTAGTCGTCGATATCGATTGAATCACAAAAGATCTGGACAGCATCTTCACACCCAATGTACTCCAGAGCCCAAACCACGTTAACTGATTCATATGTTTCTTGCGCGTGTTGTGCTTTCTTTAGTGCTGTGTTTTTCCACAGAGTTATTCCCGGTAAGGATCTTGGTTTCTTCGCTGCTGCTGCCGCTGGCAAAGGGAGAATCAGGGGTGAAAGCTTGAGGTCGCATCTTTGGAGACATACTAGGAAACATGATACCTGGCCGCGGTTAGTCAATTAAATGGTAGGTAGTCAGATGCGGCGATCAGACGATACGGTTACGGCGCTTTGTAGAGTCTGACGCGTATATGATGGAAAGTGGTTCTGCGCGTATCTCCAGGAAACCTAAGCGCGCTACTTTTAGAGTAGTATCAAATGAAGCGCAAGAACGAGTATATGAAGCCTACAAGCATTGGGAGCCAAGATAAGTTGTTGTTGCGGAATTTAGGTTGCTCTTAGCAGTGTAGTTGACTTCTTTTCCAGGCTCTAGACGATATAATGCAGTAATCAAGCGTCACATCACGTGCTGTACTACATAGTACGCATCCATCTTATACTTTTTCACGCCAAACAAACTTGAGCCTGAACCGAGGCCAGGTCATAGTCTATTGTCCAGATTTGCACTGATTTACAGTCCATTGGACGAATCGAGCTTCGATGACTGTCTGACCTTCGCTGACATTGAAGGCCGTCTGATGGAGACATTCATTACCATCTACAAGACGGTCATGGAGGATGACACCGACAACGAAATCAAATATGTCAAGACCAACCCCCTCAACGTGGAACGAATATCGACTATTACGGTGAAGCAAGTGGATGAAGATAGTGAGCCCTTAGGTATTGACTCATGAGACAGTTCCGAAGACAAAATCAGTGGCAACAAATTGGATGATATGGAGGAGGAGGAGGAAGGGGAAGGGAAGGAAGAGCTACCGGGGATGCCAGAGGACCAGGACAATTCCAATCCAGTGATCATGCCGATTACTACCTATCCACCACTGCGTCATTCCCCCAACCGGAATGTCAAACAAGAGGACCAAGATTTCGACATTCAAAACACTGAACAATTACATCACATAGACACTGACTTCAATATTATTGCCTTAACGGAACTAGCAGGAGCCAACAACCCTGATGAGCAAGCACACAATGAGGACCAGACAGACAATGTTGATGGGGACTGGTGAGTCACTGTCCTTGTCAGAGTGGTCACTGTCAGAGCCGTAAAGCCACTGTCAGAGCTCAGCCGCTGTCAGAGCTGTTGTCAGAGTCGCTGCCAGAGCTCAGCCGCTGTCAGAGCTGTAGTCAGAGCTGCTGTCAGAGTTGCTGTTCGAGCTCACCCGCTGTCAGAGCTGCTGTCAGAGCTGTTTTCAGAGCAAAGCCTGCTGTCAGAGCTGCTGTCAGAATGTTGAATAAAGCTAATTTTTACTCGCAAGTTAGTAGAGCTGATGGATAACCAGCAATTTCTGAGAGAAAACTTTGACGAGTTAATGGCAGCGTAAGGCATCACCATGGAGATTAGAACTTTCAAGCCACTCCACAAACCCATGCAGTTACAACCTCATCACATTATTCAAGTGATGTGGGTGTCAGAGATGGAGAATAGCTTTGCGAAGGGTGGTTTATTGGCTGATGACTGCGGTACTGGCAAGGTTAGGCCCTGCTGTGCCGTTGAGATATACTGTTCGCCACACTAACAATCATCAGACTCTGACAGCACTAGCTTCAATATGTCACTACGTTAATGTCTATGAACAAAAAACCAAGAATCCACCTCCTGGATTCAACTAATGGGAGATCAATATGAACCAATACAAAGGGCAGGTAAAATGGGGCGAGATGGTCTGAAGGGAGCCATGAAAGCCAAGGTGTGATGTCCACCTCCCAACATAAATTCTAGGGTATGACCGGAATACATACCACTATAGTGACTTCAAGCTAAGATTGAAACAGCCCTAAAATGATAGTGGCAGAATGGTAAGCTGCGGGTACTAAGTTCACTGAGTCAACGCCACATCTCCACCACGGTACTTCTTCCTGGAGGAGGACATCTCATCGAGGCACTGAGTATAGTAAACCATGGAGAAAAGTCGTGATCTCGACTATTCAGACTTTCTACCAGCAGATCAACCAGGAGGAAGCCAATGGTTTGAAATTTTGGGGTGCTGGCATATTTCTTCGGGGTATCTTGGATGAGACCCACAGGTTGACAACGAGCGGGACCCCAATCGGCAAGTTTAGAAAGGCAAATGGCATGATGGTGGTTAAAATGGACTCCCATGATTATAATATGCATATGGCATCCTGTATAGTCAATCTGGAGCCATAATACAAATGGATGTTGACGGCAACCCCATTGGTAAATGGCATGGATGGCTTGTGTTGGATCCTGCGTTTTCTGGAGACTTTATCCTGGTTGACTCTACAGCTGCTGCCAGATACATTTCAAAATACTCCCAACATTGATGATGATTGGGTCGCAAATGGGAGTAAAGTGTCAGGTACTGAATGTGGTGCAGGGTTCACGCCAGTTGCAGATTAGTACAAAAATGGCCCAGGATTCGGATTGATTGTTCACTGCACGACAATGGGTTGGGATGCGTATATGTTGCCCATAATTGTTGAAGTGAGGAAATTAAAAAAACCACACAAACATCAGATATACTAATCAGATGGCATCGTTACTAGTAACCTATTGGGAAGAGAGGTATTGCAGTATTAAGCACACTAATGCAACGGTGAACAATGGTGAGCCATATCCCATTCAAGCACCCAAAGCCCATCATCAACATTCTTCTTATGCATGTAACTACTGAACTTGTTACATTCATGATGTCCTCTGGAGTTTGACAGTTCTACATTAATTTGGTATACGGTCGCTATATGGGGCTTAAAGAGAGAATCACTGGGGTTACCTCCGGACAGGCTACAATGCTGGGCAAGAGGAAGCCTTTTGGCCCTCGTTGGTGGTTGATTCGCCTTATCTCCATAGCGCATATTCTCGGCCCTCTCTCAATGGATCGAGAAATATCTTTGTCGAAACCATTATGATCATTATATTCCTGGGTTGCTGACATGCGCAGACAGAACCTAATCATGCACAGGACAGTTTTTTCTGAGTTTGCAGAGGCTTTCCCAGAGAAGACAGATAGAATAACTCCCCCTGAGTAGGTAAAGGGTATGGTGAATGATCAGATCTAGGCTGCATTGTGATTTGGGGCTCCACAGTTGGCTTGGGTCAAACACTATCTCCGGAAGACCTTGACAGCGAAAGACAAAGAAGAGAATGTGATTTGGTGGGTATATGGGCCACTTACCCAGTGGCTTGTCGAACAGGTTAGCACTCCTTCACACTTCCACCTTCTGCCACTCATATCAACTCTGATATTTATCTCTAACACACATCAACTCTGACATTTAACTCTGACATCGACTCTTTGTATGACAATACTAACTGTTCACAGTACTGCCACCGCTTAGGCTACAATTGTCATCAGCAACAACCCTAGTTTCCGTCTGAAACACCCAGGTGTTCTGGACGGCTCTGACGGCTCTGACGGAACCTCATACCCTCTGACGGAGAATTACACGCTTCCCGTCGCCCAGGCAACAGGTTGCATTGCATACTCACCTCCAGTACTATACACGCGGTATACACACCATCAGAACAACACGTGTGTTACACTCTTGGCAGGGGCTGCAGTTATGCTTTAGCCGTTCACACAACGCCTGGTGATGTTTATGCCTTTCTTCGGCCGATAGCCACATTTTACCTCTCCGCTATTGCTATATATTGGATGCCGTACTCGTCCCATATATGTTTGGCTTTGGGATTTTGTCACATATTGCAATACAGTCTTCACTTCGGATACCTCGCTTGCCATTGCATTTGCTTCGCCATTATCGTATTTTACAGGTCTGAAATATACAGTCCAATCTTCACACTGTCTAGTACTATGCCCTCAGTCCTCCACATTCTGCATTGATACATCATGGACTTGCGATGCTTCTTCCTCCTCATCCACATCCGCATACGCATTGTCGCCATCCTCGCCCTCATACCTGTTGACATGACTGGGTCCCTGGTCAGTCCTCCACATTCTGCGTTGATCCATCATCGACTTGCGATGCTTCTTCCTCCTCATCTGCATCAGCATCCGCATCGTCGCCATCCTCGCCCTCATCCCCGTCGACATCACTGGGTCCCAGGTCAGTCCTCCACATTCTGCGTTGATGCATCATCGACTTGCGATGCCTCTCCCTCCTCATCCGCATCCGCATCCGCATCGTCGCCATCCTCGCCCTCATACCTGTCGACGTCACTGGTTCCCAGGTCAAATCTGTCGAGTTCCATCGCGGGCTGTCATCACCGGCTGGCAGTGGGGATGGCATCGCGATCGTCGCTTTCATCACCTGCAACTTCGCAATCCCCGCTGCCCCCTGGCATCCCGAAATGAAGCTCGTCATCCGTGCAATTGTTGTCTATCAAGATGTTTGGGTCAGTGCTTCCGATCTCAGGCTCCTCAAGCGCAACTTCGGAGGCCAAATAATCAAGAAGAATAGCATTGTCAACACGCGCTGCTTCCACGCTGATCACCACGGCAGGCGTTGGGTTCTCCGCCTGTTGGATCCGACGCTTGACTGTAGCAAGAGTGTTGTTATATATCCTCTGTTGATAGCTCTCCGGTAGTGTGTTCCAGGTATTCATCAAGAACGTATATGTGTTTGCAATGCCAGGCGAGGTTAACTACTTGCGACCCGTTACAGTTCAGCAGGATGTGATCTAACCGCCGTCATTCTTGTGGTTGAAGTAGTTCGAGCGATCAGGTCTGTCCGCTTTCAGCTTTGACTTGGAAGCTTTCGGATGAACACCTTTGTTCTTTTGCCACTCCAGGAGAGCATGGCGCAATGCGGTGCATGGAAACATGATCAGTCGCAAGAGTATATGACCGTCCTTGTCATTAATTATGGAATTATAAAATCCATCAGCAGACTTACTGCGGTTATTCGCCCAATGATGAAATTTGATGTAAATAAACCACGGGATTACCTCCGCCAGGAAGTACAGTGGACGCGAGCCATTCGTTATCAGCTTTCGACTCTCTCTGCCTTGGATTTGGACCACGTACACCACCTTCCAAACACTCTGCTACCGGAAAAAGATACTTATTGTCTGCCAGAAGGGAATCAATGAATTCCAAACGCTCTGCGGCGGATTCAAAGCGGTGGAGATCATAAAGCTCTGCAATGTTGTCCCTTGCTGATTGAATAAAATGGGATTTAACCTTATCGACTTGTGCGCGAACCTGGTACCGGTTCGAGAGTGTAATATCCACCCTGAGCTGTTGATTCAGCATACCTCTTTCAAGATCTCCTGTGTGCGTGCCTCGAATGCTATGGACCAAATGTTGTTTTGCTGCATAGCGGTGTTCCAGTACGTCTCTATTATCTTCCAGTGTGGGGCTGCAGCTAATGCTTTCGCAACACATCGCGTTGCATAACTTACCGTCTCCAAGTCGCTTGCACTCATAAACAGCTGTCTGTTCCACATGTAGAGCTCCAAGGGTCTACCCATTGCAAATACAAGACGGGTCATGTCTGAGTGACCAAATCTATGGACGCTGTGACTGCCGGAGACCATTGATCGAGGTGTAGACACCGCCTGGGGTTGCAATTGCCACTGCCTCTGTCTCTGATTCTTTTCGGTAGGTCGCGTTCGCAGTGGATTTGTAATGATCGCGCGGGGTTCTGCATTCGGAATGGGGGTAAGCAGGTTTTCAAGACCGCCGAGAGGAGTGGGAGTGCTAGCAATGCCCGATGCTAGGCTGGATACAACGCGACGCGTTGAGTCTGTCTGTATGGTTCCGCTGGGAGCTGGTGTGTTATGACTGCTTGTACCCGGCGTGGCGGTTGGAGTAATTATTGACCGTCGCTGTGTAGCAGACGGGGTGGAAGTCACGCATTGAGTGATATCTGCAATGCGAGAATTGTGCAGCGAAGATGAGGGGGTGGAGTTCTGACCTTGGATTGTAGAGGGTACGAAACACCCTCCTTGAGAGGAATGCCTCTCGCCAGCCGGTACGGAAACGGGTCTCTTAGCAGGCTAAAGTTGAGCATTCCCCGAAGCGCCACGCTTTTGTTGATTCTGACGATTAGCAAGACTTCGAACATTTCGTGCGACTGGAGTCGTGTCAGGGTGAGGTCGTTGGGAAGGCATATTCCGATATAGATGTTCGATGTTAAGAAGGTAGGAATAATATCCTCTGCATGCATATGAAATGGCAGGCGAGTTAGACTTCTATTTGAGCGACCATGGACGGATCCGACAAAAAGGGAGGCGCAGTATAGACTGCGCTAGACTCTAAACCCTGACCATACTCGGGGACAAGATCCCTTCAAAAGCATTCAATTATCGGGTCAACTGCCATCAGATTAAACTCAGATTCAACTTAGCATTGATATTCACTGTTACAGCAACGTCTGAAGGTCCATTTGCACCGCTTGAAGGGTGTTTATGCCATCTTGGCGCGATTATCATCGTATTGCACTCGTTCCTGGCACAATACTTCGAACCATTGATTGTGTATATCTTCAGCTTCCCAGTGGAAATCCCCCTTCGGGAGAGCTAAAAGCAACGCAAAGCAATCCATGACGTATTCTCTATCCTATAACATCAGTTGCGTGTGCTTTTTCCACTGCTAGGCGTTGGTAGCCATGTTGGATGGTTGCACAGTTGGGAGAAACTGAGAACTACTCAGTTTCCTCCGAGATGCACGAGGTCGAAGCGCTAAAAATGATGTGTCATGCAAACGTAACGCCCGGCGTCATAGACTGTCCTCTCCGCGAGTACTTAATCTCATCTCGAGGCTTGTCGTTCATGAGGTGCCTGGTGATTCTGCAAGATGAATGCTGGGCCGTTTTGTGTTCATTAACCAACAAAACTCACAAGTTGAACTAAGAAATCGCCGGAACTCGAGTATATATACCCCTTCTTCCCGCCTACACCTCCATTCTCTTTTCCTCCCATATTATACACACCGACAGCATCCTGACCTCGACCTCACATGACATGCACAAAACAACGACTCTCGTTCCAAAACACACCCAATAACCTACACAACGTTGTACTTTCCCTGTGGGCTTCCTTCCGCTACATGCAACTGTATCATAATGCTAACGTTTCGGATGTAGATTCATTGTCAACTCACAGCGATGGCACCAAAGGGCAGCAGCAAAGGAAAGGGGAAGGCTAGGGCAAAGAT